>Ga0302046_10004866_pt1 | contig 11880 bp, 11 predicted proteins | sample RVTome_11_FD_200261 | JGI IMG/M metagenome (GOLD analysis project Ga0302046, IMG submission 200261) | Soil microbial communities from uranium-contaminated site in the Upper Colorado River Basin, Wyoming, United States - RVT147D111 (version 2) ... | reverse complement strand
CACACCATTCTTCTCCGCGAGCTCTGCGGTAAAGTACTCCGTGATCCGGCAGCAGCTGTGCAGCTTGAGGCTTTGTGAGGGAAGGCAGGGCTATGGTCGAACGCGATAGAGCGTCTCACCCGGTCGCGCCATGCCAAACAGCTCACGCGCGGCGCGCTCTTGTTCGAAGGGGTCGTTCTCGATGGCGTCCGCCACCTCCGCCAGACTATCCCGCTCCACCGTCAGCCTCTCGATGGCCCGCTCCTGCGCGCGAACATCGCGCTCGAGCGTCCACCAATCGACGGTGGAGTACTCGCCGCCCATCAGGGCGAACAGGATGCCGGCCCCGACGGCCACCCGCACGATCCATCGGGTTCGCGTCGTCACAGTCCGTACACCGCCCCACCCGGGTACCTGGCCGCCACGCCCAGCTCTTCCTCAATGCGCAGCAGCTGGTTGTACTTCGCGACGCGATCCGTACGCGATGCGCTGCCCGTCTTGATCTGCCCCGACCCCGTCGCCACCGCCAGATCGGCGATAAACGTATCCTCCGTTTCGCCGGATCGGTGGGAAATGACGAAGCGGTAGCCGTTGGCCCGGGCCAGATCGATGCACCGGAGGGTCTCGGTGAGCGTGCCGATCTGGTTCACCTTGATCAGGATGGCATTGCCGATGTTGCGCTGGATGCCGCGTTGGAGCCGCTCCGGATTGGTCACGAACAAATCGTCGCCCACCAGCTGCACCCGATCCCCGATGGCTCGAGTGAGCGCGGCCCATCCCTCCCAGTCATCCTCGGCCAAACCGTCTTCAATCGACAAAATCGGATACCGGCCGATCCACCCCTCGTACAGCGCAACCATCTCGTCAGCAGACCGCGCCGATCCATCACCCTTCTTGAAGACGTACCGGCCCTTCTCGTACAACTCACTGGCGGCCACATCCAGCGCGATACATACCTGATCGCCCGGCACGTACCCGGCCGATTCGATGGCCTTCATGACCGCATCCAGCGCCGCCTCGTTGGACGGAAGCATCGGCGCAAAGCCGCCCTCATCCCCAACCGCGGTCGACAATCCCTGATCGGTCAAGACCTTCTTCAGCGCGTGGAAAACCTCGACGCCCATTCGCAGACCCTCGGAGAACGTCTCCGCCCCGATAGGAGCGACCATGAACTCCTGGGCATCCACGTTGTTCGATGCGTGGGCCCCGCCATTCAGAATGTTCATCATCGGGACAGGCAGCAGATGGGCCATCGTGCCACCCAGATAGCGATACAGCGGGAGCTTGGCATCAGCGGCGGCGGCTCGGGCGGTTGCCAGCGACACCGCCAGCATCGCGTTGGCGCCCAGCTTACCCTTGTTCGCCGTCCCATCCAACTCCAACATGGTCTGGTCGACGAGCACCTGATTGGTGGCAGGCAACCCCTTGAGTGCCGGAGCAATCGCGGTCGCGACATTCTTGACCGCGTTGGTTACGCCCTTGCCGAGGTAGCGTTTCTTCACGCCGTCGCGCAACTCGAGGGCTTCGTGCTCCCCGGTAGACGCGCCACTCGGCACCGCCGCGCGCCCCAACACGCCGGACGAAAGACGGACCTCGGCCTCGACTGTGGGATTTCCACGGGAATCGAGGATCTCGCGGGCATGAATATGACTGATGGTCGGCATGGCGGCGGAAGCTACGCGGCCCCGGATCTCACGTCAATGAACAACCCGACCACATCCCACCCGCCCCGGTTTGTGGTATGTGGGTTGTGGTGTGTGGGTTTTTTGGATGAAACCGAAGGATCGTCCACGCAACCCCGTAGGGGCGGTTCGCGAACCGCCCCTACAATCCTCGGCACACCGCCGCACGTACCACCAATCACATACCACATACGGATCACAGGGGGACGATGCGCACCGCGTTGTCCTGGAACAACGGGATCAGGACCCGGCCGCGCTGGGCGTCGTATCCGATGTCGGCGGGCGCGGGAACGTCACGCACCACAACCTCGAACGGTCCCCCGACGGGACCGCGATAGACGGCTTGCGCATCCCAGCTCGAAATCAACAGGTCTCCATCATCCAACATGACCACTCCGTCCAGGCTTCCCTCGGGCAGGCTCATCTGGTTGACGGGGGCCATCTCCTGAACCTGATACAGCGCGCCGGACCCGAACGTGACGACCCACACCGCTTCCCCAGCAACGACGACACCATTGGGTCGGCCCAGAGCGTCACCCTCTGCGATCGCGACTGCCTCACCGTTCTCAATGCGATAAACCGCGTCCGTCCCGGACGGTACGAAGCCCTGCTCCCCGCCCTGAAACCCGGTGTCCGTCAGGTACACGGTACCGTTGGGCCCCGTGGCAAGATCGTTGAGAAAGCTGCTTCCTTCGACGGCGATCTCCCCCATCGGGGCACCGGTCTCCCGGTCGAACATGCGCACCACCGTGAGATCGGCGACGTACAGGATGTTTCCGGACATCGTCATGCCCTTAGGGGCATTCAGCGTCACCGCTTCGGAGGCTCCGTCGATCCACTTCAACTCCACGACCTCCCCGCTCGGTGCGACGCGCGAGATGAAGCCATTGTCGTCCACCTCGAGCGGCGAACCGTTGATGTTGCTCACCAGGTAGACGTCCGCTGCTGTGTCATGATAGACGGATTCGGGCGTCGCGAATCCCACGTTCTCGACGACAATGGTCTCCATGCCGTCCATGGCGTCTTGCTGTTCCGCACCGCCGCAGGCCGTACTCAGCAGCGCGAAGGTGATGGCGCATTCAACGTACCGTGTCTTCATCGGTTGTCCCGGGTGTGAGTAACATGGCGTCGTGGTTGGTCGGTGTAGGACGTGGGGCCCGTTGACCACAGGCTCAGCAGCCCGGACCATCGCCTCCCGAGTGCGCGCGCGCCCCTCGGCTGCCACCGCACCGGTCGCGCAAGGAACGATACCTCCGTGGTCACCACATGGAAGGGGGGGCGCTATCCAGCGGGCGCAGGGGCTCGTAGGGCCTGATCTCGCAACGCCTCGACGGCCCGCTGCGCATCGGCCATCAGGCGTTCGCGATCCTCATAGATCAGACCCGCCGTCTCAATGGGAGGACCGACGAAGATGGTGATGGGATGGGTGTTGATGCGGATCTTTCCTTTGGGCAGGATATCGAACGTGCCCGCGCAGTAGACGGGCACCAACGGTACCTGCGCGGCTATGCCGAAGACAAACGGCCCTTTCTTGAACGGCTGCAGCTCCCCCGTCCGACTCCGCGTGCCCTCGGGAAAGACGACGGCACTCATCCCGCTGCGAATGGTCGCCCCGGCCTCTTCATAAGCTGCGAACGCCGCCTGCCGGTTGGACCGGTCGAGAAAGATGTGCCCGGCCGAGCGCATCGCGGGGCCCAGCACGGGCACGCGCGCCAGTTCTCTTTTGGACACGAACCGCACCTGGCCGGGAAGGTTGGCCGCGAGCGCCCAGATGTCGAACCAGGATTGGTGGTTGGAGGCGTAGATGACGGGCGTCCCGGCGGGGACGTGCTCGAGCCCGAGGACCCGGACCGGCGTCCCCGCCACCCACAACATGAACCGCGACCACTCGCGCGCACACCAATCGTACACACCGCCCGGGCGATTCCGAATACGTAGCACGCCGGCCCCGATGGCCGTGGTCCCGAAGAACAACGTGCTGAACAGCAGGCAGGGGACGAACCAGGCGACACGGAGCATGATCAGAAATGACTGAATCGCCCTGACTCGGCAACTACGTGGCCGTGATCGCGAATGGTGACGCCCTGCCCCGCCTCCATGACGCCCACCACGGTCAGCGGCAGGGCGAACGACTCCGCGAACGGCTCGACGAGCGTCGGTGCCAGATCGCCGGGAAGCGCGACCAGCAGCTCGTACTCCTCCCCACTCGATGCCGCCATCGCGCTATCAGCGGCGGCCGGATGCAGGGGGATCAATTCTCGATCGATCACCGCCGCCAATCCGGAGGCGGCGGCCAAGTGCTCCGCGTCCGCCACGAGCCCATCGCTCACATCGATCATCGCGCGGGCCCCCCGATCGCGCAGCCACTGCGCATGCGCGATCCGTGCCCGCGGACGCGTGAAGCGCTCCATCGCGGTGACGTCGGGAGACCGCCCTCCCAGCAGATCCTCCAACGCGGCACGCGCGCCTCCCAGGCGTCCGGTCACCGCGAGCAGGTCCCCAGCGCGGGCTCCGGCACGAAGCACCGGATCCGCCTCGAACGCACCGATCACGATCGCATCGATCACGATGCGGTCGTTGCGGACGACATCTCCTCCCCACACCATCGCACCGACCTCCGCGGCCGCCTCACCAACGCCACTCATCAGTTCGCCGGCCCAGTCCGCCGGCAGCTCCGGGGAAAGGCCCAGGCTGATCAGGATGCCCTTCGGGGTCGCTGCCACCGCGGCCAGATCGGACAGCGCGGCCGTCGCGGCGCGCCACCCCAACGCACCGGGAGCCAACCATCCGCGCCGGAAGTGCGTGTCTTCGAGGGTGAGGTCACTTGATATCGCGAGCCGTACCCCCCCCACTTCCACGATCGCGCAGTCGTCACCGAGATTGGCGCCCCGAGCGCCCAACCGACTCCAGATGCTGCGAATGATGTCGAACTCCGCGCCCGAACCGAGTGCCGTCGGTGCGCCGGAGGGGCTCATACCGCTTGGCGTGTTGGAGGGATCATTTACCGTCACTGGAGCGCCGTGCGTTCGAACCGCACGACGCCGCCGGTGGTGCCTACCCAAATCACCTCGTCCCCCACGTCGATGTCGACGATGCCACCCGGGAGATCGGTGGACGCGGCCACGACACGGAGTTGGCGGGTACCGAATTCGAAGTACGCGAGCCCGTTGGCTCCGCCGATCCACACGCGACCAGAGTCCAGCGTCATGGCCGTGATCGCGCCCAGTTCCGCGGCTAATGAGCGCTCCGGTTGCCAACTCGTCCCCGTGGTACGCCACGCGATACGGTCCTCGAAGGCCGCGACGAGGGTATCATTGCGTGCCACGAGGTCGTGGACCTCCGCGCCCGCCAGTGCCGGCGGCCCGGCCACCAGCTGCGGGATGGGGTCCTCGAACGGGGCCGCCGCCAGACCGGTTGGCGTCCCCACCCACAGCGAATCGAACGCCACGGCCAGCGCCGAGATCGGCGTTTCCTGCTCATGGGCATGGGCGACGACCCCATCAGGCGTGATGCGGGCCAATCCGCCGCTCGTGCCGACCCACAACCCTACCGGAGACGGCACGAGGCGCATGGCATCGCGGGACGGTAGGCCGTCCACCAGGAAATCCCCTTCGCGCCCAATCGCCAGTACACCGGCATCGGTGGCGGCCCACGGTCCGCCCTCCCACACCACCAGGTCGCGGACGTCCGAGAACCGCAGTCCTCGTCCCACCGCTCCCTCCATCCACTCCACGTACTGATAGGAGTACCCGATTTGCGTGAACCCCACCCGCTCGGCATCCGGGCCCGTGCCGACGATGATGCCCTCGGGCGTGGCGACGACCGCCCCGACGCTCGCCGATAAGAGACCAAACGGCAACGACGTGAACTCCGTCGTCGCCGGGTCATAGCGAATCAGGCCCCCACCGTTGGTCCCGAAGTACAGCATGCGATGGATCTCGTCCTCACCGACACTCGTAAAGCTGTACCGCCGAAGCCGGCCGTCCATGAGGGGCAGACCGGAGAACGCCTGCGCGGCGGGTTCTCGGGCCAGCGCTTGACGCACGGTCATGCCTTCAATGCGATCGGCCGGGGCAGGCGGTGAGGGCTCCGGCATCGCCACCGCGGCGCTGCGCGGCAGGAACAGCCACTGACCACCCGCTCGGACGTAGAGACCACGGAAGGGATCGGACGCATCGAAGGCCAGCCGCTCCGCCGGCGCGCCGAGATCGACGGTTTCCAACTGGCGCAAGATCGGCAGGTAGTGGATGACGCCCATGTCCGTGCCGAACCACGCCGAGTGGTCCGCGGGGTCGGCGAGCGCCGAGCGAATGGGCACGGAGGGAAACCCATCTGTGGTCGTGAGCGGAGGAAGCCACCGGCGGGACCGAGTGTCGTAGATGATCACCCCGTGATCCGTCGCCGCAAACAGGCCGGCATCGGAAACCGCGACGCCACGAATCATGCGAAAGTCGGTGAGGATGATCCGCTCTTCCGCGCGCCAAAGGCGTGAACCGACCTGCGCAGTGGCCGCGGACGCTGCGGCGCAGAGCGCCAGCATCGTGAACGCCGCCGCCCTCATGACGCCACCGGCGATTCGATCTCGATCAACACGGGAGGGGCTGGCGTGGGCAGTCGTACCACGCGCCACACCGCGGGCAGCGATTCCAGGACGTCGTGAGGCCGTAGGGACCGCGCGCCGGTTGCCGCCACGGCGATCTCCGCCGCCCGGCCCAAGAGATGAGCCCCCAACGCCGCAGCCGTCCCCCCGTCTTCACCCTGTGCCAGGAAGGTTCCAATGAATCCGCTCAGCAGGTCCCCGCTTCCCCCCGTCGCCAAGCCGGGGTTGCCGGCCCCACCGACACGCACGCGTCCGTCCTCCGACACGATCACGGTCGGCACGCCCTTGAGGAGCAGGGTGAGTGCAGGTCCATCTTCTCCAACTTCGTCATTCCAAAGTGTACACGCCCCGCGCGCTACGGCGAATGGATCCACGTGGGTCACTCCATCGACCAACTCCGGGAACACGGCACGAAACTCACCGTGGTGCGGCGTGAGCACGCGAGCCACCGTCCCCGCCTGGAGCCCCGAGCGTCCGACCTGCAGCGCATCCGCATCCGCGATCACCGGAACGTCCGCCGCCGCCACCACCTCAGCCACAAAGGTCCGGCGGTCCTGCGAGCGGCCGAGCCCGGGCCCGAGGACGATGGCGTCCGCCCAGGCGAGCACGTCCTCCAGCTCGGGTTCGATCCCCGGCCCCAATTCTGTCTCGATGACCGTGACATCCGGCAGCGAGGACTGGAGCGCAGCAGCGGACGCGCGCGACGTGGCCAATCGCACCAGGCCCGCCCCCGCCATCAGCGCGGCGCGGGCGGCGTGGTGGACGGCGCCCGCCATACCGGGCTCGCCGCCGATGATGAGGACCCGGCCTCGTTGCCCCTTATGCATCGCCACCTCGAACTCGGGCAGGTGTCGTGCGGTCCAGGGATCGTCGATGAGGGTTGGCCAGTCCGAATCTGCACGAACGAAACCGATATCAACGACAACCACGCGTCCGCACCATTCGCGGGCGAGGAGATGGCCCCGCCGAGCTCCACCGAACGTCACCGTGAGCGCGGCGCGGACCGGGCCGGCCGCGTGGCCGGTGGACAGATCGAGCCCGGTTGGACCATCCACCGCTACGATTGGTGCATCGAGGGACATCAGGCGGTGCGCGAGATCACCGATAACGCCTCGTGGCTCACCGGAGGCCCCGGTGCCCAACAGCGCATCGACGACCAACGCGGGATGCGGCCACTCCCCATCCGGGTCGACGAGCTCGACGCCGGCGTGCAGCGCCAGCGATCGATTGGCCTCACAATCCGGACTTCGCTCCTTATCGGTTTCAGTAGCCCAGACCGGAAAGCCGTTTGCGCGCAGTGCCCGCGCCGCGACCCAGCCGTCTCCCCCGTTGTTCCCGTGCCCGGCGACGATCAATACCCCGCGCCGCATCCGCTCGCCGTACCGCATCCCCGCCACCTGGGCCACGGCTCGGCCCGCCGCTTCCATGAGCACACGGGACGGGATCCCGGCATCACGAGAGCGCGCATCCCATTCGGCGGACTGATGCGCATCCAGCACGGGGACGGGTGGTCGTACGCCACGCACGTTCATCGAATGACCACGCCCGCGTAACCCACGACGTTCGCCGTGTCGCCGGTAAGCCACCCGGAATTGCGGTAGTCGACCACGTCCACCTGTTCCGCACCGAGCAGACGCACCGCCTCGACCATGACGGCGGTCGGAGCGCGCCCGCACATCGTGATACGATGCCGCCGGCACGTGGCCAGCAGGCCTTCTCCGTTGAGCGCCGTGATCTGTTCTAACGCCATGCGGTCTTTGCGTTCCGCGCTCGGGGCGTCTTCGAAGTGACTCATGTCCGAAGACGCCATGAGCACGACGGGTTCGGGCCAGGCGCGGATCAGATTGGCCAGTGCTTCCGCAACGGATTGGCACGACTCCCAGGCATCCGTATTGACGACGATAGGGACGATGCGGGCCGACGGTTGCACCACGCGCAGGAACGGCAACTCGACTTCGATGGCGTGCTCGTACGCATGCGCGGTGCGATCCGGCACCGCATCGGGACAGGTGTCGCAGAGGGCCGAGGCGAATTCCTCCGCCATGGGGACGACGCCCAGTGGCGTGTCGAAGCCGCCTCGTACCCACACACTCGCGCGGCCGCGAACGGGCACCACGCCGGTGTGGTTGGGGCCAATGATCACGATCAGCTCCGGCCATTCGACGCCGGTGAAAACGTGGGCCGCGCAGCTGCCGGAGTACTGGAGTCCGGCGTGAGGCACCACGACGCCACGGGCGCCGGCTTTCGCCGGCGAAGCCGCGTCCTGGAGGAAGCTCTCCACCATCGAGCGGAGATCCCCCGGGGCATTCGGGTAGAAGCGCCCCGCAACGGCGGCAGGTCGAATGTCAGAGGAGGTCGTCACGCCCCGTCAGACCAGTTGGGTCGCGAAGAGACTACTTGAAGCTCTGTCCGATTGCTCGGCCGATGGAGATCTCGCCGTTGTCGATGCGAAGATTGAAGCCGCAATCCGGATTCGTACACACCCACGCTTTGTAGGTGATGGGCGCCCCGTCTCTTCCATAATCAGATAGAGGCAGCAGAACACCTTTTGAGCACTTCTGACAGTTGGTCCAGTCTCTCACGGCCGCTTCCATTTGCCACCCCCAATCCCAGGGCTCGGTACTCTTCCGCGTGGCGATACGGCGATTCAGATGCGCCGTTCGGCATGGATCACGCCCGGCACACCCCGCCACAAGTAATTCCCCTCGAACGCCTCAACGAAGTCGAACACCGCATCGAAATCCTCCATGCGATCCGACTCCTGCTTCATCAACAACCCGGCCTCAATCAAGAGGAAGACGATCCGGCCGATATCCTCCGTCTTCAAGATCCCCCAGTGGGACAATACCGATCGGGCCATGAGTCCGAACTGATCAAGGGCAAACTCACGGCAGCCGCGCGCAAGCTCCTGACCCGTGATATGACCGCGCTCCGGCCGCCGCTGTTGGCAATACTCGAGCGCGGCGAGCACGAAGAGGTACGCCCGCTCGTGAAAGCGGGGGTCCAAGGCGCGAATACGCTCGAGAAGCTCGTCAGCAGCGTGGTAGTCCGTCACAGCCTGTAAGGTGTGGACCGGGCGGATCTGGAGCAAGAGGCCCGGATCACCGCGTGGCTTCGGCCGCCTGATACAGAGGAAAACTCTCGGCAAGGGCCCGAACGGCCCCAGAGGCTCGGCTGAGCACGGTATCGTCGGACGCGCCGAGGATGAGATCGATCAGCTCGGCGATGCGTCCCATCTCCGCCTCGCCCATTCCCCGGGTAGTGAGAGCCGGCGTCCCGATCCGCAGGCCGCTGGTCACGAAGGGCGAGCGCTGGTCGCCCGGCACCGTGTTCTTGTTCACATGGATGCCGCAGCGGCCCAGCCGTTCCTCGGCCTCCTTACCGGTCAAGTTTCGGTCGGAGAGGTCGATGAGTACCAGGTGGGTATCCGTACCACCGGATATCAGCCGATACCCCCGAGCCTCGAGCGCCCGCCCCAATGCCACCGCGTTGGCCACCGTCTGTCGAGCGTATTCACGGAAGGCCGGGCGGAGGGCCTCACCGAACCCCACGGCTTTCGCAGCGATCACGTGCTCCAGCGGCCCACCCTGGAGACCCGGGAAAACGCTCTTGTCGATAGGCCGCTGGTACTCGCTGCGAGCGAGGATGAAACCGCCGCGGGGCCCGCGCAGGGTCTTGTGGGTCGTGCTGGTGACGATCGCCGCATGCTCGACGGGATTGGGGTAGACCTGCCCGGCCACCAACCCCGCGAAATGGGCCATGTCCACGAGGAGCAGGGCATCGACCTCGCGGGCGATGTCGGCAAAGGCCGCGAAATCGATGATCCGCGAGTATGCGCTTCCGCCGGCGATGATCAGCTTTGGACGCTCCTTCTTCGCCACGTCGCGAACCTGATCCATATCGATGCGGCCAGTGGACTGGTCCACGCCGTACTGCACCGCGCGGAACAGCTGCCCACTGAAATTGACCTTGGCCCCGTGCGTCAGATGACCGCCATGCGGCAGCGCCATCCCCATCAGCGTGTCCCCGGCTTTGAGCACGGCCAGGTAGGCCGCCATGTTGGCCTGGGCGCCACTGTGCGGCTGCACATTAGCATACTCCGCACGGAACAGTTCACGAACACGATCGATGGCCAGCTGTTCGACTTGATCGACGAACTCGCATCCACCGTAGTACCGTTTGCCCGGGTACCCTTCCGCGTACTTGTTGGTGAGGACGCTTCCCGTCGCCTCCAGCACCGCCGGCGACGCGAAATTCTCACTCGCAATCATTTCGAGACCCAGTTCCTGGCGCGCCGCTTCCTTTTGAATCAACGCGGCGACCGCCGGATCCCCTTCGCTCAGAGACCGCAACCACATCATTGCACCTCGATCTTGGCAACCCGGCGCTCATGACGTCCGCCTTCGAACGGCGCGTCCAACCATCGGCGCAGGATCTCGATGCCCTGCTCCTCCTCGATGAACCGCGCGGGGAGGACCAGAACGTTGGCATCATTGTGACGGCGTGAGAGCTCCGCGATTTCCGGAGTCCAGACGACGGCCGCCCGCACCTTGGGAAACCGGTTTGCCGCGTATGACATTCCGAGCCCCGAGCCGCAGGTGAGGATGCCTCTCCGGGCATCGCCGGTGCTCACGCGTTGGGCCACTGCCTTGGCATAGTCAGGGTAGTCCACCGAGTCCGCCGAATGCGTCCCGACATCATCCACCTCGTACCCCAGCCGTACCAGCTCCGCCTTCAGGCGCTCTTTGAGTTCGAACCCGGCGTGATCGGCTCCGATAGGAATGCGCTCGCTCATGCCCCGCAAGAGAAGGCCATCCGACTATCCGGTCAAGGCGCGGGTTTCTACGCGCGTCCCTTGACCGCCGCTTTGGCCCTGGCCTCGGCGATACGCCGTTCGGCCAGCCGGTCCGCCGCCCGGTAGGTCGGGATTCCTTCATCACGGGAGATCTCGAGCACGCCCAGGATGGCGTCATAGATCTCCGACGCCTTCTGTCGGGACCGCTCCAAACTCCAACCCGCCACCTCGGCGTTTACGTTGATGAGACCACCGCTGTTGATGACGTAGTCCGGCGCATAGATGACGTCACGGTCATGCAAGATGTCTCCATGCACGTCCTCGGCCAGCTGGTTGTTGGCGGCGCCCGCCACGATGTCGACGTCGAGCGTGTGCACCGTGCCGTCATTGATCACCGCACCCAATGCGCACGGCGCGAAGATATCCGCCTTCATCCCATACAGGTCCCCCGCGGCGGCGCCGGTGGCGCCGAAATCCTCCACGACCCGCTTCACACGTTCGACATCGATATCGGAGACGACGAGTTTTGCGCCCGCCTCGTGTAAGAGCTTGCAGAGATGGTATCCCACGTGTCCCACGCCCTGCACCAGCACCAGCTTGTCGGTCAGGGAGTCGGACCCGTACCGAAACGTGACGCACGCCTGAATACCGCGGAACACGCCGAACGCCGTTACCGGTGACGGATCCCCCGAGCGCCCGGCCAAACCCACGACGTGTTGGGTTTCCTGATTCACGTACTCCATGTCGGCGGGGCTCGTTCCGACATCTTCGGCCGTGATATACCGGCCGCCCAGCGCGTCGATGTGTCGTCCGTGGGCGCGGAA
>Ga0302046_10004865_pt1 | contig 11880 bp, 6 predicted proteins | sample RVTome_11_FD_200261 | JGI IMG/M metagenome (GOLD analysis project Ga0302046, IMG submission 200261) | Soil microbial communities from uranium-contaminated site in the Upper Colorado River Basin, Wyoming, United States - RVT147D111 (version 2) ... | reverse complement strand
CTTCCCCTCCGCAAGGACGTGGTCCGTGGGCGTCGAGTCTCCCCAAGAGTCCTCATCGATTCTAGCGATCTGCCCGTGGTGTGGCACCCAGAACCGAATTCAATGGCTTCGGCGAGCCGAGGCACTAAGCTGCGGTGCCTGCCAGCGTGGTTTCCGCCTGGTCAGCGAGGCAAGAGCGGACCGTCAACCGAGCCCTTCGCCTGAAGCTCAGCAAAGAGCCGAGGCCACTCCGGCTGCCCCTGAACAGCCAACCCCCGCAGGAGGCGGCGGGGTGCAAAGCAGGAAGCCCTCGTCCGCCGCCACGGCTGGCTGCCTCGCGGCGAGTCTCGCCATCGGCGCTTCTGTGGTCGTAGCCTTCCTCGCAGCGAACGCTCAGCGCCGTCCCGACAGGGCAGCCCCACCCGGTGCCGCAGGTCAGAACAGCGCAGGTCGCTGGAATGCCCTGGGCAACGAGGCCGCCGAACGACAGGACTGGGAGCAGGCCATCAAGCACTACGAGCGCGCGTCCCAGCTCGCACCCGACGATTCCGTAGTGCTGGGAAACCTAGGTATCGCCTACTATCAGAATGGCCGGTTTGACCTTGCAGTACGCACTCTCGACAAGGCAACAGGCAGCGGCCCCAAGCCTGCCGACCCTGTGGTGCTGTCCTGGCTCGCGGCGAGCCACGTTCTGAATCGACAGTACCGTGAAGGTCTCGAGCGTGCGAATGAGGCTGCCGCTCACGTTCCCAACGACCCCGCTCCGCAGTTTTGGAGGGCGCGCGCTCTGAGGGGCCTCGGGAGAACGAACGATGCCAGGGCAGCAGCGAAGAAGGCGCTTGATCTTGGAGGCGGCGATCTGGGCGCCCTCGCGCTCCTAGAGGCCATCGAGAGCGACTCTCGGGAAGCCGACCGTACTCGCCGGCAGGCAGCGGACAGAGCCGAAGCTCGCCAACGGATCGCGAGGAGCCGTGCTCGGACCCGACTTTGACAGATTCTCGTGTGCCCAGAGGGGTGCGGTGCTGAGAACAAAGGAGTTGGAGGCAGCCGAGCCCCGAAATCCATAGGCACACGATGCGATGGATTCACCTTGACTGTGAAGGGTAGATGCCTACATTAGATAGGCATGTACCTGCGCACGATTCGCCGACGCAATGCCGACGGATCGGTGGTGGAGTACTACCAGCTCGCTGAGAACATCTGGGATCGCGAGAAGCGCTGCGCGGTGGCCAAGGTCGTTTACAGCTTCGGACGCGGCGACAACGTCGATCCCGAGGCGATGCGGCGACTGGCTCGCAGCATCCTGCGGGTGTTCTCGAGCGAGGAGGCGCTGGCAGCCGAGCCGGACGTGCGTGTCATCCAAAGCTGGCCGTACGGCGGTGCCTACGTCCTCGACGCACTCTGGGCCGAGCTGGAGATCCCGAAGGCGATTGCGGCAAGCCACCCGAAGAAGCTGCGCCAACCCGTCGAGCGAGCTCTGTTCGCCATGGTGGCCAACAAGGCGCTGAGGCCGTACTCGAAGCTGTACTGCCACGAGCAGTGGTTGTCGGAGGAGGTCTTCTTTCCCGGGCGAGAGTCTCTTCAGTTGCAGCACCTGTACCGGGCGATGGACTTCCTCGAGGCCCACAAGGAGGAGATCGAACGGGCGATCTACTTTCGGATGGCCGACCTGCTCGATGCGGACGTGGATCTGATCTTCTACGACACGACCTCGATGCACTTCGAGATCGAGGCGGAGGATGAGCAGGTCAGTTACGGGAACGTCACTGCCGGACGTGGTCGCTACGGTCCGCTGCGCAAGCGGGGCTACTCGAAGAACGGCAGGGGCGACGCGCCCCAGATCGTGGTGGGACTGGCCGTGACGCGCGACGGTCTTCCGGTCCGGTCTTGGGTGTTCCCGGGCAACACCAACGACGTGACCACCATCGACAAGGTCAAGAGCGATCTGCGCGGTTGGCGGCTCAACCGCTGCGTGTTCGTGGGCGACGCTGGGATGAACTCCGAAGACAACCGTCGTCGCCTGTCACTCGGCGGTGGCAAGTACATCCTGGCCACGAAGATGCGCGCGGGAGACGAAGTCACCAACCAAGTGCTGACTCGTGCCGGCCGCTACCAGAAGGTCGCGGACAACCTCCGTGTGAAGGAAGTGGTGGTCGGAGACGGCGAGCGGCGGCGCCGATACGTGGTCTGCCACAATCCGGAGCAGGCTGATCGGCAGAGACAGCATCGCGACAGGCTCTTGGAGGAACTGCGCCTGGAGCTGAAGAGCCAGCGTGAGCCGATCCGCAAGGGCCGTCACGCCAAGCGAACCTGCGAACTCGTGACTAGCCGACGCTACGGCCGCTACTTGCGACAGACTCCAAAGGGCATCCCCAAGATCGACCAGGCGGCGGTGGCGGCCGAAGCCAAGCTCGATGGCAAGTGGGTCATCACCTCCAACGACGACACGCTCTCGGCCGAAGACCTGGCCCTCGGCTACAAGCAGCTGATGCGCGTCGAGGAGTGCTGGCGCACGATGAAGTCGGGGCTGCGGACGAGGCCGATCTTCCACTGGACACCTCACCGCATCTGCGCCCACATCTCGCTCTGCGTCCTCGCCCTGCTGCTCGAACGAGTGGCCGAGCGGCGAGTCGGAGACACCTGGCGCAACATCGTCGCCACGCTCGACTCCATCAAGGTCATCGAGTACGAGCGCGGCGGCGCCCACGTGCTACAGACCACCGCACTCCGCTCCGATACCGCGGAGCTGCTGCGCACGCTCAAGCTCGCCCCCCCGCCCAAGGTCCATCACGTCACCCAGGCGACCTCGCCCGGAGCCGGCCGAGAAGCCCACGCCTAGTAACACGGCCGGCTGGACCGATCTGACGCTAAACCACTCCAAACGCTCGCCATAGTGTGCCTAGACGGCCCACCCATCTGTCAAAGTCGGGTCGGAGTATGGCTACGCCGCAAGCTGGCCCTGCTACGCCGTCGCCAGAACCGATAGCCACCCCGACCCCCATGCCGATCGAAGTGCCCAAGGATGGACGGTGGGCGCACAGCAATCTAGGAACGGAAGAGAGGGAGAGGTACCTCCAAGCTTGCCTAGCGCCCGATCGCATGTATGTCGCTCCAAACGGCTACAGGTACCGATGCGATGAGGAGAATCTGACAGCCGTTCAAGCAACAACGTTACTGCTGCACCGCCTGGTTGGCGGCGGGCAATACGCCGAAGCTGTCGCGCTCTTCAGAAGGGCCGAGCCTCAGCAACCGGAGCTCCGAGCTCGAATAGCGAATCTCGTCGCCGAGCTGGCCAGCGCCGGTGTTGTGGAGGTGGCCTTCTGCCTAGACACCTCGAACGCTTCCATTCGGGCTGAGTTCGACGCTGCGCCCCAGAAACACGGCTATTGCCCCGAAAGCGCACGCCAGCCAACGCAGTAGGAGTGCCGATTCGCGGAACTCGTTGGCCTGAGCGCCCGCGAAGCCGGCAAGCGCGGCCGGGCCAGTAGACCTATCCGGTGTGGAGCGAGCCAGCTGTTGAATACGGCCCTGTGGGTTCCACTCCGCGTCAGACCTCTCAGTCTGCGTCAGACGACTTGGCTGCTGTCAGCATTCACGTCCGAAATCCAGCCGGGAGTGCCTTCCCCGGACTGCAACCACCTGGCCCGAGGGGGAATAGGGGCTGGCAGGATCCTTGCTCCGGGTCCGGACGGAGGTGCGTATGTCACGTCGAGCGATCCGAGCTGAAAGGGGCGGACGTTGAGAGTGGCCGCACGGGACGACGACGAGCAGCTCTCCAAGGAGGCGCTCGAGCGGCTGCGTCAGCTCCCTCAGGATGCGCTGCCCGAGCCAGTGCGGTCTCGCGCCACACGGCTCAACGGCGATACCGGCAGGACGAGAATCCTTGCGGTGCTGCGCCGCCCCTCAGGCCCGGGTGCCCCCGAGGCAGCGGCCGACGAGCTGCGCCTCCGGCGACGGGATGGCGGGAAAGCGCGAGACCGAGTCGAAGAGAACGCACACCACTGGGCTGTTCCAGCCCTGATAGGAAGGGTCGATTCCGAGCTGTTTGTCCCGCAGTGAGGTGATGAGGGCGAGCGGGGATGGTTGCGACGGGTCCGGGGGCAGCGCGGGACGGGACGGGGTGGCAGTCGGGGATTTGACGAACGGGGGGAGGTGAGGCACTTCAGGGATTCCCAATTCTCTGGAGAGCCCATGAGCCAAGATCGACTCCCTCCCCCCGAGCCGGAAGCTTGCCTGGTTCGGCTGCGTCCGTCCAGTCAAAAGGGCGGCACGATCATCGCCGAGGATGTGACCGACCTCGAGACGCACGAACGTCGGCTGTGCGATCTCGACGGCTATCGTCCGCGCTTCTGCCCGCGCTGCCTGGGGACGACCCTGCACATTCACGACTACCGTGAGCGGATCCTGCGTGCGGAGCCTGGGCGTCCCGTGGCGAGCATCGTGCGGCACGAGTGCGTCGGTTGCGAGGCGATCTGGCAGACGCTACCGGCGTTCATTGCGCGGCACCTGTGGCGGAGCTGGCGGGTCGTGGAGCGAACGTTGACCGGAGGGAGGCCGGCTCTGGCTGGGTCCGAGGCGCGTCGCTGGCCGGCGGTTCCGGAGCGGACGCAGCGGCGGTGGCGTGCCCGCTGGCAGCGTCCGGCGCGTTTTCTCGCCCAGGTGCTGGCGTCTTGCGGCGACGCTGTGTGGATGGCCGTGGCGGCGGGACTGGGAATGGCGGCGACGTGCGCGGAGCTGGTGGCCGCGTATGCCGGAGCGATGTCGGCTGTGGCGGCGGGTCATCTGCTGGAGTCATTGGCGGCGCTCGTCTACCGACTTCAGCCGAAGGTACGTCTCGTGTAGGCGCGGCGTCTGCCGCGCGGTCCGGGACGCTCGGGTGGCGGGCGGAGACGTCCCCCAAAAGTGGCCGGGTCTTCTGGACAGACTCGGGCCATGAGACACGACGACAAGCAGGCCATCGCGCTGTGGCGCCTTGGGGTGCTCGGTCCGCTCACGAGTGCGCGGCTGGAGCACGGAGACCGCAGCCGTTTCATCGAGGAAGCCGCCTCCCGGGTCCACGAGCGTCCGGACGGGACCCGGGTGAAGCTGTCGGCTCGGACGATCGAGAGCTGGTACGACGCCTGGCGTCACGGTGGCTTCCGGGCGCTGTTCCCGCAGGACCGCGAGGACTGCGGCAAGAGCCGGGCGATCTCCCCCGAGGTGGCGGAGCACATCCTGCGGGTCAAGCGGGAGCGTCCGCGGCGCTCGATCCGGCGGATCATCCGGATGCTGGAGCGGGCGGGCATCGTGAGGGCGGGCGAGCTGCGTCGCTCGACGGTGCACCGGCTGCTCGCCGCCCACGGGATCTCGGCGCGCCCGCTGCGCGGCCCCGGGACGGAGCGGCGCAGTTTCCTCCCCGAACATGCGGGCGACCTGTGGGTCGGTGATGCCCTGCACGGGCCGTCGGCGATCGCGCCGGACGGAAAGGTCCGCAAGGCGTACCTGCTCTCGCAGATCGACGGCGCCACCCGCTACGTGCCCCACAGCTACTTTGCCTTCTCGGAAGGCGCCGCCAGCCAGGAGAGCGGCTTCAAGCAGGCCATCGCCAAGCACGGACCGCCGCGCACCTACTACGTCGACCTGGGCTCGGCCTACATCGCCGGCTCGTTGGTGCTGATCTGCGCCGAGCTCGACATCCGGCTGTTGCACACGGGCGTGCAGGACTGCGAGGCCAAAGGGGTCATCGAGCGCTGGCACCGGACCTGGCGCGAAGAGGTGGGCGACGAGCTTCCCGACGAGCCGCTGCCCATCGCGGATCTCAACGCAAAGCACTGGGCCTGGCTCAGTGCCGAGTACCACGCCCGCAGGCACGACACCACCGGCCGCTCGCCGCGCGAGCACTGGCTGAGCGAGGTGGAGCATCTGCGCAGCCTGCCGCGCCACAAGAACCTCGACGAGGTCTTCCTTCACCGCGAGCGCCGCCACGTGCGTAAGGACGGCACCGTCCGTTTCCGCGGCCGCCTCCTGGAAGTACGCCCCGAGCTCGAGAGGCGGGAGGTGGAGCTGCGCTTCGACCCCGAAGACGACGCGGCTCCCCGCGTCTTCGTCGAGGATCGCTTCGTCTGCGACACGGTGCCGCTCGACCGCCTGCGCAACGCTTCGCGCCGGCGCCGCCGCCTGAGCGGCGAGGCGACTCCCGACATCGAGCCGAGCGGCCTCGACCCGCTCGCGCTGATCGAGAAAGAGCACTACCAGCGTGTCCGGCCCGTGGATACGCCGCCGGATTCAGCCTCGTCGGATGACCCGACGGAATCGGATGACTCGACCGAAGAGGAGGACTGAGCCATGTACCGTCAACGTTTTGGCTTCACCGGCCACCCGCTTCCCAAGAACGCCCAGGGCAAGACCTTCTTCGACAAGACGCCCGGCTACAGGAAACTCGAGCGCGCCTTCCGCCAGACCGTCGACGACCCGGGCCTCGGCGTCCTCACCGCCGAGGCGGGCGTGGGCAAGACGGCCGCCATCCGCAACCTCTGCGCTGGGCTGCCCAGGCCCGATCACCTCGTGCTCTACCTGTGCGACACGGCGGTGGCGCCCCTCGACCTCTACCGCACCCTGGCCAGCGAGATCGGCGTACGACCCTCGCACCGGCGCGCTCAGCTCTGGACCGACATCAAGAAGGCGCTGCTGCACATGGTGGACGAGCGCGGCAGCTCGCCCGTGATCATCCTGGACGAGGCGCAGCACCTCTCGGACTCGTTCCTCGTGGACCTGTCGGGCTTTCTGAACTTCGCCTTCGACAGCCGCGATCTGATCACCCTGTGGCTGGTGGGCCTGCCTGCCCTGGGACGCCACCTGCGCATGCAGATCCACGCGCCCCTGGCCATGCGCGTCGTCTACCAGGTCCACCTCGAGCCGCTCGACCGCGAACTGTTCGCCGCCATGATCGACCATGGCCTGGCGGCCGTGGGCGCCACCCAGAGCGTCCTCGCCGATCCCGCCCGAGAGCTGCTCTTCCGCGCCAGCCGCGGTGTGCCCCGCGTGGCCTCGAACCTGCTGCGCCGCGCCCTGCGCGAGGCGCACGAGCGCAACCAGTCCTTCATCGACGAGAACACCATGGAGGCCGCCATCGACGCCTCCCCCGCGGTACAGGCGCTGGCGGGATGAAGGCCGAGGCCGAGGCCCTCCTCCCGGTCAGCCGCGCCGCCGACCTCGACGAGCCCGATCAGGCCGGGCGCTGGCTCGTCGAGACCCTCTGGCCCCGTGCCGGGGTCGGCATCATCGGCGGCGCCCCAAAATGCTGCAAGAGCTGGCTCGGACTGGATCTGGCCGTCTCCGTCGCCAGCGGCACGCCCTGTCTCGACAGCTTCCCCGTGGCCGAGTCTGGCGGCGTCCTCGTCTACATGGCCGAGGATGCCGCAGCCGTCGTCAAGGAGCGCTTCAACGGCATCTGCCGTCACCGCGGGCTCGACCTGACCTCACTCCCGATCGGCGTCATCACTGCCCCCAGCGTACGGCTCGACGAGTCTGGCGACCAGCGGCGACTCGATCGGACCGTGCGCCGTCACGCCCCGCGGCTGCTCCTGCTCGACCCCTTCGTGCGGCTCCACCGCATCAACGAGAACCAGGCCGGTGACGTCTCGGCCGTGCTCGGCTACCTGCGCGAGCTGCAGCGCTCACACGACCTCGCCGTGGTCGTCGTCCACCACGCACGCAAGAACGGCGCCCCCAGCGGTGGGCAGAGCCTGCGCGGTTCCGGCGACTTCTTCGCCTGGGTCGATACCGCCCTCTCCCTGCGCCGACACCGCCAGCAGCTCCTGCTCTCGGCAGAGCATCGCGCCGCCAGCTCACCCGAGCCCGTCGCCGTCGCTCTGGCCGGCACCGAGCGCGACATGCACCTGGCCCTCGTCCCTCGTGAGCCGCCCGGCAGCGACTCCTCCACAGCGCCTTCCACAGACGTCGCCCACGCCGTCATCGACGCTCTCGCCCGTGCCGGAGAAGAGGGCCTCTCGCGCCACGCTCTGCGGCGGACCCTGCGTGTCCGCAACCAGAGCCTCAGCCAAGCCCTCATGCGCCTCGCTGGCTCGGGACGCATCGCACGGCGAGGCGACGTCTGGGTCCGGCTCCCCGTTCCCGTTCCCGATCACATAGACACAGCCCGGAACGGGAATGGCCGCACCGATGGACATCCATGACCGGCAGGAGGTGCCATTCCAGAGCGGGCAACGCTGGCGAGCGCCCCGCGACCCCGTACCGGATGCCTCCTGCCGGTCTCCACCCCCCTCATCCGGGTGGGGGAGAAAACGCCGGGGGCGCGGGGGCAGAGCCCCCGCCACACTCCGTCCCTCAAATCACGACGTCAGAGAGAAACAACCTCACGCCTGAAATGCGAGCCGGTACACTGGGCGACCGAGCACCCTGACCTGGGCTATCTCTGAGAGCCGGGCTTCTGGGCGTAAGCTCTGCCTGACCCGGAGACTCCCGGGGAAGGGGACGGCAAGATGAGAATCCTGATCGTTGCGGTGGCGCTTTCGCTGGCAGCCGGTGTGACAGGGACCTCCGCCCAGGTCGACGAGGCTCCCATGACGCTCTTCCTCACGGCGGCACAACCGGAAGAGCGCAAGGAGCTCGACAAGGCCGCGGAAAAGGCCATGAAAGACGAGCGGAAGGAGGCCGAGAAGGCTCGCAAGGACCTCGAGAAGCAGTTGAAGCAGCAGCACGGGAAGGACAAGGACAAGTGGCCAGAAGAGGCCCAGGAGCAGTACTACCTCGCCGAAGAGGTCCAGGCCGTCGCCGACGCCAACTACGAGTACCGCAAGAGCGATCCTGAGGGCGTCACCGATGCCCTGGAGGATCTGCGCGAGTCCATCCGCGGGGAAGGCGTCGCCGGCGTCAAGGAGAGGGTGGTGCTCGTCGACACGCCCCAGGAAGCGCAGCTGGTCGTGGAGGTGCGGGCGCGGCGCTCGACGAAGAACTTCGGAGCCGTCGTGCCGAGCAACTGCTACACCCTGTTCGCCGTCGGACCCGGCGAGCTGCTCGACGCCGCTCGATTCGAGGAAGTACCCACCAACTACCGGCCGAGGAAGTTCGGGCTCGCGGTCTGGCGAATCTCGGCGCCGAAGCCCGAGGATCCCACCTTCGTGTTCGAGTCCTACAACGGCTACGGCCGGACCGCGTTCGGCTGCCACGGTTCCGCGGCAAACGCCGCGGCGGCAGGCATCGAGAAGTTCGTCGAGGACAACCACGCGATCCTGACGGCCGCTGCCGACTGATTCACTCCTCCCGGCTCCGATCCGCGCGATCGGAGCCGGGAGTCACGCGCCGTCCGAGAGAACGAACCTCGCGCGAGCCTCGTCGCGCAGGGCCGTCAATGGCGTCGCGCGAGCCGTGCGTCGCGCCGGGAGCCCCGCCGCCGCCGCGGCGACGATGCCGGCCGGATCGGCCGCGCTCACGCCGTAAAGCTGGCTCTCGACGAAGCGCCCCAGCCCCCACGCGCCGAGAGCAGGCGACGGCCATCAGGATCAGCAACGGCGTGGAGACCGAGCGCCGGAGCTCGGAGTGACCGCGCGACCCGTCCTCCACCGTGAGCGCGCCATCGAGGAACCGCTGCCGGGGGCTGGATCGCGGTCTGTGCCGCCGCTCAGCGGCCCAGGCTGAGCTTCGACCGCTCCAGGACCCGGACGGAGCTCTCCCCCTCCCGAAGCCTCACGAAGCGGTCGAGGGCCACGTCCTCCACCAGCTGCGGCTCCCGGGCTCCGGGCCAGCGCACCTCCAGCCTCCGGATCGCCTTCGCCGCCCCCAGCCCCAGCTCCTGCCGCAGGCTCGACGAGCCGAAGCTCCCTCCGGTCCCCACGAGGACGTGGATCGCGCGCTCTCCGCCGCCCTCGTCTTCCACGATCACCGCGACGCGGGCTCCGATCGCGGAGCGGTTCGAGGTCACGCCCTCCAGCTCGAGGGTCAGCCAGCGGTAGGGCGTCCCCGGGTTCTCGAACAGCGCGTTCGGGTAGACGTCGCCCCCGTAGGCCCCGCCCATCACCGCGTACACGTCCAGGTCTCCGTCGTCGTCCACGTCCCCGAAGGCGATCCCGTGTCCCTTCTGCAGGTGACCGAAGCCACCCGCCGCCGTGACGTCCTCGAAGCGCTCGCCGGCCACGTTGCGAAACATCCGGTTCGGGACCAGGGTGGCCAGGCTGGGCTCGCCGGTTCCGAAGTACGCGTCGGCGAAGCCGTCCCCGTCGACGTCGCCGTAGTTGCTGCCCATCGGCAGCAGCGGGTGCGCGAGCCCGGACTCGGCCGCGACGTCCACGAACGTGCCGTCGCGGCGGTTGCGGTACAGCGCGAGGGGCTCGAGGTCGCTGCCGCGCCCGAGCAGGTGACCCACCACCTCCGGCAGGGAGTTCGCCGCAAAGCCGGGGTAGGCGCCCACCAGCAGGTCGAGCCAGCCGTCGTTGTCGTAGTCCCAGAACCAGGCCGGGAAGCTCTGTCGCGGCTCGGCGACGCCCGCGCTCACCGTGACGTCCCGGAAGCGGAAGGCCGACGAGCCCGACCCGGGCCCATCGTTGCGGAACAGCACGTTGGGCTCGTCGAAGCGCGAGAGGAACAGGTCGATCCTCCCGTCGTTGTCGTAGTCGCCCCAGACCGCGGCCTTCACGAACCCGACGTGGTCGAGACCCACCTCGGCCGCCACGTCGGTGAAGGTCCCGTCGCCGCGGTTCCGGTACAGCTCGCAAGGGTGGCGCTGATCCGGCTTGGACTCGTTGCCGACGAACAGGTCGAGCCGGCCGTCCCCGTCGTAGTCGCCGAAAGCGGCCGTCTGCGTGGGGTGGAAGCTCAGCAGGCCGGCCTGCTCGGTCACGTCCTCGAAGGTGCCGTCCCCGGCGTTGCGGAGCAGGGAGTTCGGATGGCGGCCCTGCGCACCGAGCCAGGCGCCGCGGAGCACGAAGACGTCGGCGTCGCCGTCGTTGTCGTAGTCGGCGTGGACCAGGTTGAGCCCGCCGGTGATGCCCTGGATTCCGGCCTGCTCGGTCCGCTCCTCGAAGCCCCCGCGCCCGTCGTTCCGGAAGTAGCGGAGCTGGTCCCGCAGGTCCCAGGACGAGACCATCAGGTCCAGCCGCCCGTCGCCGTCGAGGTCCTCCAGGACGACTCCCCCGGAGAGCTGGTTCACGGCCACGCCCGCTGCCTGCGCCACGTTTCGGAAGCGGGGGAACGCGATCCCGCTGTCGAAGGCGGAGGCCGGGATGCGCCACTCGGCCGGCACCCCGTCGGGGTACTTCCCCAGCGTCATCGCGGCCAGCCCGTACAGCCAGCGGTAGCGGAGGTCCTCCGGGTGATCGCGGAGCAGGCCCTCGAAGTGGCCGAGGGCCAGCGTGGAGCCCCGCGTGGCCCGATGCAGGCCCCCGCCCCGGATGGGCAGGATGCAGGACTCGGCGTCGTGGTGAGCGAGGCAGTTCTCCTGCTCGCCGAGACGCAGGTAGGCCAGGCCCAGCCAGTCCCGGATCGTGCGGTGGAGAGGCTCGTCCGGCGCGAGGCCGGCCATCGCGGCCAGGTCCTGCAGCTCCAGGAGGTCGTCGATCGCCGGCTGCGTCGCCCCGGAGTTCAGCTCCTCGACGCTCATGGAGAGCCCGCCCTCCAGGCGGGCCCGGGTGTCGCGCTCGCGCAGGTAGCGCCTCCGCAGCGTCTCGGCCCGCTTGTTGCCGGCGTAGGAGAGACGGGTCGCATCGCTGGCCTCGGCGAGCCGCTCCAGCCGGTCCGCCATCCGGCGCGTCCCGAGAGACGGCCCCGAGGGGCCCGCCTGGGCCATCAGGGCGACGGCCAGGAGCGGAGCGCGCGCCAGGGAGCCGCCCGCCGTCACGGCCTCCGCGTCCTCAAGCCGGCCCGGGGTCGGGCAGCTCGCTCTGCTTCGGGGGCGGGTCGTAGGCTGCG
>Ga0302046_10004861_pt1 | contig 11890 bp, 11 predicted proteins | sample RVTome_11_FD_200261 | JGI IMG/M metagenome (GOLD analysis project Ga0302046, IMG submission 200261) | Soil microbial communities from uranium-contaminated site in the Upper Colorado River Basin, Wyoming, United States - RVT147D111 (version 2) ... | reverse complement strand
CATCGCGGCCTCTTTGGACGCCTGCGCGCCCGTGGTGCACGTGTAGAGGGCTCGGCAGGCGGTGACCACGGCGTAGGCGTGGAGCCCGGGCGCATCGGAGGCCTCCGCCTTCGCGAGCATCCAGCCCATGTGTCCGCGAACGGCCGAGACGAAGTCGGCTCCGCTCCTGGCGGCGATCAGCTCGCGCGGTGAGGGACCGAGGAGGGAGACGCCGGCCTCCCGGGCGGAGTGCCAGTTCATGAGCCAGCCGGGATCCGCGGTGGTCCGATGGAGGGGCTCCCCCGGGCTGATGACGATGATCGGGCTGTCGCGCTCCTCGAGCGTCGCGAGAGCAGCGGCGGAGACGTAGACGACGTCGACGCGATCGTCCCAATCCGGGCAGGCCAGAGCCAGCCGGTCGTGCATCCGTCGCAGGGATGCGAGCGCTGCGTCGTCGACGTCCGCCGAGAGGGCCACGAGCAGATCGAGATCGCTGGTCTCGGGATCGAAGCCACCCGCCGCCAGGGAGCCGTAGAGGACGATGCCTTCGACCGGGTCGCCCAGGGCTTCCACGATGCTCGCGAGGAGCTCTTCGAGAAAGGCCCGGACTGCCGCGGGAACGTGGTCGGGAAGGGGCCAGTCAGACACCCGCGAGCCCCTCCGCCCGCGGCCAGACGTAGCGGCAGCTGCGGACCACGGCGCCGCCGTGGGTCTCCGTGGTGAAGGTCTCGGCGTTGCGGCCGCCGAGGCGTTCGTAGAAGCGGCGGGCCGGGGCGTTGACCTCGAGGACCAGGAGGTAGACGCCGAGGTCAGGGTGCCGGGCGGCGAGCCAGGCGCCGGCTTGCTGCATCAGCGAGGAGCCGATGCCGCTGCGCTTGGCGGGCGCGACGACGTGGAGGTTGTCGATGAAGGAGCCCCACAGGGGATCGTGGGCGCCGTACACGCAGACGAAGCCGACGAGCTCCGCGCCATCGAGGGCGAGCCGGACGAGCTGGCTCGCAGGCGGGCTCGCGAGCCGCTCGCGCCACACGAGCAGCCGCTCCTCGGGGAGCTCGCGGTCGAGGAACGCGTCGGTGAAGGAGCCCCGGTAGCTCTCGCGCCAGCTGCGCGTGTGCAGCAGCGCGATGGCGTCCGCGTCGGAACGCGCCGCGGGCCGATACTCCATCACGAAGCGACCTCTAGCGTGGATCCAGCCGGACCAGGTAGCGCGGCGGAAAGCCGGTCAGGATGCGGAAGAAGACGGGGAGGGCGTGCTCGGCGTTCACGTGGTCGTGCTCGGCGCCTTCGACCGGGACGGCGCGGTAGTCGCCCTTCGTGCCGTCCAGCGTGGCCTGCACCTCCGGGCTCGCGAGCGCGCGGCGGTACCAGGCCCTCGGCCAGTGGTTCGCGGCCACGTAGAGCTTGCCGTCGCTCTCGAGGCGGGACACGACCCGGTCGTGCGCGGCTCCGTCCCCATCGAAGGTGGTGATGACCAGGGTCGACGCGCTGGCGGGTTGGAGGTATCCGATCAGCGACTCGAACGCGACGACGATTCCCACGTAGGCCACGACCACGATCGCAGCGATCTTCACGGCTCTCATCGGTTCCACTCCCAGGGACGATGCCCGGGCCGATGCTAGCCACGGCGTGCCCTGGATGCACTGGAGCGGCGCCGACCTGTCTGGGCCCTGCTACCCGTCGTTCCGCCGCCGCAGCGCGAGCGCCCCGGGGATCGCGAGCAGGGCGAGCAGCGCCGGCTCCGGGACCGCCCGGATCGCGATGATGCTGCCCGAGGAGGGCAGCCCGACCGAGAGCGAGCCTACGCCGATCGAGTCGATCGCGTCGGCCGGGAGGCCGAAGGAGTTCGCGTAGCCGTCGATGATGAACAGCCAGGTCTCGCCCGGCGCGAAGATCCCGTCGGCCAGGAGATTCTCGTTGAAGAGCGGCCGATTCACGCCCAGCGTATCGATCTTGAAGGCGAGCCCGCCGTTCACGAGGCCGTCGAAGTTCGTGAACGTCGTGCCCGCGCCGGCGCCCGCGGTCCCGGTGTCCCCGACGTACCACAGGTCGCTCCAGGCGATCCCGGTGTCGTTGGTGATCGAGACGATCGTGTTCGGAAGCTCGTTGCCCGGCATCGGGCAGGCGAACTGATCGATGAAGGTGGTCGCCGCGCGGATGCGCTCGTTGGGGAACGGCTCGAACGCCGGCACCTCACCGAGCTCATGGACGTCCGCCGGGACCGAGAGCAGGTCGCAGTTGTCGAGGTTCTCGTGTCCGACCTCGGTCGGCAGGGCGAAGGCTGCGGGAGCGGCCGCGAGGACGGCCGAGGCGAGCAGAGAAGCGATCGGGTGCCTCATCGAAGTGTCTCCCACCGACCCCGGAGCGGCGTCCACCCGGACGGAGACCGGTGAAAGGGCCGGCGTCTTGCGCGTTGGCCTCGTCCGTTGGTGGTCGGACGCGCCGCGCTGTGGCAGCGCATCGCGAATCTTCAGGGGAGCCCGCGGCCCGCGATCCCCGCGACGGGGGTGAACCCCCGCGGTGTCGCTGCGAGACTACGCGTCGCCCGCGGCGGCGCAGGCCCAGGAGCAGCGGGAGGAGAGCGGCCAGCTCCGGCGCCCAGGCCGCAGCTCGATCAGGCCGTCGCGGTCGTTGTCGATGCCCTCCCCGCACTCCGGCACGCCGGCCGAGATCGCGCAGGCGCCGGAGCTGCCCAGCTCGCCGGTATCCGCCGAATGGCATGGGAGCCCCGCCGCGCGAGTGATCCGGATCACTGGCGCGGCCCCCGGATCAACCCCCACCCCCGGGTCGCCGATGACCATGGGGGGGCTCCTGCATGAAGGCCGCCGATCGACGCGTGCTGCTGCTCGATGGCTTCGGAGTTTCGACCGAGGCCGTGACCGCGCGCCTGCGCGCGCTCGACGTGGACGCCGTGCGCGCCAAGACGCCCGACGAGGGGCTCCAGCTCGTGGGCGAAGACCCGGCGATCGCCGCGGTGCTGCTGCCCTCGGACCTGCCCGCCCCCGAGCTCGGCTCCTTCGTGCACCTGCTGCGCGGGGCGGCCACCGGGCGCCGGATCGCCTTCCTCGTGGTGGGTCCGCGCCCGGCCCTCGAGGCGCGCCAGGCCTTCCGCGAGGCCGGCGTGGAGCTCGCGCTCTGGGAGCCCTTCGACGACGCCACGCTGCGCTTCCAGACCAACCGCGCGCTCGCCATCAGCGGCCAGCAGCATCCGCGCCGCGCGCTGCGCGTGCCCTGCGACGCGCCCGTGCGCGCCCACGCTGGCGGCCGCGAGAAGCCGAGCCGGCTCTACACGCTCTCCGAGCGCGGCGCCTTCCTCGAGACGGCGCGCGCCTCCATGCGCGGCACCGAGGTGTTCCTGGACCTCCAGCTCGAGTCGAAGCTGGTCCAGGCCGAGGGTCGCGTCACCGCCAGCAACGTCCCGGGCAATCTGCGCAACCCGCGGCTCCCGCTCGGCATCGCGGTCGAGTTCACGCGGATCTCCGAGGGCGGCGAGCGCGCCATCCGCGAGATCGTGCAGGAGACCACGCGCTGGCTGCGCATCGACGCCGAGGACGGCGCCGCGGGGGCGCCCACCGCCGCGAACGGCGCCGGCCTGTGGAGCTGGTTCCGCCGGAGCTAGAAGCTCAGGCCGAAGCGCGCGGTCACCTCGACATCCTCTTCCGAGAAGCCCACGTCCACCCGGAAGGGCGCGGCGCGCTCGAGCATGATGCGCAGGCTCACGCCGCCCACGTGGCGCACCTCGGCGCTGCCGAGTGCCTTGGCGTGGCCTGCCACCGCGCCGGCCTCGTAGAAGAACGCGAGCCCGAGCCGCTCCACGCGGATCGGGCCCATGATCGGAAAGCCCCGGGGCAGGACCCAGAAGCGGTACTCGGCCATCCCCGTCCAGCTCGCGTCGCCGCGGAAGCGCCCCGCGACGTAGCCGCGCAGGGTCGATCCGCCGCCCAGGGTCGGGCGCGCGAAGAAGGGCAGGTCGCCCGAGCTCAGCTGTCCCTCGAGGGCGAGGGCGAGCACGTCGGTGGGCGGATTCTCCTCGTCGGGCCCGCCGCCCGAGTGGAAGAGGCCCGGCAACGGGAAGATCTTCCCGCCCTCGAACGTGAAGCGCGCGCCCACGTCACCCCCCGTCTGCACGAGCGCGCCCTCGGCCAGCGCTCCGGCCCACCAGCCGCGGTAGGGATTGCGCTGGCTGTCGCGCGTGTCGTAGCGCAGGCCCACCCGCAGCCAGCCCAGGTCGGCGTGCTCGGCGTCGTCGAAGAGCCCGGGGAAGACGTCCTCGGTGCTCGGCTCGCCGCCCACCTCGCCCTCGGACAGCTCGTGGAACTCGCCACGCAGGTCGAAGCGCGCCACCCAGTTCGAGTCCGGGTCCGGGAGCGAAGCTTCGAGGCCGACCTCGACGTGGAACATCTCGTCCGTGTAGCTCGTCTCGTCGTCCTCGTCGGAGCCGGAGCCCAGCCCGTAGAAGCGCCGCGTCAACGTCTTCTCGTAGCCTGCCGAGGCCAGGACGGACGTCCGTTCCTCCTGGAAGATGCCGCCGCCCTCGCGCTCGCGGTGATGGAGCCAGCGCCGCCAGATGAAGGAGTAGTCCTGCTGTCCCTCGCTCGTGTAGGTGAGGAAGATTCCCGCGAACTCGCGCCGCCGCTGCTGGCGGAAGTCGATGTCGGTGATGGCCACGCCGCCACCGGTCCCCACGTCGGTGTCGTGGAAGACGAGCGGAAGGATGAAGCTGCTCACCATGAAGCGCTGGAACAGGTTGCCGGGCTTGATGCGGCCCTCGGGGATGTAGCGCCAGCGTTCGGGGTGGCCGAGGTCGGCGGGCTTCTCGACCGCAGGGATGCGGCCGTTGCGATCCATGCCCGCCCACGGGTCGAAGGCGCCTGGCGCCGGGGCCGGCGGCCCTGCGCCCGCCGGGCCGGCCGGCAGGACCATGGCCGCGCCGAGCAGCGCGCTCGCGAGCCAGCGACGAGGCGATCCCTGCACGGCACCGAATCTAGCAGCGCGGGCCCGCTGACCCGCGGTCCGGGGGGCGCGATCCAGGCCTACCACGCCGACGTGTACCGCGACGCCTCCGAGCGCGTGGCCGCCTAGTGGGGCCCTAGTACTTCGGGCCTCCCTTGGGCGGCCCGTAGCTGCCGGGGCTGGTGCGCGTGGGTCCCGTGGGTACGTGGGGCGCGTCGGGCAGCATGCCGCGCTGGCCCGGGTTGCTGGTGGGGAGCCCCTGCTGCTGGGCGCCGAGCGGCACCTGGCTGCTCCCCACCCCTTTCTGGTAGCCGCCGGTCGAGGTCGGCGGCGTGCCGACGCTGCCCGCGCCGCCCTTGCCCGAGAGGTTCGGCGGATTGACCGTGCCCTTGCCGGGCCGGATGTCGCGGCGCCCCCAGCTCGAGTCCTCGATCTTGATGTTGCCGTCCTCGTTCTTGATCTCGAGCTCGTCCTTCGTCTTCGAGTTCTTGACGGTAATGTCGTTCTTGCCGAGCTGGTCCTTGACCTCGATGTCGTCGGTCTTCACGCCGTCCACGACGACCTTGTCGTCGCCGCCCTTGGTATCGACCTTGACCTTGCCCGTGACCGGCGCCGGGGTGGTGAAGGAGCCCTGGCCGTTCACGGTGGTCCCGTTGTTGCCGGTGACGGTGACGGTGCCGTCGGCGTTCTGCGTGACCGTGACGTCGTTGGGCCCGGAATCGCCGGTGATGTTCACGTCGCCGCCCGGGGTCACGGCGCCCACCATGACGTCGCCGCCCGCGGCGACGGCGGCGGCGGCGTGGACGAGCGCGATCAGCAGCGCCGCCGCTCCCTGGACAGAACCCGTTCCGAGTACCCGCAGCCGGCACGCCATGGCAGTCCCTCCATCCGTTGGTTCGAATCCGGATCATCGCCTTCCGGCCCCCGCCCTTGCAACCCGGGGCGGTGCCCCTACCGTGAGGCGCCATGGTGCGGAGCCTGAAGCGGAGCCTCGGCGTGCTCGGGGCGGCGGCCCTGACGCTCGCCCTGGTCGAGCTCGGCGCCATGGCCCTGGTGCGCACGGGCGTGGTGGACGCGCCGCGTCCTCACCGCGGCCGCTCGGGCTTCTGGTGGCACCAGCACCCCGAGTTCGGCGCCTGGCACAAGCCCGGCAGCGAGGGCGACCAGCGCGGCGCCTGCTACAAGGCGCGCTACCGCATCAACGCGGTGGGGGCCCGCGACGTGGAGCGGCCCCGGCGCGCCAGCGAGCCGCGCGTGGTGGTGCTCGGCGACTCCTTCCTCGAGGGCTTCGGCGTGGAGGTGGACTCGCGCCTCTCGGAGATGCTCGAGGCGGCCACGGGCGTCCCGCACCTGAACTTCGCCATGGCGAGCTTCGGCCCGTACCAGCAGCTCCTGGTCTACGAGGGGCTGGCCCGCGAGTTCGACCACACGGCGGTCCTGGTCTCGGTCTTCCCCGGTAACGACTTCGCCGACATGGACGCCGAGGACTGCGCCGAGCTCGGCGACCCCGACTACTGCTGGCGGCCCTACCCGGGCCCGCCGCCGGAGCTCGCGCGCGTGGACCGCCCGGAGCCGGCTTGGCGAACCTTTTTGAAGGCCCACAGCCAGGCCTTCATGGTGGCGCTGGCCACGGCGCGCGGGCGGCACCAGGCGCGAACCACGCCGCGCTCGCTCTTCTACGAGTTCCGCGAAGACCAGGCGCTCCTGCTCGAGGCCGTGCTCGAACGCTTCCGCGCCGCGGCCGGGGGCAAGCAGCTCGTGGTGCTGCTGATCCCGAAGCTCCACGACCTCGAGAGCTTCGTGGCCCGGGGGCCCGACCCGCTGTCGGCCCGGCTCGAGGCCTGGGCCACACCGCGCGGCGTGCGCGTGGTGAACCTGCTGCCGGGCATGGCGCTCCCCGGCCGGACCTGGAGCGCCTACTACCTGCCCTGCGACTTCCACTGGAGCCGCTGGGGCAACCGCGTGGCGAGCGATCTCGTGCTCGCGGCGCTGGCAGACCTCTACCCCCCGGCCGCGGGCGTCCGCCAACCCTGACCCCGCGCCTGTTATCATGCGCCCGTCCATGGCCGAGCCCCGACGGATCAACACCTTCTGCCGCGTGTGCGAGCCCGCGTGCGGTCTCGTGGCCCACGTGGAGGACGGCCAGCTGCGCGCGCTGGCGCCCGACCGCGCCCACCCGGTGACGCGCGGCTTCGCCTGCCACAAGGGCATCGCCGGCGTCGAGATCCACCGCGATCCGGACCGGCTCGACCACCCGCAGCGGCGTGGCGAGCGGGGCTTCGAGCGGCTCTCCTGGGACGAGGCGGCGGGCGAGATCGCGGCGCGGCTGCGCGCGATCCTCGCCGCCCACGGGCCCGAGGCGGTGGCGCTCTACGGCGGCAACCCGAGCGCCTTCAACACCCTGGCCGGGCCCGCGTCGGGCGCTTTCCTCGGCCAGCTCGGCGCCCGGCGCTTCTTCGGCTCGGGCACCCAGGACTGCGCCAACAAGTTCGCGGGCAGCGAGGCCGTGTTCGGCTCGAGCACCATGCACCCGATCCCCGACCTCGAGCACACCGATTGCCTGCTGGTGCTGGGCGCGAACCCGCGCGTCTCGCACTGGAGCTTCATCTCCATCGCCGATCCCATGGAGGCGCTGCGCCGGGTGCGCGCGCGCGGCGCGAGGATCCACTTCGTGAACCCGCGCCGGATCGAGTCCGCGCGCGCCAGCACGGGCGACGTGGTGCTGATCCGGCCCGACACGGACGTCTACCTCCTGGCGGCGCTGCTGTGCGAGATCGACCGCACCACGGGCTTCGACGAGCGCGCCACCGAGGCCCACGGCAAGCACGTGGCGGAGCTGCGCGAGTTCGTGCGCCGCTACCCGCCCGAGCGGGTGGCAGGCGTGACGGGCATCCCGGCCGAGCAGATCCGCGCGTTGGCCCGCGAGTTCGCGGAGGCGCCGAGCGCCTCGGTGCACATGTCCACCGGCGTGAACATGGGCCGCCAGGGGACGCTCGCCTACTGGCTCGTGCACATGCTCTCCTTCGCGACCGGCAACCTCGACCGGCGCGGCGGCAACCTGCTCTCGGTGGGCTTCTACGAGAGCGCCAAGGCCGGCCGCCGCAGCTTCGACGAGGGCTTCGCCGAGACCGAGTTCGGGCGGCTGCGGCGGGGCGCGCTCCCGGGCAACCTGCTGGCCGACCACGTGCTCGAGGCGGAGCGGCCGGTGCGCGCGCTGTTCGTGCTGGCCGGCAACCCCGTGCTCTCGGTGGGCGGTGAGGAGCGCATGCGCGAGGCGCTCGGTCGGCTCGAGCTGCTCGTCTGCATCGACCTCTACCGCAACGCCACGGGCGAGTACGCGCACTACCTGCTGCCCGCCGCCGACGCCTTCGAGCGCGCCGACGTGAACATCACCGGGCTCGGGCTCCAGCACGAGCCGTGGGTGCAGTACACGCCCGCCGTGGTGCCGCCGCGCGCCGAGCGGCGCGAGGAGTGGTGGATCTTCGCGCGCCTGGCACAGGCCCTGGGACTGCGCTCGCCGCTCGACGCCGAGGCGCCCGAAGATGTGATCTGGGGCCGCATCGACCACATGCTGAAGAGCCGCGGCACCTCCCTCGAGGCGCTTCGCGCCGAGCCCCATGGCCTGCGCTTCGCTGACGGGATGCGGCCCGGGCGCTTCTTCGAGCGCCATCTCCAGACCCCGGACCGCAAGGTGGACTGCTGCCCCGATGCCTTCGCGGAGGCGCTCGTGCGCTGCGAGGAGATCTTCCGCGAGCTCGAGGCGGAGCCGCCGGGGCGCTTGAAGCTCATCACCCGGCGCGACCCGTGGATGCACAACAGCTGGTACGCGAACCTGCCGGCCATGAAGCGCGGCGCGCGCGACCGCAACCGGCTGTACGTTCACCCGGAGGATGCCGCCGAGCGCGCGCTGGCCGAGGGCAGCAAGGCGCGTCTGTGGAACGAGCACGGCGCCCTCGAGCTCGAGGTGACGCTCGACCCGGGCCTCCTGCGCGGCGTCGTGGCGCTCACCCACGGCTGGGGCAACCGGCGCACCTCGGGCATGCGCTTCGCCCAGCGCACGCCCGGCGCCAACGCCAACACGCTGCTGCCGGTCGGGCCGGGGAGCTTCGAGCCGCTCTCGAGCCAGGCCTTCATGACGGGCGTGCCCGTCGAGCTCGCGCCCCTGGAGCCGCGATGAAGGCCGGCGTCACGATCTTCCCGACGGACTACGCCATGCCGCTGGCCGATCTGGCCGTGGCGGCCGAGGCGCGCGGCCTCGAGTCGCTGTGGGTGGCCGAGCACTCCCACGTGCCGGCCTCGCGCAAGAGCCCGTTCCCGGGCGGCGGCGAGCTGCCAAAAATGTATTTCGACACGCTCGACCCGTTCGTGGCGCTGGCCGCGGCGGCGTCGGTCACCTCGCGCATCAAGCTCGCCACGGGCATCTGCCTGGTGGTGCAGCGCGACCCGATCCACACCGCCAAGCAGGTGGCCTCGCTCGATCGCGTCTCGGGCGGGCGCTTCCTGTTCGGTGTGGGCGCGGGCTGGAACGCCGAGGAGATGGCCGCCCACGGCACCCACGATTTCGCCGGCCGCTTCAAGCTGCTGCGCGAGCGCGTGGAGCTGATGAAGGCGCTGTGGACCGAGAAGGAGGCGAGCTATCAGGGCGAGCTCGCCCGTCTCGAGCCGAGCTTCATGTGGCCCAAGCCCGTGCAGAAGCCCCACCCGCCGATCCACGTGGGCGGCACGTTCCCCGGCGGCGCGCGCCGCGCCGTGCGCTGGGGCGACGGGTGGATGCCGATCGGCGGCCTGCGCGACCGGCTCGAGGAGAGCGTGCCGGCCTTCCGCCGCATGGCCGCCGAAGCCGGGCGCGACCCGGCCGCGCTCGAGGTGAGCGTCTACGGCGCCGCCCCGCGCGAAAAAGTCGTGGCCCGCTACGCCACCCTCAGCGTGGACCGCGTGGTGTTCGCCCTGCCGCCCGCGCCGCGCGACGGGCTGCTGCCCATCCTGGATCAGTGCGCCGAGCTGGCGCGCAAGGTGGGGTAGCCATGGCTCGGCGGCAGGAGCAGGAGGCGGCGCGCAGCGAGGTCAGCGAGGTCGCGCCCGGCGTGCTGCGGATGGAGCTGCCCATCCACATGCCGGGGCTCGGCCACGTGAACTGCTACGCGCTCGTGGATCGCAACGGCGCCGCCGTGGTGGACCCGGGCATGCCGGGCCCGGCCACCTGGAAGGCGCTCCAGGACCGGCTCAAGCAGGCCGGGCTCACCCCGCGCCACGTCCACACGGTCATCATCACGCACTCGCACCCGGATCACTTCGGCTGCGCCATGCGCTTCGCCAAAGAATCTGGAGCGAAGATCGTGGCCCACCACAAGTTCACCTTCGGCCTGCCCCAGGCGGTGGCGCCCGAGGTCTCGGCCGACGACCTCGCCGCCCAGCAGGTGCCGGAGGGCCAGACGCCCTGGGGCGGTGAGCGCCCGCGCCCGCCGTTGCGGATCAAATTGAAGTGGATGGCCATGCGCTGGATCGGCCAGCGCATCATCCCCGTGGTGACGGACCCCGTGGAGCACGGCGACGTGCTCCAGCTCGCCGGCCGCGAGTGGTTCGTGTGCCACACGCCGGGCCACACGCAGGACCACTTCTGCCTCCACGATCCCGAGGGTGGCGTGTTCCTGGCGGGCGACCACGTGCTGCCCACCATCACGCCCCACATCTCGGGCATCAGCTCCTCGCCCGACCCGCTGGCCACCTTCTTCTACTCGCTCGATCGCGTGGGCGAGATCGAAGACGTGGAGCAGGTGCTGCCCGCCCACGGCCATCCCTTCCACGACCTGCGCGCGCGCTGCGAGGCCATCAAGCGCCACCACGACGAGCGCCTGGCCAAGGTGAAGGCCATCGGCCGCGAGCTCGGCCCGGCCTCGGTGGCGGAGTTCTCCCAGCGCCTGTTCCACCCCCGGAGCTGGGGCCCCATGGCCGAGAGCGAGACCTACGCGCACCTCGAGCATCTGCGCGTCGGAGGCGCGGCCGAGGTGCGCCGCGACGCCTCGGGCAAGCTGATCTACCACACGGGCTGAGAGCGGCTGAGGACGGCGGACACGCGATGGACCTGCGCTACGGACCCGAGCACGAGGCCTTCCGGCGCGAGCTGCGCGCCTGGCTGGCGGAGCACCGCGAGCGGGCGCCCAAGGGCGGCCTCGGCGTGCCCGCGGGCAAGGCGGGCGAGGCGCTGCGGGCGTGGCAGGCGCTGCTGATCGAGCGCGGCTACGCGGCGCGCACCATCCCGCGCGAGTATGGCGGCCACGGCGCCGAGCCCGACGTGCTGAAGAGCGTCATCCTCGACGAGGAGCTGAACGCCGCGGGCGTCTCGCGCGGAATCGGCGGGCAGGGGCCCGAGATGCTCGTGCCGACCTTGCTGGAGCACGGCAGCGAGGAGCAGAGGCGCCGCTGGATCGGCCCCACCCTGCGCGGCGAGGTGGTGTGGTGCCAGGGCTACTCGGAGCCGGGGGCGGGGAGCGACCTGGCCAGCGTGAGCACCCGGGCGGTCCAGGACGGCTCGGACTTCCTGATCACCGGCCAGAAGATCTGGACCACCACCGCGCACCTGGCCCACATGATGTTCGCCCTGGTCCGCACCGAGCCCGACGCGCAGAAGCACGCCGGGCTCAGCTATCTGCTGATCCCCATGGACACGCCGGGCATCACGGTGCGCCCGCTGGCCACCATGACCGGCGAGTCCGAGTTCAACGAGGTGTTCTTCGACCAGGCGCGCGTGCCCCAGAGCGCCGTGGTCGGCAAGCGCGGCGAGGGCTGGAAGATCGCGAATACGACGCTGCGTCACGAGCGCAACATGCTGGCCTCCTCGGCGATGCTCGACGGCACCCTGCGCGCGTTGGTGGCGCTCATGCAGCGCGAGACCGCCGACGGTGCGCGCGCCATGGACTCGCCGGTGCTGCGCGATCGGCTGCTGCGCCTCCAGGGGCGCGTG
>Ga0302046_10004860_pt1 | contig 11891 bp, 9 predicted proteins | sample RVTome_11_FD_200261 | JGI IMG/M metagenome (GOLD analysis project Ga0302046, IMG submission 200261) | Soil microbial communities from uranium-contaminated site in the Upper Colorado River Basin, Wyoming, United States - RVT147D111 (version 2) ... | reverse complement strand
CCCCGCGGGTGTCCGAGGCGTCGCGGCACCCCTCCACGGCAGTCACGAGAAGGAGCACCAAGAAGGGCCGTCGGAGGCTGGACACGGCGAGTCCCGGGCTCGGGGGATAGGTTCCACGACGTGTGGGCGCAAACCTGTCCCGCGCAGGAGCATCCAGCAACGGGAGCGTCGATGATTCGTAGGCTGGTCGCGGTCGCCCTGTTGGCGCTGTCCCCGGGGCTCGCCCCCAGGGTTGCAGGACAGGGGATGGCCTCGTGGACCCCCGCCGGCCCGGCGTTCGTCCAGATCTCCGTTTCGGATCTCGAGGCCAGCGTCGAGTGGTACTCGCGGGTGCTCGGGCTCGACGTGGTGCGCGAGGTCGACTACGGCGATGGCTCGGCAAGCGTTCGCCTCCTCCGCCGCGACGACCTGGTCGTGGAGCTCATCGCCCACGCGGATCCGATAGCCCTCGATCCCTCGCTCGCCGACCGGCCCGGGTTTCGATCCCTCGGCCTGTTCAAGAGCGGATTCTTCGTGGAGGGGATCGAGGCCCTGCACGAGTGGCTGGCTGCGCAGAGCGTCGAGACCGACGCGCGGATCGGCACGGACGGTGCGCTCGCAATGCGGACGTTCATCTTCCGCGACCCCGACGGAAACCGGTTGCAGGCGTTCGAGAGCTGCGAGGCGTCCTGCGGCGGACCCGAGGTGAGGGCCGGCGCCCCGGCCGCCGCGCCCGCTGCCCCGGCCGCCGCGCCCGTCACGCCCGCGACGGCCGGTGGCCCCGCTGCAGGTGAGTTCTCCGCCGTCCTGCCCCACTGGTGCGCGGACCACCCACGCCCCGGATACGCATCGCTCGCCAGGATCCCGGTCGCGAGCGAGTGGTTCGAGGTCTACGCCGTGGGGAACGGGGTGTACGCGATCTACGAGCCGAACCAGTGGCAGGAGGTGATCTCATACCTGATCCTCGGCTCGGAGCGCGCGCTCCTGTTCGACACCGGGATGGGGATCGCGTCGATCCGCGAGCTCGTCAGCGGGCTCACCGGCCTGCCGGTCGTCGTCCTCAACTCGCACACCCACTTCGACCACGTCGGCGGCAACTGGGAGTTCGACCACGTCATCGGCATGGAGACCGAGTTCACGCGCGAGAGCGCGGCCGGAAGCCCGAACGAAGAGGTGCGCGAGGAGGTCTCGACGGCCGCGCTGTGCGGCCCGCTCCCGGCCGGGGTCACGGAGGACAGCTACGTGGGCCGGCCGTTCGAGGTCGCGGAGTTCGTGACCGACGGCCACCGGATCTCGCTCGGTCCCCGGACGCTCGAGATCCTCCATGTCCCCGGCCACACGGATGACGCCATTGCGCTCCTCGACCGCGAGACGGGGTACCTGTGGACCGGCGACACGTTCTACGAGGGCCCGATCTGGCTGTTCTGGCCGGGTACCGATCTCGCCGCCTACGGACGATCCACCGAGCGGCTGGCCGCGCTCGTCCCCGAGCTGACCCGGGTCTTCCCCGCCCACAACACACCGGTCGCCGACCCGGTGCGGCTCACCGAGCTCCGGGACGCATTCCGCGGCGCGCTCGATGGAACGCTCGAAGGTGTGGTGCGCGAAGACGGGCTCGTGAGCTACGAGGTGGGGTCGTTCTCGCTGCTCCTCCAGCCGCCGGACAGGAGGTGATGCGGCCGTGCTGATCCGCCGCCCCGACCTCGACGCGATCGTCGCCGGAGACCGCGACCTTGCGTTTCGCCGCTGGAAACGGCCGACCGTCAGAACCGGCGGGACGCTGACCACCGTCGTCGGCATGCTCGCGATCGACGCCGTCGCTCGGGTCGAGGAGTCCGATGTCACCAACGCGGAGGCGCTCCGGGCGGGGTTCAAATCGCGGGAGTCGTTGCTCGCGGAGCTCGCCGGTCGCCCGGGCGGTCTGTACCGGATCCGCCTGCGCTGGTCGGGCGAGGATCCGCGGGTGGCCCTGCGCGAGCGGGCCGATCTCTGCGCCGAGGAGATGTCGGAGATCCGGGCGCGGCTCGAGCGCTACGACACCGCGAGCCGCAAGGGTCCGTGGACCCTGCGGACCCTCGGTCTGATCCTCAACCACCCCCAAACGCTGGCGGCGACTCTGGCCGCGAAAGAGGGCTGGGAGACGGGCTGGTTCAAGGCGAACGTACGGAAGCTCAAGGCGCTGGGGCTTACCGAGAGTCTCGAGATCGGATACCGTCTATCGCCGCGAGGCGCCGCGTTTCTGCACAGGAGTGCCGCGAGCCGCTGACCGGAGACGAGCCCGCTGCGCGGGGGGAGGTCCGCCCGGGCGGGCGAAAGGGGTCGGCCACCGAACGTCGAACTTTTCCGGGCCGTGGCGCGTAAGACCGGGAGCCCAACCCATTCAACATCCAGGAGTCCTGATGTCATCCAGACGATTTCACCCGCTGGCGTATGCCGTCGTCGCCACCCTCCTCGTCGGCTGTGCCGGCGGCGACGAGATCGCGACCGCCGACCAGGGCGGGATCGAGACGGTACCGGGGATCATCCCCGTGTCATCCTTCTTCGACAACCCGGAGATCGCCGGAGCCCAGATCTCACCGGATGGTGAGTGGCTGTCGTATCTGAAGGCGTATCAAGGGAAGCTCAACGTGTTCGCGAAGCGGATCGGGACGGACGCCGAGATCCAGCTCACCGCCGACACGGAACGCCCGGTCACCGGTTATTTCTGGTCGATCGACGCGTCGAAGATCCTCTACGTCCAGGACAAGGGTGGTAACGAGAACTTCCACGTGTACGCGCTCCCGGTCGACGGGACGCCGACCCCCGAGGCGCGGAACCTGACTCCGCACGAGGGGGCGCGGGCGCAGATCTTCTCCGTCCCGGAGGAGACGCCCGACCGGATCTTCATCGGGATGAACCAGCGCGACCCGCAGCTCATGGACGGCTACTGGCTCGACCTGGCCACCGGCGAGATGACCATGGTCGCCGAGAACCCGGGCCGGCACCTCGGCTACATGCTCGACCACGGGCAGAAGGCTCGCGTGGCCGTGGGTCAGAACATGGGGGGCGGCACGGACATCTTCGCACGGGACACGGAGGATGCGGAATGGCGGACGATCGCGAGCTACCCCGCCGACGAGACCGTGAGCCCCTTGCAGTTCCACAAGGACAACCAGCGCATCTACGTGTCGAGCGACCACGGCGAGACCGATCTGCAGCAGCTTCTGCTGATGGACATCTCGACCGGCGAGACCGAGATCGTCGAGCGCGATCCGGAAGGACAGGTCGACTTCGGCGGCCCCGTGTTCAGCGGCCGCACAAAAGAACTGATCGCCACGGTCTACAACGCGGACACGACGCGGATCTACTTCAAGGATGCGGAGTGGAAGCGCGACTTCGATCGGATCCGGCGACTGCACGCCGGGTTCCCGGGCATCAGCGGGAGCACGCTCGACGAGCGGAAGTTCATCGTCGGCTTCAACGACCCGACCGATCCGGGCGCCACCTACCTGTTCGACCGCGACACGGGTGGGGCCGAGTTCCTGTTCCGCCCGCGTCCGTGGCTCGAAGGGAAGGGGCTCGCGGACATGGAGCCCGTATCCTACCGGGCACGTGACGGCCTCACGATCCATGGGTACCTGACGACCCCCCGGGGCGTCGAGGCGAAGGACCTGCCGCTCGTGCTCGTCGTCCACGGCGGACCGTGGGCGCGCGACAGCTGGGGGTATCAGCCCGAGGTCCAGATGCTCGCGAACCGCGGATACGCGGTGCTCCAGATCAACTACCGGGGCTCGACCGGCTACGGAAAGGCGTTTCTGAACGCGGCCGTCAAGCAGTGGGCCGGAGCCATGCACGACGACCTCGTGGACGGTGTCCAGTGGGCGGTCGCCGAGGGGATCGCCGATCCGGCCCGGGTGGGGATCTACGGCGGATCGTACGGCGGTTACGCCACGCTCGTCGGGCTCACGTTCACCCCCGAGGTGTTCGCCTGCGGGCTCGACTACGTGGGCCCGTCCTCGCTCATCACGCTGATCGAGGCGTTCCCGCCGTACTGGCGGCCGTTCCTCGAGGGGACGTTCTACCGGCACGTCGGCGATCCGTCGAACATCGACGACATCGAGGACATGCAGGCGCGCTCGCCGCTCAACTTCGTCGATCAGATCGCGGACCCGATCATGATCGTCCAGGGCGCGAACGACCCGCGCGTCACCAAGCAGGAGTCGGATCAGATGGCGGTCGCGCTCCGCGACCGGGGGATCCCGGTGACCTACCTGCTGGCCGAGAACGAGGGCCACGGGTTCGCGAACGCGGACAACCGGATGGCGCTCTATCGGTCGATGGAGGTGTTCTTCGGGGCGTGTCTCGGCGGACGCGTGGACCCGACCGTGGACCCGGCGATCCAGGCGCAGATCGACCTTCTCACGGTCGATCTCCAGACGCTCGCGGCCCCGACGGTGAGCCAGCCGCAGTAGGAAAGACCCGGCTGGTTCTCGAGGAGTTGTTGCCCGACCACCCAACGCTCTGATGGGAGGATACGCTTGAAGGCGCTGACGAAGAGGCCCGCGCCATGCCGCCCCGGCCGCACCACGCCGCTCGTGCTTCTCGCGCTCGCGCTGGCGGCCCCGACCGTCGCGCAGGAGAGCGCGAGGTCGGGCCTCTGGGGCGGATTCGGGTTCGGCTACGGATCGCGCGGCTGCGAGGGCTGCGACGACCGCACGGGTGGGTTCTCGGGCATGGGGGTCATCGGCGGCACGCTGTCGGACGTCGTCCGGATCGGTGGCGGCACGAGCTTCTTCGCGCGCGACGAGAACGACGCCACTCTCAGCATCGGATCCGGCCTCTTCCTCGTGCAGGTCTTCCCGGGGCGCGGGAGCTTCTACCTGCAGGGCGGCGCCGGATTCGCCACGGCCGAAGTGGGGATCGCCGACGTCCAGTTCCAGGACGAGGGGGCGGCGTTCCTCGTCGGGCTCGGCTACACGGCCGACATCGGCGGGTCCGGGAAGATCGCGCTCGTGCCGTTCGCCAACTGGATGGGCACCTCGATCGACTTCAACCCGGATCTGTTCCAGTTCGGGGTCGGTCTCGTCTGGAACTGAGCCCGCAGCAACGCAGCGCCGGGGCCGGCTCCGACGTGCCGCAGGGCCGCGGGCGCGGAATCAGCGCCCGCGGCCGTTGCGGGATCCCTGTCCCACCAGCTCGACCGGCTCCATCTCGGTGCCCCCGCGCCACTCCAGCAGACCTGAGCGCGCAGATTCTGCGTCGAACGTCCGGTAGTCGCTCGTCAGCTCCTCGTTCGCCTCGATGTCGCGGCCGGCGACGGTCATGATGCCACCCGGATCATGGCAGTTGGGCTCGAACGAATGGTTCATGAACTTCGCGTTGTCCCCGCACAGGACGTAGCGGCCGTCCACCTCCTCGTAGCACCAGTGACGCAGCTGTTGGCGAACGGGCTGGGGGAACGCGGCCAGCTGCTTGCCCGTGAGTCGCCAGTCCACGTGCTCATCGAACAGCCAGATCGTCCGACCATGGGGGATACGCACAGCGGTGAACAGCCCGATGCCGGCGATGCGGCTCGGAGCCAGGTAGGTGGGGATCAGCAGCATTTCGGTTCGACCGGGAACCCTTGAAAAGGGGCGAGCCGAGCCTGCATGAGAGGCCGGCGTCGATTACCGCCGCGGGGCAATCTAGTGCAATCCCGGAAGATGGGAAGGTCGCCGGACTTGCGAGTTTCCGTCAGCCCTGGAAGCGCGACCGATCGATGCCGGGGATCACCCGCAAGGCATTCTCGAAGTACACCTTCCGGAGTACCTCGTCGGGGAGATCGAGCCCGTACATGCGCCAGAAGGCGTGGTACTTCCGGTAGTACGGGAAGTACTCGTCGTCGCTCTCGAGCACGCGGAAGTAGGTGGGGTACTCGTCCGGCGCCCAGGAGTCCTTGCCCATGAAGATCCGGTCCTGGTAGTCAATGAAGAACTGCCGCCCCGTTCGGGGCTGGCGGCCCGGGTCGTAGATCACGGCGCCGAGGCCGACGTTCATGTTCGGGATCTCGTCGAGCGTGCGCCCCAGCCGGTCGAGATCGTTCCCCATCCACGCCAGGTGGGCGGCGATGAACGTCGTCTCGGGGTGGTTCCTGAACATCTGGAGCTGCTCCGCGATGAGTTGCTCCCACGTCGGCGGCTCTTCCTGCTTGCGGCCCGGGCGGAGCTTGAGCTCGAGCCAGCGCTCGTTCTGCTCATCCATCGGGGCCCAGAACTCGGACGGATCCGCCGTGTGGATGAGGACAGGCATCCCGAGCTCCCCCGCCTTGGCCCAGATCGGATCGAGACGCGGGTCGTCGACGCGAACCCGCTCGCCGGCCGCGTCGGTGACGCTCATCCCGAGATTCTTGAAGATCTTGAGACCCACGGCGCCCGACGCGTGGTCGGCCTCGAGCCTCCTCGCGGCGAGGACCCCGAACTCCGGGTTGTCGATGTCGCTGAAGTCGACGTTGGCGAACACGACGAAGCGGCCCGGGTGCGACGCTTCGAACGCCTGGACCTGGCTCGCCAGCCGGTCGCCCGTCCCGCCGCTCAGGTTGACGCCGACCGCCAGGTTGAGGCGATCCATGTCCGCCACCATCCGTTCGAGCTGCGCGGGGTCCATGGTCGCGTCGATGTGGAGGTGGACGTCGACGAACGGATACTTCGCGCGCGGAACCTCGGCTCCGGAGACGACGAGCGTCGAGCGGGGCTCGTACGCCTCGACGGTCATGTCCGGAAGCGTGTCCGGGGGAGGATTGCGCCGCGTCTGCCCCTCGGCCGCCGCCGGAACGATGGCGAGGCCTGCGAGGATCGTCGCGGCCAGCAGAACTCCACGTCGCCGTCGACCCCGGGCCGGCGCGGGCTCCGCTCCGGGTCTTCGAGCCGCATCGACCACGCCGATTCTCGCCATCGATACCCTCGACACCAACCGTACCATCATGGCCCGACCTCTCGATTCGAATTCATTCGTCCGCGATGCAGGGACCGCCCGCGAGCACGGACGCCACGGCATCCGCGAGGGCGGCGATCATCGCCTCACCCACGTCCGCCCGCGCCCCGCGCGCGTCCCCGAGCACTCCGTTCGGCGTGACGGTGGCGAACCCGTCGCGGATGATCCGCTCCACGAGCTCCTTCCGGTCGCCCGGTCCCGGCATGTAGCCCTTGACCGCGCGTTCCATCCGCACGAGCTCCGGGTGGAGCGCCAGCATGATCGAGGTTTCCCCGAAGTCCGCATGTCCCCCGATGCGCTCGCCGAGCCCGGCTTCGGTCTCGGCCACTCTCCTCCAGACCTCGATGATCTCCATGAGGTCGGTGTACGCCTGTACAGAACACCCGGGTCCGGCCGCACCGTTGAGGTCGTCGAGCCCGGTCTGTAACGGCTGAAAGTTGCCGCCGTGAGTCGGGACGAAGCAGATCCGGGTGAACCCGTGCCGGGAGAGGCTCGAGCAGTAGTCCGCGCACACGGCGAGAAGCGTGGATCGCCGGAGGGACACGGTGCCTGAGAAGGACATGTGGTGCTCCGAGCACCCGACGCGGATGGTCGGTGCGACGAGCGCTCGCCCCAGCCGTCGGGCGACCTCGACCGCGAGGCGGTCGCCGTGCTCGGCATCCATGAACAGCGGCAGGTGCGGTCCGTGCTGCTCGACCGCGCCGGCCGCCACGACCACGGTCGTGAACCCTGTCTCGATCGCCGCCGCGATGTCGGGCGACGTCATCCGCTCCAGCCGAATCTCGTCAACCACGTGGTCTCCAGTCGCGGATGCCGTCCGCCAACCGTCCGAGCGCCGCCGCGACCCCACCCGGCTCGCCGCCGACGGCCACCCGAAAATGAGCCGGCTCCTCGAAGAAGCGTCCCGGCACCACGCCGACACCGCGCTCGCCGAGCAGCCATTGGACGAACGGATCGGCGTCTTCGACGCCAGCGAGACGCGGGAACCCGACCGGCCCACCCGCGGGCCGGACCCACTCGACGCGATCCGATCCCTCGATCACGTCGCGCAGGCACGACGCGTTGGCGCCGAGGATACCGCGCGACCGCTCGAGGAGCCGTTCGATCTGATCGAACGCGACGGCCGCGATCGCATCGGAGGGGAACGATCCGACCGCGTCTACGACGTCCCGGGTGCGCCGAATCGAGGCCGCGACCTCGGGCGGCGCGATCACCCACCCGCAGCGAAGACCCGCGAGGCCCCAGGTCTTCGTGAGGCTGTTCGTCGAAACGAACACGTCCGACAGCGTCGCCGCCGGCGGAGGGCGGGTTTCGAATACGCTCTCGAGATACACCTCGTCGACGAGCACGCGGGCGCCGACCCGCTCGGCCCGCAGCCCGATCCCGGCCAGCGTGTCGGTCGGGATCAGGACACCGGATGGGTTGTGGAGGTTGCTGAGCACGATGAGCCGCGTGTCCGGGCGCAGGAGCGTGCCGATCTCGTCGGGGTCGGGCTGATAGGCGTCCTCGAACCGCCGCCCGAACCGCCGCACCGAGGCCCCGAGCAACCGCGCGGCTCCGATGATGGGGTCGTACGCCGGCCGCTCGATGAGCACGTCGTCACCCGGCCCGAGCAGGCTGGCGAGGACGAGGAAGTTCGCGCCCGATGTCCCGGGGGCCGTGCACACACGCTCGGGTGATACGCCGTACCGCCGCGCGATCGCCTCGATCAGCGGCGCATAGCCCTCGTCGTTCGGACCCGAGAGCCGCAATGCCTCGCGCGCCCCCGGGAGCTCGTCGAGGTCGACCGGGAACAGGTTGCTCCCGGTGAGGTCGTGTGGCGCCCGGGCGTGGAGCTTGGACCAGCGCATGTACGGTGCTGGATCGGCCACCCGGCTCACCCCGGGCCTCCCGCGCCGTCTCCGGCCGCCCCGCCCGCCCGGCGTCTCCAGAACAGAAAGGCGGGGACACCGCTCGCGAGCAGGAGAAGCCCGATGAGCGATCCCGTGGGGTTGGCGCGGACGACGCTGAACACGATCACGACCGCGATGGCCACGAACAGACCGGGCACGAGCGGATAACCCGGCGTCCGGAACAGTCCCTCGTCGCGCTGGGCGATCGGATACCGCCGCCGGAACACGAACAGACTCGCGCCCGCGAGACCGAAGAAGATCCAGTCCGCGAACACCACGTAATCCACGAGCTGCGCGTACGTGCCGGTGAGCGCGAGCGCGATCGCCCACCCTCCCTGAATGGCGATCGCGAGCGACGGCGTCCCGAATCTCGGGTGGATTCGGGCCACCCCCTCGAGAAAGACGCGGTCGCGCGCCATCGCGTAGTACACCCGTGTCGGCGCGAGCATCGTCAGGTTGAGGAAGCCGAACGTCGAGATCGCGATCGCCCCGGCGATGAGCCGATCGCCCCCGGGACCGAACACCCGCCTGGCGGTGTCCGACGCGGGCGTGAGCGTGGACGCCAGACCCGCGTGGCCGAGCGTGCGCAGATACACGTAGTTGATGAACCCGTACACGACGACCACGACGATCGTCCCGGTGATCAGGCTCCGCGGCAGGTCCCGGCGCGGGTTCCGCATCTCCTCGGCGACGTAGTTCGCGTTCTGCCAGCCTCCGTAGGAGAACATGACCGGGATGAGGGCGCCGCCGAACGCGAGGAGAAGTCCCGTTCCCGCGAGGCCCCCGGCCGCCCCGGCCACCGGCGCTCCGGCGGCCACGCCGGCCGCGCTGCCCGCACCCGCCGGGCCGACGGCCGGGACCGTGAACCCCGCCACGACGAGTACGGCGATCGCCGCCACCTTGAGGACGACGAAGGCGTTCAGTACCCGGCTACCGGGCTTCACGCCCAGGTAATTGATGAGCGCCACGACCGCGATCGCGAGCACCGCGATCGGCGTGCCGGCGGCCGTCGAGCGCCCGATCGCCCGCAGGAAGTACTCCGCGAACGTGATCCCGACGGCCGCGATCGCACCGCCCTCGATCATCAGGAGCAGGCCCCAGCCGTACAGGAATCCCGCCAGCGGGTGGTACGCCCTCCGCAGATAGGCGTAGTGGCCCCCGGCCTGCGGAAACAGCGTACCGAGCTCGGCAAAGGTGAAGGCCCCGGCCACCGCGATCGCGCCGCCCGCGATCCACGCCGCCAGCACGAGCGGAACGGAGTCCAGCCGCTGGGCGACGATGTACGGGTTGATGAAGATCCCCGCCCCGATGATCCCGCCGATGACGACCATCGTGGCGTCGAACCGACTCAACTCTCGTCGGAAGCCCGTCGTTTCGCCTTCCGGTCCCGCCGGTCGGCCCAAGATCCACTCCATCCGAGGGTCGTGCACCCGGACCTCACGGGTCGCGTCCGGCACCCATTCTCACGCGCCGGCCCGGGTTATCCAAGGGGGGCAGTCGGGCCGCAGCGATGTGCGGGGCGGTCGGTACGCGGTCGGGCCCAGCATTAAGCGATTTCAGATCTCGAGCTGTCTTCGTATCATACGGTGGTCGGGTGGGGTGGTCGGTTCGTCGAGATCGCTTTGCCCGCGACCGATCCTCCCCCACATGCGGAACTCCTGCCCAGAGGTACGTCCATGCGTTCGCGACGGCACTCCACGTCCTGGCGATCGAGCTTGCTCATCGCCGCATTTGCAACGCCCCTCATCGCCTGGCCGGCGGTGACGTCGGCTCAGCAGACCCAGATGGCGGCCGCCACGGCCGCGCTCGAGTGGCGCGAGATCGGACCCACGATCATGGGTGGCCGCATCGCGGATCTCGGGGTGGTCGAATCGGATCCGTCGACGTTCTACGTGGGCACCGCGACCGGCGGCGTCTGGAAGACCATCAACGCCGGGACGTCCTTCCAGCCGGTGTTCGACGACCAGCCGACGTCTTCGATCGGTGATGTGACGGTCGCTCCGTCGAACCCGAACGTGGTGTGGGTCGGGAGCGGGGAGCCGCAGAATCGGCAGAGCTCGCCGTGGGGGATGGGCGTGTTCCGGTCAACCGATGCGGGCCGTACGTGGACCCACCTCGGGCTCGAGAACACGCACCATATCTCGAGGATCCAGGTCCACCCGCGCGACCCCGACGTCGCCTACGTGGCGGCGGTCGGACATCTGTGGGGCGCGAACCCCGAGCGCGGCGTGTACCGGACGACGGATGGTGGCGAGACCTGGGAGCACGTCCTCTACATCGACGAGAACACGGGAACGATCGACCTCGCCATGGACCCGAACGATCCGATGACGCTGTTCGCGGCCATGTACCAGCGGCAGCGGACGCTGTGGGGGTTCAACGGCGGCGGACCCGGAAGCGGCATGTACCGGACGCTCGACGGCGGCGACACGTGGCACGAGCTCACCCACGGGCTGCCGCAGGGCGACATGGGCCGCATCGGTCTCGACATCTACCCCCGCGACGGAAACATCGTGTTCGCGATCGTCGAGGCCGACGCACGCACGCCCGGGCAGGGGGGCGGGTTCGGCGACGGCACGGATGAGGAGCGCGAGACCGGCGTGTACCGTTCGGCGGACCGCGGCGAGACCTGGGAGCAAGTGAGCACGACCAACAACCGGCCGATGTACTACAGCCAGATCTGGATCGACCCGAACGACCCCGATCGGATCTACACCGGCGGGTCGAATCTCTTCCGCTCTTCGGACGGCGGTCAGAACTTCACGCCCGACGCCGCATCCGACGTGCACTCCGACCACCACGCGCTGTGGATCGACCCGGCGAATTCGGACCACCTCATCCTCGGCGGCGACGGCGGCGTATCCGTGTCGTGGGATCGGTCGGACAGCTGGCGCCAGCTCATGAACCTGCCGGTGTCGCAGTTCTACGAGATCGGCGTCGACAACCGAGAGCCGTACCACGTCTGCGGTGGCCTTCAGGACAACGGCTCATGGTGCGCGCCGTCGGACACCTGGTCGAACCAGGGGATCCGGACTCGCGACTGGTACAACGTCGGGAGCGGCGACGGCTTCT
>Ga0302046_10004859_pt1 | contig 11891 bp, 10 predicted proteins | sample RVTome_11_FD_200261 | JGI IMG/M metagenome (GOLD analysis project Ga0302046, IMG submission 200261) | Soil microbial communities from uranium-contaminated site in the Upper Colorado River Basin, Wyoming, United States - RVT147D111 (version 2) ... | reverse complement strand
TGCCCGCTACCTACGCCTCCCGATGAAAGACGCCGCCGACCCCGATACGACCGCAGCAGGCGCGGCGGCGGACTTTTCCCTCGCCGGGCGGTGGGCGCTCGTCACGGGTGCGCGCAGCGGGATGGGCGGGGCGATTGCGCTTCACCTGGCGCGGTACGGGGCCGACCTGATCCTGACGAGCCGGCCCAGGCCCGAGCGGCCGGATAGCCTGGACGAGGTGGCCGCAGCGATCCGTGGCATGGGCCGCCGTGCCGTGTGCCTGCACGCCGACCTGTCCAGGGCCGAGGAGGTGCGCACGCTGGCCCGTCAAGCCCTTGCGGTGCACACGCCCGTTGCCATCCTCGTCCACGTGGCAGGTGTGGTCTTTCCCGGCACGGCGCTCGAGCAAACCCTGGATGAATGGGACACCACGCTCGCCGTCAACCTGCGGGCGCCGTTCCTGCTCAGCCAGGGGCTCGCGCCGGCGATGATGGCGCATGGCGGCGGGCGCATCATCATGATCGGCTCGGCCGCGGGGATCGTGGGCTTTCGGGATCGCGCCGCCTACGCGGCGTCGAAGGGAGGGCTGATCATGCTTACGCGCCAACTGGCCGTCGAATGGGGGCCGCACAACCTGCGGGTCAATTGTGTGGCCCCTACCGTGACGACGACGCCGATGGCCGAGAAAGCCTGGGCCGATCCCGTCCGGCGGGAGGCGATGCGGAAAAAGATCCCCGTCGGTCGCTTCGCCGACCCGAGCGACATCGCCCACGCGGTCGTCTACCTGGCCTCCCCGGCTGCCGATATGATCAACGGCCTGACGCTGCCCGTCGATGGCGGGTATACGATTCAGTAGCGCCGGAAGCGTAGTTACCGGGCTTCTGCTCAGGGTATAGCTGCTGCTTCGGCCAGCGCGTGCCGAAAGGCAGAGGCGTGCCCGGCGCTCCGCAGCAGCCGGATGCGCTCGGCGACGTGGGGTACGTAGCGGGCGGAGACGTACGCCTGGACGCCGTTGTCCATGGCCGTCGCTTTCCAGGCAGGATGCCCGCGTTCGAGTTGCGCCGCGTGGGTCTCGTAGTAGGTCCGGGCCGCCGTGGAACGCAGATGGAGCGACTCGCTCGACCAGTTCACTTTCACGACGCCGGCTCCGGCCGCCGCCGTCAATTGCTCGGCGGACAGGCCGGACGAGCCGTGCAACGCCAGCCCGAAGCGCCGCCCGGTGACGGCTTCGATCAATGCCACGTTTTGGCGGACGACCTCGGTGCGGAAGGTCGGGTAGCCCTCTGCATGAAAGCCGTGCTTCGTACCCAGGCCGGGTGCATACAGGTGTACCGTGCCCGGATGGCGTGCTTCTACCGCCCCAAGCATCCGGCGGGTTACTTCCGGGGGGGTGATGCCCTCGTCCACCTCGGACTCCATCTCCAGCGTTGCGGGCGTGCCGGCTTCTTCGCCCATGGCGGCCAGCGTACAGAGGGTCTCGATGTTTTCCTCGACCGTGAGGTCCGAGGCGTCGAGCGAGACGGTTGAGGGGTGCAGCCGGACGTCCCGGTCGCCGACCCGGAGCGAGATTCCCCGGATACCTGCGCCTAGGATGTCGAGGGTCTTCGGGCCTTTGATGTGGTCGGTGTGGTAGAGGACCGGCACCTCGCGGTAGGCCGGGCTGCCGGAGAGCGCCGCCAGGTCGGCCAGGTAGCGGGCCAGGCCCAGCACGGCGTCTCCGGCCCCGTAGCTGTGGCCTTCGAGCTGCCACAGGCTGGTCTCGATGATGATCGGCGCATCGGTCTGCCGGGCGGCTTCCAGGCAGTCCGTCACCGCGGCCTGGCTGTCGGCATTGACGGCAAGGACGGCATAGCCGTTTTCGAGGGCGTGCCGGAAAAGCAGGCGTGCCTGTACGGGGGTGAGCAGCATCCGGTTCTTGCTTGGGCGTTTGGATGGTCAGGATCAGCCTGAAACGCAGGTCAACTAAACTGCACCTTGATGTGTTTGGTGTTGAGATATTCAAAGACCGCTCTGCGCGAGAGCTCCAGGCCGTAGCCGCTTTCTTTCCACCCGGCGTAGGGGGCGTAGTTGGTGTTGACGGCTCCGTTGTTCACGCACACGGTGCCGGCCTCCAGTGCTTCGCTGACCCGGATCGTCGTCGCGTAGTCTCTCGTAAAGAGGTAGGCGACGAGGCCGTACGGGGTGTCGTTGGCCTGTGCCACGGCATCGTCCAGGTCGTCGAAGACGGCGAAGGGGACCACCGGGCCGAACGTTTCTTCGCGCATCACGCGCATGGTCGGCAGGGCCCCGGTCAGGATGGTGGGGAGGTAGTAGTGCCCTCGCGTATACGCCTCGCCTTCCGGCTTCCGGCCGCCGTAGACCAGGATAGCGCCCCGTGCTACCGCGTCGGCGACGTGGGCTTCGACGGTGGCGAGCCCGTCTGCCGTCGCCATCGGACCCAGGTCCACCGACCCGTCGGTCACGCCGTCGCCGATCCGCAGATCCTGGGCGAGGCCGGCCAGTTTTTCGACCAGCGCATCATGGATACTGCGGTGCGCATAGACGCGGTTGATGCTGCTGCACGACTGGCCCATGTTGCGAAAGCCTTTGTAGGCGATGATCTGCGCCGCCTGGTCGAGGTCGGCATCGGCACAGACAAGGGCCGGGCAGTGGCCGCCGAGTTCGAGCGAGATCTTACCCAGGGTGGGGCCGAAGACTTCCATCAGGCGTTTGCCCGTCTCGGTCGAGCCCGTCATGGCTACTTTCTTCACCCCGGGATGCCGGATGAGCGTCTCGCCCACTACCGAGCCGTTGCCGGTGACGACGTTCACCAATCCCGCCGGCAGTCCGCCTTCGATCAACCCTTTGCAAAAAGCCGTCGGCGACATGGGCGTCACACTGCTGGGCTTGACGACCATAGCGCAGCCCACGGCCAGCGCCGGGCCGAGCTTCCAACTGAGCAACGAAACGGGGTAATTCCATGGCGTGATGAGGGCGCAAACCCCGACGGGCTGGTAGACCACCCACGAACGCAGCGCCGGATGTTCCGTTGCGTTCGTGTAGCCTTCCACGCGTACGCCTTCGGCGGCGAAATAGTCGAGGGTGTCGCACGCGCCGAGCACCTCTTTGCGGGACTGGTCGAACGGCTTGCCTTGCTCCAACGCCATCAGCCGGCCGATCTCGCCGGCCTGGGTGCGGGCGTAGGTAGTCGCCCTCTGGATCCGATGCGCCCGCTCGTACGCCGAGAGGGCAGCCCAGGCCTGGAAAGCCGTCCGGGCGCTCTCGACGGCCCGGTCGACCTCCTCGGCTGTGGCGAGGGGAGCCGTGCCGACTACCTCGCCGGTCGCCGGAGATACGATCTCGCGCACCGCTCCGGATGCGGAAGGGATGGAGGCCCCTCCGATCAAGAGCAGGGTTTCGTGGACCGTTTCGACAATCATGGTATAATCGTTTGGGTTTCGGGGTTGGGAGGATCACGGCAACGGCGGGTGCTTTCAAGCCTGAGGGAGAATACAGACTTTGAGTGCTTCGCCGGATTCCATGAGCGGGAAGGCCTCCGTGACGCGGTCCAGCGGCAACTCGTGGGTCACGATGCGGTCCGCCGGGAAACGACCGCTCTGGATGAGGGCCTGCGCCGCCTCGAAATCGCGCATCTTTTCCGAGTACGAGCCTGTGATCGTGATCTCTTTGTAGTGCAGGTGGTTGGTGTTGAGCACGGCGGTAGGCCGGCTCTTCGGAAGGCCCCCGAAGAACTCGACGCGGGCGGCTTTGGCGGCTATCTCCAGCGCATCGGCCTGGGCCTGGGCCGAACTGGCCGCCACGATGACGACGTCGGCGCCCAGCCCGTCGGTCAGGTCCTTTACCTGCTGGATGTGCGCCTCGCCGTCGACCTGTACGGTGGCGTCGATGTCGAAGGCCTCGGCCAGCTTCAGGCGGGGTGCCGAGAGATCCAGGAGGATGACTTGCCGGGCACCCTGCAGGCGGGAAACGATCGCATGCATCACCCCGATAGGGCCGGCTCCCAGGACCGCCACCCGATCCTTCATGCCGATCTGGAGCCGGTCGTGGGCGTTCAGGACGCACCCGAGCGGTTCTGCTATCGCCATGTACTTGGAGGGCAGGTCGGCGGTGACGCTGAAAAGATGGCCGTTGCGAACGGCCTGCGCCGGTACCTTCATATAGGGTGCGAATGCCCCGTCGTGATGGTAGGCCATCGTGGTGCGGTGCTCGCACAGGTTGGTGCGCCCCAGCAGGCAGTACCGGCAGGCGCCGCAGGGGAGCACGATGTACATCACCACCCGGTCTCCTACCGACACGTTGGCTTCGCCGTTGGCGCGCGCGTCGATGACGCGTCCGCAGAATTCATGGCCCAAAATACGGCCTTCATTGATCTTGGGATCGCCGTTGCGATAGGTGCGCCGGTCGGTGCCGCAGACGCAGCATGCCTCAATTTCGAGCAACACCTCCCCCGCCTCCAGCGACGGCTCCGGCACCTGCTCGATGGGCAGGGCCTCTTTTCCCCGGTAGACAGCAGCTTTCATCATGGATTCCGGTTTATAGCCGCAAACCCGTAGAGCACGCGTACTGCACCCCAGGGCTCCGGCTTCCTCGTGCGCAGCCTCACTGCGAAGACAACCCCGGGCTTTTGCGCTCGTTCAGGCGCTTGACCCGGATGTTACGGTACCAGACCGGCTGTCCATGATCCTGTAGGCCGATATGCCCTTCGCGGGCGAAGGCTGCCCCGGCGGTTGGAAATTTGTTGGGCGTCCCGTCCGGGTTCCGGTAGGGTACGGTCCAGCGCGCGAGGTCTATGTCCACAACCGGCTCGCCGTTGAGCTCGACTTTGACCAGGCTGCCCCGGCAGGTGAGCCGGTACTGATTCCATTCGCCCGGCGGTTTGATCGCATTCCGGGTCGGCGCTTGCAAGTCGTAGACGGCTCCGGCCGTACCGGTCCTCGAAACGTCCGGCCGTCCGTAGGAATTGGAGACCTGGACTTCGAGCCCGGTGAATACCGGATCTTTCAGGTCGTCCGTGCGGAAGAAGACCCCGCTGTTGGTGCCTTCGGTGACTTTGAATTCCAACGCCAGGACGAAGTCGTCGTACCGATCTTCGGTCCAGAGATAATCGAAGTTGTGCTCTTCGCCGTCCGGGTTGGTGCGTAGGACGGTGAGGACCCCGTCTTCGACGGTGAAGGCGTTGTCGGGGCCGGTGAGCCAGCCGGTCAGGTCTTCACCGTTGAACAGCGTCTCCCAGCCGTCGTCCGCTTCGGCGACCGGGGCTTCGTCCAGCGGCTCGATCCAGATGTTGCGGAACTGAATCAGGCTGGAGGTGGGGTGCAAGGTACCCGTCTCGGGGTTCAGGCCGCCGTGGTGTTGCAGCCCGATGGGACCGCGTTCCGGGAGGCCGGGGATCCGGGCGTCCTCGATGACGTGCCGGCCGTTGAGCATCACGGTGATGCGGTCTCCCACCAGCGTGATGTCCATCGAATTCCATTGGCCGATGGGCCTGTCGGCATGCACGCGGGGCACCGCCGCAGCACGGACGGCAGGCGGCAGGCTGTCATCGGTACGGACGCCCCACAACTCGCCGGAGCCGACGGCCCAGTTCCAGAGGTTGACCTGCTGCTGCGTTCCCCGCAAGTAGATGCCGGAGTCCGAGTTGGGCGTCGGCTCGGTAATCACGGCGCCGTTTGCATCGGTTTTATAAGAGCCGTCCGGCAGGATGGTGGGCATGTCGTGCAGGCCCGATGCCTCTTTGAAGCGCCAGTCGATGTGGAGGTTGAAATCCCCGAAGGATTCCTCCGTCCAGAGGTCTTTGGCCTCGGCTTCGGACAGGGCGTCATAGTCGATCACATAGTCGGTGACCTTCCAGTGGCCGCCGTCGCCCTCCGGCACGTTCCAGCCCGTGAAGTCGACGCCGTTGAACAGGGTCCGGTACCGGGTCCATTCCCGCCACGTCGGATAGGTCTCGTACGCCGGCAATTTGTAGGCGTAAGACGGCGTCGGCGGCGTGCCGTGGTTGTAGAAGACGTAGAGCCCGCCTTTCCCGGCCAGCACCACGTCGTTGCGGCCGTCCTCGTTCATGTCCTCGATGTTGATCTTCATTCCGACGCCGACCACGAAGTTGGGCACGGGGTTGAGGCCGCCCTCATCCGGGTAATACGGCAGGTGGTTGTAGGAGAGGATATGCCGGTCGAAGCGTCCGCCCTGGACGTCGTACCAGAAGACGAACAGCGGCTCGAATGCGCCGACGTCGCCCCCGTAGTGCGCCAGCAACCGTTTGCCGGTAACGAGGTCGTCTTTCCCGTCGCCGTTGAGGTCGCCCATCTCCATGGTGTGGAAGACGCTGTACTCCGTCTCAATCCAGCGCGGCTCGAACGTGCGGTTGCCCGCCGCGTCGCGTCGTTGTTCGACCCAGAGGAGGCCGTAGGCATGGGCGGAGCCGATGATGACGTCGTTGAGCCCGTCCTCATTCACGTCGTAGACCCTATGCGGATGCGACGTAGCCCCCGCGCCGGTCTTGGCGTCGGCAAAGTTCCAGTCGGCATGAAAGGCCCAGGGCGTATCGGTCGCGCGGGCGGGTTGCTCGTACCAGCCCGAGGCCGTGGTGATGTCCGGGCGTCCGTCGCCGTTGACGTCGCCCAGCCCGTTGCCGTGGGTGTCGGCCTGGGTCCCTACGATGTGTTCTACGAACCAGGGCGCCCGGTCGATGTGTTCGAGCCAGGTCAGGCCCTGCCCGGGCGCCAGTTGCCAGTGGTTGACCAGGATGTCATCGTCGCCGTCGCCGTCGATGTCGCCGTGGATGACGCCCTCCATGTTGAAGGCCTGATGGATCTTGTGCGACGTCCACGCCGCTTCCTTGTCGCCGGGGTTCTCGTACCAGTACGCCCCTTTCATGAACATCCAGCCGGAGCTGACGATGTCCGTGAGCCCGTCGAAGTTCACATCCATGGCGAACTCGCTGTTGCTCTCGGTCTCCGGACCGTTCGGTTCGGCACCGTCCCGGAAGTTTTCGTGCTTGATCCAGAGCGGTGCTTCGTACCAGTTGCGTCCGGCTGCGATGTCGAGGTCGCCGTCGTTGTCGAAATCGGCTACCGAAGCGGTTTCCGAAAACGGTCCGAACCAGTAGCTGTTGTGGGCCGGGTCGTGTTTGGGACCGTCGATTTTGATAGGGACGAAGATGACCTCCTCGTTTTGCGCAAGCAACGTTGGCGGTAGCAGGAGCACCGTCGCCGTCAGGATGGCTATCAACGGCCAATGCGTTGTCATCATGGTCAGCCTCCTTGCATTCGGTTGAGATCGCGCTTAGCGTAACCAGGCTTTTTTGACGTCGGGGTTGCCGGCCGTATCCAGGCGCGTCATCTGTTCTTCGGAGAGCGTAAGGGCTAGCGCTGCGAGGTTTTCCGTCACTTGCTCGGGCGTGCTTCCGGCGATGATGGGCAGCACGGGAGGGTCGCTCTGGCGCATCCAGGTAATGATGACCTGGTTGACGGTAGCCTCTACCTCCTCGGCCACAGCCCGCAGCACGGCCAGGCGTTCCTCGGCGTCGGGTCCGGCGAACTGCGCCGGGATCGGGCGGTCCTGCCGCGTATACGCGCCCTGGAGCAGGATGGAGTACCCGATCAGGGTGATGCCGTGGTGCCGGCTGTACCGCTTCATATCGTCGTCGATGCAGATCTGCGGCCCAAAGTCGGCGGCGTGCCGGGGGCGCAGGTACGTGTAGCGCTGCTCGACGACGCCGTAGGGCGCCCATCCGTTGAGGCGGCTGACCGTGTTGGCTTCGGCGATGCGCCAGATCCACAGGTTGCTCGCGCCGAGCGCGCGCACCTTGCCGGCTGTGAGCAGGCGGTCGAAGGCCTCCATGGTTTCTTCCAGCGGCGTGTCGAAATCATCGCGGTGGGCGTAGTACACGTCGATCCGGTCCGTCTGTAAGCGCCGGAGGCTCTTCTCGCACTCGCGCTCGATCTCCGCTGCGCTAAGGCCGCCGTCGCTCCCCGGATAGTCGAAGCCGAGCTTGGTAGAGATCACCATCTCGCCGCGGTTGCCTCGGGCTTTCATCCAGGCTCCGAGGGTCGTCTCGCTCTCTCCGCCCACACATCCCGGATACCAGCTCGAGTAGAAATTGCCCGTATCGATGAACGTCCCCCCGTGGTCTCGGAAGAGGTCAAACAGTTGGAACGAGGTCGCCTGATCAATTCTACTGCCGATCAAGTCCGTCCCGAAACACAGGGCGCTCACCGCGACGTCCGAATTTCCGATGTTGACTTTTTGCATCCGTCTGGGTGTTGGGTGTGTATGCTGCCTCTGGTAGTCCGCCTCATCGGCAGGGCGCGAGAGGCCGGGGCCTATTTAAAAAACGTCACGATCGCCGCGCCGCCCACCATGAGGGCGACCCCCACAAGCTTCATGAGGGTGACGGGTTCTACGGGAGAGCCGAGCCAACCGTAATGGGACATGACGAGCCCGCCGACCACCTGCCCGGCCAGCAACAACATGAAAAGCGCTCCCGCCCCCGTCTGCGGAATCAGCCAGGCAATCGCAAAAACCAGCATGGCGCCCAACGCCCCTGCCGTCAGTAGGATCGGAGAGACCGTTTTGAGGGGAGCCAGCGCCCCGGCCTGCCAGCCGGTGAGCCCGATGATGACCGCCGTCAGCGCACCGATACACCAGAACACGGCGTTGCCCACACGCGGGTTGTTTATTTCAAGACCAACCTTCCCATTCATCGCCAGATGTACGGCCAGCACGACGCCAAGAAAGAGGGTGAGAGCGAATAGATGCACCTTCATCGTGTTGTCTCCTTGTCGGGTGGATAGAGGGATTCTGAAAAAACCGGTGACCTCTGCTACGGTAGGGGATAGCGTCTTCATCAAGTGAAGGTCGATCCGATGGCATAGGTTTCGGTGTTGCAAAAGAGGGAACTGTAGATGGACAGTTCCGCCCGGTTGGTCCCATATTTTCGATGGATGTGCAAGAGCGGTACGCCCTGGTGAACCTGGAGGTACGAAGCAGTCGATGCGTCGGCGAGGATCGCCTTCACATCCTGGTCGACGCGGTTGATTTCAACGTGATAGCCCTCCCGCAGGGTATCGAAGAGGGAACCGTTGCGTAGCGGCCTCGCGCAGAACCGGGGCAAGTTCAGGTTGGGGATGTAGGTGTACTCCAGCATAACGGGGTCCTCATCGACGCACCGCAGGCGCTTCAGGTAGATGCAGCCCGCCTCTCGTTCCAGGGCCGACAAGGGGTAGAAGAAAGCATTGTCCCAGGATCCCAGGTGCGCCGGCTTCAACACGATGGTGCGGATCTCATGCTCGGTGGCGCTGAGCACCTCAGAGAACCCTCGGAAGGAGAGCAGCCCCCGGCTGTTGCGCTTGGCGCTGACGATGCTCCCTTTGCCTTTCTTCTTGTAGATGTAGCCTTCGTTAACCAGTTCACCCAGGGCCTGGCGCACCGTAGACCGGGCGACGCTATGCAGGGCGCACAGTTCGTGTTCGGAAGGGAGTAGATCCCCTTCCTTGTAGACCCCTGTGAGGATCTGCTTTTTCAACGTCGCCTGGAGCCGTCGATACTGGGGTGTCGGCGTCGATGGATCAACCATATCCGCAATATAGGCGGCGTAAGTTGTACGTACAAGTGAACCTTTCAATTTTGTGTCATCGCTGAAAAATGACCCTCCTGGGAGCACGCTCCGAGGTATCCGTCTAAGGAAACGGTTGCTTTCCGAGGCAAGCATCGGGGTAGGCGACCAGAAAAAGAATCAAATAGATAGGGAGATTAAGAGAAGAGGATTTCGATGAGAAAACGGACCTGTAGGTACAAGTTGTGCGCTTCCGGACAGGTGGAGACCCAGAACGGCGGAATGCCCTGCCGTACTTTACTCATACCGCGACCCATCGTTGCTCGCGGTGGCTCTGCAGGATCGCTTCGCACAGAACGACTTCGCGATGCCCTTCTTCGAACGTCGGATACAGCGGTTCGCGGGTGGGATTTCCGGAGGCGATGGCGTCGTAAAACGCCCGGAAGCACTGTTTGAACGTATCAGGAAACCCTTCGTTGTGGCCGCCCGGGTAATTGATAAAGCCGCGCGCTCCCGCATCCACCAGCGCCGGATCCCGGATCAGGTTTTCGTTGGGGCGGTCGCGATGACCGATCCAGAGTTCATTGGGCCGCTCGCTGTTCCAGGCGAGGGCTTTGTGGGCGCCTGCGATCTCGTACCGCAGACAGTTCTTGCGCCCGGCCGTCACCTGAGAAACCCACAGCACGCCTCGGGTGCCGCCCTTAAACCGCAACAGGATGCATCCGCAATCTTCGGTGGCTATCTCCACGGCTTCGAGGTCCTCCTCGGCGGCCTGCTTGCCGGAGAAGGTCTCGACCTCGCCCGTCGGCCGCCGGCGAACCGGATGGACGGTATGCAGGTCGGCGAAGACGGCTTCGACGTGCAGCCCTGCAATCGAACACACCAGATCCATCCAGTGGGTGCCGATGTCGGCCACGGCGCGTAGCGCTCCGCCCTGGTCGGCCAGCACGCGCCAGTTGTAGTCGGTCTCGTAGAGCAACCAGTCCTGGACGTAGCTTCCAACGATCGAATAGATCGCACCCAGATCGCCCCGAGCCACGCGAGCCCGTGCTTCGAGGTTGAGCGGATAAAAGCGAATATTGTAGCAGACACCGGCAGCCAGGCCGGACGCGCGGGCCTGTTCGACGAGCCTGGCCGACTCGCTGGCATTCATGGCAAGGGGCTTTTCACACATCACATGCTTGCCTGCCTGAAGCGCCTGGCTTGTCATCTCGTAGTGCAGCACGTTGGGGACGGCGAGGTGAACGGCCTGCACGCCATCATCGGCCAGGATGTCCTCATAGCGGGCATAGGCCCGATCCAGGCCCAGCCGCTGCCGGGCGCGTTCGGATTTCTCCGGGCTACTCCCGAGGAGGCCCCGCACCTGAATGCCGAGCCGTTGGAGGGCTTCGACGTGCACCGGCCCGATAAAGCCGGTTCCCGCTACCGCTACACCGATGTCGTACATGGGCCTGATGGTTCGTTGAAAGAAGGTCAAATAGACGGAGTATCTGTGAAAAGTTAGGCCGGGCTCAAAAAATACGGAATGAAAGCCCACCTCCGTCGTCGTAAAGAACGTGTAACCCGATAAACATTTGCAAAGTATTCGTTGTAACGACTAATGGTTGATTGCTACGTAACCCCTGGGGATCTCTGAACGTCGGTAGTTCCCCCTTTGCCTCCCACCACCTACCGTAAACGAGGTTTACGCTCATGCAACCTAGAACCCTGATCCTCCCCGCCTTGCTTGTAACGCTCGTGCTCGCCGGGTTTACCCTCCTCGATCGTCCGGCGAGCGATCCGGCACCGGCCCCACGCATCGAGGCCGCCGACTGGTCGATTGACCAGGTCCATTCGAAGATCGGCTTTCGAGCGCGGCACTTCGGTATTTCCTTCGTGCGCGGCGCATTCAAAGACTATGAAGCCACGCTCTCGTTCGATCCCGGTGATTTGAGTACCGTGGAGACCTCGGCCACGATCCAGGTAGCCAGCATCTTCACCGACAACGACCGACGCGACAACCACCTGCGCTCGCCGGACTTCTTCAGTGCCGACGAATACCCGACGATGACCTTCGTCAGCAAGGGCGTCCGCAACATCGACGGCAACGCGTTCGAGTTGGTCGGCGACCTGACGATTCGCGACGTGACCAAAGAGGTCGTGCTGGACGCTGAATTCCTGGGCACGGCCAACGCAATGAATTCGGAACGCGCCGCCTTCGAAGCGCGCGCGACGGTCGACCGTATGGAGTACGGCCTGATGTGGGATCGTGTGACGGAAGCCGGTGGCCTGGTGGTGTCCAAAGAGATCCAGATCGTCATCGAACTTGAAGTCGTAAAAGAGGCGTCGTAGCCGGCGGCATCCTGGAAAAAGGAAG
>Ga0302046_10004858_pt1 | contig 11892 bp, 5 predicted proteins | sample RVTome_11_FD_200261 | JGI IMG/M metagenome (GOLD analysis project Ga0302046, IMG submission 200261) | Soil microbial communities from uranium-contaminated site in the Upper Colorado River Basin, Wyoming, United States - RVT147D111 (version 2) ... | reverse complement strand
CGCCACCGATGAAGTCGCTTCATCCGCATTCGTGCAGGTGTAAGAAGCCGTGATATCGGTGCGGCGCGCAGGGGCCGCTGAAAGGCTGATCTCCACGCCGCGCGCCAACCCGCCGCCGGTGTTGCGATAGCCGCCGAATCGCCCAAACGGGTCGGTCCCGGGGTTGATGACGCCGCTGAAATCGAAGATGATCACTTCCTGCAAGCGCGTGTAGAAGTACGTCGCGCTCAATCGGGCGCGATCGCCCGCCAGCCATTGATCGATGCCGGCGTCGAAAGCCACTGTCCTTTCGGGGCTCAAGCGAGGATCGCCGAAGGGACTGAATGAGCCGAAGAAGAACGATGACCCAAAGCGCTGAAACAGAGAAGGCGCTTTGAAAGCGTTGCCCACGTGCGCGCGCACTTTCGTCCCCGGCCCCGAAAAGCGATACGAGGCGGCGACATCACCTGTGTAGGCCGTCTTCGGCGCTTCCAACTCGATGCCGCCGTAGGGCGAAGGTCCCCCCGAGAACCCTGGTTGAGCGAGACGAAAAGCCTCGACCCGGCCGCCGAGTGAAAACTGCAGGCGACTGTCGAGCCACCGGAACTGGTCCTGGGCGAAGAGGGCATGATGACGTTGCTCGCCCTCCGCACTCACGTTGACCCGCTGCGCCGCATCGGGGTTCTCATCGGACGATGGGGCATGGTAAGTCTCCTGCTCGAACTCGTATCCGAATGAGAAGAGCTGGCTCGGACTCAGCTCCCAGTCGGTGCGCGCCTGCAATGTGTGGATGCTCGAGCCAAAAGCGCTCGAGTTGTTGAATAGGGGCTCGAACTGAATTCCCGCGGGGCCGTCATCGAAGCTTGTCCCCGTATCGAGCCCTTGATACCCGACCCGAAACGACCCACGCGGACCGAGCTGCTGCGTGTACTGCATCGAGCCGGCAAAGAGCGACGAGGAGCGCCGGTTGTCCGGATCGTTGGGGTCGGCAATGAAGTTCGCATTACCGAGTTCAAACGGCCGGCCCGCCTCGGCGAGCCGCTGTTGATCGAGTGGCAGCGCAATCGCCCGGGGGGAGCCGCTCGGCGGCAAATCCGCTTCCGCGTCCGCCGGGACAAACCCGCTGTCGTTGAGCTGCAGGAAGCTGTCGCTTGCCATGATGCGGCCGCTTAAGGTCGCCGAAGGACTCAAGACAACCTGCACGGCGCCGTGTGCCGACGAGTTGCGGTAGGCATCCTGACCGTCGATTCCATCCATGACGTTCAAGTGCGCGAGGCCCAAACTGTAGTTGAGCCGCTCTTCGAGCGCCCCGCCGCCGAAACGCGCCAGGCCCCTCGCGAAGCCCAATCCGCCGCCTTCGCCCAGAATCTCGCCATGCGGACGGCCTCCGCCGTAGTCGGTCATCACGTTAACGGCGCCGCCGGTCGAGCCCGAGCCGTAGACCGTCGAGCCGCTTCCGCGCAGCACTTCCACACGCTCCGTGTTGACGACCATCAAGTCCTGCAGCAGGCCGCTTCCTGAACCATCCGTCGCCGCCGCGTCGCGCAGGCGAAACCCGTCGAGCAGCACCGCTGTGTCTCCCGAGCGCATGCCGCGAATCTGTATCGAGGTATTGCCGCCCGGTCCGCGCTGCTGCAGCACACGCAGACCCGGCACCGGCCGCAGGCTCTCGGCGATTGAGTATTCGTCTCGCGCGTTGATGTGGGCGCGGTCTACGGTTGAGAGCGCCTTGGACGTCTGGTCGATTGCCAGCGGCGTCGTCGATGCCGTAACGACAACCTCTGTCCGCAGTTGATCAATGAGCAGCGTGATGTCGATGCTGGCCGGCGCGTTGCCGTCAATCACGACGGCCCGTGACATGCTCCGGAACAGATCCGGACCCGTTGTTTCCAATACATACTCTCCGGCCGCCACCGCCGCGAAAGAATACTTCCCTTGCTCATCGGTAAGCGTGGAGCGCCGGAAACCGCCATCGCGTGCGTGGAGTGAAACGGTCGCGCCGGCGATCACAGCCCCTGAAGGATCCGTGACGGCGCCGCTGAGGGTGTGGGGAGCTTGCGCCGAAGCCGCGGCTGGATACCACAGCAACGACGAAGCCAGGAGGGCGAAAACAACCTGACAGCGTGCGGATGTGCCTCGCATCCGGCGGCCACTTTTCGTAAACATGAACAATCCCTTTCTCCGGACAAGGAAAGGGAATGGGCAGCAGCGTTGTTGCTCGGGAAACCGGCCATTCCGTTACCTCGCGGAACTCTGCGTTAGATAACTCACAGGTAGGTCTCCTGGCTGGTGGGTCTCAAAGGCTCGGAAAAGCCTTCTGCGCGGCTGCCAACCTTCCCCGGCTCTTCAGCCGAGTGGTTTCGAGGAAGCCGCTTCCCACTCACAGTGGCGGGACCGCGCCGGATTCACACCGGACTTCCCTGTTATGCCCCATGGGCACCTGCGAGTCTGAAAGCGCCGGACGAGAAAACCATTGAATTCCCGCCCGACTTTTTCAAGGCTAACGGTCAGCTTCAATGAATGTCAACACTTGCGGAAAGGCAAATAGAAAAAGGGACCGGCACACGCGACCGATCCCTTCTTCAAACGGGCAAACAGCTGAAAACGTCACCCATAGGCAAACGCCGATCGCGCCGTCTGGCGACGCGGCAAGCTGTCGCAGGCCGGCGCATCTGGCTACGGTAGCAACACGATCGGGGCCCGCCGAAACGCGAACTTTCGCCCCACTTCATCGATCACATTCACCTGACAGACGTATTTGCCCGGAGCCAACTCACTCAGCGGAATCTGGAACTCAACCGGCGCCGCCTTGCGCTTTGTCTCAGTAATCTCAGAAACCTGTAGCGGCTCGGATTCGAACGTCTTCACTCCATCCCGGTACAAAGTCAGGCCCGCCGCGATCGAGGCCTGCTCCGTACGACCCTCGGGCGCCGCATCGTAGACCTCCAGGTACACATACATCGGCTGCTCCTTGCGGAACACCCGCGTGATACTGGGAATCAATTTCTGTCCGTCCTGAACCAAGGGATGTGTGGCCAGCACTTTCTTGTTCCGCTCCGCCGCGCCCACGGCCTCGTCCAGGGATTCCCGCTGATTCGACCACACCACCGAGCTCACTCGCGAGTAGGCTTTCTCTTCGTCGAGGTCGGGAATCTCGAAATTCGTCTCGAACGTACCCATCTTGCCTGTCTCGTTTTCGCGCGTCACGAACTTTAGCGAGTAATCTCCCGGCGGAAGCGTGAACCCGGAGTCGTACTGCAAATTGTGTGACGACAGCCCCTCCGCTTTGTCCCCCTGCAGCTTCACCTCAATGTGATCTCGCAAACTCGCGACCAGCCGCCCGCGCTCGTCGCGAACCTGCCCGATGAAATCCAGTCGCGTCTGTTCGCGGCCGCCCTTCCGCGCGAGCTCCAGCTCCGACCCGGGCACCTTCACCGCCACAGGCACGAAGTACTGATCGCGGCCCAGCCGGAAGTAATTCACCTCCAGCGCCAGCCTCAAATCCGTGATCGGATCTCCCAGCAACAGCACCTCCTCGAGCTGCCGTTCCTTGTCCGCCTGACTGAATCGCCGAAAGTCTTTCGGGCCAAAGTACCCCGAGCGGTAATCGAGCTTCGCCTTCGGATCGGACCGCAACCGGATCTTTACGCGCCGGTAGCGCCCGTCGCCGCTCGCGTTCGTGCTGTAGTAGCCCAGGATGTAGTAGCTCGATATCTCCTGCTGAGCCCGCCTGATGCCCATCGTGAGATTGTTGTCGTTGAGAAACACGCGTCCGCCCGTATCTTCCGCGAGAGTCACAAGCGTATCCTGGGAATCGTTGAATCGCTCTCGCCGCTGCCGCTGCCCTTGGCCCGAATACGCCCGCGTGCCGCGCTGCGAGCCCACGGTGGCGTCTCCCAGCGGCGCCTCGGCGACAAGCCCGCGTGTATCGATCGGATAGAACGAAACGTTCGCCCGCACGGCCGCGTTCACCGTTGACCGCAACTGCGAATTGTTCTCGATGCCCGTCCGGCTCACGCCGCTCGCGAAGTAGACAAGAGCCTTTTTCTCAGGCAGCGATCCCAGCATCTTAGTCGCCGACTCCAGAGCACTCAGCTTCTGGTCGGTATTGAAAATATTGAACTCGGTTTCATCCGCGACAAACGCCGCCCCTTCATCAAGCGCCGAAGCCTCATCCGTATCGGCGTCGAGCGCCAGTTCACTCGCCTCGCCGATACGAAGACTCGCAATCACCTCGCGCAGCAATTCGCGATCGTCCGTAAAGTCCTGCAGCACTTGAAGTCGGCTCGAGAACGCCATCACCGCGACCAGGTCCGCCGCCGTCATCTGCTCGGCGAGAAACGTCTCGGCCGCTTTCCGCGCGCGGATCTGATCCGCTGGCGGCATCGACGAAAAATCGAAGTACAACACGAGAAGCCGCCGGTCGTGGTAGCGCACCTGTCCCGGCTTCGCGGGCGTGATTTCGCGCTCTCTAGAGCCCTTCCCTCCTTCCCGCGCCGCCGTATCCGCGGACTCGGCTCGCGCCACGGCTGCTGGCTGTGCCTCGTCCAGTCTTTGATACTCAAACACCGAAATCTGCTGCTTTTCACCCTCTTCGGTAATCTCAAAATCCTCGGCTTTCAAATCCTCCAGCGGCTGCCCGTTTCGATCCTTCACGCCGACATTCAAGACCACCAGATTGCTCGTGACGGAAAACGTCAGCGAGTCGGCTGGCTCGGTTTCATGCTGCGGCTGCTGGGCCGAGGCAACCAGGACGACAAGCAGTAGGAATGCTAGTAGCGTTCTCATCGTCAGAACCTAAACCGCAAGCTGGCTCGCACCGTGCGCATCGGGGCTGTATTCGTCGCCAAACCGAAGTTCGAAGCGTTGACGGTCGTTCCCAGCCCCGTGTAGCTCACACGGTTCGTCACGTTCAAACCTTCCACGCCGAACTGCAAGGACTTGCGGTCCTGCCCCAATCGGAAGTTGCGGGCGATACCGAAGTTGAACGCAAACAGCCCGGGGCCGGGAATCGTGTTGCGCGCCGCGTTTCCGAATCGATCCGGCGGCGGCACCCGAAATGCCAGCGGATTGAAGAACCCCGCCCCGCTATCCACCGCCAGCCCGGTCGCATCCGCGCGCCCCGAACCCACGACGCCGCTGCCGCCGGCGTTCGCTTGATTGCCCAGCACCATTGCAGTGAACGGCGTACCGGAATTGGCCGTCACGCCGCCTGCAAACGTCCAATCGCGAAACATCGTCTCCAGCAGATTCCTCGAGGGCGTCCCCTGCGGACCGCCCACAGGCGACTCGAGCACGTATCCCAGCGTCAGCGAATGCCGCTGATCAAAGCTCGAAAGCCCCCGCTCGAGGCTCAAGTTCCGGTCGTACAGCGCGACCACCGCCGCGCCGCCGCCGAACGTCGACACATTGTCGATCGACTTCGCATACGTGTACAACGTATTGACCGAAACGCCGCCGCGGAATCGGCGATTCAACCGCACCTGCCCGGCGTGATAAATCGAGTTCCCCTCCGAGCTGTCGAACGTGAAACCAACCGTGTTGCCGATCAGCCGCCGCTCTTCCGCCGTCAGCGGCGAACCCGGCGGCGCCTGGTTTGGCGACCGCTGAATATCGAGTCGCGTGCCCTTCGTTCCCAGGTACCCCACCTCCAGCACCATGGACCCCGGAAGATCCTGCTGCACGGCGAGATTCCAGGTCTGGGCATACCCCACCAAATAATTGCGGTCCACCGCGAACGTGTTCGTAATGTCCTGGTCGGGCGTCACCGCGAAGCCGTTTCGAATCGTCAGCGGGTGGTCCAAGCTCGTCGTCACTGTGCCGGTCGTCGCGAACGGAGGCTGCTGGCCTAAGCGGCCCGCCGCCTGGTTATAGACCGACCCGTTGTAGTACCAGCCGTAGCCCGCCCGCACCAGCGTTGACCGCTGTAGAAACGGCTTCCAGGCGATCCCAAGGCGCGGCGCGACGTTGTTGCGGTCGGGCTCGATCAGTGCATCGGGAAACGCCCCCGTGTACGGGCCGCTGCCGCCTGGCAATACCGGTTCCACACCCGCGAACCCGCTCGCGACATCAAGGTTCGCAATCCGGCCAAACTTCTCCTCAAATGGACTCAGGAACTCATACCGCAGACCGAAGTTGACCGTGAAGTTCGAAGCAATCCGCCAGTCGTCCTGCAGATAGAAAGTGTAAGCCGAACTCCGGAAGTACGTGTCAGGATTTCCGAATCGAATCGAACTCGACTGCGGTAGCCCCAATAAGAAGTCCGCGAAGTCAAATCCCGTGTCTCGCAAAGGCAAACCAGCCCCATCGAATGCGCTCGTCGCCAAGCCGCTAAAGCTGAAACTGCCGCGCGCATTTTGTTCGCTGATCGTATTGAGCTGAATCCGCCGGTAATCGCCGCCGATCGATAGGTTGTGACTACCGCGCACCCACGTCACGCCCTCGCTTGCCCCGAACGTTTGGTCGCGCCGCAACATGGGACTGCCGTCGGTGAGGTCGCCGAAGTTCGTGAACGTAACATTCGGCGGACCGTAGTTGACCGGATCACTCGACGTGCCCTCAATACCAAGGTTTCCCGCGATATCTTCGCCGAACGCGAAAAACGGCAGCATTTCGATGCGATTGCGCGAGTACGTTAGGTTGAGGCTGTTGATGACGCTGGCCGAGAAGTTGTGCGTCCAGCCCAGGCTTGCGCTTTGCGACCGTCCGCCCGTCGTATCGCGGAAGCCGAAAAGCTGCGCCGCCTCGGAATCCTGTGTGCGCAAGTTGTAAGAGCCCGACAGCCGGTCCTTCTCGGAAGGACTGCGTCCCAGCCGAATGCCCAGTGCATTAGAATCTTGCGGCGTGGACGTAAGGAACTGATAGTTCTGTACCCTGCCCGGCTGATTGGGAAGCGGAATCAAGGTCGTCAGACCCAGCGAAGCCGGGTCGAAGCGCGGCGCCGGAATCACATTATTCGGAAAGGCCGAACCGCTCGCCGGGTCAAAGACCGTCACTGGCCCCGACGCGATCGATTGCGAAAAGTCGCCCATTCGCTCCAGATCCGACGGCAGCGTCGATGTCCGATTGAACGGATTCCTGCTCCGCGACCCGTTGTAACGGAAGAAGAAAAACGTCTTTTCATCGCTCGCGATCTTCGGGATCTTCAGAGGCCCGCCCAGCATCACGCCGAACTGTCCCTGCGCGTACGACGGCTTGTCGACCGTCTGCCCTGTCAGCGAATACGGCCGCGCGTCAAGCGCCGAGTTGCCAAAAGAGAACATCAGCGCGCCCCGCATCGAGTTGCGTCCGGCGCCGATGCGGTTGCCGAACTCCATCGTTCCCCGCTGCCGCATCCATTCGCGCATGCCGGCCAGCCGCTCGGGCGTCATCTCGCGACCGCCCGGCCCGCGCGCCCCGGGACCGCCGGGACCCCCGCGTCCTCCCGGACCTCCTCGACCTCCGGGTCCGCCCGGCCCGCCGAAAACTCTTCCCCCACCGGGGCCTCCTCGCCCTGCGGGGCCTCCTCGCCCGCCGCCACCGAAACCAGGGCCACCAAAGCCCGGGCCACCACCCGGACCAAGACCCGTGCCGTCCTGACCCGGCTCTCCGCCGCGATTCGCGAACGGATTGCCTTGATCAGAAGGACCGCCAAAGCCCAGACCGCCGCCAAACCCAAGCCCTTCCGTTTGCCCCGGTGTTTGCAGCCCCCGGCTCAGGCTTCCCGTCACCAGGAACGATTCGTTGGCGTCCTGACCGAGCATCATCATCGTCGCCGTCGGGTCCGCCATCGTTGAGAGCTCGTTCAAGATCGTATTCGGCTGTTGCGTCTGGCTCATCGCCAGGCGCCGGAAACGTTCCCGCCGGTCCGCCTGGGAAAGCGCGGGGCCTCCACCTGGCCCGCCCGGTCCCATTGGCCGCATCGGACGCTCGCGCGCCGCCAGAGACAACTCCCACTCGAGGCCGCCTCCCCCCTCGCCGACCTCCACCTCACGGGAGACCGTCTCGAAGCCGAACATACTGGCCTCGATCGTCCAAGTTCCCGTCGCCATCTCGTCAAAACGGTAGCGCCCCGCCTCGTCCGTCGAAGTGACAAGCTTCGCCTCGCCTTGCGTGGCCGTCACCGCCGCCCCCGGAATCGGAAGCGTCTGAGAGCGCACCACGCCGCCGTGCTCCGCCGCCCCAAGCGAACCGCTCGCAAGAGCCGCGGCAACAATCAAACGTGCAAAAAGATTCATGGCTCTGAATGCAAGGCGGCTTCCCGCCACCCTCACGTTACGAAACCAACGCCCGGATGATGTTAAATCGGAGTAAAAAGGCTGATACCACGCTCAAGGCAGCCCGCCAAACGCCGCCGCTGCGCACGCGTTACGGTGTCGGGACGGCGTCCTTGGGATAGAAGAGAACGAGGGAGACGCCGTCCCAGTTCTGGCGATCGGGCACGGCCGAGCTGATGGGCATGGCGCCGATGTGACCGGCGTCGAGTTGGAACTTGCGGGCAATGTATTTCTTGACGAGCGTGGCTCTCTCTTGCGAACGGACGTAGATTTCGTCCAGCGCGCCTTGGCTCGCGTAACCCTCGATCATGATGGGGCTGTTGCGCGGGTAGCGCAGGAACTCAGCCATCACCTTGTCTAACCGTCCTTCTCCAGCAGTCGTGAGCTGCTCGGAGCCATCGGGCTTGGCGGAGAAGATCTCGTTCGTATGGAGCCACTCGCGGCTCTGAAGATACTTCGTCACGAGCTTGCCTTCGCGATATTCCTCGTAAGTGAGCGAGTCGAGATTGTAGAAGCCGCGTCGTTTGAAGAAGCCGCGCAAGAAGAAATTTCGCTTCATGGCTTCGGTGCTTTCCGCGAGATTGGAGACGGCTTCGCGTGCATCGGCCACCGTATCACGCAGATCGTCGACCATCCCCATACCTTGCTCGCCGGCGGACAGCTTGGCGACCGCTTCCCGGACTTGCTCGGTCAGCTTGCGGAGACTAGCGACGGTCTGCTCCGTCTCCGGGACGATGCGGCTTTCACGGAGGTCGGCCATGAGTTGCTCGATGTGTTCGGAGGTCTGGCGCAAGTTTTTCGTCGTACCGGCGGCGGCTTCGGTGAACTCGGTGGCTTGATTGTAGAGTTTGCGGTCGGTCAGCAGTTGGCCGACGGTGCCTTCACCGGCTTTGGCGTTGGCGATGATGATGTCGATGTTGTCGGCGATCTGCTTGCCTGAAGTTGTAATTTCCCGCAAGTCCGCGGCGATATCGTTGAATTTGTCGTCAACGTTGTCGGCAGTGTCGCGAAGGCGGTCGAAAACTTCCTCCAGGTCGGCTCGAAGCGTGTCGACGCCGGAGTCCACCTTCTTGGCGGTCTCGTCGAGCCGCTCCATCAGATCGGCGAAATCGAAAGGCTCGCGGCTGCGGATGGCGCCGAGGTGGGCGGCTGGGGGTGAGTGGTCCGACCCTTCGCCGATCTCCACAAGCTTATTGCCGAGCAGGCCGTCGGTTTGAATCAGCGCCACCGAGTCGCTGCGGACGATCGGGTGCAAGTCTTCGCGAACACGCATCCGTATGCGGAACTTGCTGCTGGGCCCTGGGGGGAACTCGATCGCCGTGATCTCGCCGGCTTTCACCCCGGCCACACGAACGACAGCGCCGTTCTCGAGCCCGTTCAAACGCTGGAACTCGGCGTAGACTTCGAAATTGTCCTCGAACAGCAAGCGGCGATCGCCGATCATGAACAGGCCGACGGTGAAAAGGGCGAGTCCGCCGATTACGAAAGCGCCGACGCCCGTGGTGTAGGAAGATTTGCGCATCTAGCCGGAGCCCTCCGATTGCATGAAGAGTTTCACCATCTTGTCGTCGCTGCGGTCGAACTCATCGGCCGAGCCTCGCGCGACGATCTTGCCCTCGTGCAGCAGTGCCAGCTCATCGCCGATGCGGCGGGCGCTGGGGATATTGTGTGTGACGACGACCAGGGTAACGCCGTGGTTTGACTTTAGCCCCATCAGCAGCGAGTCGATCTCGCGAGACGTAATGGGATCGAGCCCCGCACTGGGCTCGTCGACGAGCAGAATGGATGGGTCGAGGGCCAGCGCTCGCGCCAGGCCGGCCCGTTTCCGCATGCCTCCCGAGAGGGCCGACGGCATCTTGTCGTACTGCCCATCGAGGCCGACAGCGGCCAGCTTTTCGGCGGCGATCTCGCGAATCTCGGAATCGCTGTGCTTGGTGTTGCGCCGCATCGTGAACGCAACGTTTTCTCCGACGGAGATCGAGTCGAACAGCGCGGAGTTTTGGAACAGGAAACCCATGCGGAGCCGCAGGCGAGTCAACTCGTGGCTGCCGAGCTCCGTGATCTCCTCGCCGTCAATAAAGATCCGTCCGCGGTCGGGCTTGAGCAAGCCGATGATGTGTTTGAGCATGACGCTTTTGCCGGTGCCGCTTCGGCCGAGCAGACAAAAGGCGGTGCCGGGCGTGATCTCTAAAGAGACGTCGTCCAGAACCTTCAGTTCGCCGAAGGCCTTCGAGATCTGTTCGAAACGAATGGCGGGAGTGTTTGTCATTTATCCGCCGGACCCGGGAAACAGAAAGAAAATCATCCGTACCAGCAGGACGTTCACGATGATCAGAAGAATCGAGGAGACCACGACGCTCTGCGTGGAAGTGCGGCCGACGCCGGCCGTCCCGCCCGTCGTGTAGAAGCCGAGATAGCTCGACACGCCGCCGATGATGAACCCGAAGACCATTGTCTTGAGTGTGGGCGGGATATAGTCGGTAAAGCTGAGAAACGAGAATGCGCGATTGAAATAAAGCGGGAACGACATGCCCGAGACGGCGCTCTCGGCGATGTAGCCGCCGATGATGCCCGTGAAGTTCATCAGGGTGGCGAGCAGCGGCAGGGCGACAATGCAGGCGATGACGCGTGTCACGACGAGGTACTTGAACGAGTCAACCGCTTGGGCTTCGAGGGCGTCGATCTGCTCGGTGACACGCATGGCCCCGATTTCAGCGCCGATCGAAGCGCCCACCCGTCCGGCGAGCAGCAACCCGGTGGTGAGCGGTCCTGTTTCCTTGATGAGGGCAAGCGCCAAGCCGGCGGGGATCATCGATTCGGCGCCGAAGCGCTCGAGCGATGCCCGCGTGTGCATCGAGAGCACGGTGCCGACGGCGAGCCCCGATGCGGCAATCAGGGGAGCCGACTGCAGGCCGATTTGATAAATCTGCCGCAGGGTCTCTTCGACTTCAAACGGGGGACGCCACGCCTCCCGCAGGGCGCGCCCGCCGAAAAGACTGAACTCGCCTACCTCTGTCAGAAGATCGCGAATGGGTGCCGTCAGTGATGCCGCCTCAGTATTTATCTTAAGGGCGCGGCCTTCGGCGGGCGCTTAGGACGACGCGATCAGCGGGGCCCGGCGGATGGGCTACCGTCGCCGGCTCGTAACAATACTGTTCATTTTGGCGAAATGCATTGAGCCGCCGACCCCACAGGAGCCGCGTGGGCACGGCATGCCGCGCCCCTGCTTTTCCCTCCGGGATCCGCGTGTCGTAGAACTGATTCGGCCAAAGTAAACAGTATTGCGGCTAGTAACGATGCAGCCAGCGGGCTTTTTCGGCGACTTTATCCGCGTTGGGCAGGAAAGCTTCCTCTAGCGGCGGACTGAACGGGACAGGCGTGTCCGCGCCGGCGATGCGGACCAGCGGGCCGTCGAGGTATTCGAAGGCGTGTTCGCTGATGATGCCCGCAAGTTCGCCGCCGAGCCCGCCGGTGAGCGTGTCCTCGTGCAGCAGGATGGCCTTATTGGTCTTCTTAACGGAGGCGAGGATGGTTTCCCGGTCGAGCGGCATCAACGTGCGGAGGTCGACCACCTCGATGTCGATGTTCTCGGCGGCCAGTGTTTCCGCTGCCTTGAGCGCCACGTGGACCATCCAGCCGTAAGTGATGACGCTGAGGT
>Ga0302046_10004857_pt1 | contig 11893 bp, 14 predicted proteins | sample RVTome_11_FD_200261 | JGI IMG/M metagenome (GOLD analysis project Ga0302046, IMG submission 200261) | Soil microbial communities from uranium-contaminated site in the Upper Colorado River Basin, Wyoming, United States - RVT147D111 (version 2) ... | reverse complement strand
GAGAAATGGTTGCTGCTGGATACTCAGACGTATTTACTACTAAACCTGGAGATATCTGCTCATATTTTATTTTCATTCCAACAGATCAAATTGGTCCCTTGCGTCCGCAAAAGGACATCAAGTGGGGCAGTGGAACGGGTCCGATTCTTCCACATAAGTGCACGACGATAACAAATTACTCAGACGATATGATAAAAGGATTGATTATTCACGGCATTTCGAACATGAGTTATTCGTGGAATCTTTTGCAACAAGAAAAATCTAATCTTATTAAATTGAGTCCAAAAGAAAAAGAAGTAAGAATAAATCAAATTTTAGGCAATGACCTGGAGAATCCAAGTTATGAATATTTTGAAATGGAGAACAAAATCAGTGCTGAAGCTGTTAGACTTGGATTTGAAAAAGAAAAGGAGGCATTTTTTGGCAAGGGTACGGTATACGATGAAATAGAAAAATGCTGGAGAAGACAGAGATGACTCGCAGTTATTTTTTCTATACATATTTCTATTTGCGAATTGCATTCAAAATAATTTTGTTAATTGTAAATACTAATTATTTTATGTTAAAGCAACTTTATAAAAACAAAACAAAATTTACATTAAATCTTAAATCTTCTAAATTAGTTTCCAATAATAATTTTAGATCATATTCTATGGAAACTTTGGAGGAAATGAAATGAGCGATACGCGAAAAAAGAGCTTTTCAGAAGCATTTGTAAATTCCTTTGGTGCATTTCCAATTGGATATGGGATTGGAATATTGATTTTACCCATTTCTCTAGGTTGGATGAACGAAGATCCATTTGTAGCAAATGTTTTCATCACTTTGACTTATGCTGCTGTTTCGTTTGTTAGAATTTACATCCTCAGAAGATTATTTATAAAATCAGGCTATGATGGTAATTTTATCAAACTAGGAATAAAGCTATTCCATAAAATAGGCACAAAAATCTCATCGTCGGATGTGTTAGGAGCATACAGCGACTTGCTTTTTAGCGTGAAAAAGGGAGTAAGACTATGACTATCATTACCTTCCATGGCGGAGTCAAAGAAATTGGCGGAAATAAGTTTCTAGTAGAAGATAAAGGAACAAAAATTTTCATGGATTTTGGAATGAGCTTTGCTGCTGAAAACCAGTATTTTTCTGAGTTTTTGAAAGCGCGCGGTTCTAACAGTCTAATCGATATGATTGAGTTAGGATTTTTACCAAAAATCAAGGGCTTGTACAGAAAAGACTATGCAAAACACATGGGATTCGGTGGCGATGAAGAGACTGAAATTAATGCAGTTCTTTTGACACATGCTCATCTTGATCACTGTGCATACATCAAATATCTCAGACCAGATATACCGATCTATTGTTCAGAAGAATCAAAGTTGATTATGCAAAACTTTGATGAGACAGGAAATGGAGAACAGTACTTGACATTAACAGAAAAATTTCGATTTCATGAAAGTGATAAAGGATCAACTAAAGGCAAAATGGTTAAAGAAAAAGATGTACAAATACCTCGAAATATCAAAGTTTTTGAAAGTAACAAAAAATTTCAAATTGATTCAATAGATGTAGAGCCATTACCTGTTGATCATTCAATTTCTGGTGTTCACGGATTTATTCTGCATGCATCAGAAAAAACTATTGCAAATACAGCCGACCTCAGATTTCATGGCCGTCGTGCAAAAGATACAAAAAAATTTATTGATAGATGTTCTGAAGCATCACTTGATTTATTGTTATGTGAAGGAACAAGAATAGATAAAGAACCATCTCTAACAGAATTTGATGTAGAAAAAAAAGTTACTGAAATTGTAAAAAATTCTAAGAAACTTGTCATATGTGGTTATCCTATTAGGGACTTGGATAGACTGCAGTCATTTTATCTTTCGGCAAAAGAAACAGGAAGAGATTTAGTAATCGAACCAAAACAAGCATACCTTTTGAAACTATTCAATTCATCAGAAAACTTGAAAGATCTGTATCCCAGTCCTACTGATAAGAACATCAAGATATACATTCCAAAAGGAGAATGGGGACTAATTGACAAGGACATTAATGTTTTCACTAGAAAACTATTAGATGAAGACTACAAGATATGGGCTCGAGAATTTTTAGATTATGAAAACAAAATAGATTATAGAGATGTGTCTCAAAAACAAAGTGAACTGATGTTTTCTTTGAGCGATTTTAAGCTACAGGAATTAATTGATATCCAGCCTGATAACGGCTCTACTTATATCAGATCATTAACAGAACCCTTCGACTCAGAGATGGAATTTAAAGAGAAAAAGATCAAGAATTGGTTCCATAGATATGGATTGATTTCAAGCGATAAAGATTGGTCTCAAGTTCACGTCTCAGGTCATGGCGATGGAGAACAGATTAAAAAAATAATTGATGGCGCTAGAGCCAAAAAACTAATTCCAATTCACACCGAGCCTAAAAACGAAGTTTATCATAAAAAATGGCACAAAAATGTGCAGACTGTTAATCCAGGAGACTCTGTTACCGTATAAAATTAAAATTATCAGGATTACTGCTTTTTAGAAGGATTGGATTCAAGTATTAGATCATGAATAGGAAGTAATTAAATTATTAATCTACAAACTAAGATATCATTTCTTTATACTTGGATAACAAGAATTCTATTCTTTCATGGTCCGAGTCAAATGGTTTTTCACGATAGAGTTTTTCAACTGCACGATCTAAACTGAGATGTGCTTTTTTCAAATCTGGTGGCATTGTATCAGGATCATATAAATCCGCAAGGGTTGAATCAGTATAATTTGCACGTATATTCAATATTTTCTCTGCGTATTGATAAGACTATCATAACCTGCCTTAGGTATTGGAAATGTATTGTACACAACACCAGCAGAATATCTTAATCTTGACTCCAATTTTCCACCAATACAAAATAATTTTCTAAAACCTGCCATCCCAACTTTACATTGAATCGGTTTAACAAAAATCTTTTAGATTTTAATTGTATTCGAGATTCATTGTTTGTATCAACCATAAACAGGTTTTTCAAGCACGTAAATCATATGAAAAAAATGACTAGCGTCATCACACCTCCAGACTCGTGGAAGTTAAGACCAGATGGTTCTATGCTTATTCTTGATGGAGATTGGGGATTTTCACTAAAGCAAACTTCAGAAGAACCCTATGAGATCTATGTCTACGAAGTTAAGGGGTTTCCAGAACTGATCAAGATAGGAATTGCCAAGGATTCAAAAAAACGACTCGAGAAATACTATGGAAAGTTACTATGGCAAAAAAGTTTCAACAGGCGCACTGCCCGTATGATTGAATATTTGTTTATGCACTCAACATATCATAAAGCCCACAGTTCACTACCACGATGGAATGTTGGGAACTTTTTTTATGACACAGCACTACCTGTTTTGAAGAATTTCTTTGATTCGGTAGGACACAACTCCAAAGGCATCACTGAGGTTCGTCAAATGACAGACGATGAAGCTGAACATACAATTGATTACATACACAATCTTCTCATAAACAAAGACGTTTTTGAGGCAATTTCCACTTGTGGAATAAAAACCTTTAATGGCACTCCTGGAATTAGATCTACAATAACAGTCAAGCGCGGTCTAACTTGGAATTGTTTGTGATTTCTTTATTTTATTCGATTAAGGTTTTTTGCTTTTTTGGCCCCATTCCTTTACTTTCATCAATGGTGGGAGCTAGTTTTTGGTTATTTTTCAGTCTTTAATCCCAAATCTACTTCTAATTCGGCAATCATATTACTACATGCTACAGTAATTCCTGCAGAGTTATTTTTCATTGTTTTAATCGAGTCTAAATTCTTACGTAAAACACCCTGCATTTTTGTTAATTTTTCGTTTAGCTCAATATCCGCATTATTATTAGCCATTATTCTCTGTAAAGCCCAACTGCATCCCAACCTTATCATTCGCTCTTTAGCTTGATAGGAATCAGACTCGGAAACTACAACAAACAAAATATTTTTAGAAATTTCATTAAACATTCCACATTCTGGAATTGTTTTGTCATCACTATCACAGTAAATATAAACACAATAATCTGCAGCCCTATTTTCAAGTGCTACACGAGAATATTCTAGTATATCTTTAACGGTAGGATCTTTAGACAAATTTTTTGCTTCTAACACAATTTTTTTGTTTGTATCTTTTTCAGTTAATACAAAATCACCTTTTCTGGAATTTTTATCTCCACTAATACCCTTAACAGCACCAGTATTTTGAAAATTACAGTTAAAGAATGCAGCAGAATCGGCAAGTCTCGATAAGAATATTATTCAACCGCTAGAAGAACAATGGGGATTTATATCTGTAGAAAAAATTGGAAGAAATCGTTGGATCAAGATCACAGAGGCAGGAATTAATGCGTCTAAATTTTTATTATAATTTGAATTTTTTAAGTTACAAAGATTTTACTCTTAATAAACCAATTTTCAAAATATATACTATGTTATTATCAATAATATCAGATAGATTAAAAAAGATGGATCTGATTCTTCAGTGAGAAGAAAATTGGTTAAAAAATACTCATCAAAAGTTGATAAAATTATGTCTCAGACATCACTATTCCCAAAGGAGAAGAAAATTGATCCCAAAAACAAACTTAATGATTTAGATGGAAAAGAGTGGATAAAATTTTTAAAAAGCTGGTATGTTTTTGATGCACTAAAATCTGACTTAAATGAAGAAAGACGTATAACAAAAGATTCTGATGATCATCCTGCTACATTTTCACCTACAATGATAAGTGAATACATCAATTTCTTTACCAAAAAAGGAATGATCGTTTTAGACCCCTTTGTTGGGATTGGCTCTACTTTAGTGGCATGTGACAGAACCGATAGAAAGGGCATAGGCATTGAATTAAACAAAAAATTTGTAAATATGACCAAAAAAAGGATTTCTAATAAACAAAAGGTAATCATTGGAGATGCTAGAAAACTTTTGGAGTTAGATGTACCATCGATTGATTTCTGTATCACGAGTCCACCTTATTGGTCCATGCTACATAAAATTGATAAAAATCAAAAGATTCGAATTGAAAAAGGTCTTAGTACAAAATATAGTAATAAGAAAAATGATTTAGGAAACATACTAAATTACGAAGAATTTATGACACAACTAATTACAATCTTTGAACAGGTTCATGAATTATTAAAACCAGGAAAATACTTGGTGGTGTTTGTTCAAAATGTTATTAATAAAAATATCATGGTACCATTTGCATGGGATTTAGCTATGAGATTATCAAAAAAATTTTGGTTAAAGAAAGAAAAAATTTGGTGCCAAGATCATAAAAATTTAGTTCCATTTGGTTATCCATATGGATGGGTTTCAAACACTCATCATCATTATGCATTAATATTTCAAAAACAAAAATGAGTTATTGGTAATACAAATTATGAAAAATAATGTTAAACTTTCTTTGGCTAATTACAAAATGTTAGATCATGCTGATGTTCTAGAAAATAAATCAAAATATAAAAAAAAATCAACTAAGATTATTATTCAACAATTAAATAAAAAACAATGGACATCTGGTCCATATAAAAAAGAAAATTGGGGAAATCGTTTACATTCAGTTGCACCATACATAGGAAGAATAAAACCTTCATTTGCTCATTGGCTGATTAAAACTTGTACAAAACCTGGCGATGTAGTTTTTGATCCTTTCTGTGGGATAGGAACAGTTCCTCTTGAAGCAGATCTACTTGGAAGAAAAGCAATTGGATTTGATTTGAATGACTACGCAATAATAATTGCGAAAGCAAAATTTGAGAGACGTTCTTTAGAAAATAATCTTAAATGGCTTAATAAAATAGAATTAAATGGTAAAGATGTTACAATAAAATCAATTCCTAAATACGTGAGACAGTTTTATCATCCAAAAACTCTTCGAGAAATAATTATTGTACGAGACCAAATGATTAAATCACATAGAAATTTTTTACTGGGTTGTCTTATAGGCATAGTTCATGGTCATAGACCTCAGTATCTATCAGCTTGGACTGGATATATTATCCCATTTACCCCAAATTCAAAACCAGAATATAGGCCAGTGTTAGAACGAATGCTGGCAAAAACTAAACGAATGTACGAGACTGGTTTTCCATCTAAAACAAATGCAATTATTGCAAAAAAAGATGCTAGAACTAAATGCCTACCTAATAATTCTGTGGATGTGGTCATATCTAGTCCACCTTACTTTGATACTATTGATTATGTTACATCCAATCGACTTAGACTCTCTATGTTAGGTATGTCAGATGAAAAAAAAATAAATCTAAAAAGAAAGTTAATTCAAAAACAAAAATCCTATTTGGAAGAAATGCTCAAAGTAGGAAAAATATTGAAAGATGTTCTTAAAAACGAGTCTTTGTGTATTTTTGTTTTAGGAGATGTACATAAACCAAATTATTCAATAAATACTGCAAATGAAATTTCTAAACTTTATTCAGATTTAGGATTCAAAAAACTGGCAATAATTGAAGATGAAATTCCTCTTGCAAGAAGAACTACAAATAAATGGAAAGGAAATAAAATATTAGGTAAAACTAAAAGAAAATTAGATAGAATTTTAGTAATGGAACTACACAAGTAAATCCTATGGGAAAAATTATTCAAATTAATGCAGAATTAATAAAAAAAGTACTTTCAAACGGTTTAATGTATCCTATTGAAAAAAATCCAATTGTTGGTGAAGTGATCAAATTAACATCAAGACAGGCATTTTCCTATGCAGCATTAACTTCTCATGGGTATCTTGATGAAAATGAACCTGATAACCTCTTTATTTTAACAAGAGATAATTTTCGAGTCTTTAATCAAGTAGATGATTTTGATTTACAAGAGGGTGTTTTTTCTCTTTCAGATTTGAGTTTTGTTGCAACTGTAAATAATGAAGTAAAAAGAAAGCCATATTTAAAAAATGGAGATAAATTTATACTTCCAATTGAATATTCAAAATATAAAGAGTACCAATTAATATTAAAAAAATTAATTATTACATTGAAAGAAGCCGGATATAATCCAAATAATTTTATTATTGCGCCAATTAGAAATACAGATTCTAGTACTTCTGAACTTGAATCATTTTTCGAATACGTTGTAAGCATGTATTTTAATCGAAAAATGTATCTCACTGACACTCAAATTCCATTTTACTATGGAATTGGGACTCCTGATATTGCTGCATATAAAATTCCTAAATTAATGAAATTATTACAAAAATTTGGATTTATTGAGAAAGGTGGGAGTATTCTTGAACTAATGACTATTTCGTCATATGGTTTCTTTAAAGAGTGTTTCTTGAATAATATTGAAAATGAATCAATTGTATTCGAAGTAAAAACAAATCAGCTTACAGCTCCTCAAATTAAAAAATATACTAACACGAAAATTTTCAGTAAGGCATATGAAGTAATACCTTCAACTAAGAAATCTGAAAGTTATGCTGGATTAATTACAATTACTTTAGATGGAAAGATAGAGATTTACGAATGTTCTACTCCTATTCCATTTTCATCTTCTAAACAACAAAAGTATTTTGAGTGGATCGAGGTATATCTAAAAATGTATTTACTTGCAAATTTGACGACTTCAGAACTAGAAAAAATTATTCATAATAATAGATTAAAAATGTCATCAAATGATCTCCTTAATTACGTAAAAAAGATCGATTTTGAAAAATTGTTAACTACCGTTAAAAGTACCATATGGGACAGGAAATGATATGAGCAAATCTGATGCTGCAATGAAAAAAAAATTAGATCAGATTGGAGATGTAGGCAAATTAAAAAGAAGACGCTTCATCGATTCAAGTTCCCAAGATCAAGAACTTTGGTCTAAAGGTGGTTTGAGCTTTGGGATTAATGGCTTAGTGTATGGTTCTTGTGATTTTGCATGGTTTGCAAACGAAAATTGGCATGAAAACTATAGTAATATTCATTGTAAAGAAAAACCATATTTAGTAGTAGAAGCCACCGATTGTCTTAATACCAGATCATGGGGAAGTGCGCAGATTCAACGATTTCATCATGCATTAGGTCCTTTTTTATGCGACATAGATAGCATTTACTATCTAAATAAAGGTCCAACTGCTGAAAGATTACGTCCATATCTATGTGCTGCAGCATATTTTGCAACTTTTACCTCAAGAAACAGTGGAAATAAGGCATCTTACCTTGTTATCACTGAAATTGATGATATAAAAAAACTTGTTAAACTATTATCTCAAACAGGGAAAAACAGTCCAGAATTTAAAAAACAAGTTGAAATAATTCTTGAAAAAATGATTGCATATTTTAACAAAACATTTCTATCAAAACCATATTATGGAAATTGGGAAAAATATCTTGAGAGTAGGAATATTTTTCGTCAAAAAAATCGAGAGTGGGTAAAAATTATTGGTGCACGAGAAAGAAGTTTTTCAGATGGTAGTCAAAGATATGGGCATATAGTACTGGGTGAAGCTATAACAAGTAAATATTTACTGGCAGCATCGGGTTGTTTTGATGTAAATAAAGATGTCTTTTCATATTTAATGCCTTTAATTAATTCAAATGAAATTTCTACATTAGATCAAACTAAAAAAACTGATAAAGAATGGCAGCTTTTACGAAAATCTGATAAATGTTGGAAGATTGTAGGATTTGATAAACTAGTGGGTGTCGACTCAGCAATTAAAAATTCAATTAATCAATATAGAACAGTAAATTTAAACAAAGTAAAAACAGGATGGAACCAAGTTAAAAACGAATTAGAAAATAAGTTAAAGGTAGGTTCAATTACTATAACAACTTGATTTTTCTATAAAATAGAAAATCTTTCAAGTTTTCTTATAAGTTGCTTCTCCAATTCTTTCAATTTTTCCTTGCTCTTTCAAATTATAGATTGCAGCACGTATGTTGTGTTTTATTTTTGCATCATCATTAATTTCAATTATTTGTGAAGCAATAATAAATAGATCTTCTAATGTACAAGTTCCTTTTTTTTCAAATTCTTCTAGAATGATTTTGGAAAGGCCCAATTTCATTATTGATTCAATGAATATCCTATATTAAAGAATTACATTATAATTTCAAAGCATAATGTATTCAAAGATTATTTTCAAAGGGATTCAGGAACAGATATACTATTTGTCTGGGCATACTGTCTAAAGTCATCAAATTCTCCTTTTAGCTGGATATATTTTGCAGACAAATTTTTGAAATTATTTTCTACCGTTTTAAAATCTGATACTGTTAGGTATGGTTCAACTTCCAAATCCATCTCCCTTTTCTTCTCATCTGTTAATTGATAGTACGTGTCAAGATAGAAACTATGGCCCATCAGCGCCTCTGCATAGTCTCTACCCACTGCATTTCCTGAATTAGTCCTAAAAAATTTTCTAAATCCATGAAAATGGTTTGCATACTTAATTGCTATTCTTAATGCAAAGTTCCGGTATTTTTTTGATTTGCCTTTCTTGATTAGCTTCTCTATGTTTTCTTCAAAGCTGTCATTTAGTCGTTTTAGGAATAGGATAGTCATGACAGGCTATCTGTATTCAGAGGCATCAAGGCTTCCACGTAGGATATCAGCTGCCTTCCAAAGGTGTGATTTTAAAAATTCTAAAGTTACCTTCTCAACCAATGTAATCATGCTAAATTTTGTTGCATATAGGGATTAGGATAATTACAAAAACTGTGATTCAGAATCTAAAAGGTTTGAAACTTGGAAAATCAACCTCCATCAATTCAGATTAAATGGAGAGTTTTGAACTAGTCCAGTATTTCAAATTTAGTAATATTTCACAGAAAATTTATTCTATACAATCTCATTTAAAAAATAATGAGAGAAAGGAATTTTTCTAATCAAATTAGTGATGAGGCAGGTTTAGAAAGATCATTTAGTTTTTGTAACGAGGCGATGCATACAATATCACTTCAAGTTAGACGTCTTCAAACTAATGAACCAGAAGATTCAAAATTCTTACATAGAAAATGGGCTGATTTGAGATTTCTAATTTTAACTCTAGACCGGCTTGATAAAGCTGCAGGAATAGCAAGAAATGTTAAGAGAATTTCAAATGAAGTAAAAAAAGCTCAGGATAAATTTCAAAAATCTATACCGTTTTTAAAGAAGCTACGTAATGTTGGAGAACATTTTGATTCGTATTCTATGGACAAAGGATATATCAAAAGTATATCTAGAAAAGATCTTCAGGTTGGAACATGGAATGATGATGGAACTTATTTTAAGTGGCTTGATGAGGAGATTAATGTTATTGAATCTGAGAAAGCAGCAATAGAATTATTCAAAACAATTCGAGATATCAAGAATAATTTTTTCAAAAAGTGAATAACTTTTGATTTTTGTCATACATTTTTCTTAATCCCACTACAAATTTTGCAAAAAAATGGTGCATCTTTAGAAATCTATTGACTGAGTAGTGTGCTAGGAGTTATTTGCCTTGAGTAGAAAGTCTAGTTAATAAAAGCAATTCATCTAGTGCTTTGTGTATCAAATCTGTAGGAGGCCAATATAATTTCTTGATACCCAATAAAGCATCATACCTGAGTGCATGATTTTCGTGTTGAAGGTGTAGACCATTTATTACATCCACTGTTGCAGGTGTGATGTCCACGCCTTTTTTCTGTAGTGCTTCTAACAACATATTGAGATCATGCCTATAATCATATTTTTTAAGATCGTTTGCAGTGAATCCTCTTTTTAGTAAAGCAGATTTGAGAAACAATTCCACAGCATGGGAAACTAGAAAATAAAACGGGATTGCTGTAAGTTTGCTCGGAGAGCCATCAATTAGTTTTTCGAGTTTTGTTTCAATAATTTTTGCATTTTCCCAAAAATTTACACCAGTTAGTCGATAGATAGATGCTTGTGCTACATTGTTTGTCATACTTTTTGACAAGCTTTTCAATACTATACATATTACGAGGGTTAATGCGGTTCGCTCTAAACAAGTACTAATCACATACATTCGTAATCATATGTTTGATTATGAATCAGTTCATATCTCAACAGATTTGGTGAAGGATGTTAAATTAAAACTTGTTAACAGTATACTGATCTCTACGATTCTACTTTTTCTTGTTCTTAAATAAAATCCAAATTCTACGGTATAGTGAGGACAGTAAAGAAATCATCATTTAGCTATAAATCAAAATCATCCTTATCATTTTTTTATAATAAACTCCATCTAAAGTTTCGACCCGGCTTTGTCTTTACAATACCATTACTGCTTGGCATAGGCCTCATCATATTTGCAGCAATCATAGCAATTTCTCAGACATTTGTCTTTGTTGGAGGTCCACTGGTACCGGAGCTAATCACATCAATGCCAACATTTTATGACTATAACGCAACTACCGGTGATATCATCATAAATGCCACAACTGGCAACCCTCAGACAAACCAAAGAACCGATCTATACTGGTTACTAGTAGAGATTGCAATAATACTGCTAATTTTCATTGGAGTGCTTGCCTTTGTTGCATATCTGTTTGAGGGAATCAAGCTGATTCATCCAGGAACTGCGGTGGGTGTACTTGGCAAGATAATCCTGTTTTTGCCGTTGTTTTTGATATTTCCCTATCTCTGGGACATCTATGCAATATCGATTGAAAACTTTTCACTGTTTTTGCTTGACCCATTTGATTCTGGAACAAGTCCAGCTGATAAAACTGCATTGCTATGGCAGGAGATGGGTGCAGTATTACCTCCAGGGGCACTAGACATTGACGAGTGGGGTGCAGCACTGGCTGATCCTGGAACGTTTGGGCAGGCACTGCTAAAAGATGTCATACTGGGTTTGTTCAAGGGAATTGCTGTGATGTTTATGACTGCAATGATGTTTGTAATATCATCAA
>Ga0302046_10004856_pt1 | contig 11894 bp, 8 predicted proteins | sample RVTome_11_FD_200261 | JGI IMG/M metagenome (GOLD analysis project Ga0302046, IMG submission 200261) | Soil microbial communities from uranium-contaminated site in the Upper Colorado River Basin, Wyoming, United States - RVT147D111 (version 2) ... | reverse complement strand
TCGATCAGCAACGGCCAGGAAGTCTGGAACGCGAAGCGGGACGCTGCCGAGAAGTTCACGCACGTGGCGGTTGCACTGGGTAAGGAGCGCCTGGAGGTGCCGATGCTGCACGCTGGCGACATCGGTGTCGTGCCGAAGCTCAAGAGCACGCACACGAACGACACGTTGTGCTCGGCCGAGCGGCCGCTCGTGCTGCAGTCGATCAATTTCCCGGAGCCCGACATTGCCCTGGCCGTGCGTGCCGCGTCGCGTCACGACGAGGACAAGATCGGCACCGGTCTGCACAAGCTGCACGAGGAAGACCCGACGTTCCACAGTGGCTATGAGCCGGAGTTGCGCCAGACGATCATCCGCGGCCTCGGCGAGCTGCACCTCGACGTGCAGATGGAGCGACTCAAGCGGAAGTACCACGTCGAGGTCGTGACCGAGGAGCCGCGCATTCCCTACCGCGAGACGATCCGCAAGAGCGCGGAATCGCAGGGCCGTCACAAGAAGCAGACGGGCGGTCACGGCCAGTTCGGCGATTGCTGGGTGCGGCTCAGGCCACAGGCACGCGGCGCCGGCTACACGTTCGTCAACGGTATCAGTGGCGGCGTCATCCCGGGCAAGTTCATTCCGTCGGTCGACAAGGGCATCCAGGAGGCCATGAAGCGTGGCATCCTCGCCGGCTATCCGGTGGTCGACTTCGAGGCGGAATGCTTCTTCGGCTCGTACCACAGTGTGGACTCGAGCGACATCGCGTTCCAGATCGCTGGTTCGGTTGCATTCCAGAAGGCGGCGCAGAGCGCGGATCCCGTGCTGCTCGAGCCCATTCTCGAAGTCGAGGTCGTCACACCGGAAGCCTACATGGGTGACGTCATCGGCGACCTGAATCACCGGCGCGGCAAGATTCTCGGCATGGAACAGCTGGGCCAGAAGACGGTGATCCGCGGTCTCGTGCCGCAGTCCGAGCTCTACAAGTACGCAACGACGCTGCGCTCGCTCACGCAGGGCCGCGCCGTGCACAAGCGCAAGCTGCACGGCTACGAAGAAGTGCCCCAGCACGTCGCGCAGAAGGTGATCGAGGCGGCGCGCAAGGAGAAGGAAGAAGCGAACGCCTGACCGCGCGCGTGGGGGTCGCACCGCGCAGCGCACCGTGTCCGTCATCGCGGTCCGTCATCGCGCGCACGCTGAACTCCCATCGATCCGTGCGACAGCCGTTCGCCCGGCTTGCTCCAATCCGATTGCGGGCTCTGCCACGTAGACTGTCCGGGGCACGGTGAGGCCGACGGCCATCCGTGCAGCGGTATCCTTCCAGCGCGATCGCGGCGATCCACCAATGGGCCGGCACGGGGCACTCGACGAAATTCTGCGCAGCGACCCGCTGCACGATCACCAGCGGATCGTCTATCTCTCCGCCGCATTCGAGTTTCCGTTCGACATGACGCGCGCGCTCGAGTTCGCGCTGTTCCGCACGTTCGCCGTGCCAGCCATTGCGGCATTGCTGGACGGGACGGGCGAGTTCGGTATGCGGGCGCAGAAGCGCTACGACGACACCGATCTGATCCTCAGCCAGATCTACGAATTCGGCTACGACAGCGAGCGCGGGCGCGCGGCGCTGCGTCGCATGAACCGCATTCACGGCCGCTTCGAGATTTCCAACGATGACTTCCTGTACGTGCTGTCTACGTTCGTGTACGAGCCGAGCCGCTGGATGGCGAGGTTCGGGTGGCGCTCGACCGTCGAGCAGGAGCGGCTCGCGTTCTTCCACTTCTGGCGCGAGACCGGCCGGCGGATGAACATCCGTGACATCCCCGAGGACTACGCGGCGTTCGAAGCGTTCAACGTCGCGTACGAGCGGGCGAACTTCCGCTTTTCGGAGGCCAGCCGGCGCGTCGCTCAGGCAACGCGCGCGATGTTCCTCGACTGGTTCCTGCCTCGCCCTCTCCACGCGCTGGGTGAGCCGGCCCTGCACGCTCTCATGGATGCGCGGCTGCTGGGAGCGTTCGGCTTCCCGGAGCCGGGCCGCGGCATGCGCCGCATCGTGGAGGGTGCGCTCCGGCTGCGCTCCAGGATGGTGCGCCTGCTGCCCGAGCGACGCTCGCCGCGGCTGCGCAGCGCGCTGCGCCACCGGACATATCCGCAGGGCTACCGGACCGCCGAGCTGGGACCGCCACCCGCGGACGATTGAGCCCGCGTCTCCACGCCCGATCATCCCGATCCGGCCCGGCGCTACCCACGTCCTGTCCATCCGATTGACGCGGGCACGAGTGCCAGCCCATCCGCAATCGAAACGGGATTGATCCCGGTGCCTCAGACTGGACGCGCGTCGGAAGCAAAGCGACACGCACTCTGAGCCCGGGAGGCATCATGACAGGCGCACCGTTCCTGCTGTTGTGCATTCAGGTCCCCATGACAGCCCAGGACGTTCGGGTGGTCGTGACGCCGGCCGAAACGATGTTCGTGGCGCTGTCCGGTGTGGGCGAACCGGTGGTTCTCGTGCCCGGTCTGCTCGGCGGAAGCTACGGATTCCGCAAGGTCGTCCCGCTGCTGAACGACGATGGATTCCGCACCCACGTGGTCGAGTTGCTGGGTACCGGCCAGTCCTCCCGACCGCGCGCGGCCGATTATTCGCTCGAGGCGCAAGCAGGCCGGGTCGCGGCAGTCATGGACTCGCTGAACGTGACACGAGCGATCATCGTCGCACATGCCATTGGCGGCTCCATCGCGGCCCGGCTCGCGGCGCGACGGCCGGACCTGGTCGATGGGCTGGTTCTGATCGAGGGCGGAACAGCTGAATCGGCAACGACGCCGGGGTTCCGCCGCGCAATGCGATTCACGCCACTCATCCGGATCCTCGGTGTTGGCAAGGTACGCGGCCGGATTCGTGAGCAACTCATCGCGGCCTCGGGCGATGCGTCGTGGGTGGAGCCCGGCGTCGTCGAGGCGTACACCGCGGATGCAGCGCGAGACCTCGGTGCGACGCTGAGCGTGCTGCGTGCAATGAGCGCATCACGAGACCGCGACTCGATCGGGATACGTCTGCCGGGCATCCATGCCTCGGTCCTTCTACTGCTCGGCGGAGCCCCTCACGCAGGCGGCCCACCTGCCACCGAGATCGAACTCATGACGCGGTCGCTTCCCGATTTCGTCGCCGATACGCTGAGCGGGGTCGGTCACTTCCCGCACGAGGAATCGCCAGGCAGCGTGCGTAGCGCAGTGCTGCGTGTCCGCCAGAGCAGGGTCTCCATGATGCGCCTGCGGCCGACTGGATGAGTCGGGGCCATCGCTTGCAGGCCATGGATCGCCAGCCTCCTACCGGTGCCACGACGGGTCGGAGGCCGGGTTGACACCCGTACGACGGTCAAGCGACGCCGGCGCCAGATCGGGTTGGTGGCCGCGCACGACCTTCCAGCCGAACACTGCACCGGGTGGCCGACGACCGTCGCGCCGGCCGGTCAGCCGGCCAGGGAGGCCCATGGATCTCGCGGCGATCTGTGCGATGACGTTCGGCGGCAGTCTGCTCGGCTCTCTGTTGCCAGTGATCAATGCGGAGCTGCTCGTGATCTCGATGGCGGCACTCGCTCCGCACGGGGGACTGCCACCGATCGTTGCGGCGGCGGCGATCGGACAGATCGCCGGAAAGGTCCTGCTCTACCTGGCGGGTCGGGGGACCATACGACTTCGCGGCCTGCGCGAGCATGCGCGGCTGCAGGCTGTGGTGCTGCGACTCCAGTCGTCAGCGCGCACGAGCGCGCTGGTGCTGTTCGCGAGCGCGCTGGCCGGAGTGCCGCCCCTCTACGCCGTGAGCGTGGCCAGCGGCATCATCGGTATCCCTCTCCACCGCTTTGTCGCGATAGCGTTTGTGGGCAGGGTGCTGCGCTTCGGGCTGCTCGTCCAGGTTCCGCACATGTTCACCCGGCTCGCTATATGAGCGCGGTCTTCGTCGGTTGCGGCCGGACGGTCGGCGCTCACACGGCTTCGATTCGCCGGATCGCCCCTGGCATGCCGCTCTACTATGCGTGCAAGGACTCCGATCGGGCGCGTGACCTCTGCCGGCGTTACGGTGGCGCCGGGTGGTTCGGCTCCTGGGAGTCGGCGCTCGAGGATGCGCGCTCGTCGATTGCCATCCTCACGACGCCCCTGGCGACTCGCTTCGCGTTGACGTTCCGTGCGCTGGCGGCTGGCATGCACGTCATTGTCGAAACGCCGGCGTTCATGCGCGCCTCCGATTTCGAACTGGTGAGCAGTGCGGCCCGGTCGGCAGGGCGCCGCGTCCTGGTTGCGGAGACCTCGTTCTACCGGCCGCTCTCCACGCAGCTGCGCAGGATCATCAGCGAGCATGCACTCGGTGAGGTTCGATTGCTTCACGTCAACGCGCTGCGTGGACAGGGCGCAGCGGGCTGGCCGGAAAACGGCGCCCCGGAACGACAGTCCCGGTTCGACAATGGCCTGCACTGGATCAGCTTTCTTGCCAACCTCGGTCTTCCCGTGCTGCATTCGCTGGCAGGCCGCAGGCAGCCTGCACGCAGTGGATCGGACATGGCTCGTCAGCCTGGACTATGCCAATGGTGCAGTCGGTCAACTGTGGTACTCGATGGAGATTCCGGCGCGACTCGGCCGGCTTCGCCTGTCCACCCTGTACGGAACCGCAGGCACCGCGGCGTTCGAATCGAACGGCCTGTTCGTACTCGAAACGGGTCGCCGCCGCCGCCTGACACTGCCCTCATTCGACGATCGGCACGGCTATCGCGCGATGCTCGCCGACTTCCTCGCCGCGATACACACGGACCGCGAGCCTGCCTACACACTCGACCATGCGCGCCGCGACGTTGCGCTCGTGGAGCCGCTGCGGACGGGTGCGACCGATCACGCCTGACGCGATCGCACCCGTGTGCCGCAGCAGCCATCGATGCAGCCGACAGATCGTCACATCCCGTTGCCACGCGCCGCGTGCCATGACGCAAGCGCAGCGAATCCACGGTCCAGATCGATCGCGGGCCGGTAGCCGAACGCATGCTTCGCCTTGTCGTGCGGATACCAGACGGCCCGGGTGAGCGAGAGCGACATGCTCCGGCCGGTGAACAGACGGTAGCCACCATCGATCGCATGGCGCAGGGCGGCATCGAGCCTGCGCTGCACGGGTCGAACCGGTCTGCCGACGACGAGACCGACGCGCCCGATGAATTCCTTGAGGGCGATGGCCTGATGACCGATGTTGAACGTCTCGTTCCGACCGCCATGCTCGGCAGCGACCTGAACCATGGCGGCGGCGACATCGTCGACATACACGACATCGATCGGTAGATCGCCAATCACGAAACGCGTTCTGCGCAGCATGGCCTCCCACTGCAGGAACCACGGTCTGGACCACGGACCGTATACGTTGGTCGGGCGCAGAATGGAATAGTCGAGCCCGTCGCGACCGAGACGACGCACCACGTGTTCGGCCTCGAGCTTGGTCCGACTGTAGAAGTTCAGCCGCTCGATGTGCTCCGGTTGCTTCTCCTCGGTAATCGTCCCGTGCCGGGTGCGCGTGGCAGCGTAGACGGAGATCGAACTGACGTAGACGAAGCGGCGGACCCCTGCGGCGAGGGCGGCCGTTGCGATGATCTGCGTTCCTTCGACGTTGACCTGCTCGCTCAGCCTGCGATCAGCCTTGCCCATGGTTGCAGCGCAGTGGTAAACGACGTCGGCGCCGCGGACGAGGTGCTTCATGGCGCCTGCATCGTTGAGATCGCCTGTGACACCCTCAATGCCGTCCGCTTCCAGCCTGGCGCGCGCAGCCGCCGATCGGACCAGGGCGCGAACGGTCGCCGTCGATCGCAACTGCGCAAGGAGGGCCCGACCGATGCAACCGGTGGCACCGGTGACTGCGACCACGGGTCGGATCTGCTGCTGCATTGGTCCATTCGAGGTCATCATAGTCCCAGCTCCTCCGTGAAGTGGTTGACGAAGATGTTGTCGGGGTCGAGGCTGCGACGCATGGTCGTGAACGCCGGCCATCGCGCATACTGTGTACGCAGGTGTTCGCGGCTGAGACCGAGGTGCTTGCCCCAGTGGCAGCGAGCATCGAATCCGGCGAAGAAACCGGCGAGTGCTTCGGCGAATCGTGGTTCGTCGCGGAAGAACGTCGCGATCCAGAGCACGTCGCGGCCGTAGCATGGACTAAGGGAGAAGGCGTCGCCTGCCGTGGCACGCAGTCCGACGGGCAGGTTGAGACGCCCGGGCCAGGTGCGCAGAAACGCATCGAACTCCGTGAGGATTGCAGCCGATCGTTCGAGCGGGACCGCAAACTCGACTTCGCGGGCACCCGCGCTGAGCCGCTGGCAGAAGCGGACGCGACGCGGCGTGAAACCGATCGGTGACAGCATGTCGTGACTTTCGCCACGGGCCGTCTGCTGCAGCAGACGCGGCGCGACGAATGCGATGCGGCCGGCGTTCTCTGACAGGATGGACAGCACCGCGGTCATCGTGCCGTAACGCAGAGCGCGCCGATTGCAGGTGCGGGGCGGAGCACAACGGTTGGCGGCGTACGCCAGGACACGCCGGGCGGCGGGGAACCAGACGCCGCTCCAGTACTCGACTGCCTGGTCGGCCCACATCTCCGCAGCCACAACTTCGTCGAAGGAATGGAGTGTGCGCTCGAGCGCGAGATGAAATCGTCCTGTGCACTCGAAGGTCAGCCGGGAAACGATGCCCAACAGGCCGAGTGAAACGCCGGCGTGCGAGAATGCGTCGGAGCCGCGTTCCAGGGTTCGGACCGATCCATCGGCGCAGACCAGCCGGATCCGGCAGAGTGAGGCGGCGAGGCAGCCGTGCCGTGCGGAGCCGCCATGGGTACCGGTCGACACGGCGCCACCCACGGTCGCTTCGTTCCATTCGCCGGGAGTGGTGATGGCCAGCCCGTGCGCGCGCAGGAGCGCGAAAAGCCCCGAACAGGGCATTCCGGCTTCGACGGTGACGCGGTTCCTGTCCACGTCGATCAGCCGTCCGTAGCCGGCCATGTCGAGTTGCGTGCCGGTCGTCGCGTAGTTCCGGTTCTTCGATCCGCCCGAGCCGACCGCACGGACCCGCCGTCCCTCGGCGTGCGCCCGCATCACGGCTCCGATGATGTCCGCCTCCGATCGAACCGTGACCATGCGCGCGTCGAGATGACGATCCGATCGTCGCGGCCCGACCGGCACGTGCGCGCGACCGGCAGGCGTGGTTGGCTGAGTCAATGGCATGAGCCGCTCCGGGTTGTGGTCTGCCCCGGCACTGCGGCCGGGTTCACGACCCAGTCTGGCCTGCCGACACCAACCGCCTGCCGCGTCCACGTCGGATCCGTCTCGCGCCCGCTTCAACCGGCTCCATGGCCGGGTGTGCGCCGTTCGAACGGCGTGGTAGCGGCCTCAACCGGCCAGTTTCGGTGCCCGAATCCGACGTCCGTTCCGGGGCGAACCGGCAGCCAGGCGTGCCGCGGTTGGAGCTCGAAGCCCTTGGCTTCCGACGGAGTTTGTCGTAGATACGAGGTATGGCCGGCGTGATCCCGGGCAGCCGGCCATCAGCCTCGCCCGGCTTCAGCGGGTTGTCGCATTCATGATTTCATTGCGGTTGTTCGGTGGGGCTTCACTCGAAAGTGGGCAGAGTCCGATCACGGGACGTAGCGCCCAGCGGCGTCGTATTGCCATGCTGGCACTGCTTGCGTGTGCACGCCGTGGTCTCAGCCGCGACCGGCTCATCGGCTACCTCTGGGCCGAGACGGATGGCGAGAAGGCCCGCCGGCTCCTGTCCGAGTCGCTCTACATCCTGCGCAAGGAACTCGGTGAAGACGCGATTCTCGTTGCCGGTGACGAGTTGCGCCTCAATGCGACGGTCGTTCAGTGTGACGTCGTCGCATTCGACGACGCGATCGCAGGCGGCGACTTCGCTCTGGCCGCTTCACTCTACGCCGGCCCGTTCCTGGATGGCTTTTACGTCAGCGATGCTGCCGAACTGGAGCGCTGGATCGAGATCGAGCGCGGCCGGCTCGGGCGCGACTATCGGCGCGCCGTCGAAAAGCTCGCCGAGGCGGCCATCGCGGAAGGCAGGCACGACGACGCCGTCACCTGCTGGCGGCGACTGACCGAGCAGGATCCGTTCAGCGGCCGGTTCGCTCTCGGACTGATGCAGTCGCTGGACGCGGCCGGACACCGAGCGGACGCGTTGAAGCATGCCCGCGTACACGCCACACTGCTGCGGGAGGAACTGGACGCAGACCCCGACCCCGATGTCGTGGCTCTGGCCGAGCGCATCCGCGAATCGCCCGAGCCGGCGAAGATGGCGGACACGCAAGTGCAGCCGGTCCACTTGCCATTGCTGCCCGACCCACCCGCACGGCCCGACCCGGAACCACAGTTAGCCAAGAGCGCGGGAATCGGGAACGGCGAACTCTCCGACTCGGGCACCGTCACGTTCCTGTTCAGCGACATTGAAGGCTCGACCGCGCTGCTGCGGCGACTCGGTCCGCGCTATGCCGAACTCCTCGCCAACCATCACGCCATTATCCGCGAAGCCGTGCGTCAGTCGCATGGCCGTGAGCTGGATACTGCCGGCGATGGGTTCTTCATTGCCTTTCCCCGCGCCCGGGATGCAATCACTGCTGCCGTTCGCATCCAGCGCCGGATCTTCGCCAGCGACTGGCCGGATGGCCTGAGCGTACGCGTGCGCGTGGGACTGCATACGGGTGAGCCGGCACTCACGCTCACCGGTTACATCGGAATGGACGTCCATCGCGCGTCACGCATCTGTTCGGCTGCGCGCGGCGGACAGATCGTGATGTCGAGCACGACGCGCGAGCTGGTCGCAGGTGACATTCCGGCGGGTCTCGGTCTGCGCGATCTCGGTCTGCAGGCCCTGAAGGACATCGACGAGCCCGAGCACCTCTACGAGTTGGTCTTCCAGGATGCCGTCGTTGCGCCAGTCGCCCCGCCGGCACCCGGACTGGTCGAGTCGACGCGAGCGGCGGGCGGCGCGCCTGCGCGGGCGCCTGCATCCTTCCTCCGGGGCAGCGGACACGGCTCCAGCACGGCCGCCCGCCCGCGCCGCGGCATGGCCTATTTCGTCCTTGCCCTGGCGGTCATCGGCACGTCGCTCGTCATCTGGAGGTTCAGGTCGACGACCCAGCTCGTCGCCTACCGAGGACCGATTGCGGCCACGCGTACGGTCGCGATCCTGCCGGCTACCGTACATGGTGACCCGGAACTCGAGTACCTGGGTAAAGGCATTGTCAGCTGGCTCACGGCGCAACTGGATGGCGCTGGCGACATCCGGCCGATCGACTCGCATGCATTGCTCGCATTCGTCGGTGATCGCAGCCCCGATCCGCCGCTCGCACGCAGCGTCAGCCGCCGCTTCGATGCGCGCTACTACGTGTTGACGGACATCATCCGTGGCGGACCCGACCATATCCGCATCAACGCCACCGTCTATGATCGTGATTCGACAATGTCGAGTCCCGGTATTGCGACCACCGTGCCGTACGTCGAGGGCAGTCCGGCCAGTGTTCCGGAGCTGTTGCGTGACCTCACGACCAACCTGCTCGTCGTCCTGCTGGGCGAGAGTTCGACGGACCTCGATCGCATTGCTCTCCGTACATCGGCATCGTTCGATGCCGTGAAGGAATGGCTCCTGGGCCAGCAGGAATTCCTGGCCGCCCGCTATGGTGCGGCCGCCGAGGCGTATCAGCGCGCCGTGGACATCGATTCGACGTTCGGCCTGGCATACTACCGGCTGTCAATGGCCAGGGAATGGAACCTGCAGTTCCAGCCCGCGCACACTGCGGCAGACAATGCCATGCGACACATCGAAGGACTGTCGGCGCGCCAGCGTACGCAGATCTTCGCCTGGAATGATCTCATGAACGGCGATGCTGCGGCTGCCATCGCGAAGTACGAAGGTCTGACCAGCGCCAGTCCGGACGACGTCGAGGCATGGTACGGCCTCGGAGAAGCGTTCGCGCACTTCAACACGGTAGGCGGCAGCTCGGTCGGAGAAGCGATTGCGCCATTCCGGCACGTGCTCGACCTCATGCCCAACTACGGTGACGCACGGCTCCACTTGCTGGAGTACGCGGCGGCCGACCGTGATTCCATTGCATTCGACTCGCTGCTGGTGCAGATCGACCGGACCAGTGACCAGTGGTTCGCATGGCAGGCCGTGCGAGCATTCGGCTGGGATGACGCAGCCGAACAGACACGTGTGGTGGGCGCAGTGCGTGGTCGCCACGTCACGGAGATCGGTACGGCGGCCGTGCGCGTCGCCGCGCACCTGCACGAGTTCGACGGCGCACGCCGTCTCGCTGCATTGCTCGATGAGCGCGGCACGTCCAGTGCCGATTGGCGGGCGGCCGGCCGCATCCTGACGGCGCAGTTGCACTTCGCCGCGGGCGCCTTCGGCGCTGCAGCGACTGTCCTCGCGGCCGTGGATCCGGACGAACCCGATTGGACCGCCGAATTGCGCGGCCTCTTCGCGCTCCCCGCCTTCACCGGTCTCTCTCGCGACGAGCTGGCCGTGACGCGTGAGTCGATCGTGCAATGGACGCCCGGCCAGCGTGAGGCCCGTTTCTCGCCGCTGCTGACCCACGTCTACGCGCACGGCTTTCTGCGGCCGTACCTCCTCGGCATGCTCAGCATTCGACTGAACGACGAGGACGCGGCAAGGCGATACCTGACCGAGCTGCAGAGAAAAACCGCCGGACCGGAAGGCCGAACGATCAAGGACTTGCTGGACACGAGTCTGCGCGCTCATCTCCTTGCACTGGCCGGGCAGCCGCAGCCTGCGATCAATCTGCTGCGCAACGTCGAGCGCCATGGCTGGATCGAGCAGGTCGGCTTTTCGCCGTTCTACTCGCGCGCCTACGACCGGCTCGTGCTGGCCGAGCTGCTGCGTCTGGACGGACAGGATGAGGAAGCGTTGAGCTGGTACCGATCACTCACCGAAGGCTACGAAGTCCTGTTCGTCGCGCCGGCGCACTACCGCATGGCGCAGATCTACCAACGACTCGACCAGCCGGATAGCGCGCAGCTGCATCGCCGAGAGTACGAACGCCTGTGGGCCGGCGCGGACCCGGCGCTGGTGAATGGACTCGCAGCGTCCGACCGCTGGTAGCTCAGCGGATTCCGACCACGCCCTTCACCGATTCGATCAGCTTCGCCGAGTCCCAGCCGACGCCATCCTTGAAGACGATGGTGACGTTGCGGATGTCGCCGTGGCTCGTAACCGGATTGCCGCGGATCACGACGAGGTCCGCACGCTTGCCCGCCTCGATCGAACCAAGCTCGCCATCGACACCCAGAATCTTCGCACCATTGAACGACATGATGCGGATCGCTTCGACGGGTGAGAAGCCGGCCTCGATCAGCAACTCGTAGTTGCGCTGGTCGCCGAAGCCCGGCAGCGCGCCGCCGTTGCCGGTCGGATCGACGCCCGCACCGAGCAGGCCGCCCGCCTGCACGAAGGCACGCTCGAACGCCTGCGCACGACGGAACAGCTCGGGCATGGTCGAGGACGCCGCCTGCCGTGTGATCTGTTGCCGCGTCGCCATGTACTCTTCCTTCGCTTCCGGCGCCAGCGCGTCCAGCATGCGCGGGTCGAGCGGCGGGCGGTCCGGGAACGACAGCTCGTACACCGCCAGCGTGGACGTCATGGCCACACCGTTGTCGACCATCTCGCGGATCGTCTGCTGCACTTCCGGCCCATCCATCGCAATGTTCAGCAGACTCGCGCGCATCCCGCCCGGACAACGGTCCGGCTGCTTGCCCGGCGTGTAGTCGCTGTTCGTGAACAGGCCGTGCTCGAGGTTGTCGATGCCGAGAGCAACCGCTTCGCGGAACGAGACCGAACACAGATGGCCGGTGAACCTGAGGCCACGTCGATGCGCTTCCTCAATGGCG
>Ga0302046_10004855_pt1 | contig 11895 bp, 7 predicted proteins | sample RVTome_11_FD_200261 | JGI IMG/M metagenome (GOLD analysis project Ga0302046, IMG submission 200261) | Soil microbial communities from uranium-contaminated site in the Upper Colorado River Basin, Wyoming, United States - RVT147D111 (version 2) ... | reverse complement strand
AGGCCGGGACCTGACGCGGTTCGATCTCGACTTCGACCTCCCCGACCACCTTCTCCCCGAGTTTCCCCCGCCCATCTACCTGACCACGCGGCCGGACCTGGGCGACGTCTCCCAGGGGCAGCTCGTGACCATCATGAACTACTACGCGCTGTTCGACGGAATCCTGAATCCGAAGCAGCTCGAGGGCCTGCGGCTCCTGGTCACGCCCTTCCCCCAGCAGCAGTTCAACCAGACCGAGGATCGGCGCAGCGAGAAGCCGAGCCGCGGCGTGGCCTGCCTCGACTGCCACGTCAACGGCCACACCAACGCGGCCACGCACCTGGTGGGCGACATCCGCCCCCAGCCCTTCCGCCACCGCATCGACACCCCGCCCCTGCGCGGGGTGAACATCCAGCGCCTGTTCGGCTCCCAGCGAGCCCTGAAGAGCGTCGAGGACTTCACGGAGTTCGAGCAGCGCGCCGCCTACTTCGATGGAGATCCGGTGATCGCAACGAAGAAGGGCGTGAACATCCTCGAGCGCGGAAGCCAGGTGCACTTCATGGCCGAGGTGCAGGCGCTGCTCGACTTCCCGCCGTTCTTCGGCAAGGGCCAGTGCGGCGTCTGTCACCGCCCCCTACTACACCGACAACCTGATGCACAACCTCCGGACGGAGCGGTTCTACGAGCCGCAGGACGAACGGCCGCTGGGCCGCAGCGGATGGTCCGATCAAGACCTTTCCGCTGCGGGGGATCGAGGATTCGCCCCCGCATCTCCACGACGGGCGGCTGCTCACGCTGGAAGACACCGTCGAGTTCTTCAACCTGGTGCTAGGCACGCAGCTGAGCGCTCAGGAGAAGGGGATCGCGGGGCCTTCCTGCGCGTCCTGTAGGCCGAGGACGGGCTCAGGCCGGACGGGTCTCCAGCAGCGCCAGGAGCGAGCGGAGCGCGCCGAGGTCGACCGGCTTCACCAGGTGCTGGTCGAAGCCCGCCTCGCGCGTACGGCGGCGGTCGTCGGGCTGGCCCCAGCCCGTGAGCGCGACGAGGAACGGCGCCGCGCCGCGCTCGGGCCGGCGGATACGCCGCGCCACCTCGTAGCCGTCGATGCCCGGCATGCCCAGATCCAGGAACACCATCTCGGGCTGCAGGCTCGGGATGGCGTCCAGCGCCGAGCCGCCGTCGTACGCCACGTGGCAATCCGCTCCCAGCACGCCCAGAAGCGCGGCGAGGCTGTCGGCGGCGTCCCGATTGTCGTCGACCACCAGCACACGCCGCGGCGCCGCTACCCGCGCGGGGGGCTCCAGCGAGGTCCGGGCGCCCGCCGGTGCGCGCTGGCGGGAGGCGAGGGGCAGGGTCACGCGGAACTCGCTGCCCCGGCCCGGGCCTTCGCTGCGCGCCTCGACGCGCCCGCCATGCAGCTGTGTCAACCGCTGGACCAGGGTCAGTCCGATCCCGAGGCCGCCCTGCACACGGCTGCGCGTCTCGTCCACCTGCGTGAACAGGTCGAAGATGTCCGAGAGCCGCTCGGCCGGGATGCCGACGCCGTCGTCGCTCACCGCCACCAGCACGTCGCCCTCCTCGCGGCGGGCGGAGAGCGAGATGTGGCCCGCCGGCTCGGTGTATTTGGCGGCGTTGTTGAGCAGGTTGGTGAAGATCTGCGCCAGGCGTACCGGGTCGGCCTCCAGCAGCAGATCCTCGTCCGGCAGCGAGATCTCGAGCCGGTGGTGCGCGCTCTCGAAGAGCGGTCGGCTCGTCTCGACGGCGGACTCCACCACCGCCGAGAGCGCGACGGTCTCCCGGCGCAGCTCGATCGTGCCGCGCGTGATCCGCGAGACCTCGAGCAGGTCGTCCACGAGCCGCACCATCTGCCCGACCTGCCGCTCCATCATCTCGAGCAGGGTCTCGACGCCGGAGCCGGCGCCGGTCATCCGCAGCAGGGCGAGCGAGTTGCGGATCGGCGCCAGGGGATTGCGCAGCTCGTGCGCGAGCGTGGCCAGGAACTCGTCCTTGCGCCGGTCCGCCTCGCGCAGCTCCTGCTCCACCTGCTTCAGGCGGCTGATGTCGAGATTGATGCCCGCCCAGGCGGTCGTCTCGCCGCGCTCGTTCTCGATCCGGACGCCGCGCGCCAGCACGGGGTGCCAGCGACCGTCGACTCCGCGGAAGCGGTGCTCCGCGTCCCAATGCCGGCCCGTCCGCACGCACTCCTTCCAGGCCGCGAGCGTGCGCTCGGCGTCCTCGGGATGCAGCACCGTGCCCCAACCGAGGTCCGAGCACTGCTGCTGGCTGAGCCCCACGAGCTTCAGGAACGACTCGCTCGCGTAGACGTTGCGGCCCTCCGCATCGCAGATCCACACGCCGTACTCGATCGACTCGCCGATCGCACGGTAGACCTGCTCGCTGGTGCGCAGTGCCTCCTCGGCCCGGATGCGCTCCGTGACGTCGATCGCGACCCCGCCGATCAGGGCCGCCCGTCCATCGGCCGCCGGGATGGGAAACTTGCTCACCAGCGAGTGGTGCACGCCGTCGGGGTGCTCGAGCGTCTCGATCGTCTCGACCCCCGAGCCGTGGGCGAGCGCCTCCGCATCGTTCGCGCGGAACCGCTCCGCGGTGGTGGCGGGAAAGATCTCCCGGTCGGTCCGCCCGACGATCTCGTGGCGAGGCCGGCCGAACGCCGCCTCCGCGGCGTCGTTCACGAACACGTACCGGCCTGAGAGGTCCTTGATCCAGGCCAGGCCGGGCAGGCGCTGCATGAACCGGGCGAAGCGCTGCTCGCTCTCGATCAGGGCATGCTCGGCACTCTTGCGGTCGCTCACGTCGACGAGCACGTTCACCGCGCCCACCACGACCCCCTCTCCGTCGAGGATGGGGCTGGTGTGGGCGAGCGCCGTCACGCGACTGCCGTCCGGGCGCTCGATCACGATCTCCTCCGCCTGGCGGGCGTAGCGATCGGCGGGATCGTCGAGCCTGGGTGTGCGGCCCCACAGGGCCAACGCCTGGGCGTTGTAGTGGGTGATACGCCCGTCGGCGTCGCAGGTGTAGGCAGCCACGGGCAGCGCGTCGAGCAGATGCCGGAATTCGGCCTCGCGGCGCTGCAGCGCGGACGCGAGCCGGTCGGACTCGCCCTGCTCCCGCCGCAGCGCTTCAAGCGACCCGAGCACGCGCTGCGCCGCCGGGGCGACCTGCGCGAGCCGCTTCAGCAGCCGGGCGTCCTCGGCATCGAACGTGCGGCGCCCGTCGTGCAGCGCCACCCATACCGTTCCCGCACCCCCTGCTCCGAAGGCGAACGGCGCGACCAGCGCCTCGGCAATCCCGCTGGGGCGGTCGGCGGGCAGACTGCCCGCGAGCAGGAGGACCGGCGGGTCCGTGCCCGCCAGGGCCTGGCGCAGCGGCGGGCCGGGGTCGGGCGGCAGCGCGTCGCCCGGGAGGCGCGAGAATCCGCCGGCGAGGCCGCACCAGCGCAGGGCGGACCCGGCGCCCGCGTCCGGCTCGAGCAAGCCCACGCCGGCCGAGTCGGCGTCGCACAGCGCGAGCGCGGTCTCCGCCAGCTTCTGGAGGAGCTGCTCCGGCGCCCTCGCGACCTGGTCGGCCAGCCCGGCGAGCGCCTCGATCTCCGCCACGTGGTCGGCGGCCCGTGCGGGGCGCCGGCCGAGCTGTACGGCGGCGTCCAACGCCTCGAGTTCGGCGACGGCGGCGGGAGGACGTTGGGCAGCGGTCATGCACGCACTTCGTCGGCGGTCGGCAGGCGGATCCTATCACGCCGACGCCTCCCGGCCGCGCGGGCGTGTCGGACCTTGCCGGAGGATTCTACAAAGCGCTGTCGCCACGGTCCTGCCGAGGCCCCGCGGTGCAGCCGTCAGGTCGACCTCCCGGTCAGCTCCATGAGCTCCCGCACCACGGCGTGCCGTGTGCCGAGCTGCTCCAGGATCGGAGCCAGCCACTCGCGATCGTCCACGAGCTCACCCAGGCGCTTGCGGATCCTCTCGTCGCAGCGGGCGGCGAGCAGAGTTCGACGCAGGCGTTCCGACAGGTCCGACATGACATCCTCCCCGGCGTCATTGCGCTGACCGCCTGGCGGGGGCCTTGCAACCCCAGTGCCAGCCGCTGGCACGCTTTCTGCTGATGCGAGCGGTGACGGGCCGTTCCGCGGCATCCGTGAAGGAGGGAGCGTTCATGGCCACGACGGACGCAATCGATCTGTTGATGAAGGACCACGAGCGGATGAGGGATCTGCTCGGGCAGCTGGTCGACACGACCGAGCGACGCGCCAGGAAGCGCAAGGAGCTGCTCCAAGCGATCGCGCGCGAGCTCGAGATCCATGGGCGGATCGAGGAGGAGATCTTCTACCCCGCCTTCTGCGAGGCCGGCGCCGAGGAGGAGGAGAGGGCCTGCTCCGAGGCGAAGGAAGAGCACCGCACCATGGAGAACCTCGTGATCCCCGACCTCGAGGGCACCGCGCCGGATGCCGCGGAGTTCGGCGGCCGCGCCAAGGTCCTGAAGGAGCTGGTCGAGCACCACGCGGACGAGGAAGAGGAGGAGACGTTCCCGAGGGCGCAAGAGATCCTCTCCCAGGACACGCTGAGCGAGCTCGGCGAGCTCATGGCCGAGCGCAAACAGGATCTCGAGGCGGAGCTGGCCTAGCGTCCTAGCGACCCGTGCTCTCGACGTGCACGAGCCGGGGCTTGCGGACGCGGGGCAGCCGCTTGCCCTGTCGTGGTTGCGGCGGCCGGTCGCCTTGGAGCCTCGGAAGATCGATCGCGGCGCCCTGCTCGACCGAGCGATGCAGCGCCTCGATGATCTGTACGTCGACCTTCCCCTCCCTGCCCGAAGGCTCGGGCTCCCGCCCCTCGAGGATGCAGGCGGAGAAGTGCAGGAGCTCCGGCGCGAACTGGTCGCGGCGCGGGTAGCGGCGGGTGCGCGTCCGGCCATCCACGGTCTGATGGTGGATCAGGGTCTCGGTGTAGTCGTAGGCCGGCTCGACCCGGAGATCGCCGCGGGCGCCAACCAGCCGGTAGGAAGACACGTCGGCGGCGCCGAAGCTGCAGGTGAACGCGGCCAGACGCTCGTCCGGGAAACGCAGGATGCAGCCCACCGCCTCGTTCACCTCCGCGAAGCGCGGATCGTCGCCGCGCGCGGCCAGCGCCAGGACCTGGGTGGGCTCGCAGCGGAACAGGTAGCGTGCGGCCTGGATGCAGTAGATCCCGATGTCGTAGAGTGGTCCGCCGCCCTTGGCCGCGGAGGTCCGGATGTCGTCGGCGCGCACCTGCATCGAGAACTCCGAGACGAACAGCCGCGGCGTCCCGAGCGCGCCCGAGGCCGCGACCTGGATGGCCTGGAGGTTCGCGGCCTCGAAGTGCAGCCGGTAGGCGATCATCAGCTTCACGCCCGCGCCCTGGGTGGCGCGCAGCATGCGGTCGCACTCGACCGTCGTCACCGCCATGGGCTTCTCGCACAGCACGTGCACGCCCGCTGCTGCGGCGCGCTCGGTGAACTCGGCGTGCTGGTCGTTCGGGAGGCCGATGTAGACCGCGTCGATGCGCTCGGCCTCGAGGCACTCTTCGAAGGCGGCATAGTCGTACGCGGGCACCTCGTAGCCGATGCCGAGCTCGTCGCGCTTGGTGGCGTCGCCCGAGACGATGGCCGCGAGCTCCGAGTTGCGCCGCGCGTTGCGGAACGCCGGGAGCACCGCCACCTGCACGATGTGGCCGGCTCCCACCACCGCGTAGCGGACCTTCGCCGCGCGCTCGCGTCGCCGCCTGGGTCGGCTCGGCGAGCGGCGCTTGCTGCTCGTGGCGTGGCGGGAGCCACGCTTCCTGCTCTTGTTCATGCCGTGGTCTGAAGCAGGAGCCGTGCCAGCCCCGTCCGGCGCCCCGCGCCGACCCTTGGGGCTGCTGGCGCTTCGGGCCGCCCCCGCTCGCGCGGAGCTTTCTCCAAAACGCTGCGCGCCGCTCAGCGGTGCGGACCCGTAGCGCTCGGCGTAGACCTGCGTGAACTCGGCGCCCAGGAAGAGGATCTGGGTGGAGTAGTAGACCCAGACGAGCAGCACGAGGAGCGTCCCCGCGGCGCCGTAGCTCGAGCCGACGTTGCCGCGGCCGAGGTAGAGCCCGATGCCGAGCTTGCCCACCACGAAGATCAGTGCCGTCGCCGCAGCTCCGATCCAGACGTCACGCCAGGCCACCTCGGCGTCGGGCACCACGCGGTAGCGAGCGGTCGGCCGGTCCGGGTGCCGATCCGGCTTCTACATCGTTCCACCGCTGCCCGCGTGCAGGCGGTCCATCAGGTCGGCCACCACGGCCGGGCTCACCGGCTTGGTGAAATGCTGGTCGAATCCCGCTTCCTGCGCCAGGCGCTTGTCTTCCTCCTGGCCCCAACCGGTGAGCGCGACGAGGATCATGTCCTTGCCCCAGGGCTCCCCCCGGATCCGTCGCGCCGCGTCGTAGCCGTTGAGCCGCGGCATGCCGATGTCGAGCAGCACCACGTCGGGCCGGAAGGCGGCGGCTTCCTCGACCGCCTGCACGCCATCGCGCACGGTGCGCACCTCGTTGCCCATCAAGCTCAACATCATGCCCATGCTCTCCACGGCATCGCTGTTGTCGTCCGCAACCAGGATGCGAAGCGGCACCGGAGCGTCGCGTCCGGCTTCTTCGTCGCCTTCCGGCTCCGCCTCGGCGGACGCTGGCACGACCGGCAGCCGCAGGACGAACTCGGAGCCCTTGCCGAGTCCCTCGCTGCGCGCCTCGATGCTCCCGCCGTGCAGCTCCACGAGCTGCTTGGCGAGCGTCAAACCGATGCCCAGGCCGCCCCGCGATCCCTCCAGGGAGCCCTCGACCTGCGCGAACATGTCGAAGACCGCGCCCAACGCTTCGGCCGGGATGCCGATGCCTCGATCCCGCACGCTCACGACGACCTCGCTCTCGTCGCTCGCGGCAGCCAGCCAGATGCGACCACCCGGTTCCATGTACTTGGCCGCGTTGTTCAGGAGGTTCGCCAACACCTGTCCCAGGCGTACCGGATCGCCATCGATGCAGACGGCTCGGGACGGCAGGGTCACCGTCAGCTCGTGACCGGCCGCCTGGATCAGCGGTCGCGTCGCGTCCAGCGCGTTCCTGACCACGATTGCCAGGTCGGCGTGCTCCTTGCGCAGATCCAGCTTCCCACGCGTGATGCGGCCCACGTCGAGCAGATCGTCCACCAGACGCACCATCTGGCCGAGCTGCCGTTCCATCATCCTGCGCGCCTCTTCCACCATCGACGGGTCGTCCGTCTTGATGCGCATGACGTGGAGCGCATTGCGGATGGGCGCGAGCGGATTGCGCAGCTCGTGCGCGAGCGTCGCCAGGAACTCGTTCTTGCGACGATCCGCCTGTCGCAGCGCCTCGGCCAGCTGCTTCTGCTCGTGGATGTCGGTCGTGATGCCCAACCAGGAGACGATCCGTCCCGCCTCGTTGCGGAACGGAACGGCCCGCGTGACGAACCAGCGATAGACTCCGTCGTGGCGGCGGAGTCGTTCCTCGGTCTCGAAGTCCGAGCCCTCGCGCAGGGCCCGCGCCCACCCGTCGCTGCGGCGCTCCCGGTCCTCCGCATGGACCACGAGCGCCGCCCAGCTCCGCGGCGTGCGTTCGTCGGAGATGCCGCAGTAGTCGAGCCAGCGGCGGTTGACGTAGGTGAGCGTCCCGTGGGGCGCCGCGGTCCAGACGAGCGAGGGCATCATCTCCGTCAGGAGGCGGAAGCGCGCCTCGCTCTCCCGCAAGCGGTCGGCGGCGCGCTTCCTGGCGGTGATGTCGCGCACCACCTTCGAGGCGCCGACGATCCGGCCGCCGAGCTCGCGGATGGGCGAGATCGCGAGCGAGACGTCGATCTGGTGGCCGTCCTTCGCCACGCGACTCGTCTCGAAGTGGTCGATGGACTGCCCCTCGCGCAGCCGCTCGAGGATCGCCCGTTCCTCCTGGTGGCGCTCGGGCGGGATGATCAGCTCGATCCGGTGGCCGATCGCCTCGTGCGCCGTGTACCCGAACAGTCGCTCCGCCGCCCGGTTCCACGACGTGATCACGCCGTCGAGCGTCTTGCTGATGATCGCGTCCGCCGAGGAGTCCACGACCGCGGCGAGCAACGCCTGCGCCTGCATCTGATCGCGCAGCTCGTATTGGCGGCGGCGGGCGCGAAGGGCCGTGCGCAACGCGCTGATGAGCGTGGTCACGCGGACCGGGCGCTCCATCACCGTGGTGTTGCCCAGGCGCTCCATCCCCCAGGCCGCCAGGGTGGGGTCGCCGCCGGTGCGGGACAGCAACAGGATCGGGGGATCGGACCAGGGCGGCTGGAGGCGCAGCGCTTCGACCAGGCATTCCGCGTCGGCGGGCGCGACGGCGTCGTCGGTGAGCAGGATCGCCCCCACGCCTCGCTCCAAGGCTCGGCCCAGCTCCGGGAGGTCGGCGCAGATGTGGGAGGCGATCTGGGCATCGGCCAGGATCGATCGGGTGAGCTCCGCGTCGGCGGACGTGGGCGCGAGCACGAGGACGCGCTCCCCGTCAGCCACGGCTGCGCCCTCGCGAGGCGCGACCGCGCGCCTCGCGGACGAGGTGCGGGGTTCCGCTCAGGATGTCGTGGAAGTCGCGCAGCGGCTCGCCGATCCGCATGCCCCGGTCGAATCGCAGCTCGCGAATGGTGCGCTCGTGACTGCCCGTCCGCTTCTCGAGCAGCGAGATCGCCTGGCGGATCTCGCCACCGGCCTCGAAGTAGCGCAGCAGGACGACCGCATCGGCGAGATTGGTGGCGTCCAAAGGCGCGGCTGCGTCGTTGGCGAACACGTGGTGCTGGGTCATCAGCAACAGCGTCGTCGCACCTTGGGAACCGAGGTAGCCGAGCAGCTCGTGCAGCTGCGGCGTGACCTCGACGAGATACAGGCCGCCGGCTGACAGGCCGCCGCAGAGCACGGCGTCGAGACCCTCCACACCCGTGTCGACGAGGGCCGGGCCCGTCCGCTGCGGTAGGTCGTCGTTCAAGCTAGTCACCGACTGCGACGTCCATGCTCTCAGCAGGAGATCCGCGCGCAGGCCGTTTTGTAGAAACGCCAGGTTCAGACTGCGCGATTGCAGAACACTGACCGACCCCTGCGGGTGTCGCGCTTCGGCCACGGCGGTGCGCGACCGCGGCTAGCGGGCGTCCGCCACGTCGCGGCCCTCGTCGAAGTAGTCCCACGGATACTCGGGCTGGATCAGGGGCCGGAAGCCGGCGGGCGCCTCGATCGGCGCAGTCACGAGCTCGTAGACACCGACCAGCTCCCGCACCACGATGCCGCCCAGCCCCTTCACGAAGCCGAGCGTCATGCCGTAGACCGGGCCGTTGCGTCGGGTCTCGGCGACCATGTTCCCCGGGACCTCGAGGAACGCCGTGGTGATGGCGGCGAGGCCGCGGCCCGCCTTGCGCGCGGCTGTGTCGGCGTGCGCAGGGCCGGCGAACGCCAATGCGGCCGCCAGGACGACGGCCCACGCCGAGAGCCATCCCACTCCGCGATCGAACCTACTCATGTCGTCTCCTCCTCGGGCCGACACCAGAGCATGCTTCGTGCCGAAGCCGAGGCCGGCCGCGAGGGACTCGTCTCCCGACCCGCTTGTGACGAAGGTCACGAGGCGCGACGCGCCGCTGCACGAACTGCCGAGCGCTCCTTCGTCGCAGGCGACCCGGCGCGGGTGGTATCCAGGATCGTCCTCCAGTCACGGCGGCGGATTCTCCCTGTGGTTCTGCGCTCCCATCTAGCCGTCGCGCGCATTGCGCTCGGCTCCTGCCTGCTGTCGTCGAGCCCGTCGGCGTCCGACGACCGACTGCCCCCGGATCCCATTCCGCAGATGCTGGAGACGCCCGCGTTGCCGCGGGCCGTGCCGGATCCCGCCGGTCGGGCGCTCCTGCTGGCGGAGCCGGCCCCGCCCTCGCGCATCGACGACCTGGCGTCGAACGCGATCGAGCTCGCCGGAAGCTGGATCGATCCCCGCACCAACGCGCGCGCCGATGCGCGAACCTACTCGGGCTTCGTGCTGAAGCAGCTCGCCCACCCACACGTCGAGACCTCCCTGGCGCACCCCGATGGGCTCGAGTTCGGACTTCCGATCTGGTCCCCGGACGGTCTCCACTTCGCCTCCTCGCTGGTCGGCCCCCACGGCACCGAGCTCTGGTTGGGCGACGTCGACCTGCCTGGGCCCCGTCGTCTCGTGGGTCCGGTCCTGAACGAGTCGTTCGGACGCGCCTGCCGCTGGATGCCGGACTCGCGGTACCTCTTGTGCCGCGTGCTGGTCGAAGAACGGGACGGGCCGCGGACCGCCGCCCCGGCGTCGTTCCGCGAGGACCTCCTCCTCCGCCACCTCGCTTCCCAGCTCGCGCTGGTGGACGCCGCGTCCGGCAGCCTGCACCGCATCGGTCCCGTCGCGCTGATCGAGACCGCCGCGCCCTCGCCGGACGGCTCGTACCTGCTGGTGTCGCGGATCCCCGATCCGGGCTCGCTGCGCGTCGCCGCCAGCGCCCCGCGCATCACCGAGATCTGGGATGTCGCGGGCCGCGCGATCCGGCGGCTGGACGGGCCGTCCCTGCTCGCCGGGAGCGACCTCGCTAAGCGCGGCTTCCGCTGGGCCGCCGGCGAGCCCGCCGGCGTCGTGTGGGCGGAGGCGCTCCCGTCGGGCGAGGGCGAGGCGACGGACGGAGCCCGGGACCGCCTCGTGCGCCTGACGGCGCCCTTCGAGAATCGGCCCACCGAGTTCATGCGCCTGCACGGCACGTTCTCGGGGATCGACTGGATCTCGCCGGGCAATCGGGCCATCGTCCACGAATACGAGCGGAGCGGGCGGCGCATCCGCAGCTGGCTCGTGCGGCCGGACGCCCCGGACGAGCTGCTGTGGGACCGGAGCGCGGACGACGCCTATTCCCATCCCGGGACACCGCTCCGCGTCCCCGGCTCGGCGCTCGACGGCGAGGTGGCGTCCCACGCGGGGGCCATCCTGCTGGCCGGCGCCGGCGCCAGCGCCGCAGGCGCCCGCCCGTTCCTCGATCGCCTCGACCTCACGACCCTCGAGAGCGAGCGCCTGTGGGAATCGTCCCCGTCCCGCCACGAAGAGGTCGTCGACCTGCTGTCGGCCGGGGATCTCCGCTTCCTGGTTCGCCACGAGAGCCGCTCGACTCCACCCAACTACGCCGTGCTCGAGCTCGACGAGGCATCCCACGAGCCGTCGATGCGGGATCTCACGGCGATCGACGCGCGCTCGCTTCCCCTGCGAAGCGCGGAGCGGCGCGTCCTCGAGTACGAGCGCGCCGACGGCGTCCCCCTCGCCGGGACGCTGTACCTGCCCGCTGACCGCGTCGAAGGCGAGCGCCTGCCCCTGCTGATCTGGGTGTATCCCGCGGAGCACGCGAGCCCCCAGACCGCGGCCCAGGCGGCGCGCTCGCCCCACCGGCACGCCGACGTCCGCGGCCTGTCGCCGTTGCCACTGGTGACGCAGGGCTTCGCGGTCCTGATCGCGGCCATGCCCGTGGTGGGCGACTCCGAGACGGCCAACGACACCTTCGTCGAGCAGATCGTCGCGAACGCGAGGGCGGCGATCGATGCGGCCGTCGCCGCGGGCGTCGGCGACCGGCAACGCGTGGCCGTTGGTGGCCACAGCTACGGCGCTTTCGCGGCGGTGAGCCTGCTCGCCAACAGCGACCTGTTCGCTGCCGGCGTCGCGCTGAGCGGCGCCTACAACCGCACCCTGACGCCATTCGGATTCCAGACGGAGCGGCGAACCCTGTGGCAGGCGCCGGAAACCTACCTGCGGATGTCGCCCTTCCTGCAGGCGCATCGGATCAAGGCGCCGCTGCTCCTGGTCCACGGGGAGCACGACGACCACCCCGGTACGCCGCCCGAACAGTCCATCCTGCTCTACCGCGCGGTGCGCGAGAAC
>Ga0302046_10004854_pt1 | contig 11900 bp, 11 predicted proteins | sample RVTome_11_FD_200261 | JGI IMG/M metagenome (GOLD analysis project Ga0302046, IMG submission 200261) | Soil microbial communities from uranium-contaminated site in the Upper Colorado River Basin, Wyoming, United States - RVT147D111 (version 2) ... | reverse complement strand
GTGGATGGGTGCTGGAGGCGAGGGCGGGGGGATCCGGCGACCGGCCGAGAGCTCATGGGTCGAGGTCGTCGGGCCGAGGAGCTGGCCCAACTCGAGCCCCAGGAGGGCGGCCTCTGGCACGCGTATCGCCGGAAGTGGGCGACGGAGCGGAAGCACCTGCCGGATGTTGACGTCGCGGCGGCGGGTGGTTGGAAGACCGTCCAAACCATGAAGGCTTCGTACCAGCACGCCGATGCCGAGACTATGTTACGGGTCGTGCTCGAGGGCGGTGAGCTTCGAGAGGCCAAGTGAGCATACCGAACATGCACACTAACATGCACACCCCCTCGAGCGTGGAAAACTCGAGAGCGCCAGAAATGGCGCAACGACGGGAAGAAGTACCCACGGGCGCTTAGCTCAGCCTGGTTAGAGCACCTGCCTTACAAGCAGGAGGTCGCTGGTTCGAGTCCAGCAGCGCCCATGTTTAGGTGAAGTGGGAGAAGGGCTTTCGGCGGGACCCGCCCGATGTTCGCCGAGGCCCATGGCAAGGGGCGGATGTCGCCCGCGCTCGTGGAGCGGCTGAAATACCTTCAGTCCACGGGTCGGATAGTCAGCTTGGAGCGCGGGCTCTATGCCACGGTCCGTCCGGGCGAGGATCCGGGCGCGGTTACGCCCGATCCTTACCTCGTAGGGGCGGCTCTCCGCCCGGACGGTGTGTTCGGATACCACTCCGCCCTCACCCTCCTCGGCGTCGGCCATTCGGACTGGAGCGTCGTGACCCTGCTATCGAGCCGACGCCGCCGACCGCTCGAGCTACGGAGCGCCCGCGTCGAGATCCTGCCCCATCCCGCTGCGCTCGTCCGCAAGGAGGCGACCGACCTCGGAGTTCGATCCCTTGGCTACCTCCATGCCACGGTCCGCGTGACGGGACGGGAACGCACACTGGTGGATGGTTTCCGGCAGCCTCGTCTGGTTGGCGGGCTCGAGGAGTTGGTCACCTCGGCGGCGGGCTTCGCCTCATTGGATCTCGAGCTGCTCGATTCGGTGCTGCATGCCTATGACCTCCGGACCCTCTTCGCTGCGGTCGGTTGGTTTCTCGAAACCTATCAGCAGCATTTCTACGTGCCGGACGACTTCCTGCTCCGGCTGGAGTCACGGCGGCCCGCGTCCCCGCAGTACCTCCCACGAGGGGGTCGCACCCAGATGCACGGGGGGCGACTCGTGCGCCGTTGGAACCTGATTCTCCCAGAAGTCGTGCTTCGGGGCGCTGAGCCCAATGAACCGTAGCCGCGCGTGGTTCGAGTCGGCCGCACGCGATACAGGCTACCGCGTCGAGACTCTCGAGAAGGTGACACGTCTTGGAGAACTGGCCGCCGAAGTCGGTAGCCCCCCCTCCTCGGCCGGGTGCTCGCCCTCAAGGGAGGGACAGCATTGAACCTCGCCTTTGGTCCTCCGAGCCGTCTCTCGGTGGATCTGGACTACAACTACGTGGGCGCGGAAAATCGGGAGGGGATGCTGGAACAGCGTCCCGAGGTGGCGCGTGCCGTCGACGCCGTCGCCCGTGCCGGAGGCTATCAGCTTCAGTGGTCTCGAGCGGAGCACGCGGGCCAGAAGGCTTACCTGCGATACCTCTCGACCGCGGGGACTGCGGACCGGGTCGAGCTCGACCTCAACTTCCTACATCGTGTACCCCTAGGTCCGCCGGTCATGGCGGAACTGTGGCTGGCGATGCCCAACGACCAACAGTGAAGGCGGTGGACGTCGTGGAGCTCGTTTCGGGAAAGCTGCTGGCGAGCCTGGACCGGGCGGCGTGTTCGAAGAAGCCACCACCGGCTCAAGTCCGCCTTTTGTAGGGAGCTGGAAATCGGGGAGGGCCGCGTTCGAGGCGGCGGCTCCCCCACTCAGGCAACCGGGGTCTTTCAAGCCGCTTCGACCTGCCAGGCCCCCGCCCGCCATGGCGCTCGCGCCCTTGCCGGCCCACCTTGGGCCGGCACCACGGGCGCGCCCTCCCTTTGTACGGCTGCCGCGGGGCCGGCCTCCGCACGTCGGACATGGCCCGGCCCGGGCGCGCTCCTCCACCCGCATGCGACCGGCATGCTCCACGACCCGCATGAGGACGGTTGATGAGCCTCGCCCTCCTGTCGCTGCTGGCGCTGCTGGCGGCCATCCTGATCAGCAGCTTCACGAGGGTCAACGTCGGCGTGCTCTCCGTCGCGTTCGCGTTCGTAATCGGCACGGTCCTGGGCGACCTGAGCGTGGGCAACGTCGTGAGCGGGTTTCCGTCGAGCCTCTTCCTCACGCTGGTCGGGATCACGCTGCTCTTCGCCATCGCGCGGCAGAACGGCACGCTCGACCGCATCACCGCGGCGGCGCTCCGGCTCGCGCACGGACGGGCCGGTCTCGTTCCCATCATCTTCTTCTTCCTCGCGCTCGCCTTCGCGACGGCGGGGCCGGGCAACATCGCCGCGGTCGCCATGCTCGCCCCGGTCGCCATGTCTGCGGCTGCGCGCGCGGGCATCTCGCCGCTGCTCATGGCGGTGCTGGTCTGCAACGGCGCCAACGCGGGCGCACTCTCCCCCATCGCGCCGACGGGCATCATCGCCAACGACCTCATGGCGCAGATCGGCCTGCTGGACGTCGAGTGGCCGAACTACCTGAACACCATGCTCGCCCAGTCGTTCGTGGCCGCCGCCGGATACGTGGCGCTCGGCGGTGTGGCGCTCCTCGTGCGCAGCGACCAGGAGGTCAGCACCGAGATGCTCAGCGTCGAGCGGCTCGCGTGGAACGGGCGGCAGAAATGGACCTTGAGCGTCATCGCCCTGTTGCTCGCGGGTATCGTGCTCTTCGACCTCGACGTGACCATCGGCGCCTTTCTTGCGGCGGCGCTCCTTTCGGTGACCGGCGCGTCCGACGAGCGCGAGGCCATGGAGCTGGTCCCCTGGGGCGCGATCATCCTCGTGTGCGGCGTGACCGTGCTCGTGGCGATCGTCGGCAGCGCGGGCGGAATCGACCTCGCGACCCGCTGGATCGCTTCGGTCTCGAGCGCTACGAGCGTGACCGGCGTCATCGCCTTCGTGACGGGCGTGCTGTCCGTCTACAGCAGCTCGTCGGGTGTGATCATGCCCGCGTTCCTCCCGATGGGTCCCGGCCTAGTCGAGAACCTGCCGGGCGCCGACCTGCTCGCCATCTCGTACTCGATCAACGTGGGCGCGCACCTGGTGGACGTGTCGCCGCTTTCGACCCTGGGCGCCATCTGCCTCGCGGGGGCGGTGGCGGAGCATCGGGAGCGGCTGTTCAACCAACTCCTGTCTTGGGGCTTGTCGATGTCGGTGGTGGGTGCGCTCGTCTGCTGGGTGTTCTTCGGCCTCCTGGGCTAGGCCCTCCCGGCGTTCGGAGGGCTACTCGACTCCGGACACGTGCCGATCTACGCTGCCGTCAGACGTGCAGCGGCCGGCGTGCCTGATCGACCGTGAGGGGCGGTGGAGGGGTGACCAGCGGCCGCACGGGGGGTGTATGATCTTGTCACGTGCCGCAGTTGCCGACGGCGCCCACGACGGTGCGCCGACCAAGCTCGGATGGATGCATCCGAGCACCAGCCGCGTGACGACTGCCGCCCGGATCCCCGCGCTCGTCCACCACTCCGGTGCACGACCCAGCTCGCCATCGTCAGGAAGTCGACGAAGCCCGCGGACAGCGGGACGCGCATCTTGTACAGCTCCCGGATCCACAGATGCCGGAACATGGGCGCGTTGATGAGCATGGTCGCGTAGAGGATCCAGTGGAGCGTCAGGTCGAACCGGCCGGTCGTGGGCGTGCCCGTACCGGCCTTGAAGTCGTAGACCCGCCCGAACCCGTGCTGCTGCATGATGCTGTGCTGGTGGTCCCACGCGGTGACCAGCAGCAGCAGGGTGATGGGGGCCCAGACGTATCCGACGGCGGCCATCGTGAAGATGACGACGGGACCGATGATCAGGCGATCCCTGAAGCGCTCCCACTCCTCCGGCATCCCGTAGGTGCGCACCCACGTGGCGTAGTGGTGCGGGATCGTGATCCAGAGGTTGATCGAGGCGACGGCGACGTAGGGGAGCCAGTGCTGGAAGCCGAAGGCGATGCCCAGCGCGACGAACGGAAGGGCGACGAACCATACCAGGTCGCCCCCGGGGTTCAGGATCCAGCCGGCCCGGAAGGCTCCCGAGAGCCGACGGCCTCCCGAGCCGAAGCGAGCCTCGGAGATCGGCGACGGAGCGACGACGTCGGCCGCGGCCGAAGCGAGCTCCGCGTGGCGGCTCCTCCGGTCACGACGAGCTGGTTCCCACATCTGCGGCCCTCTCCACCGAATCGGGCCGCGAGCTCCCGGCCGGCGGGAGTGCGTGGGCCGGCAGGAGGATCCGGATCCCGACGCCCGCGTGGAGGCTCGACCCGACCCCTGCGTGGAGGCTCAACTTGATTCGGGCCCCGAGATCAGGCAAGCACGCGGCCGGTCCGGCGTCCGCGCTCGCAGGGCGCGGACGCCGTGCGCCGCGGCCGGGCTAGTGGTCCGACTGGGGCCACTCGGTGACCCCGTGTTCCTTGGTGATGCGGATCCCCTCGATGGCGCCGTCGTGAAGCCGCGCCACCCACCCGTCGGCCTCCATCAGGCGTGCTTCCAGCGGGCCCCGCACCACGTGGTCGGTGATCTCGATGCGCACCGTCCAGCTCTGACCCTGCCTGCGGAGCGTCCACACGTAGTTGCCGGCCTTGATGGACTTCTCCGCCGCGACCGTGAAGTCTCCGGTTTCGATGAAGTGCTGTTCCACCCATGTCCTGGCGATGGGGAACTTGGGAGCGCTGAGTGCCGTCATGTTCACCTCCGCGACCTCGAGCACTGTCGCCAAAGAGCACCCTCCGATGCGGTAGGGCTCGATATCCAGTGTTCCTCCGTCCGTGTGCCGGCGCAAGGACGATGTTGAGGCGTGAGCCCGGTGCGGTCGCCTCAGCAGGTATGGGGTCGGTGACCAGCGCTCGCAGGGCGAGGGCGCGCGTCGGTGGGAGCGCGGGCACGGATGGTGCAGGGATCGAATCGACCGGGCCACGAATCCTCGGCTCCCTCGCCGAACGACCCCGACCGGAGGCAACCGACGATGTTCGACCGAGACTCACCGACGCTTTCACGACGGGCGGCGCTCGTCGCGGCCGCCCTCTTCACGCTCTCGACCGCGGCGTTCACGACCGCGGCCCGGGCTCAGGCACCGGCGGACCGGAACGACCGCGGCGGGGGCTACTTCCAGGTGGGCTACATGATGCTCGACGTGGACGGCCTCAACGGGACCCTGGCCGGTGCAGGCTATCCGCAGCTCGACGAATCGTTCGTGACACTGGGAGGTGGCGGGTTCGGCATGAAGGGCCCCTTCCTGATCGGGGGCGAGGGGCATGCCGTGATCGGCTCGACCGAGACCACAGTGGGCGGCGCCACCCAGCTGGGCCTGGGCGGCGGATACGGGCTTTTCCGGGTGGGGTATCTGGCATACTCGTACGAGGACCTCGACGTCTTCCCGATGCTCGGCGTGGGGGGCGGAGGCGTGAGCCTGACGCTCGTCGATCGGAGCGCGCCCACGTTCGACGACGTGCTGGCCGACCCGCAGCGGAGCTCGAACCTCTCGACGGGCTCGTTCCTGCTCGACGCGTCGCTCGCGGCGTTCTACCGATTCTCGTTCACGGATCCCCCGTCCGCGGACGAGGACGATGGGCCGGGTGGCCTGCTGCTGGGTCTGCAGGCGGGCTACACGTTCGCCCCCGGGGACAGCTCCTGGAATCTCGACACGATCAACAACGTGGCCGGCGGCCCGTACATGAAGATCCAAGGCTTCTACGTGCGCCTCGCGCTCGGGGGCTGGGGAGGCGGCTGAGCGGGCGGGAGGGCTCAGCCGGCGGTGGCGCCCGCCAGGCCGATCCGCGACAGCTCCTCCAGCGCGCGCGCCACCGACTGCGATGGCGTGCCACCCACGTCCACGTTCCGGGTCCGCTCCGCGGCCCGCTCGGAAAGCGTCTCCCACCGCCCGGCCGCCGCCAGGTGGATCTCCCAGTCCGCGTCCGAGGGGCCGGGACGCCGACGCTCCATGCGCCGCCGGATCACATCGGGCTCGGCGCTGCACCGAAGGAGCACGTGGCGGACGCCGAGCCGTCGCGCCAGGTCGAGGAAGCGCTCCCGCCAGAGCTCCTCCCTGAAGGTGGCGTCCACCACCACCCGCCGGCCGAGGCACAGGTGGCGCGCCGCCTCCCGGAAGCACGCCGCGTAGGTTCGGCGCGTCCACGATTCGGTGTAGAGCCCCTCGCCGAAGGAGGCGGTGGCGGGAGCCAGCTCGTCCAGGCCGGCCAGACGCTTCCTGACCCGGTCCGAGGCGACGACCACGAAGCCCGCCTCCTTCGCCAGGCCTGAGGCGAGCGTGGACTTCCCCGACCCCGGCAACCCGCCGACGAGCACCAATCCGGGCCGGCGGCCGGCCGTCTCCAGCTCGCCGAGCGCCAGCAGCCAGTGGCCACGGGCCTCGTGGACCGCGTCGCGCCGCGCCCGCAACGGAACGGACGCGTCCCCCGCCGTCAGGCCGCGCACCTTGGCGCGCACGAGGGACCGATACGAGATGTAGAAAGCAACGAGGTCCTCTCCTTCCTGGTCGCGGCGGACGCGAAAGTATCCCTCGAGCAGCGCGCGCGCGGCGTCGCGGCGATCGCGGAAGGTGAGATCCATGGCCAGGAAGGCGACGTCGGCAATGGGGTCGGCGAAGCGGAACCGGCGGTTGAACTCGATGCAGTCGATCACCACCAGATCGTCGGGCGGGGAGCGGTCCGGCAGGAAGTACACGTGGTCCAGGTGGAGGTCGCCGTGGGTGTCCCTGGGCACGCCCCGCAGACAGCGGGCTTCGATGGTCGGGCGGTACCTCCGGAGGGCGTCGCGGGTGAGGCGGCTCGCGCGCTCGAAGACCTCGGGCGAGACCGTGCGTCCCACGTGACTCCGGGTCTGCCGCAGGTTCTCGAGGGCGTTGCGCGCCACCGTCCGCCAGCTTCCGAACGCCGACACCTCGGGCCCCCTTCCGGCGGCGTCGTGGAAACGGGCGATGCGCTCGGCGACGCGCTCCGTCATCCGGTGGGTCAGGCGTCCGCGCCGCACGAGCTCCAACATGGTCGCGTGCGCCGGCAAGCGACGCATCTTCACGGCGTACTCAACCACGGCGCCCTCGCCCCCGACGCGCAGGGCGCGCGGTGAGCCCCCTGCTCCCTCGCTCGGGTGTCGCTCCTCACGGGCCGTGATGGGGACGACGCCCAGGTAGACGTCGCGCGCCAGCCGCCGGTTGAGGCGCACCTCCTCGTGGCAGAAGTGACGCCGCCGTTCCAGCGTCGTGAAGTCCAGGAAGCCCAGATCGACGGGCTTCTTCACCTTGTAGGCGAAGTCGCCAGCCAGGAACACGACCGACGCGTGCGTGTGGATCACCTCCACGTCGCCGGCCCGATGGGCGTAGGCGGACGGGCTCTGGAGCGCTCGGATCAGCGCGTCCAGATACGGTGCCGTGGTTCTAGCCGCGCCATGCCCTGATGCCCCGTGCATGGATCGGATAGTGGCCGTACGTGTCGAGTCGAAGGCGCCGTCGGAAGCGCGTCTCCCGCGCGTACAGCTCCTCGGGGGCGCTCCGGACATACTCGAGGAGGCGCGCGTGGACCCCGTCGTGCTGCCGCAGCACCTCCGCGAGCGGGAGGTGGCGCCGTCGCTCGGTCATCAGCGCGTTGAACGCGTCGATGCCGCCGTAGGTCACCGAGTACCGCGGCGGCCGGCCGCCCTCACGGATGAGCGGAAGGTGCGCGAGCGCCTCCTCCTCCCACCAGGTGACGTGCGCGATGATGTCGCGCACCGACCAGTGGCCCGTGACGCCGGGCGTCAGCAGCTCCGCGTCCGAGAGGCCTGCGTACGACGTCTCGAAGTGGGCCCACGCGCGCGCGATCCGATCGAGCATCCCCTGCGTATTCATCCTGCCCCTCCGTTGCGGTCGTACCGGCGCTCTCCGTTCGCTGGCGGTTCCGGGCCGCGTCCGCTACCAGCCTCCCCCGCCTCCCCCTCCACCTCCGCCACCCGAGGATCCGCCTCCCCCGCCGCTCCCGCCGCTCGACGGCGGGCTGGATGCCGCCGAAAGGCTGCTGGCCAGGTCGGAACCCAACGACGACGCGAAAGCGGTCGTATGGAGGTGCCTCCCGTGGTCGTGATGCGCATACCACGGGTGGACGCGCGAGCCCGCTCCCGTGAGCCCGGGTGCCAGCGCGTCGCCGCACCCGGCCGCCCAGGACGTCTCCACTCCCAGCGCGATGGCGTACGGGAGGAAGCGCTCGAAGAGCTCGGGTGGACGACTCGGCACCAGCCTGCGGTCGGGCTCCGCTCCGGCCAGGAACGAGCGAAAGCCGTCCAGGGCGTCGAGGACGCCTCGCCCGCGCAGGGTGGGGCGTTCCAGGAGGTGGTAGAAGAGCACGTTGACCGCTCCCACGGCGACCGCCGCCAAGACCAGGTGCGTGGGAACCGCGCCGAGGAGGAGAACGAAGGCGAAGATCTCCGCGGCAAGGAACGGGAGGGAGAACAAGCCGAGCACGGCCGCGCCGGTCCAGTCGGCCGCCGCGCCGCTCCTGCGCGCGCGGCCGAGAAGCTTGCCGACCCGCACGCAAAGGCTCGCAACCGCGGCGGTCCAGATGGTCAGCCAGACGCCCAGGAACCACGCGGAGATCTCGATCTCGAACCGCCAGCGCCAGGCCAGCGCGCCGAATCCGATCAGGCTCACCGCGAGGCCGGCGACGAACCAGCGCCGGTTGTTCACGAAGTACTCCCTCTCGAGCCGGCGCGAGAGGGTGCGCTTCAGGCCCGTGACGGCCTTGCGCAGAGCGCCGTGATTGGCCTGGTCGATGACGAGCTCCGTACGGTCGCCGAGCAGCGCGTCGAAGACCGCCCGCTCCTCCGCGGAGAGCGCCGCCCCGCCGTCGACCTCGTGTAGCCTCCACGTCGCGCCGTCGCGCTCGATGCGCAGCGCGCCCTTCATCGCCATGCTGATCAAGGCCGCCGTGAGCTGGCTGCTCCCGTACCCGCGCGCGCTCAGGTAGCCAAGCGCGGCCGGCGAGAAGCCTTCGGGCGGCTCATCGCGCAGCCGCGTCGGTCCGGCCGCGGGATCCATCCCGACCCGCCTCCACATGAGCAGGTACACGGCGATGACGAGGAGGACGAGGTAGCCCGCTTCGACGTAGCCCGCCCAGTCGAGCCGGAACCACGCCTCGCGACGCTCCTGCGACGGGGGCTCCAGGAGACCGCTGGGAAAGCGCACCTCCACGGTCAGGCCCTCGCGCGGCCCGAGGGCGCGTGTGGTCCGGAACACCGCCTCGCCGGACGCCGCGTCCCACGCGTGCTCGACGTCGCTCGCGGTCGATCCCTCGGGTCCCGTCCACGCCTCCGAGCGGGGTGGGCCGCCCAGGCCGGCGACGCGCACGCGCGCCGACGCCGAGCGGATCGGAAAGCTCCAGCCGCTCCCAGTCACGTTCCAGTAGAGTCGATCCTCCTGGTCCCCGAAGACGACCCAGCGCTCGGTCTCGTACTCGAGCACGTACGTGTGGACGCCACGCTCGAGGAGCACCGCGGGGCTGCCGATGCGGACCCGAACCCCGCCCCGGCCGAATGGCCCGCCGGTGCCGAGGAGCTCGTAGTGCTCCGGGACGCCGTCGCGGCGCACCGACCGAACCGTGAACGGAGCCTCGATGCGCCCGAGCCCGCTCGAGCGTGGAAAGCTCGTCGGGAAGTCACGGTAGATGCCTCGCCGAATCTCCCGGCCGAGCGCCCGGACGGTGATCGACTCGGTCACGTTCATCAGCCCACCGTCGCGGACATCGACCCGCACCTCGTAGGTCAGGATCTCCTCGACGTCCTGGGCCGCCGCGGGAACGGAAAGGGCCTGCGCCAGGGCGGCGCACAGCGTCGGCACGAGCACCGCGCGGCGGCGCGCGCGCAGGAGCGCACCTAGGGGCAGCGTACGCGCGAAGCCGGATCGCTCGGCCACGTCCGGCGCGGGGCTCGCTCCGCTCCGGCTCATCCACGCCCGCCACGGGGGTCGCCCTCGGTGGCAGCCCGCGCGCGCCGCGGGTCGCCCGCGGTGGCGGCCGCCGCGCCGCGGACCCAGGCGATGTAGTCCACCGGCGCCGGCGCACGGCCCGCCTGCCTCAGGAGGAGGTTGACCTTGCCGCGGTGGTACTGGCCGTGCAGGGCCACCTGGAGGAGGATGTCGCCGACGGAGCTCGTGAACTCCTGACCCGCGCTGTTCGTGTAGGTCACCCGCGAGCGCAGACCCTCCTCGGTGAGCGTCCCGAGCCAGCGCCTGTATGCCGCCTCCGTGCGTTCGGCGAGCGCCCGCACCTCGCCCAGGGACGCCTCCGGCCACACGGCGGCGCTCGGCGCCCGCCCCTCGATGCGCGCGAGCCAGGTCTCCTCGGCTCCGAGCACGTGCGCGTGCTCGCGGAGCGCCTCGGGCGCGGCCTCGCCACCGGCCTCCAGCGCCTCCAGGAGGCGCGCGTCCGCCCAGAACGCGTGCTCACACAAGGCGCCGATCCGCTCGAGCAGCGTCATGTCCTGCCCTCTGCTCGTCATGTTCTCGGCTTGTCGACCTGGAGCGGAACGATGTCGGCGTTCCACCGGTCGTCTCCCAGCAGGTGACGGACGAAGTACTCGGCGCGCAGCCAAAACCAGTAGTCGCTCATGTCTCCGTAACCGTGCCGCTGTCCGGGGAAGACGAAGAAGTCGAAGCGCTTGTTCGCGCGGATCAGGGCCTCGGCCATCCTGAAGGTGCCGGTGTGGTGGACGTTGTTGTCGATGTCGCCCGTCGTGAGCAGCAGGTGGCCCTTCAGGTTCGCCGCCAGCTCGGAGTTCTTCTCGATGTCGTACTCGAAGCTCACGTCGCCGTCGTCGTCGACGATCTCCTTCACCCCGTGATGCGTCTCGGACCAGGACCGGTTGTAGACGTCGTTGTTGTGGTTGCCCGACGAGGATACCGCCACCTTGAAGAAGTCCGGGTAGACGAGCATCGCCGCGGTAGACATGAAGCCGCCCCCCGAGTGCCCGTAGATGCCGACGCGCTCCAGGTCGATGAACGGATGCCGATCCGCGAGCTGCTCGAGCACGGCCTTCTTGTCGTCGAGACCATAGTCGCGCAGATCGCCGTAGCCGTAGTTGTGGTACCACTTCGAGCGGTCCGGATTGCCGCCCCGGTTGCCGAGGGTCACGACGATGAACCCGAACTGCGCGAGCGCCTGCTCGTACGGGTTCGCGGAGAAGAACTTCGACACCGACTCGGTCTGCGGGCCGGGATACACGTAGGAGACGATCGGATACCTGCGGCCCGGGTCGAAGTCGTAGGGCCTGTACATCACGCCGTAGATGTCGGTCACGCCATCGGCGGATTTGGCGCGGTAGGGCTCCGGGAACCTGTAGCCGGCGGCCTCGAGCGACCGGAAGTCCGCGACCTCGAGGTCGAGGATGCGTCCGCCCGCGGCGTTGTGGAGCGCGGAAGCGGGGACGGTGTTCACGCGCGAGTAGCTCTCGACGAAGAAGCGGCTCGACTCGCCCATGCTCACCCGGTGGTCGAAGTCGCCGGCATTGAGCAGCACGAGGCCCGTGCCGTCCAGGTTCACCCGGTACAGGTGCTGGTAGTACGGATCCTCCCCAGCCTCGCGACCCTGGCCGATCAGGAACACGTGTCCGCGCTCCTCGTCCACGCCCACGATGCCGTCCACGTGCCACGGCCCATCGGTGAGACGGTTCCGCAGCGTGCCGTCCGGGGCGTACCGGTAGATGTGCGCCCATCCGTCCCGCTCGGACCACCAGAGGACGTCCCCGCTCGACAGCATCTCGACGTCACGCGTCTCCAGGTAGGTGT
>Ga0302046_10004853_pt1 | contig 11901 bp, 15 predicted proteins | sample RVTome_11_FD_200261 | JGI IMG/M metagenome (GOLD analysis project Ga0302046, IMG submission 200261) | Soil microbial communities from uranium-contaminated site in the Upper Colorado River Basin, Wyoming, United States - RVT147D111 (version 2) ... | reverse complement strand
CACCAACACGATCCATGGAGCCAACATCGCCATGCTCGGGCTCCCATCCGAACCGTATGAGATCGATTGGACCACCGTCATCTTCAACATGCTCAACATCAAGGGGATCTACGGGCGTGAGATGTACGACACCTGGTACAAGATGAACGTGCTCATCCAGTCGGGCATCGACATTTCACCTGTCATCACCCATCGGTTCGGGGCCGAGGACTACGGGCAGGCCTTCGAGGCGATCAAGAGTGCCGAATCGGCGAAGGTGATTCTCAGTTGGGCCGACCGATGATCGGGAAGGCGACGTAGGAGTCGACGGACAACAGGTCGAGGGCCCGCACCACGGACTTCGGGAGGATGGGGCGCGCTTGGTCCGCCGGCAGGCTGACCGGGCGGCCGACCCGAATCGTCTCCCCGCCCATGACCATGGTGGAGTTGGCAGCCAGTGCGTTCTTGAGCCAGTCGACGTCGGGCCCGTAGGTGAGGGCCACAACGATGGATTCCTCATGACGCCACGCATTCAAAGGCGTCTCATATCCGATCCCGCTGTGACGGCCGGTGTGATGCAAAACGGCGAATCCGGTGAGCCGGTTGGCAAATGGCTTGGTGAAGCGGTTGGTGAAGAGACGGTTGAACCTGGCGAGTGTTCCCGGCAGCGGCATCAGACCCTCGCGCTCAACCACTCCGCGATGTCAGCCACCACCTCCGGCCCTTCGGGCTCGTTGAGTGTCTCGTGACGCAGCCCGTCGTAGACTTTGCGTTCCACGCCGTCGACACGACCCAGGGCCTCCGACGACACGGTGGGCACCAGCAGGTCCTCACCACCGTGAATCACGAGGGTCGGCACCGTCAACTGGTTGAGTCTCTGGTTGAGGTCGTCGATCTCGGCGAGGGCCTGGGCCCCGAAACGAAGTGTCGACTTGGTGTGCACCAAGGGGTCGGCGAAATACGCCTCGGCGACTGCAGAGTTCCGCGAGAGATGTTTGCCGTTGACAGGGTTGGGGAGGCTCACTCTGGGCGCGATCTTCGCTAGTACGGGTGCAACGGCTCGCTGCCAGCCGGCACCGCCGGCCAACGCCGGGGCTGAGAGCACCAGCAGGTCGGGCTGGGGGCGGTCGCTCAGGGCGTAGCCGAGGGCGAGGTTGCCACCCAGGGAGTGACCAAAGAGCACGACTGGCTTCCCCTCTTGCCGGGCCCAGGAGAGGTGAGATTCGATCTGCTCCCTGTACCGATCCCAATCATCGATGTCCCAACGGGCCCCGCCGGAGCCACCCGCCCCGATCAGGTCGAATGACCTCACGAGGAATCCGTGGTCGGCGAGCAGTTGGCCGGTGCGTTCGTAGCGCCCGCAGTGCTCGGCAAGACCATGGATCAGGACGACCACGGCTCGCACCTCCCCCGCGGGATGCCACTCGCGGATGAGCTCGGTGCCGATCTCGGGGTGAGGCTGGGCAAAAGCCTTGCTTGCCATCGTCAGAACTTAAACCTGGTGACGTCCCTGGGGAAGTCGGACCAGGCGATGACTTTTGTGGGCTCGATGATGCGCATTCCACCGGCGTGTGCATCAGACCACGAACCTGGCTCTGGGGTATAGGCCGGCGCGTATTTGCGGGCGTACTCGGCGGCCAGCCGCTCCCCCGTGTCTCCGGTGATCGGCTTGGCAGCCTTGGAGACGCCTTCGACGATCACGGTGTCGGTGCCACTCTCGAGATGGAGCACGCAAGGCCCTGCGGTACCGAGGTTGCGGGCATGGATCGTCTCGGGTGAGCCGTCGTACCAGAACTTCGAATCCAGCCATACACCCCAGCGGGGAATGGCATGCGGGCGTGCGTCGGGTCTGGTCGTGGAGATCCAGTAGTGCAAAGACTCCCTGAGCTTCGATTCGATTTCCTCCCAGGCGAGGTACTTCTCGGCCGTCTCGCCGCCATACCCGGCAGGCAGTTGAGGGCGGTCGTGCTCGGGGCTCAAGACGTGTGAAAGGGAGGTTTGGCGATGCGCGCCGGTACCCATCGGTCGCGGATCCGAACCTCGATGGAGTCGTCGACGGCGGGTGGTGGGGCCACATAGGCCATTCCAATGCCTTTGTCGAGGATCGGCGACATATTGCCCGAGGTCACCAGTCCCGAGCCGCCGCTCCCGGTGCGAACCTCATGACCGTGTCTAGGGATACCACGGTCTTCCAGGACGAATCCGGTGAGGAGTCTTGACAGCCCCCGTGACTCCTGTTCCATGAGTGCATCCTTGCCCACGAACTCGTGTCCATAGTTCACGGCGAATCTCAAACCGGCTTCGAGTGGTGTGGTCGTCTCGTCGATGTCCTCTCCCCAAAGAGCCAGACCAGCTTCGAGACGCAGAGTGTCACGGGCGCCGAGACCGCACGGTGTGGCGCCGGCGTCTATCAGGGACTTCATCAGGGCGGCAGCGACGCCGGGCGGGGCACACAGCTCGGCTCCTGGCTCGCCGGTATAGCCGGTGCCGGCGAATGAGACCTGCCCCGCGCTCTCGCTCCCAACGTCCCACTCGACGCGCCCGTTGCGGAGGCGCCCTGGACGTCGACCGAGAACCTTGTCGAGTAGCTCGATGGAGTCGGGTCCCTGGACTGCTAGAAACACCGTTGTCGCCTGCAGATCCTCTACATGGCAACCGTCCTGCCTGGAGAATTCTCCCATCACCCGTTGGTGATTCACTGCGTTGGGCATCACCCAGTATTCGTCTTCGTCCCACCACCAGACGATGAGGTCGTCAATGATCCCACCTTCGGGGTTGAGCATCATGGTGTATTGGCACCGACCCGGACCGACCCGCCCGATGTCGTTGCACAGCAATGACAGGACCGCATCGTGCGAGCCTGGTCCGGTGAGGGCGAACCTCCCGAGGTGGGTGACATCGAAGACGCCAACGGACGCGCGGACGGCCCGATGTTCGGCGAGCACGGACGAATATTGCACCGGCATCTCCCAGCCGCCGAACGGGACGAACCGGGCACCAAGTGAGGCGTTGAGTTGGTGAAGCGGAGAGCGCTTCATCCGGTCAGACGTTCACCACGGTCTTCGAGGCGGGTGATCTCGGGCTGGCCAGGCATGCGAGTGGGGGCGACCACCTCATCGAGGTGGTCGGGCTCCTCCAGGCCGTACTTCACGACCAGATGGAGATAGTCGCGTTGGTAGAAGATCTTGCATCTGATGTCGGGGTGATATTTCTTGAGCTGGCGAACCTTCTTGTTCTTTTTGGTCACCAACTTCTGGTTCATCGTGGTGATCTCCACGAACAGGTCGTCGTCGGGGAGAAAGAAGTCGGGTGTGAAGAACTTGATGGGCTCACCGTCTTCGAAGTCGATCGGGAAGCTCCGTGTCTCGTATTGCCAAGGGACCCCGTAGAAATCGAGGAGCAGTGCGAACTGACGCTCACTGTTGTGGGCGAACTCGACGTCTTGGGCGGTGAGGACGGGTGTGGTCAGGGTGCTCCTACTTCGACGGCCTCGGCGAACTCTGCTTCTTCAGGAAACAACTGGAGAATCGCACCCTCGACTTGATCCTGGACCGGACCTATCGCGATGCTGAACACACCCTGACCCTTACGGAGAACGTCGACTACCTCCTCGTCGGAGTGTGCCGCGTAGATGGTCTGGCCATCGCTGAGCAGTGTCACATCGGCAAGTGGCTGGTCGGAGTCCATCTCGGCACGAAGGATCTCCACGGCGGAGCGAATCTTCTTGAGGCTCATCCCCGCGTCGAGGAGATTCTTGATGACCTTCAGCTGGACGACGTCGGTGAACGAGTAGAGGCGTTGTGAGCCGGATCCGTGAGCTTGCTGGAGGGTCGGGACTATCAGGTGGGTTCTCGCCCAATAGTCGAGTTGCCGGTAGGTGATTCCCACCAGCTTGCACACCTGTGGTGCTCGGTAGCCTTCGATTTCCCGCTCGGTCGTCATTGGTCCTCCGGGTTACATCAGTGTAACTCCGCCGGGGGGAAAGCTACTTCGCCGGCACTATCGGTGTCAATGTTTTCTGTGGAAAACTCATCATGCACGTTTCAGCAGCTCTGCCGCCTTCTCCACCTGCTCCTTGGTGCCGACCACGACGAGGCGCTCGTCGGCCTCGAGCACCACGTCAGGACCGGGGTTGACCACAACTTCGTGATCACCACTCCCCTCGACCGCCAGGATGAGCGCCCCGCTGTCTCTCCTCAGGCCCGAGTCACCGATCGTCATGCCCGCGAGTCTGCTTCTCGGGTCGATGTCGAGCTCCTCGACCCGGAACTCGACTGGCGCCCCGCTGACGACGACATCGAAGATCTGGGCTAGCTCGGGCTTGATCGCCATGATGGCCAGCCGCTCGGCTCCCACGGCTTGGGGTGTCACCACGGCATCGGCCCCGGCCAGTCGCAGCTTTCGCTCCGACTCGGGCTCGGTGGCACGACAGACGGTCCTGAGATCGGATCGCAATGACTTTGCCGAGAGTGCGATGACCAGGTTGTCCGAGTCGTCGGCGACGCAGGCGATGAGCGACTGGGCCGAGTAGATGCCGGCGAGCTCCAGTACGTCGTTGTGGGTGGCGTCTCCACGGATGATGAGAGCGCCCGACTCCTCGGCGATCCCGACGCGATCCGGGTCGGACTCGATGACGACCACCTGCACACCCCGGGCCCTGAGAGCAGACCAAGTGCCGCTCCCAACCCGGCCGAACCCGCAGACGATCACATGCCCGGTGAGTTTCGCGACGTCTTTCTCCATACTCTTCCTTCGTCGTCCGGCCTCCAGGGTGACCAGGTACTCGATCGAGGCGGCCGCAGTGTAAAGAACCACTCCGAGCCCCATTGTGATGACCGCAACGGTCCAAAGTCTCCCCGCATCCGACAAGGGAAACTCCTCACCGAACCCCACCGTCGACACCGTGATGATCACCATGTAGAAGGCGTCGAAGGCGGGGACACCCTCTATCAGCATGAAGCCGGCCGTCCCGGCAAGGATGACCACCACCAGAAGCCCTGCCCCCAGGACGATCTGACTGCGCTTCGACATCTAGCGCACTAAGGCTGCTCGCCTCCGAGGAAGTCTTCGACTGTCACTTCCTCGAGGAATTCCCTGAACTTGGCCACGGCCTCTTCCTCGTCCTCCTCCTCGAACTGAACACCGGCCTCCTCGAGGATCTGCGCGGTTGCCAGCACGGGTGTGCCGGTCCGAACGGCGAGGGCGACGGCGTCCGAAGGCCGGGCCGAGACCTTGACTTCCTTGCCGGCCACGTCGAGGGTGAGGTCGGCGAAAAAGACGGAGTCTCTCATCTCGGTTATCACCACCCGCACCGCCAGGGCTCCGACGGCGTCGATCACCGATCGCATGAGATCGTGGGTCAGCGGTCTGGGCGGCTGGATGCCCTCCATCGCCGTCGCTATGGCGGTGGCCTCGTTCGGCCCGATCCAGATCGGGATGTAGCGGTTGCCGTCACGCTCCTTGAGAAGCACGATCGGCTGATTCGAGGGCAATTCGACCCGGACGCCCACGATCTCGAGGGGGATCGGTGCGCCGTCGCTGCTCATACACCGAGGTTATCACCGGCGTGAATCCTGGCTACAGAAACCTCAAAGATGCCCCATGGCCCTCGCCAACGCCATGGGGTCGGCGACGAAGGCTTCCATGTCCAGAACGGCCCACAGAGAGCGCAGGTTTCGGTAGTGACCGTCCCAATCGAGGCCATACCCAACGAGGAACTCGTCACCGACCTCGAAGCCGCGATACTCGATGGGGACGTCGGTGAGCCTGCGGCGAGACTTGTCCAACAGCGTGGCCGTGGCAACCGAGGCCGCTCCCCGGTCACGGATCATGCGGCGGAGAACCGTGAGGGTCAGACCGGTATCGATCACGTCCTCGACGATCACGACGTTTCTGTCGAACAGGGGTGTCGAAGTGTCCAGTGTCACACCGATTCGGCCGCCCTCTCCATACCGATTGAGCCCGAGGAAGTCGATCCCGGCGTCGATGCCGACCCGACGAACCAGGTCGGCGCCAAATGGGACCGAACCGCTCAATATCACCAGAAAGAGTGGGTCGCGGCCCGCGTAGTCGTGGGCGATTGCCTGCCCCAACTCCGCCACCCGTGAGCGGATCTCGGACTCGGACAGGACTTCTGTGGCGACGCCGATGTCATCCATCGGCGCGACCGATGGTCATCAGCAGCCAATACCCCAGGGTCTCCAACAGCGACGGCGTGGGCTCGGGGTGGCGGGCGACCTCGGCTCCGGCAACCGGGCCGGGGACCTCTTCCTCCCCTGGTGGCGATGGCGGGCTCGATGCGAGGCCTTGTGCGCTGGCGTGAACGAATGCCTCGAGGCCGGCCTCGACGATGAGTGGGGATGGCTGCACACGTGGTGCGGCGGCGGTGTAGGAGTTTCCCGTGGCGATTGGCCCGAGAATTCCCAAGTCCTTGAAGGCCCAGTCGTAGAGGGCTATCGCGTCCACGAAGTGAGCCCGCTCGCCACGTGACCCGAAGACCACCACGAACAGGCGTCGGCCGTCACGTTCGACCGCACCAACGTAGGTGAGTCCGGCGTTGGGTGTCTCCCCGGTCTTCACCCCGATGACACCCTCGTATGAGTTGATGATCCTGTTGGTGTTGGTGGCGGACCGGGCCGTCCCGCCTGGTGTGTCCGGGAAGACCAACACGCGGGCACGTGCGATCTTGGCGAACTCCGGCATCGACATCGCCTGACGGCCAACGATCAGCATGTCGCGGGCACTCGAGTAGTGGCCGCCCACATCGAGACCGTGGGGGTTGACGAAGTGGGTGTTGGTCATACCCAATTCCTCCGCCCTTTGATTCATCATTGCGACGAATCCGTCGATCGATCCCCCGATGTGCTCTGCGATCGCCGCCGCCGCGTCGTTGCCAGACCTGATCAGCGCCGCCCTCAACAGCGAGCCGAGGGTCACCGTCTCCCCGGCTACCAGACCAATCTCCTGGGCACCCGTCTTGGCGGCCTCTTCTGAGATGGTCACCAGGTCGGTGGGGCTGCCCTGTTCGAGGGCGACCATCACCGTCATGATCTTGGTGATCGATGCCATCGGTCGTCTGGTGTCGGCGTCCCAACTGGCCAACACGACGTCGTTCGTCTCGTCATAGAGAATCCAGGAGGCGGCGGACACCTGCGGTGGCTCGGTTGAAGGGATTCCGTGCCTCAGCGGGTGCGGATGGGTGAACGGCGCGGCAACGGCAGAGGTGGCGAGTGCGACCGAAATGAGCGCCGCCATGATGGCCGATCGGATGGCCCAGCTCATTGCAGCTGTTGTCTCAACTCCGACGACAGGAGGGCGCGATGGATCGCCTGCACCGAGTCTGCGGTCGACTCCAGCACGTCTTTTGCCCGGGCTTTGGCCTCGGGGTTTGCCGCCTTCAAGAGCGGTGCGACGAGTTGCTTCAACAGATCGACTTCCTTCTCGGATGACAGCCGGAGTGTCCTCAAGTGTCGCGGCTCGAGACCCTGGTCCATCAGCCGCTTGGCTTCAGCCGCGATGACGCCCGCCTCATAAGGGAAGACCACAGATTCGGGGATGGTGCGTACCAAGCCTATTCCGATCAGCGCGTCTAGCTCACTTTCACTCAGCCGCGCCCTCTTCAGAAGAGCAGAACGGTCCAACGGCTCCCCCACCTTGTCGAGGCTGGGTGCTCCGCCGTCATCGGGGTCGGAGATGTCCTCGCCTCGCTCCCAGAGGGTCAGCTTCGACTTGATGACCTTGAGCGGAAGAAAATGGTCACGTTGCTGTTGAAGGATGAACCGGAGCCTGGCGATATCGTTGCCATCGAACTGCCGATACCCGCTGCCGGATCGATCGGGGTCGATCAACCCCTGACTCTCCAGGAACCTGATCTTGGATACCGAGACGTCGGGAAAGTCGTCACGGAGCAGGTTGATGACCTCCCCGATGCTCAGACGAGCTCCGTCAGGCATCGCCGTGGGCGACTACGAAATGGAACCGCCCCACCAGGACCTCGTCACCTGCCTTCAACTCGGCGCTGTCGACCCTTTCATCGTTGACGTAGGTCCCGTTCGTCGATCCGCTGTCTTCCACGCTGAGACTGTCGCCGCTGCACACGAAACGACAGTGATGGCGGGACACGGTCACGTCATTGAGGAAGATGTCCGACTCCGGGTGCCTGCCCACAGTGGTGTTTCCTTCACGTAAGAGGTAGGTCATGCCCGACCGCGGCCCCCGCTCGACCACGATCGCGTAACCATCGAGACCGGAGATGTGGGCGGCCTCGTCGGGTGTCAGGGGATGGTCGGCACGGTCGGCAATCGGCACGTAGAGCACCGTGGGGTCAATCTCTACTTCAACTTCAGGCTTCTGCTCGTCCGGGGTGCGGCTCTCGCTCTCGCTCATGCCCGATTGATCTTAGAAAGAAACCCGGAGAGGGTTGTCGTCAACCGGACGGCTCTCTCGGCGATGGCCTCACTCGGTGAGGTTGCGGTAGCCGGCCGCGTCCAGGAGCCCGTCCGCGGAAAACCCGTCGCTCAGTGCAATCTCCACGAGCCAGCCCTCGTCATACGGGCTGGAGTTCACCAACTCCGGTGTCTTGGCGACGGTGTCGTTCACCGCCGCGATGGATCCGGCAAACGGGGCGTAGACCTCACCAACCGACTTGGTGCTCTCGATCTCGGCCATCAGGTCGTCCTTGGCAACGTCTTTACCGACCTCGGGGAGCTCGACGTAGACGACGTCGCCAAGCTGATCCTGGGCATAGTCGGTTATCCCTATGCGGACTCTCCCGTCGTCGAGCGGCTTGATCCATTCGTGCTCGTCGGTGTAGTGAAGGTCTTCGGGTACTTGCATCAACTCTCCTCGGCGGGGCCATTGGGGTGGCCCCCTCGTCTTGGGCTGGCGTGGGACTCTAACTGTGACAGTTGTAGGCGAGCGTCGCCGGTGTATTGCACCGTCACCCACCAATACAGCAAGAGACCGGAGACCGAGGTGTTCCATGCGATGGGGAGGAACACGGTCTTCAGAAAGGGAACGGCTGCGATGTAGAACGATTGGATCGAACCGTAAACCAAGAAGGTGGCGAGTTTGCCGAGGTGCCGGACTTCGAGGGGCGGGGTCTTGCGATAGGCCAGGGTCATGGTGACACCGACCATGTAGACCTCGCGTGCGATAAGGGGGATGGCGATGACGGGGGGCACGATGTCGACTATCAGACCGGCGATCACCGCCGAGGCGATCATGAGACGATCGGCAACGGGATCGAGGGCCTTGCCCAGCTTGGTGACCTGACTCAGCCGTCGAGCCAGGTAGCCGTCGATCCAATCGGTCCAGGACACCACGACGAACAGCACGGTCGCCGCGGCGATGTCATCAACCCCCAGGATGAGCCACCAGAACACCGGCACCGCGGCGAGGCGGATGAACGAGACCAGGTTGGGGAATGTCAGGATCCGGTCTGACACCTGCGCGGGGAGCACCTGGCGAGGCTAGCTCTCAGTGTTTGGGCCTCACGTCCCCAATGCCGCCCAGCCGCGCCTGCAAGCCGCCCAGACCCGGGTCCAGATCGAACCACACCCGGTCGGATCGGTAGATCTCGGTGATCTGTGACGAATAGAGCGGCAGGTAAGGCAGGTCGGCGAAGAGCGTCGCCTCCATGTTCCACAGGGCATCCCGCGCCGCGGCCTCGCTATAGGCCATCTCGTAATCGTGCAAGGCCTTGGTGAACGCCTCGCTCGAGTAGCCGGTGTTGTTCATCACGCCGTCTGGCGAGAAAAGCGGGCGGTAGTAGGCAGGCAACGCTGGGCTGCCGAGCGTCCATCCGAGCATGTACATGTCGTAGTGGAGCTCGCCGTCCTCTCCCGGGGTGAAGGCGAGGTCGACCACGGTGTCGAAGTCGGTCTCCACCGGTCGGGCGTCGAAGCCGAGGAAAGCCAGCGTATCGGCTATCTCCTGTACGTACGCGGTACGGCCGGGGTCGTACTCGTCGCCGGGCGTCAGGATGGTCAACGGCTGGGGCGGGCGACCGTCTATCAATAGGCCCTCACCGCCGCTGAACGCCCCTGAGTCGTCGATCGAGGGGACCTTGGCCCACGTGTATCCCGCACCCTCGAGGCCCTCCAGGGCCTTGGCGAGTCTTAAGCCGATATCGCCGCCGTACAGCTCGGCGTTCTCCGCGGCCGCAGTCTCGTCGAACCATTGCCGGTTGGCTCGAGGGATCATCGACATCGCTGCGCCTGTGCTCTCCGGGGTCGAGGGTGCCAGCGACTCACGATCGAGCAGGAGGGCGACGGACGCCCGGAACGCATGCTCGGACATCGGCTCGCGATTCAGGTTGAAGCCCAGATATCTGATGCCGTTGGCCGGATTGGCGACGACGGAGACATCTTTGGCGTCCTGGACCGCCGCCACATGTTCCTGAGTCAAGCCTTTTGGTGTCAGAGCAGAGTCGATATCCCCAGCCAGCAGAGCGCCCACCAGGTCTTCCTCAGTCACGTAGACGTGGTACTCGACGCTGTCCGGTGTGTTGGCGATCGGATATCCCGGGTTGGCCGCGCTCATCAGATGCTCACCGGTGTCGACCACGAGCATCAACGGGCCGCCGCTCACATCGTTGTCACCACTCAACGCATACAGCCCGGCAGAATCGAGGTCTGTGACGAGGTCATGCCAGACGTGCTTGGGCATCACCGGCGCCAAACCGGCGGCATGGGGCCAGGTGGCGAGGGTTGGACGCTCTCTGAATTCGATGCGGAGCTCGTAATCGGAGTCGGCGTGCACCGAGGCCATCGACTCGGGGAACGAGTCGGCCCAGCTGCCTCCCAGCTCGAGCGATCGCACCGTGTCGAATGTGAACACATAGTCATGGGCGGTCACCGGTGTGCCGTCACTCCACTTGAAGGCCTCGTTCAACTGGAGGCGCACTCGCCACCCGCTGGCGTTCCAGGTCGGTGCGCTCTGTGCGAGCACGAGCTCGGGCGTGAGCGATCCCGTGGAGGTGTCGAGGCTGAACAGGGCGGGCTTGGTCGGCCCCAGGATGTATGAGTTCCAGACCGAGGGCTCGTTGCCATAGAAGGCCCAGAAGTTGTCGGTGGTGATGCCGGACAAGACGCCCAGTCGAAAGACGAAGGGCTCGACGGCGGCGCTGGATGATGGCTGCTGGGCCGAAGCTCCCCGTACGGCCACGGCAGGTGGCTCCGAGGCTACGCTCGCATCGATGTCCACCGGTGTCTCCCGGTTCAAGGTCATCTGGGTGTACCCGATGACGATCAGGCCGAGGATGACGGCCGTGGCTCCAATTGTGCGTAGTGCTTTGTCCCGAATGTCGACCTCCCACCCGATTGATCGGCACGTCGGATGGGGTCCTTTACGGGCTAGAAAGCGGTGGAGATTCTCGCGATCGCCTCCTCGAGGGTCGCAATGTCCTTGCAGAAGGCGAATCGAATCAGCCGCTCCCCTTTCGATGGTTCGCTGTAGAAGACGCTGGGGGGTATGGCGACGACGCGTGCCTGCTCCGCGAGTCGGTAGCAGAAGTCCCGATCGGTGCCTCGCCCCGGGTGGCCGGCCATGAGGAAGTAGGTGCCTTCGGGCAGATGGACCTCGAACCCGTTGGATCTGAGACCGCTCGCCAACAGGTCCCGCTTCTCCTTGTAGTCGGCTCTCATGTCGTCGTAGAAGGATGGGGGTGCCTGTAGGGCGGCGACGGCCCCATGCTGAACCGGTGTGGGGGTGGTGAATGTCAGGAACTGGTGCGCCGAGCGCAATCCGGCGGTCAGGTCGGCAGGGGCCACCGCCCAACCCACCTTCCAGCCGGTGAGCGAGAAAGTCTTGCCCAACGAAGAGAGTGTGATGGTGCGTTCCCACATCCCGGGCAGCGTGGCGAGGCGGACATGGAAGGGACCGAAGGTCATCTCCTCGTAGACCTCGTCGGATATGGCCATG
>Ga0302046_10004851_pt1 | contig 11903 bp, 11 predicted proteins | sample RVTome_11_FD_200261 | JGI IMG/M metagenome (GOLD analysis project Ga0302046, IMG submission 200261) | Soil microbial communities from uranium-contaminated site in the Upper Colorado River Basin, Wyoming, United States - RVT147D111 (version 2) ... | reverse complement strand
CGATCTGAAGGCTCGCACCCGTGCGATCCTCGTGGGGGAGCCGACGGGAGGAAAGCCCAACCACTACGGCCAGGTGAGCTCGTTCAACCTCCCGACCTCCGGAGTCCGGGTGTTCCACTCGACGCGGTTCTTCCGCCTCTCGGCGAGCGATCCTCCGTCGCTCGAGCCCGATGTTCGCGTCGAGATCCGGTCCCAGGACTACTTCGAGGGGCGGGATCCGGTCCTCGAAACCGTGCTCGGCTTCGTGGGGGGCTCGTGATCGCTGCTCTCGAAAGGGCGCCCCCCATTTGATTTGACAATTGCCCGCTTTTAGCCGACCATGAAGCGTCTGGCCAACCGATGGCTTTTCGTAGAACATCCAGCTGGTGACTTCCACCACACCTCCGTTAGCCCTCGCCTAGGCCTTTTCGAGTAGGAGTATCGTGTCCATGGCTAAGATTTACGTCGGCAATTGTTCTTTCGACGTCACCGAGCAGCAGCTCCGGGACGTCTTTTCGGCTTACGGCGAGGTGGATAGCGTCAGCGTCATCACCGACCGCGACACCGGCCGCCCGCGCGGCTTCGCCTTCGTCGAGATGTCGGATGCCTCGGCCGCACAGGCGGCAATCCGCGGCGTCAACGGCACCGAGCTCGGCGGACGCACGCTGAACGTCAACGAAGCCCGGCCCAAGGGCAACGGTGGCGGCGGCGGCGGCGGACGCGGCGGCGGCGGCGGTGGCGGCCGGCGCTGGTAAGTCGAGTTTCGTTCTAGTCTGCGCGCATCCCCGTACTCCGGAGGCTTCGGTCTTCGGAGTACGGGCGACGCGCGGCCTCGTCGCCCCCGATCCCTACCAGCTCCCTCCTCCTCCGCCCCCGACACCGCCTCCGCTTCGGCCACCGCTGCGTCCTCGAGGAAGAGCTTCGCCCGCAATTTTTTCGGATTGAGGAATCCAGGGAACGTCAGCGCTCTCCAAAAACGACGGCGTTTGCGGGTAGAATTGCCCGGGAGCGGTGATCCTTCCGTGACGATTCCCCCGGGCTGGACAGATGACATGTCCGTCCCCATGCGTTCGGACCGCAAGAAGCTCGGCGGCCCGTGGCAAGCGTGGCATGAAGAGGCACGCCGCTGCTGTGCCGAAATGCCAGGCGACTGAAAAGGACGCGGCGAAAGCTCATGTCCCACTTGTCGCTGGTTCTCGCCGTTAGCGTCCTTTTGTCCGCCGGCAGTCAGGAGCCGATTCCCGTTACCGTCGCGGAGCTTCACCATCATCCCGGCCAATTCCACCAGCGCGAAGTCCTGGTTAGGGGCGAGCTCGATCCCGGCCGCACGCCTTTCGATGAAATGTACGTTCTCAGGGATAAAGCCCATTCCATCGCCCTCATCGCCCCCGCGGCCCCCGGATCCGACCTGACATCCTTGCTCCTTCAGCGAGTCGAGGTCCGAGGCACGTTTCTCGACCACTCGATGCAGGCCCTAGGCGACGGCTGGAAGCGGTACGGGCGGTTCGTGATCCTGGCGAAGGACATCGTCGAAGCGCCCGAGGTTCCGAAGGACGCGGAGCCCGAAGAGGAGGAGGCTACCTCGGAGCCGGGGGCCAACACTCCCCCCGAGATCGCTTCCATCGTGCCGTCGCCCGGCCGGCGGGATCTCCATCCGGCCACCGTCTTCGAGATTCGATTCTCCTCCGCAATGGACGAGACGACGTTCGAGGGAAACGTCTGGCTCCGTCTCGGAGACATCGGTCGGGAGCCTTCCGCGTTCGTGCCCGCGGTCTTTGCCTACAACGCGGAGACGAGAACCCTGACGCTCACTCCCCTCGAGCCTCTGCCTCTGTTGAGGCAGGTTTCGCTCTCCCTCCATCGGGGTATCTCCGGCGCTGACGGCGAGCCGCTGCGCGTGGCGCTGCAGGCGCCGAAGTCCATCCAGTCGAGACGGGGCGCCCTCCAGCAGGGGGCCGATCTGAAGGAGCTCGTCGTTCTCACGTTCGTCACCCGCGGCTACTGACGTCGCCGCGGTGACGGAGAGGACGACGGAATGCTACGCTCCCCGGACGGAGGAATCATCATGCGAAGGATCCTGGCGGCCGCGGGCGTCTTCGTCGCGGGCGTGGCTTTGTCGGAAACGCTTCTGTCCCAGGCGCCGCCGGCCGGGCTAGACGACCCGCGGCCCATCGACGCCGTGGACACGGTATTCACGGAAGAGATGACGTGGATGGAGGTCCGCGACGCCATCCGCGCGGGCAAGACCACGGCAATCGTGGCCACCGGAGGACTCGAGCAAAACGGCCCCCACGTGGTGACCGGCAAGCACAACTTCGTGCTTCGCTCGACGAGCGAGGCTATCGCGAGGAAGCTCGGAAACGCCCTGGTCTCGCCCATCGTGCCGTTCGTGCCGGAAGGAAGCATCGATCCTCCGAGCGGGCACATGAGGTACCCGGGCACCATCAGCCTGCGCGAGGAAACGTTCCAGGCGCTCCTCACGGACGTCTGCGCGAGCCTGAAACAGCACGGCTTTCTGGACATCGCGCTCATCGGCGACAGCGGCGGCAACGCCCGCGGAATGCAAGCCACCGCGGATTCGCTCAACGGTGAGTGGCGGGATGGACCGGCGCGGGTATACCACGTCGCCGAGTACTACGAGGAGGACATCTGGAGCTACGACGAGCTGAAACGGATGGGCATCGTGCAGCAGCCGGACGTGAAATCGGCGACGCGCGACGCCGTCCACACCGATTTTCACTACGAGTCCATGGCCGCGCTCGTGGACCCGAAGCACATTCGTATGGATCAGCGCATCCGGGCGGGGAAGTTCGAGGTGTACGGTGTCGAGCTCGGGCCCATCGAGAAGACGCTCGCCGCGGGGCGGCATCTGGTGGACTATCGGGCGGACATCACCGTCGAGGCGATCCGCAAGGCGATGGCCGCCGCCGGCCGCTGAGCGTCAACGAATCGAATCTCAGTCGCTCCAGACCTTTCGCGCGACTTCGACCACCAGCCGGAGCTTTCGCTCCTGCGCTTCGGAAGAGATGTCGTTTCCCTTGGCGACGGAAGCGAACCCGCACTGGGTCGAAAGCGCCAGCCGTTCGAGGGGAATGTAGCGGCTCGCCTCACGGATGCGGTCTTCCACTTCGGTCGAGGTCTCGACCCGGGCTGTTTTGGTGGTGATGAGCCCCAGGACCACGTCCTTGTCCTCGGGGACTCGTGCCAGAGGGGAGAAGTCGCCCGAGCGCTCGTCGTCGTACTCGAGGAGAAGTCGCCGAGCGCGAGTCCTGGGGAAGATCTGCTCGGCGATGGCGGCGTAAGAGCCTTTTCCCATGTAGCGGCTCGCGTTGTTGCCCCGGCACACGTGGAGGCCCGAGGTGATCTCCGGATGATTCCCGAGAATCGTGTTAATGCGCTCGACAGCTTCGGGCACCATTCTCTCGAAGCCGAATCCCTTGCTTTCGAACCACTCCTGCTGGCGGGGCTCGAGGCCGATGCCGAGCTCCGGGGCATCGATCTGGATGTACCGGGCTCCGAGCCGCGCGAGCTCCTCGACTTCGTCGCGCAGTATGTCGGTCACGTCGTCGAGGAACTCGGTGATCGAGGGATAAGCCGCGTCCGAGATTCCCGGCACCCAGTAGAAGACGAACATCGTGGGGCTGGGAACGGTCACCTTGATGGGCCGTTCAGTGCGGCCGCGGAGGTAGCTGAGCTCCTCGGAGGAGAGGCTTCGCTTGCGGCGGAGCTTGCCGGTGAGGCCGTAGGTGAGTGTGGCGACGTCCTCGGTCCCGTCCATGTGATACCAGACGTACTTCGTCGGCGGGAGCTTCTCGAAGCCGGACGTCGACTGGGCGAGCTGGCTCAGGAAAAGGTCGCGGCGCATCTCGCCGTCGGTGACCGCGTCGATGCCGACGGCTTCCTGTAGGGCCACGGCCTCGTTCACGGCGCGGTCTTCGATTCGCTTGAACTCACGAGGGGAAATCCGACCGAGCGCGTACTGTTCTCGCGCCTGGTGCAGATAGGCGGGGCGTAGCAAGCTACCGACGTTGTCGGCCCGGTACCGTTCCATGGACGTCCTCCGGCGAAAGCGGGAAGCTTATCCCACTCTGGTACCCTAGGAGAGGTGCGGGTATCCACGAAGGAGGAGACATGCGATTTCGTGCCTTGTTGGGATTTCTGCTCGCGTCTTTTGTTTCGACTACCCTTTTCGGCCAGACGGTCGTGGTGAGCCTCGATGCCGAGGACGAAGAGGCGGTGGAGCTTCTTGCGAAGCTCAACGAGAACGGCGCCAAGGAAGGTCTCCAGTTCACGCGTTCCGAGGAGACCTATCAGTTTCGCATCGCTCTGGCGGCGGAAAGCGTCGCGAAGAAAGATCTCCTCTTCGGCGGAGGGGCGGATGCCAGCGCCGCGGTGCTGACGCCCGAGTGCAAGCTGGTCTTCGCCGTCTCCCGGGGCGGAAGGTCGACCAAGGGCGGCGCCATCAATGCCCTGTCGAAGGAGATCGTGAAGCAGCTGAAGCCCCACCTGCAGCCGTAGCCGGGAGCCTTCCGACATGAGCGAAACGATCGATGCCGCCGAGCTCGAGCGGATGGAAAAACACTACGCGGATTTGATCGGCTTCGTGCCGCCGCGCATCCAGGCCCGGCTCCGGGTGAGCGGGGAGGTCGATCCGAAGCATCTCCGAATGCAGGAGGAGATGCGCACCCACTGCATGTATCCGCCGTGCTTCGACCTGAAGACCGCGCAGCTCATGCTTTTCGGTCTGCTCCTGATGGCGGCGTCGGAAGGAGCGCGGTTTCACGCCATCGCCGCCCGGCGCGCGGGCGCGAGCTTTGAAGAGCTCCATGCCGTCGCTGCGATGGCCGGGCTCTACGGCGGGCTCACCGTCTTGAACCTGGCCTCGGAGCTCCTTCACAAGATCATGGAGTCCGAAGGGGCGAAAGAAATCGCGTAGTTTCCGCTCCCCGAGGACGGTCCGTAGGCGTGGACGGTTGCTGTGAAGGCGGAGCCTGCTTCTTCCAGGACACCGAGCATCATCGCGAGGTGGCGGCCGCCCATCTCCGCATCCACCGCGCCCACGAACTCGGGAAGCCATTTCCAGGCGGCTTCATAATCGCCTTCCGCGAGCATCGCCGCGAAGCGCTCGTCGAGCTCCCGGTCGTCGGGAAGCGGCCACTTCTCCGGGCCGCGGACGAGACGGTGCGAGAGGGCTCCGCTCGCGACGAAGGCGCCGCGGCGGCCGCTCTCCCGCAAGGACTGAGCGACGTAGCGCCCCCACTGGAAGCACTCCTCGAGATCGTTCATGAGGGTGACGGAGACGGGCACGACCGGGATCGTCTGCCGGGGATCGAGGTAGCAGACGAGGGGCATCACCGTTCCGTAGTCGAGGGGGTAGTGCACGTCGTCGACGAGGCCGCAGAGGTGTCCTTGCGCTTTGCCTCGCGCGACGAGGGCCGCAGCGAGATCCGGATCTCCGGGAAAATCGAACTCGACCCCAGCGATGAGGTCGGGCGCCTCCTGCGCGGTGAGAGTGCCCCGGTGGCGCGAGGTCCCGTCGACGAGCGTCGAGAACGTCGACACCAGGTGGCACGAATTGATGACGATGACGTCGGGCTTTCGCGCTTCCAGGTGACGTCCCTGCTCGACGAGGCCGTCGCGGAGGGCGCGGAAGTCGGGATGAGCGAGCTTCCCTTCGAAGGCAGCCGCCCGGGTGCAGTATCTCGGCGTGTGGGCCGCGAGATAGACGCCGGCGAGCTCATCCATGGCGGATCAAGGAGTCGCGGGGGGCTTGTCCTTTCCGTTCCAAAGCGTCCCGATGACGACAGGGAACCGGATGTCCCCATGGTCGAATGCCACCAGTACTTCGTCGTCCACCTCGGGGAGAACGAAAGGCGCTCCCACGGCGGGGACGGCGACCCGCGCCCAGTTGCTGTTTTCGGAGGGGAGCCAGGGAAATCGGACCTTGACCCGATAGAGACTGTCCGGGTCGTTGTTATTTGTGACCACCGCCGAAACCGTACCCTTGAAACGCGGAACCGGGGTAATGGCCTCGGGTTGAAACGGGACGTCCGCCGGGAGAGCGGTGAACTCGTTGCCGTACGCGAAGCAGCCGTCCGTGGGATGAATGACGTGACGAACCCCGGTTACGAGGTAGCTGCCGTTGAAAGCCCCGCCCGCGCCCGCGATCGTGATTCGCTTCCCCGCGCGGATGGTGGGCGAATTGCTCGTTCCCGTGCGCAGAGAGGCGCTCGAGCGCTCTCGTTCGAGGAGCGTCGCGGCGCGGTCGTCCGCGATCGGATCGCTCATTGCGTCTCCAAAATAAGTAAAGACGTCGCCGAGTCCCGAGGAATCTGTCGCCGTTGCTGTCACCGTCTGTTTTCGCACGTAGTCCCATCCGTGAACCGTCACCTGTGCGGGGCCCGGCGAGCCTCCCACTCGAAAGCTGCTCACGGTCTCCGCCGTTCCCGGATCGGCGAAATGTCCCAGATAAGGAAGCGACGGGCCCATCCCGAAAACGCCGTTGCCGTTTCCCACGACCATCGTTCCGTCGTCGGCGAAGTGGAAGTGCATGCCCTCGCGCTCCATCAGCCGGCGGATGAAGTCGAGGGAGCTCTCGTTCCACTGGGCTTCGTATTCCAGGCGGGGCACGACCCCGGGGACGTTGAAGGAGACGGGAACGGCGAAGTCCAGGAGTACCCGCTGGACGATCTGGACGGGGCTGAACCTCTCGAACGTCGCGAAGCCGCGGAACGACCGCGCGTTGACCAGCGCGGGCTCGACGGTAAGAATGTGGAGTGCCTCCCCCTCCAGCGTTCCCGCGAAATCCGCCGCGGTCACGATTCCGCGCACCGTCGACGTCGAGAGGTTTGCGATCGTCAGCGTCGCCTGAACGCCGATGAGGGAGGATGGGTCGGAGCCGCCCGGCGATCGTACGGCGACGAGGAAGCGGAACGGAGAGGAGATCGCCTCGTGGCCGGCGAGTCCGACCACGGCGCCCGGCGACCCGCCGGTTGTTACGAGCGAGACGGCGCCCGAAGCGCATTGCGCCGGGGTCACCGCGTGGAGAGGCACGCTCACGTCGGCGGCGTCGATTCCTAGAAGCGCGGCCACCTCTTCACGAGGATCGGAAGCGGCTCCCGGCGATCCGGGCGGACCCTGGGGGCCGACAAGCGAGGCTACCCTCGACCAGCTGCCGTCGTTTCGATGGACGTCGCCCGACGTCTGGTCCAGGTAGAGGTCTCCGGGTTTTCCGAGCGCGGGAGGCGGAGGGCCGTCGCCGGTGAGCCACGTACTACCGTCTCGTCCCGGAGCGCCTGTCTCCCCCGGCTTTCCCGGCGGTCCCTCGGGCCCCTGGGCACCGGGGGGCCCGACCTGTCCCAGGGTCACGTCCATGCTGGCGATACCACCGACCCTTGGAAAGCGCTTGCCCTCGCGCGAGACGATCAGCAGATACGTCCCCGCCTCTGGCGAAGGGAGCTCCGCCTCGATGAGCGTTTTCGTCGAATGGCGCAGGTGGAGCCGTGCTCCGTCCAGCCAGACGGCCGGATCCTCGTCGAAGTCGTCCCCATGAATGAAGAGAACCTCATCGACCGGGTCAGCAATCACACTCGAGATGGACGGCCTCGTGGCGGAGTGCGCCTCCAGAACGAAGCTGGTGAAGAGAAGAACGTAAAACGACCGCAGGCTCGAGCGATTCCCCATTTGGCCCCCCCTTGTTCTCGCTACGAGGGCGTCATTATATGATCCCTACCGGACCGAGATGACCAAGCTTGCCGACGGCGGTTCCGGCTACGGACGGGAGGCGCCGCATCCCGACGAGACAATGACAGCCGTCGGTCCGGGAACGCCCGCGGGCGAGCTCTTCCGTCGCTATTGGCAGCCGGTCGCGGTAGCCTCCGCGCTAGGGCGTTCCGAGCTGGCAACCCCCGTGCGGGTTCTGGGAGAGGACCTCGTTCTCTTTCGGGACGGCGAAGGGAAATTCGGACTCCTCGATTCCCACTGCTGCCACCGAGGGACTTCCCTTTACTACGGTCGAGTAGAGCCCGAAGGAATCCGCTGCTGCTACCACGGTTGGCTCTTCGACGTCGCCGGCCGGTGTCTCGATCAGCCGTGCGAGCCGCCCGACAGCACATACAAGGACCGCGTTCGCCAGCCCTGGTATCCCTGCCGCGAGTACCACGGCCTGGTCTTCGCCTACATGGGTCCTCTCGATCGAACGCCCGCGTTCCCCCGTTTCGACATCCTCGAAGACGGCGAGGGGGCCGTCGTCGCCGACGGCACTTCCTACGGTCTCGGCGGCGGAGAGATTCTCGACTGCAACTGGCTCCAGATCTTCGAGAACGTCATGGATCCCTTCCATGTCTTCGTCCTTCACAACGCGTTCAGCGGGCAGCAGTTCACGAAGGCCCTCAGCGTACGTCCCCGCGTGAGCTGGGAGGCGACCGGGAGAGGGATGAGGTCGATCCAGGACCGCGACCTGGAGGGCGGCGGGATCTTTCGCCGCATTACCGAGGTCCTGATTCCCAACGTGCGGATCGTGCCAAGCGTCGGCGCCACGAGCGCCTCCGAATCCGAGCGCGCGCGTCACGTGGGATGGATCCTCCCCATCGACGATACCCATACGCGGATGTACTCTCTGCTTCGCGTGCCCGTGGAGTATGGGAGTCCCATCCTCCCGCCTCGAGCCCGCCACGCGGGAAAGCTCTGGGCCGAGCTCACGGAGGAGGAGCACCGGCTTCTGCCGGGAGACGCCGAGGCGATGGTGAGCCAGGGGCCGGTAGTCGCGCGCAACCGCGAGCACCTCGCGTCGAGCGACCGCGGCGTCATCATGGTCCGTCATCGGATCCGAGAGGCTCTGGATGCCGTGGCGCGGGGCGAGGATCCGGCTGGAGTCACACACGGCCCCGAAGACGAGAACATCGAAACCACCGCCGGCAATCTCGTCCTGGGATGAGAGCCCTCTCTCTCCCGGGCCTGGGCGTGGGCCTTCTGCTCGTGGTGATCGGCATCCTGACCCTCTACCCCCTCGGCATGCTCGTCTATGGAAGCCTCCACACGACGCCTCCCGGGGAGCCGGGAGAGTTCTCGCTCGCGGGCTACCGCGCGCTCGCGACCTCGAGAAACGCCGCGGTCCTCGCCAACACCGTGGGCATATCGCTGGTGAAGACAACTCTCTCCATGGTTCTGGCGCTCGGGCTCGCCTGGATCGTGGCTCGAACCGATACTCCCGGCCGAAGGACGATCGAAGCCCTGGTAGCCCTTCCGTTCTTCATTCCCCCGGTCCTCACCGCGACCGCCTGGGGCATGCTCGCGGCGCCTCGCGGCGGGCTCATCAACCTGGGATGGGCCGGTCTCACGGGATCCTCGGAGCCTCTGGTGAACATCTACTCATACGGCGGAGTCGTCTGGCACATGATGCAGTACACGACGCCGTTTCTTTTTCTTCTCTTCGCCACCGCGTTCCGGTCCATGGACCCGTCCCTCGAGGAGTCGAGCCGGATGTCGGGCGCTTCCTCCTGGGCGACGTTTCGCCGGGTTACGCTCGCGCTGATGCTTCCCATTACCACCAGCGCCTTCATCCTCGCTTTCATCCGCGGAGTCGAAGCCTTCGAGTCCCCGATGTTCTTTGGAACTCCCGCCCGCATCCACGTTCTCACCACTGAGATCTACAACTTGATCCACCACGACACCGAGCCCGACTACCAGCAAGCGACGGCGCTCGCCCTCTTCGTGATGGCGCTCCTCTCTCTCCTCATCGTCTGGCAGTGGCGTCTTCTGGGCTCACGAAGCTTCCTCACCGTCACCGGCCGGGGCTATCAGCCCCGGGTGACGACCCTCGGACGCTGGCGCTTCTTGACTCTCGGCATCGCTCTCGCATTCATCGCCGTGACGGTGGCGCTTCCCGTCGGCCAGCTCGCCCTCGGATCGTTCTTCAAGTTCTTCGGCTTCTATCGGAGGGATATGCTCACTCTCCAGCACTACCGCGAGGTCTGGGAGAGCCGCCTCATCTTTCGGGCGCTTTCGAACACGCTCCTCCTCGGCGTCTCCGGCGCCACTGCCACGATGCTGCTGGGCTCGGTCGCCGCCTACGTCGTGGTGCGCACGCGGCTCCCCGTGAGGCGCGTCATCGAGGCTCTCGCCTGGCTTCCCTGGATGATGCCGGGAATGGTCCTCGCCGTAGGCCTCCTCTGGGCCTACGCCCTTCTCCCGGGACCCTTCGCGCTTTACGGAACGAGGTGGGCCCTTCTCATCGCCTACGTCACGCTTTGTCTCCCGCTCGCGGTTCGGACGATGGCGGGGGCGCTCTCCCGCATCTCGGCCGATCTCGAGGAGTGCTCGCGGGTCCACGGGGCGGGCTTCTGGACCACGTTTCGGAAGATCCTTCTCTCCCTCTCCTGGCCGTCCTTCGCCGTCGGCTGGATCTTTTTGTTCTTCATCATCCTGCGCGAGCTCTCCGCCTCGATCCTGCTCTACGGTCCGGGGAGTGAAGTCTTGTCGGTGGTGGTGATGCGCCTTTGGAGCGAGGGGAAAGCGGAGGAGGTGAGCGTGGTCGCGCTCTTCATGCTTCTTTTCGTTTTCGCCTTCCGCTTCCTCGAATCGCGCATGGTGAAAACGCATGAGGTGGGTTCATGGTGAAATCTCTAGCGGTCACGCTCCTCGCAGCCGGCCTCGCTCAGAGCCCGGCGGAGTGGCAGCGGGTGGTCGAGGCGGCGAAGCGGGAAGGTCGGGTCGTCCTCTACAGCGCCCTCGTCGGAGCGCCGTCGACGGATCGCATCGCGCAGGCCTTCGAGGCGAAGTACGGGATTCCGGTCGATACGCTCGAGGCGCGGGCGAGCGAGCTTCTCGAGCGCGTGCGCACCGAGCAGGCCTCCGGGCGGTCGCTGGGCGACGTCTCCTACAACGGCTCGACCGCGACCGAGCGGCAGATGGCGGACTCCGTCTTCGTCCCCCACGGCGGGCTTTCGAGCGGGTCGCGTCTCGTAGCACCGTTCACCAGTGACGGGACGAGAGTCCCGGCTTTCGTCATCCATTTCGGAATCCTGGTCAATACCGAGCTGGTGAAGCCTTCGGACGAGCCCAGGAGCTGGAAGGATCTCCTCCTCCCTCGATGGAAGGGGCAAATCCTCGCGGACGACGTGCACCCCGTCGGCAGTGGAAGCCTCTTCTTCCAGGCAACGTACGGGAAGCTCGGCCGAGAGTTTCACGAGAAGCTCGCGGCCCAGGACCCGAGTTTCACCCGCGACCCTCGCGGAAGTCAGAGGCGCGTCGCGCGGGGGGAATATCCGATCTTCCTCCCCTCGAGCCTTGCCGCGATGAAGGAGCTCGAGGGGCTGCCGCTCAAGACCGTCGTCCCCTCGGAAGGGGCGGTCTACGTTCTCTACCAGACCGCGGTCTTCAAGAACGCCCCTCACCCGAACGCGGCGCGCCTCTTTATGGATTTCCTCTTGAGCGATGAGGCCCAGGCCATCTACGCCGAGGACGGCTATGGGCCGGTGGTCGAATCCGTCCAGACGAAGACTTCCCGGCCGGCCCTTCTCGGAACCTCCGAGCTCGCGACGATGACCGAGATGGCCCGTCTCGCGCGGGAGATCTACAAGTAACGTGTCCGCGGTGCGCCTCTCGGGAGTGAGCAAGAGCTTCGGCGCCGTTCGCGCCGTCGACACGGTCACTCTCGATGCCGAGGAGGGCAAGTTCCTCACCTTGTTGGGACCGAGCGGCTGTGGAAAGACCACGACGCTCCGGATGATCGCCGGTCTCGAGCGCAACGACGGCGGACGGATCCAGATCGGCGAGCGGGTGATGAGCAGCCCCGAGGACCGGGTGTTCGTGCCCCCGGAGCGCCGCAATATCGGCATGGTGTTCCAGTCCTACGCGATCTGGCCCCACATGTCGGTCTTCGACAACGTCGCCTATCCGCTCCGGATCCGGAAGCGCCCGGCGGA
>Ga0302046_10004850_pt1 | contig 11904 bp, 8 predicted proteins | sample RVTome_11_FD_200261 | JGI IMG/M metagenome (GOLD analysis project Ga0302046, IMG submission 200261) | Soil microbial communities from uranium-contaminated site in the Upper Colorado River Basin, Wyoming, United States - RVT147D111 (version 2) ... | reverse complement strand
CCACCGAGCTGAACACGCACTTCGCGACCGCCGGCATGGAGATCATGGGACTGGCCGGACAGCTCGGGCCCACCGATGCCTTCGCGCCGCTGCACGGCCGGCTGCAGTGGCTCTACACCATCGCCCCCATGCAGCGCTTCGGCGGCGGCACCAACGAGGTGCAGCGCATGATCATCGCCACCATGGGGCTGGGGCTGCCGCGCAAATGAACCTGGCGCCGACACCGGACCAGCGGGCGGTCATGGAGCAGGCGCGCCGCTTCCTCACCGAGCAGGTCACGCGCGAACGCCGGCTCGCCTGGGACGACGAGCCTGCCGGCTGCGACTCGGCCTTCTGGCGTGCCGTCGCCGACCTCGGCTGGCTCGGCTACGGGCTGCCGGAGACCAACGAGGGGCAGGGCGCCAACCTGCTCGAGCTGGGCCTGCTCGTCGAGGAATGCGGCCGTGCGGCCGCGCCGGCCCGCATCTTCTCGGCCATCGCGGGAGGGCTGGCACTGGCGACGCTGGGTAGCGCAGCACAGCGCCGTCGTTGGCTACCCGCGGTCGCGCGCGGCGAGGCGTCCGTTACGCTCGCCGTCGCCGAGAAGGACGCACTCGACGAACCTGCCGCCTTCCACACCACCCTCGAGCGCCGCGCCGGCGCGCTGCGTCTCGACGGCGACAAGCGTTTCGTCGCTCAGGCCGAGCAGGCCGACGTCTTCCTGGTGCTGGCGCGCGACGGGCGCGGCGCCTCGGCGCTGCTCGTGCCGCGCGACACCAAGGGCGTCAAGGTGAGTCCACTCGGTACGCTCGCGAAAGACCGGCAGGGCATCGTCTCGTTCCGCGACGTCGTGCTGCCCGCGGTGGCGCTGGCGGGCAAGCCCGGCACCGCCTGGCCGCGCTGGCTGGCGCTGCGCACCCGGCTCGCCATGCTGCTGTGCGCCGAGGCCGTGGGGGGGGCGCAGGCCGCACTCGACATGACGGTGGCGCACGTGTGCGAGCGTGAACAGTTCGGCGCCAAGCTCGGGACCTTTCAGGCCGTGCAGCAGATGGCGGCCGTCATGGCGATCGACTTGGAAGGTGCGCGGCACCTGACGCACCAGGCGCTGTGGCTGCTCGCCGAAGGCCACAAGGCCGACCGGGAGGTCGCCATCGCCAAGGCCTGGACCGGCCGCGCCTATCGCGACGTCACGGTGCTGGCACATCAACTGCACGGAGGAGCCGGGTACGTCGTCGAGCACGACCTGCACCGGCACACGCTGCGCGCCAAGGCGGCCGAGCTGACCTACGGGTCGACCGAGCAGTGGTTGGAGGCGCTGGCGGACCAGCTCCATCTGGTGCCGGCGACACGGTGACCGATGACGGAGAGGAGTGTTCGAACCATCATGCGAATGACCAGCACGATCATGGGGATGCTGGCCGCCGCGGCCCTCGCGGGCTCGGCGCCGGCCACGACGGGGACGCCGGCCGAGGCGGTCGTCCAGGAGCTGAACGCGAGCCTGCTCGACGTCATGAAGGAGGCGGGAAAGCTCGACTACGCGGCCCGCTACCAGAAGGTCGAGCCGGTGGTCGATGCGGCCTTCGACGTCGACTTCATGGCGGAAAAGTCGCTCGGCCGGCACTGGAGGGGCCTCTCCACCGACGAGCAGAAGCAGTGGAAGGATCTCTTCCGCCGCTTCATGGTGGCCAACTACGCGGGCCGCTTCGACCGCTACTCCGGCCAGTCCTTCGAGCAGCACGGCACGGAAGAGGGCGCGTACGACACCGTCATGGTGCAGACCACCCTGGTGAACCCCGGTGACGAGAACATCGACCTGAACTACCGCCTGCGCCAGACCGATGCCGGCTGGCGCGTCGTCGACATCTATCTCAAGGGCACCGTCAGCGAGCTGGCGCTGCGGCGATCCGACTACAGTGCGGTGATGAAACGCGACGGATTCGCGGCGCTCGCCTCCTACCTGTCGGGGAAGATCGAGGCTCTCGCGGCTGGCACTCCTCGATGAACTTGGCGTAGGCGATCACCGCGCGGTGGTCCTCTCGCCGGTCCCAGATGTCGCCCTTGCGCGCCTGCGAGTAGGCGCTGCGTAGCGTGGCGTAGAAGTCGACCGACGACTCGCGCAGGGCTCTCAGTTGCTCGCGTGCCGCTTCCCGCGCCACCAGGCCGGTGCTGCCGCCCTGAATGCCCGAGACGACGAACTGGTCGCCGAGGGTCGGCGTGCCGAGCCCCGGCAGCGACGAGCCGAGGGCGCCGGCGCCGAAGAGATACGTCGTCGGCCGGAAGGCGAAGTCGACGATGGTGCCGAAGCCGTCGCGCACGTTCGTCGGGCCGAGCAGGGGCATCATCAGATACGGGCCGCTCACCACGCCGCCGAGCGCCAGCGTCTGGCCGAAGTCCGAGTGGTGATGGGCCAGCCCGAGGCGCTCGGCCGGGTCGAGGAAGCCGGCCAGGCCGACCGTGGTGTTGATCCCCGTCCGGGCGGCGGTGACTCCTGCATCACGCCACTCGCGCTGCAGGACGTCGTTCACCAGGATCGACGGCGAGTTCAGGTTCTGGAAGAAGGAGCGGACCGACTGTCGCACAGCCCTGGGGACGACGTACGAGTAGGCCCGGGTCAGCGGCTCGATCAGCACCCGGTCCATCTTGCCGTTGAACCTCAGGATCGCGCGGTTGTACGGCTCGAACGGGTCCGGAAAGCGGTGCCCCTCCTCGGTGGCTTCGTCGTCGAAGAGGGGATCGGGAGCAGCGGCCGCCGCCGGAAACGGCGCCGCGGCACCGTAGACGGCCACCACCAGAGCGAAGAGTACCCCGCCCCAGCCGACACTGCCGCGAGATCGCACGAGCACGCGGCAGTGTAATGGATGCCCGGTGTCGGGGCCAATGGCCGCTGCCGTCGCATCGCGGGCCGTCCATCTGCTAGGAGCGCTACCGGTGGCGCACTGGGACGACGTGGCGGGTCGCTGGCTGAGCGGCCGGGTCCGGTGGGTGGTGGAACACGTGTCGGCGACGCTCACGACGCTGGTCGTCCTCACGGTGCTGCTCGCCATCTACTCGGCCCTGGGTCTCGGGCTCGACATGGACCACAAGCGCATGCTGTCGCCGGACCTGCCGTTCCAGCAGGCGGCGCGCGACTTCGGGCAGTACTTCCCCGCCCTCGACGACTCCCTGCTCGTCGTCATCGATGCCGAGACGCCCGAGCTGGCGCGGACCTCGGCCCGCGATCTGGCGGCTCGCCTGGCGGCCGACGAGGCGAACTTCGTCGACGTCTACGTGCCGGGCGGCGACGACTTCTTCCTGCGCCACGGCCTCCTCTACCGCACGACCGACGAGCTCGAGGAGTTCGTCGACCAGCTCGCCACCTTCCAACCCGTCATCGCGGACCTCAGCCGCGACACCACCATCGCCAACATGGCGCGCTTGATCCGCCTCGGGCTCGAAGAGCGCCAGCGCGGCACCGGGGACGCCGACCTGCCGGTGCTCCTCGATCGGGTGGGGCACGCCACCGTCGAGGTGTTCACCGACTACCCGGTTTCGATCTCGTGGGAGAGCCTCATGCTCTCGGGCTCGGCACTCGACCTGGCCAAGCGTCAAGTGGTGATCGCCGAGCCCATCCTCGATTTCGATGCCGTCCTGCCCGCGGCGAAGCCGATCGCAGCGATCGCGGCCGCCCGGCAGGCGCTCGGCCTGCTGCCGGAGCGCGGCGTGACGCTGCGCATGACGGGCAACCCCGCTCTCAACCACGAAGAGATGCTGGGCCTCGTCTGGGACGTCGGGGCCTCGGGCGTGCTCTCGTTCGTGATCGTCACCGTACTGCTCGGCGTGGCGATGCGCTCGGCGCGGGCGGCGGCGGCCGCCGCCGTCACGCTGGTGATCGGCCTGGTGGTCACCTCGGCCTTCGCAACCGCCGCCGTCGGCAAGCTGAACCTGCTCTCGGTCGCCTTCGGCGTGCTGTTCATCGGCCTCGGCGTCGACTTCTCGATCCATCTCGGCATGCAGGTGCGCGAGCGCACCGGACGCGGCGAGTCGCCGGCCGACGCCTTCGTCGCCGCGACGCGCCAGCACGGCAGCGCGCTCGCGCTGTGTGCGCTCACGACGGCCATCGGCTTCCTGGCTTTCGTGCCGACGCCCTACAAAGGCGTGGCGCAGCTCGGCGTCATCGCCGGGACCGGCATGCTGGTGATCCTCGTGCTCACCTTCACCGCCTTTCCCGCGTTGCTGGTGGCCCTGCACGGCGAGACGGGCCCGCGCAGAGACGCCGGGGCGCGCGACCTGCCGAGCGGCCCGGCGGCGCTCGGCCGGCATCCCGGCCTGGTGGTGCTCGCCTTCGCGGCCGCGACGACGGTGGCGCTCTTCTCCCTGCGATACGTGCGCTTCGACAGCAACGTCATCGAGATGCGCAACCAGAGTACCGAGTCCGTGCAGGCCTTCCGCGATCTGCTGGCCACGAGCCGCACCTCCCCCTGGTCCGTCGACGTCCTCGCGCCGGATCTCGACGCGGCGGCGAAGGCGGCGGCCCGCCTGCGACTGCTGCCCGAGGTCGAGATGGCGCTCACCCTGCGCGACTACGTCCCGGCCGACCAGGAGGAGAAGCGCGAGATCCTCGCCGACGCGGCGCTCATGCTCGACACGCCGGGCGGTGCACCGGAGGAGCCTACCCAGCTCGACGTGAAGGAGCAGATCGCCGCGCTCCGCACCCTGGCCGAGGTGCTGAGTGCCGAAGATCTGACCCGCCGCGCCACGCCGCTGGGCGCCAGCATCCGTCAGCTACGTGCCCAGATCGACCAGTTCCTGACGCGCGTCGACGGTCTGGACGACCCGCGCCCGGCGCTCGAGGATCTGCAGTCGGTATTGCTCGGCGGCTTCCCCGCCCAGGTCGAACGCCTCCAGGGGGCGCTCGAACCCGACGAGGTCACGCTCGCGTCGCTGCCACACGAGCTGCAGGTCCGGCTGCTGGCCGCCGACGGACACGCGCGGGTGCAGGTCTTCCCGCGCGACGACCTGGCCGAGACGCCGGCGCTGAACGCCTTCGTGGACGCCGTTCGCCTGATGGAGCCGGGCGCGACCGGCGTGGCGGTCAACATCCTCGAGTTCGGGCGGGCCACCGTGCTCTCGCTGCAGCAGGCGATCACCCTGGCCTTCGTCATCATCGCCGTGCTGCTCGTGATCCTCCTGCGGCGCGGCGCCGATGCGGCCCTGGTGCTGGCCCCGCTGGTGGTGGCGGGCGTGCTGATCGGCGGCGCCATGGTGGCGCTGGACGTCGCCTTCAACTTCGCCAACCTCGTGGTGCTGCCGCTGCTGCTCGGCATCGGCGTCGACAGCGGCATCCATCTGGTGCGCGCCGCGCACGACGCTCCCGACGGCGGGGTCGGCCTGCTGCGTAGCACCACTGCGGCGGCCGTGTTCTTCAGCGCCGTCACCACGGTCGTCAGCTTTGGCTCGCTGGCCTTCTCGCCGCACAACGGCGTCGCCAGCCTGGGCGTCGTCCTGGTGACCGGCATGCTGATCACGCTCGCCTGCAACCTCGTCTTCCTGCCGGCCCTGCTCGCTCTCAGGAACCGCGGCCGATGAAGTTCGGCATCCACGCGGGGCCGCAGGACTGCACGCTCGACGACCTGCGCCGGTTGTGGCGCGTCGCCGACGAGCGGGGCTTCCACTGGTGCTCGGTGTGGGACCACCTCTACTCGGTCTCCGACCTCGCCGACCCGAGCAAGCCGGCTTTCGAGGGAGTCTCGATCATGACGGCGCTGGCTGCCGCGACGCAGCGGGTGCGGGTCGGATCGCTGGTCTTCTGCACCGGCTACCGCAATCCCGGCGTGCTGGCGAAGGCGGCCGTGACCATCGACCACGTGAGCGACGGCCGCTGCGAACTCGGCTTGGGCGCCGGCTGGAACCAGGCCGAGTTCGACGCCTTCGGCATGCCGTTTCGTCCCATTCGGGATCGACTCGACCATCTCGAAGAGACGGCCCTGGTGCTGCGCCGCCTCTTCGACGGGGAGACGGTGACGCTGGACGGCCGGCAGGTGCGCGTGCGCGACGCCGTCTGCTCGCCGCGTCCCGTGCAGGACCGCCTGCGCCTGTGGATCGGCGGCGGCGGCGAGAAGCGCATGCTGCGCATCGTGGCGCGCCACGCCGACGGCTGGAACGTGCCGTTCCTCTCCCCCGCCGACTACGCGGCCAAGAACGCGAAGCTCACCGCATGGTGCGAGAAAGAGACGCGCGACCCGTCGGCCGTCGTGCGCACGGTCAACCTCGGCCTGGCGATCGGTGCGGACGACCGCCGCGCCGCCGCGCAGGAAGCGAAACTGGCGCTCATGTTCGGCGCGCTCACCGACTTCGTGAAGCCGGGCCACCTGATCGGCACGCCGGCGGCCGTCCGCGAGCGCCTCGGCGAGTACGAAGCGGCCGGTGCCGAGTGGGTGATCCTGGCGCTCCGCGCGCCGTTCGACTGGGAGGGGCTCGACCTCTTCGTACGCGAGGTGATGCCCGCCTTCGCCTGAGACCGGGGACTCGCTCCGCTACTGCCGCGGCGACCAGCGCGCGCAGCGCAGCAGCATCGACTCCCAGCGCTCTCGGAAGCGCAGGCCCTCGGCCATCCAGCCCGCGCGCTGCGCCCCTTGCTCGCCCTTGGCGAGCAGCTCGGTGAAGCGCGGCCAGTCGAGGATCTTCTGCAGCAGCACCGCTTCGTGGTGCCGGCCCGTGCCGGGTGCGACGCGCCAGCAGGCCTCCACCGAGATCATGCGACTCTGCCGCACCTGCGGCAGGTAGATGGAGCCGAGGGCGTCGAGATACGCCTCCAGGCCACCCTGATACGGCCACCCCGTGTCGTGCAGATACAGCGCCGGCTCGTCCACGACGTGCTCGACCGGCGGCGCCTCCAGATCGACCGGCGCCAGTGGCGACCACGCGGCGGGCGCGAGCAGCTTGCGCGTCACCTCGCGGCGCAGTTCCCAGAGCGTGCGCTCCGTCTCGCGCCAGCGCGGGTCCGCCTGCCCGCGCTCCACCAGCGCGCCCCACGTCGCCCAGTCGCGCACGGCCGTGATCGACACCGCCTGGTAGCTGGCGCCCGTGCCGTGCCCCAGCTCCCAGTACCAGAGCAGCCGCGCCTCGTTCCGTTCCTCGACGAGCGGCCGCCAGCGCGTACGCACGGCCTCGCCGAATTCGCTCGTCTTGCCGCCGGCGATCTGGTGCGTCTCGTGCAGGTAGAGCATGGCTCGGCTCGTCTCACTCCTCGTTACTGTTCTTCACTGTTCCTCGGGCAGCACGGGCTCCACGAGCCTGGTGCCGGCGCTCTCGAGGAAGGTGATGGCTTGATACCGGACTTCGGGAAGCGCCGTAAAGATGCCGTGCGGCTCGACCTGCTCCTCCTCCGGTACGCCCTCGTTGACGTCGAAGCGCCACAGCCCGGCCACGCCCTGCGGGCTCTGATCGGGGCGGTCGTTGGGCAGCCCGAGGCCGCGTACCAGCGCCTCGGTGAGGGGGTTGGCCACGACATGGTCGCCGACGCCTTCCTGCACCAGCACGGCGCGGGGCGGTCCCAGGAGCGGGTCGATGCGCAGGTGGCGCACGTAGTTGATGCCGTCGCCCGGGTCGAGCTGCCACTGGAAGTTCGGCAACGCGGCGGCGAGCATCGCGGTGAAGTCGTCGCCGAACACACAGGCGCCGTCGCCCGCGCAGTCGTCGTCGCTCGTGCACGCGGCGGCGTCGGGCCGGCCGCCGCAGGTCTGTGCCGGGATGCCGGCCTCGCCGGCGAAGCTGACCAGGAAGGGCGTGGCCAGCGACGACACGCTGCCCGCGAACTGTGCGAGCCGGCCGCCCGGCACGTTCAGGACCGCGGCGATGACGGCCGGCTCCATGCTGGCGAGGGTGGCGCCGATGACGCCGCCGAGGGACACGCCGAGATAGCCGAGACCGGCCGGGTTCAGGTCGGGGACGGTGTCGCCGTCGACGTCGAGTCCGGTCTCCAGCAGGCGCACGAGCTGCAACAGGTCGACGGTGGATTGACGGAAGTTGTCGCCGAAGGCGTTGAAGTCCTCGAAGACGAGGAACTCGAAGATGTTGCCGCGCGAGCCGTGGTGCGGCGCCGGAATGCCGATGACCGCCAGGCCGGTGGCGGTGAACTCGCCCGCGTGGTCGGTGACGAAGCTCGTGTCGCCTGAGAAGCCGTGCTGCAGGATGACGGTCGGATGGCCGCCCGCGGGCATCGCCCCGGTGGGCAGGACGACCAGGAAGTCGATGGGCACGTGCGGCGGGATTTCGCTGCCGTCCAGGAAGCGGTCGGGAAACGTGCCGGAGGCCGCGTCGCGGTAGTCGGGTGACGAGAACAGCCCGCGCGCCACCAGGGCGGCTGTCGGCGGCGGCGTGCCGCCGAAGAAGCCGGCGAACTCGGGGTCGCCCGGCACGAAGACGCCGAAGAGGCGCTGGTCGCCGGGGTTCGGGTCGGTGAGGAAGTCGGCGACGGGCGGCGTGATCTGCGCCCGCGCCACGATCTGCTCGCGCACCGTGGCCAGCGCGGCCGGGAGCGCTTCGGTGGTGAAGGTCGTCGCGAGGGCGACGTCGCCCGGCGCGAGGCCGCGCTCGCGCTGCAGTGCCGCGACGAGCGCCGCCGGATCGTCCGCCACGGCGGCGGGGTCGCGGACCTCGATCAGGCGCACGTGCTCGGGCGTCGCGTTCTCCAGCAGGATCGCCTCGCTGAATGCGAGGGCGACGGCGGTGCTGGCGCTGAAGCCGGCGTGGGTCTCGCTGTCGGCGTCCAGACGGTCGAGGAAGGCGCGCGCCCCGTCGAGCCGTGCGTCGGGCGCCAACGCCCTCCCGGTGAAGCCCGGCGGAATGCGCACCGTCCCGTCGGCGCGCCGCAGGCGATCGTCGGGGAAGGGATTGCGCGGGTCGTCGGGGTCGGGCTGCCAGTGGACTTCGATGCCGGGCGGCGCCGGCGGGAGGCCGGCCGCGTCTCGGAACGCCGGGCTCGGGACCGCGTGCGTGCGGCGCAGCCCGCGCAGGCCGCCGGTGACGACGACCGCGTACGTCGTGCCGCCTGCCAGCGGCCGCACGGGCCGCAGCGACAGCGTGTCGGGACTCGCGTCGTGGTCGATCAGCGTCTCCACGTCGCCGCCGAGGACGCGGGTCTGGGCGCCGCAGTGCACCGTCACCTCGTCGGTGTCGATCACATCGCGGTCGCGAGCCCGGACCTGCAGGCGGTACGTCCCGGGTGCCGGACAGGCGACCGTCGCCCACCCGTGCCCCCGGCTGATCTGGTCGAGCGCCACCGGGATCGGCGCTTCCGGCGAAGCGTCGGGCACCAGCGCCGCGTTGACGGCGCGCGCATCCACGGCCGCGGCGAGCGTGAAGGCGAGGAAGAAGGCGTCACCGGCCGCCGCGTGGTGCCGCGGCTCGAGCACCTCCACCAAGTCGGGGCAGGGCAGGCGATCGAGGCGGGCGACGGTAGCGCGCCGCAGCGCATCGACGAGTCGCAGCAGCGCCCGTAGCTCTTCGTGGTGGACACCCGGTAGGCTGGTGCGCTCCGCGGCGCGCTCGAGCATGCGCGCCGTCTTGGCGAGCGGCTTGCGCATCTTGCCGAGTTGCCGCCGTGCTCTCTGGTTGCGGCCCGCGAGGCACGCGTCGCGGCCGCGCCCGAAGACCCGCCGCGTCTTGGAGACGGCCTTGGCCAGACGGTCGTCGACGAGAAGCGTCTGCGCGCCCAGCTCGGCGACGCGGCAGCGCAGGCCGGGGATGCCGGGCACGTCGGTGCAGGGTTCGGCGGCGGCCGCCAGGGGCGTCAGGACCGCCAGCACGCCGAGCGCCCGAAGCGCTCGTCTCACTGAAACCTCGGGATGATCTTCTCGGCGAAGAGTTCGATGGAGCGCATGATCTTGTCGTGCGGGATGCGGTCGCACTGCATGAGCGAGATGAAGTGGTCGAGGCCGGCTTCGGCGTAGCGCTCGACCTTGCGCAGGCAGTGATCGACGTCGCCGACGATCACCATGTCCTCGGCGTCCAACTCCTCGAAGGTGCACTCGCCCTGCTGCATCTTGGCGATCAGCGGGTACTCCTTGGCGATGAGGTCCCGGTACGGCGTGCTCTCGATCTCGACGGCGGCGCGCTCGCGCTGCATGCCGCTGCCGTCGGGCGTGGCGAAGCCGCCGAGGATGCGGAAGGCGTAGAGGAGGTAGTTGATGGCCGCCTCGGGGCCGCCGTTGGCCACGGCATCGGCCTGGCTGTCGGCCACGTGCACGATCGTGAAGGCGCCGACCTGGTCGTTGACGAACTTGCCGACCGGCTTCGCCTCGCGCAGGGCGGTGCGGTAGACCTTTACGCGCTCGGCGAGCTGCGGCACGCTCACGAAGAGCGTCAGGCCGAGGATGCCGACGCCGTTCTTGCCGGCCAGCTCCCAGGTGCCCGGGCTGGTCGCCGCGGTCCAGATGGGCGGATGCGGCTTCTGGCGCGGCTTGGGCAGGATGCTGCGCTTCGGCACGCTGACGAAGCGCCCCTCGTACTCGAAGGGATCCTCCGTCCACATGCGCGGGATGATCTCCAGCGACTCCTGCCACATGTCGCGCGACTCGGCCGTGTCGATCTCGAAGCCGGCCTGCTCGAACTGGCTGGAACGGCCCGTGCCGAACTCGACGCGCCCGTTCGAGAGGATGTCGAGCGTCGCCACGCGCTCGGCCACGCGGATGGGGTGGTTGAACTTGTGGGGCAGCAGCGTCACGCCGTGCCCGAGCCGAATGCGCTCGGTGCGCTGGCTGAGGGCGCCCAGGAAGACCTCCGGCGCCGAGGAGTGCGCGAACTCGGTGAGGAAGTGATGCTCGACGAACCAGACCGTGTCGAACCCGAGCTGGTCGGCGCGCACGATCTGTTCCAGCGCCTCGTGGTAGCAGCGCGACTCGCTGTCCTCGTCGTGCGGCTTGGGCGTCTGCAGCTCGTAGAGGAGGTCGAACTTCATTCGGCGAGCATGCGTCAGGCCTCGCCCGCCGCGCAACCGTCGCGTGCCGTCCCGCCCTGCTCAGAGGTCGTGGCGGGCCAGGAAGGGGCGCACCGCGGCGAGGAAGCCGGCGGGGTTGTCGCCCATCACCGAGTGCCCGGCGCCGGGGACGGTGGTCACGGCGCTCCCGGGAATCGTGCGGCGGAATCGCTCCGCGCCCTCGGCCGCCAGCATGGCGCTCTCGGCGCCGCGCACCAGGAGCACCGGCCGGCGGATGGACGCGATGCGGTGCCAGAGCGCCGGCAGGCCGACCTCTGCCTCGCGCGCCACGCCGGGGTCGAACTTGTAGGTCCAGCGGCCGTCGGGCCGCGGGCGCATCGCATGGCCGAGGCGCTCGCGAATGTTCTCCAGACTACGGCGCGGGTTGAAGGCGTGCGCGTGCGCCACCGCCTCGTCGAACGAGCCGAAGTCGCGTACCGAGAGCTGCTTGCCCACGGCTTCGCGCCCCTCTTTGACGATGGTGGGGACCACGTCGACGACCACCAGGCCCGCGACGCGCGCCGGGTACGTCGTGGCGAAGGACAGCGCGTTCAGGCCGCCGAGACTCATGGCCACCAGGGTGGCCCGCCACCAGCCGAGGTGGTCGAGCAGGGCGGCGATGTCTCCCACGTAGTCGTCCCGCCGGTAGCGCGCCGCCCAGTCGGTGTCGCCGTGCCCGCGCTGATCGGCGGCGACGACGTGATGGTCTCTTGCCAGGCCGGGTGCCACCTCGTCGAAGCTGTGTGCCGTCTGCGCGGCGCCGTGCAGGAGCAGCAGCGGCGGGGCGCCGGCGCGGCCCCAGTCGAGGTAGCGGAAGCGCAGACCGCGCAGGGTGGGGCGGCGAGTGATCGGGGCGGGCACGACGAGACGACTAGCGCGCGCGCGTGGCAGCGTCCAGGCGGGGGAGCCGTGGTCGGGGTGGCGTGCTGGACACCGAGTGGTGACGCAGTTTGCCGCGTGAGGTCCGGGAG
>Ga0302046_10004849_pt1 | contig 11905 bp, 12 predicted proteins | sample RVTome_11_FD_200261 | JGI IMG/M metagenome (GOLD analysis project Ga0302046, IMG submission 200261) | Soil microbial communities from uranium-contaminated site in the Upper Colorado River Basin, Wyoming, United States - RVT147D111 (version 2) ... | reverse complement strand
CGTCGAACGGCCGGCCTACGCTCCCCCCGCCGCCTGCACGGCCGCTGCGGTGGCGCCCGCCGCGGCTTTGCGCAGCTCCATGCCGGGCAGCGAGTCGTCCCGGCGCCAGGCCTCGAGGAGCCCGATGAGCTCGACCGACCCGCGGCCGCCGCCGTAGAAGCCGTTCTGGCCGGTGAAGAACGAGGACTGGCCCTCGCCGTTGTAGTAGCCGGGCGTGCAGCTCTCGAGGAAGGTGGCGACCTCGGCGGCCTTCTCGATGCAGCGCTCGATCCACGCCGACTCGGCCGCGGCCGAGACCTCGACCGTCCGGAGCTCGTCGTCCATGGCGCGCCGGATGATGTAGGCGAGGTGCTTCGCCTGCTCGTTCAGGATGTGGGGGAAGTTCGCCGTGAAGCCGGACTGCGCCATGTTCATCAGGAAGCAGTTCGGGAACCCGCGCACGTGCATGCCGTGCAAGGTCCGAATGCCATTGGCCCACGTCTCGGTCAGCGAGCGGCCGTCGCGCCCGACGAGCTGGAACCCCGCGCGGCGCGAGTAGTCCGTCCCCACCTCGAAGCCGGTCGCGAAGATCAGGCAGTCGAGCTCGTACTCGCGCCCTCCGGCGACCACGCCGGTCTTCGTGATCCGCTCGACGCCCTTCCCCTTGGTGTCGACGAGCGTGACGTTGTCGCGGTTGAAGGTCTCGAGATACTCGTTGTGGAAGCAGGGGCGCTTGCAGAACTGGCGGTAGTAGGGCTTGAGGGCCTCGGCGGTTGCCCGGGCCTTCACCGTCTCCGCCACGCGCGCCCGGATCGAGTCCATCTTCTCGAAGTCCGCGACCTCGACGGCGCGCTCGATGTCCTCGGGCGTCATGTCCGCCGTCGCCTCCTGCTGGAGCGCGACGATGAGCTTGGTGATGATGTCCGTCCAGCCGTCGTTCACCAGGTTCTCGGGTTGGGGCAGGCCGGTCACCAGGTTGTTGAAGTTGTCCATCCGGTGCTGGTGCCAGCCGGGCTGGAGCGACCTCGCCCACTCGGGATCCGTCGGCGGGTTCACCTTCACGTCGATCGACGATGGCGTGCGCTGGAACACGTAGAGGTGCTCGGCCCACTCGCCCACGTGCGGCACGATCTGCACCGCCGTCGCCCCGGTGCCGATGATGCCGACGCGCTTGCCGCGGAGCCCCGTCAGGCCGCCCGCGGAGCTGCCGCCGGTGTAGGCGTAGTCCCAGCGGCTGGCGTGGAAGGAGTGGCCCTCGAACTGCTCGATCCCCGGAATGCCGGGGAGCTTCGGGCGATTCAGCGGGCCGGTCGCCAGGCAGAGGAAGCGCGCGCGCATGCGGTCGCCGCGGTTGGTCGCGACGATCCACCGCGCCTCGCCCTCGTCCCAGTGGATGTGCTCGACGCGCGTCTGAAAGCACACGTCGCGATAGAGATCGAACTTCCGAGCGATGGCCTGGCTGTGGTCGAGGATCTCCTTGCCGTAGGAGTATTTCTCCTTCGGCATGTAGCCGACCTCCTCGAGCAGCGGCAGATAGACGTACGACTCGATGTCGCAGGCGATGCCGGGATAGCGGTTCCAGTACCAGGTGCCGCCGAAGTCGGCCGCCGGGTCGACGATGCGGATGTCCTCGACGCCGGCCTGGCGGAGGCGTGCGCCCGCGAGCAGGCCGCCGAAGCCGCCACCCACCACGAGCACCTCGACCGCGTCCGTGAGCGGCGCGCGCTCGAAGCCGGGCGCGACGTATGGGTCGTCCAGGTAGTGCGCGAACTGGCCCTCGACCTCGACGTACTGATCGTTGCCGTCGGGTCGGAGACGCTTGTCGCGTTCCTCACGGTACTTCCGGCGCAGTGCGTCCGGATCGAATCCTCTCGCGGCTCCGTTGTGCTTCGTGCTCGACATGTCGTCCCTTTCCTTGCGCCCGCGCTCTTCGCGCGGAGCGGCTCAGGCTCCCGGCGCGAGCCCGAAGATCGCAGCGTTCCAGACGCCGGCCACGACCTCGGCCACCGTCCGGGGATCGGTGCGATCGTCGCGCCGCATGCGATCGTTGGCGACGCCGTTGTTCATGAGCACCAGCGCGCGCGCGAGGCGCTCGGGGTCGTCCGCCCGGCTCCGGCCCAGCTCGACCTGACGCCGGATGAACGACGCCGTCAGGTCGACGAAGTAGTCCACCACCCGTCGCTGCCACTGCTCGTAGACCGTCGGGTAGCCACCGGCCGCCTGCGCGACCGCGTAGACGGACGCGCGACGTGCCTCCATGACCTCGAACATCTCCGTGAGGTGCGTGACCGTCGCCTCGACGGGATCGCCCTCCTCGGCGTCCTCGAGCCACGGCGCGACCGAGGCGCGGATCTCGTGCTCGAACTGCTCGAGCAGGCCGAGCGCGAGCGCGTCGAGACCCGAGAAGTAGTGGTAGAAGGACGAGCGCGTCATGCCGGTCCCGGTCATCACGTCGTCCACGGTGAGCGCGGTGAAGTCCTTCGCGGCCAACGCGGCCTCGGCGGCGCGCAGGATCTCCGCCCTGGCATCCTCGGTGGATCGTCGAATCCTCTTGACCGCCTGCTGTGGCATCCCTGCTCACCCTGCGTCGATGAGAGGGGACCGTAGCGCAGGCACACACTATTGACAAGGTGTCGATAGGCGCGATCGACTCCGATCTCGCCGGCGGTGCCACAAGGTGCGCCGGCTACAGGCCGATCGCGCGCAGACCGTCCTGCCACGGCAGGACGTCGACACCCGCGACCCGCCGCGGCACATCGCCGAGGTAGAGTACCAGCGGCGTATGTCGCTTCCCGAAGGTGTCCGCAAAGGACCGCAGGCCGCGAAGGTCATGCGGTGCAACGGATCGTGATGCCTTCAGGTCGAGCCTCTTCGATCTTGCGGCGGAACCCGGGGAGCGCGCCGACCTCCAGTCCCGGGAGCCGGCGCGCGCGCGTGCCCTCGACCGCCGCTTGCAGAGGCGCGACGCCGACGCCCGGTTGGCCCGAACCCGCGCCGAGCCGGGCACGGTGACGCTCTCGGCGGCACGCCGGGCGCGGCTCAAGGCGCTCGGCTACCTCCGCTGAGAGGCGCGCGAGCCTCGCCGGGGCGCGGTCAGGGATCGCCGTCCAGCCGTGACGTGGCCGGCGCCAGCATGCTCGCGAGCGCGCCGATCAGCGCGTCCGTCACCAGACGATTCCCCTCCTCGGTGAAGTGCGTGTACGCGTCCGAGAAATAGGTCTCCTCGGGGAGCGCCTCCGTGAGGTCGATCACCGCCGCACCGCTCTCCACGCTGACGGCGCGGACGACGGCAACGGCGCCCGCGACGTCGCGCCGGGCGTAGGCGCCCGTCAGCTTGAGCGCTTGGAGGTGGAGCGGGGCGAGCACGACGATGGTGCGCACGCCGCGTGCCGTGAGCGCGCGCACGGCTGCCGCCATCACATCGACCGCCGGGGCGTCGCGGTTGAGCGCCGCGGGATAGAGGTCGGTGCGGCGGAACGGGCTGCTGGTCCAAGTGGCCGGGCCCCTCGGTCGCGTGCGGGTCGGCGGCGGCTTCGGCAGCCGCCCGGCCCCCGGGCGTGGGGGCGCGGCACGTCGCGGCCAGGGTCGCCCGACGCCACCTCCCGGCGGCACGCGCTTGCCGGCTCCCGGCGCGAGCGCTGGCTGACGCCGCAGCGGCGGCGCGGCGGCGCCGCTGAGCCTCGACCGGAACGCCTCCCGGTAGTCCCGCAGCATCGCCGGCAGCTCCGGCACCCGTAGCCGGCGCAAGAGCGGCATCGTGAGCACGCTCGCATCGGAGACCCCGGCCTCGTCGAGCGGTAGGGCGATCGCCTCGAGGGCGCGCGTGGGACGCACGAACGCCACCAGATCCGGATGCTTGATCCTGAGGTTCCGAAACCAGGAGTCCGAGAACGTCTGAAGGTTGGCGATCAGCACGACCGCCCCGGGGCGCCGCGCGCTCAGCGCGTCCGCCAGCAGATAGTAAGCGACGGCGTCGAAGCCCGGTGCCGCGAGCACGCGCAGCGGCACGCCCGCCTGCCCGCCCGCCCCTTCGAGCATGACGGCCAGCGTCTTCTCGGGGCGCAGGGTTCCGTGGTCGAGCAAGGACGAATCGCCGAGGACGACCGCCGTCCGCGGCTCTGCCGTCACCCGCTCGGCCACGGAGGCGAGCCGGGCCTCGGCCTCCGCGACGCGCAGCGCCACCGGCGCGTCCGTGGCCGGCGCCTCGACTGGCGGCCGCATGCGATAGGCGATCGCCACCAGGACGACGAGCAGCACCAGCGTCTCGACCATCGTGCGAAGGTAGCGCGGCATCGAGGCTCAGAACTGAAAGTAGATGAACCGCTCGCTGAGCGGCGAGAAGAGGAACACCAACACCGCCGCCGCTGCGTAGACCGTCGCCTGCACCAGCGGCGGCGTCCGCAGGAAGACGCGCCCGGGACGCCGGTCGGCGGCGAGTTGGTGGACGGCGAACGCGAGCACCGTCCACCCGACCGCACGCACGAACGCCGGGCTGGTCGCGAGGCCGGGCTCGATGATCTGGCGCAGGAAGATCCCGACCTCGGCAAGCGACGGGGCGCGAAAAATGACGAAGCCCGCCGCGACGAGGTGGAAGGTCGCGAGCCGCCGCCCGAGGACGGCGAGGGCCGACTCGTGGCGCACCCGGCCGCGGAAGAGCAGGCGGTGCAGCGCCAGCAGAACGCCGTGGTACGCCCCCCACACCACGAAGGTCCACGCCGCGCCGTGCCAGAGGCCGCCGAGCAGCATCGTCAGCATCAGGTTCACGTAGGTCCGCGCGCGGCCGCGCCGGTTGCCGCCGAGCGGGATGTACAGGTAGTCGCGCAGCCAGGTCGAGAGCGAGATGTGCCAGCGGCGCCAGAACTCGACCGGGTTCTGGGCCGCGTAGGGCATCCGGAAGTTGATCGGGATCCGGAAGCCGAGGAGGCCCGCGAGCCCAATGGCCATATCGGAGTAGCCCGAGAAGTCAAAGTAGATCTGGAAGGCGTAGGCATACGCTGCCACCAGGAGGTTGATCCCCCGGTAGCGCCAGACGTGGGCGAAGACCTCGTCGACGTACTCGCCGAGCACGTCCGCGCACACCACCTTCTTGAAGAGGCCGAGCGCTATGAGCATCAGCGCCCGCTCCGTGGCGGTGCCGCCGATCCGTGTGGGGCGCGCGAGCTGGGGGAGAAAGTATGCCGCCCGCACGATCGGCCCGGCCACGAGCTGCGGGAAGAAGGCGACGTAGAGCGCGAAGTCGAGCAGGCTCGGGTGCGGCGGGATCGCGCCCCGGTACACGTCGATCGTGTAGGAGAGCGACTGGAAGGTGTAGAACGAGATGCCGAGCGGCAGGATCACGTTGAAAAAGGCGGGATCGACGAGCGGCGTCTCGACCAGCGCCGCGAAGCTCGCAGCCGCGAAGGCGGCATACTTGAAATACGCCAGCACACCGAGGTTCCCGACCAGGCTCGCGAGCAGCCATGCCCGCCGTCCGCCGCGGGTCGCAGCCGCGTGCATGCGCCTGGCCGCGACGAAGTCAAGCGCCGTCGAGAACATGAGCAGCAGCACGAACGGCGGATTCCACGAGATGTAGAACAGGTAGCTGGCGCCGAGCAGCACGAGCTTCCGGAGGGTCCAGGCGGGCGTCAGGGCCAGCGCCCAGAAGACGAGCAGGACGGTCGGGTAGAAGAGCAGGAACTCGAGGCTGTTGAAGAGCATGCGCCGCGCGATGCTAGCGGCCGACCCGCAGCCGGTCTACCGACCTAGACGTTGGGCACGCCGGTGTCTGTGCGCCTTCGCCTGTGCGCCTTCGTCTTGACGCCCCCCGTGACGCTTGCGACACTCGGAGCCGGCGCCGCCGGACTCTGCATGCGCACGAGAACGCTCGCCCTCCTCACCGTCGAGACGGCGGTATTGCTCCTGCTGCTCGAGATCGGCACCCGCCTGGTGGCGCCGCCGCAGGTCGACGTCCCGCACCAGCGGGTCTTCGCGCAGGGCTTCTACACCTGGTACCCGGGCGCACGCTTCACGTACCACAACCTGCCGGACGTCGATCCGCCCGCGGTTCCCATCCGGATCAACGAACATGGCCTGCGCGGGTCGTCCTTCCCCACCGCGAAGCCGCCCGGCGAGCGCCGCGTCCTCGTCCTCGGGGACTCCTACACCGCCGCCGTGCAGCTTCCCGAGGAGGCCATCTTCACCACCCTGCTCGCGCGGCGCCTGAACGAGGACGCGCCTCCGGACGTCCGCTACCGGGTCCTGAACGCGGGCTTCAACGGCGCCTCGACCGCCCACGAGCTCCTCTACTTTCTCGCGCGTGGCCGCGCGCTGGCGCCCGACGTCGTCGTCCTGCAGCTCTGCTTCAACGACGTCGAGGACAACGTCGCGCGCGGCGGCTTCCGCGTGATCGACGGGCGGCTCGACCTGGACGAGAGCCTGCGCCGGCCGCCGCGATGGCGAGGGCCGCTGCTCGCGCTCCGCGACGCCATCGGCAACCGCAGCCTCGCCTTCTATCTGCTGTACAAGGCAGCCGGGGACGCCTTCGCCGGGCTCGCGTCCGCGCGCGCGCAGGCGGCGGCCGGCGCCGCCGAGGCCGAGGATCTCGAGCCCGGCGTCGAGCTGACACGGCTCCTCGCGGCACGGCTCGTTGCCGCCGCCAACGCCGCGGGGGCGCCGGTCGTGGTGCTCACGATCCCCGAACCGATCTACCTCGCGGGCGCCGACCGCGCCTACGACCAGGTCATCGGGGGACTGCGCGACGCCGTCGCGGGCACGCGCAACCGGCTGATCGTCGCCGATCCGCTCCTGCTCGCCGCGGAGCGCGCGGGCCGGCGCACCTACCTCGCAGCCGACGGTCACCTGAGTCGCGACGGCCACGAGCTGATCGCGACCGCCCTGGCGTCGGCGATCCTCGGCCCGTGAGCCGGCGCGCCTACGCCTCCACCCGGTAGTCGACGCGGACGTTCGCGGTCGCAACTGCGACCGTCCCGTAGAGCGGTCAGCGCCGCTTGAAGCCCTCGACCAGGCGGGCCGCCTCGGCGTCGCTTACGCCGCGCAGGACAAACGCGAGGCGCACGGCGGTAAAGAGGGTGACGTCGGGGCGCGGCTGCGCGCTGCGGTCGACGTCGCCCTCGATCGTCACCCGGGCGTCCGCGAGTGGAAGCTGCTGGTCGCGCGCGAGGACGTGCAGCAGCTCGACGCCGCACGACGCGATGCCCGCCAGGAAGGCCTCGGGCGGGGTCAACGCCTCGCCCGGACAGCCGTTCTGCGCGGGCCCGTCGATGATGAAGTGATGCTGCCGGGCGCTGCAGAGCACGCGCCCGAACGTCGCCGTCGACTGCGCGCGCACCTCGTAGCGACGGAGGGTGGTCTCGGCCATCGCTCCTCCTTGGCGCGACCGGCGTGCGCCTGTCAACGCTCGACGAGCGGGCCGGGCGCGGGGGCGTGCCCGGCGGCGCTGGGGCGGCTTCGGGACCAACGCGGGCGTGCGGCTTCGGCAAGGAGGGCAGCCCGAGTTCTGGATCGGCAGCGACGGCACGCACCGCGCCGCTGCGTCACGGTTTGCGAGGATCGCGCGCCGGCTCTACCGCACACCCTTCTTCGAGCTTCCGAATGAAGCGCTGCTTGTCTTGCATGATGCGCCGGACCTCCTTCGGGCTCGCGTCCGGAGCCTCATCGTAGAGCGCTCCCCAGCACACCAGCTCGACCAAGAGCGGGATGAGCGCCCGCCCCTTGTCGGTGAGCGTGTAGATCACCTGGCGGGCGCTCTCCGGGTCGGGTCGCTTGGTGATGATCCCGGTGGCTTCGAGCCTCCGGAGGCGATCGGCGAGGACGTTGGTCGCGATCGCCTCGTTCGACGCGAGAAACTCCTTGAAGTACCGCTTCCGGACGAACACCATGTCGCGCACGATCAGCAGACTCCACTTGTCACCGAGGAGATCCAGAGAGCAGCTGATCGGACAGCCGGAACGTCGTTGATCTGGGTCGAATGGCACCAAATCGTCCTTTCGGTGGGTATCGCTTGTATTATGCCAGTGGTATCGCTAGAGTTCAACTACTTGCAGTAGGCAAGGAGTCGAAGGCATGCGAGAGAAAAGGAGCCACCAATGACGGGACCTGCGATGGTCGAGGAGCAACTGGCGAGACACCGGCGCGATGACACCGAAGTCGTCGGCCCCGAACGGCGAGCATTCCTCAACGCGGCGCTCAAGGCGCACCTCGGGGCGGAGCTGGACGGCGACATCCCGGCGATCGTCTCCACGTTCGCGCCGGGCGGTCATCTCAACTTCAACGGTACCGTGTATGATACGCCGGAGCGCCTGAGCGCGTTTCACCAGGACTTCGGTTGGGATGGTCGCGGCGCGCTCTCGGACATCGGCGGCGAGATCGCGCGCCTGCACTACACGCACGACAGCGTGATCGTGGAGTACGTCGTGCGCTGCACGGTCGCGGCGCCGCTGCACGGCGCGCCGGCGGGGCGAGCCGTGGAGTTCCCGATGTGCGGCATCTATCAGTTCGACGAGGCCGGGAAGCTCCTCTCCGAGCGCGGATACGCGGATTCCGGCGCGCTCTTGCCGGAGCCGGTGCTGCCGTTGTGAGCGCCATCCGCCAGCGTTGGTCCGCGATCCTCGACGCCGAGGTCGCGGCGGGCGAGCCGCCCGCGCGGCACCTCGAGGCGCTCCGCATTCCCAAGCTCGAGGGGTGGGAGTCGGGGCGCGTGTGGATGACGTGGACGGTGGACGCCGACCTGACGACCCCCATGGGCCCCGTCTTCGGCGGCTACCTCGCGGCGCTGGCCGACCACGTCATGGCGTGCGCGCTGTTCACCGTGCTCGAGGACCACGAGACCTTCTCGACGAGCGATCTCCACGCCAACTTTCTGCACCCGGTACGGAGCGGCCGCGTCGAGATCGAGGCGCTCGTCATCAACAGAAGCGAGCGGGCGGCCGCCTGCGAGACCAGATTCAGCGACACTTCCGGGCGACTGCTCGTGCGTGCCGTCGCGACGCAGGCGATTCGGTCGAGGCCGCACGGCGCTTGAGGAGACGCGCCGTCTCGGAACGGCTGCCGAGAGGACAAGCGCCGGGGCGGGAACCTCGGTGCCCCACTGCTCCTGGTCGCTCTTGGTGCAAGCCGCCAGCAAGGGCCTCCAGGTGGTGAGCCGATCACCACTTCTCGAGGGTTGCGTCACCGCACTCACGGCGGGTCAACAGGATCAGTGATCGTAGCGTCGTCATGCTCGTCAGCCGCCACGCCGCCCGTGGCGTCGCGCCATGCGATGCGAGGGCGTCACGGCGTGATCCTCAGCGTCGCGTCCACCGCGACCTCTTGCGGGTCGATCCGGCGCGACGCGCAGATCGAGATCGACGCGGTACCATCCCTCCGCGGTCTCCGGGCGGGTCCGCCACCAGTCGTCGGTGAGCGCCACCGGTCGCCAGTTGGCGGCGTCGGCGGACGGTGGCACGGGTCCCGACACGGCGATGAACTCTGCCCGCTCGACGGCGAGCACCGGGGTTGCGGGGGTCTGCCGCTTCAGGTGGACGAGGGCGGCGACGGCGGCGGCCACGACCGTCCCGATCGCCGCCCACCGCGCCAGACGGATGGGCCAAGCTTCAGGTGCGACGTCGCCGTCCGCGGCCGGCGTGGTGCGCAGAAAAGGGGCGTCGTCGCTGGTGCTCACCGGAGCTTCAGGATGCCGAGCTGGGTCGCCTCGTAGATCGCCTCGCTCCGCGAACGGACCGCGAGCTTCCCGTAGATGTGCTTCACGTGGCTCGCCACGGTGTGGAACGAGATGTCCAGGATCTTCGCGGCCTCCTCGAAGGTGAAGCCCTTCGCCAGCACCTCCAGCACGTCCCGCTCCCGCGCCGTGAGCTCCGGAGGCGGCGGCGTCGTCGGTGCCGGGGCGCGGGGCGCGGGACCGTGGAAGCGTTGCAACAGGTGGCGCGCGATCGCGGGGCTGATCGGCGCGCCGCCCGCCAGGAGATCCATGATCGCCGCCCCGACGTCGAGGGCGGGCCGGTCCTTGAGCAGGTAGCCCGTCGCGCCCGCCTCGATGGCTGCAACCACGTGCTCCTCGTCGCCGAAGACCGAGATGACGATGACTCGGGTGCACGGGGCCGCTGGCGAACTTCCCGGATGAGGTCGATGCCGTTGCCGTCGGGCAACCCGAGATCGATCAGTGCCACGTCGACTCGGCGTTCCGCCGCGAGCGCCAGACGCCCTTCGGCGAGCGTGCCGACGGCCGCCGCGACGCAGACGCTACCGCTTGCAACCGTACGAAAAAGAACGGGGACGCACGCGCGCATCCCCGAGCACGACGCGACCTGGATCGGAATGGCGCAGCTTGGCGCAGGTGCTCGACGATCTGCGGCCGGGACGCGGTCCGCGATCAGTCGGCCCTGGCCTTGAATCGCTTCGCGTCGTTCCTCGAAAACGTCGAGTAGACGGCTTCCCAGCAGACCCCGTTGCCGGCCTGGAGTTGCGCCCGCACGGGGACGGTCAGCGGCAGGGTCGGGAGCCCGGCGAGGTTCGTGCCCTTGCCCTTCAGGGTGATCTTCGCCTTGCCCGCCGCGCCCGGCTTGAGCTGCAGATGCCGCAGGCCGTCGGGCAGGAGCGTAGGGTCGTTCCGCTTGTAGCCCTTCGTGCCCGGCGGGTTGCCGATCGCCTTCCAGCACGGCTTTGTCTCGCACAGGCCGCCGGCGGGCGCCCGCGCGCCGAAGAGCAGGGTCTGCGGAGCACTCTCGTCGTACAGGCAGAACGCGTAGTGCGTCTGGGTGAGGGGATCGCCGAGCTCGCCGGAGGTGGTGGCGGCGCCCTTCCGCCACAGCCACCGGATCGCGTCCCTGACGTCGTCGGATCCGGGGTCGTTCGCGACGAGGAGATGGGCCTTCCGCGGCTCGACCGGCGCCTTGCATCCCGGGAGGGGCGTCGGCGCGCACTCGAGCGGCGGGACCGGCGTCGGGGTGGTGGTCGGCACCGGGCTCCCGAGGACCACGGTTCCGGTCTCGCCGGCGAAGTTCGTCGGCGAGTTCGTGCCGACGCTGTAGCTCGGCACGCCGGGGTCGACGACCGTGATCGAGTCGACGCCGTCGGTGGGCATCACGCCGGGCGGGATGTCGATCGTCTGGTAGAACCACCAGATCACGGTATCGCCGGTCGGATCGAGGATGCCGTCCGGCACGACGTAGTCGGGCGCCGGCACGTCGGGAAGCGCCGCGTAGCTCTGCGTGCCGACGAGGAACTTCTTGAAGGCGGTGCCGAACGGCAGGTTGGCGCCGAGCAGGTCGCCGTGGTCGTGGTTGTACGAGTTCGTCTCGTACCAGTGATTGCTGATCGCGACCTCGTTCTCGGAGCCCCCGATCTCGTGCATCTCGATGAACTGGACGCTCCGGTCGGGCGAGCTGTAGAACTCGCTGAAGCGCCAGAGGTGCGAGCCCGCGTGCGCGCCCGAGCAGAGGAAGAGGGCGAGACTCGCGCCCGCGAACCCTCGGCGCAGCACCGACCCGGGAAGCATGGCATGCGCATACCACCGGTCAGAATTTCGAAGCAATCACGATCGTGGCTGCTGGTCGTGCTGGCGGCCGTCTGGGGTTGCGAGCCCGCGCCGCCCCGTCTGCTCGTGCTCTCGCCGGAGGTCGCGCGAGTACTGGTGGATTTCGAGGTCGCGGCGGCGGTCGCCGGCGCCGACGACCGATCACGGGCGCTGCCCGAGCTTGCGCATGCGACCTCGCTCGGAGCCCTCGAGGGGCGCGACGTCGCCCGGGCGGTCGCGCTCGCGCCGGCGCTCGCGCTCGGCCTCGCCCGGGACGCGGAGCGGCGCTTCGCCGCCCGGCTCGGCGCGCGCGGCGTGCAGGTCGAGCTCTTCGACCCGCGGTCGATGGACGAGGTCCTGAGCGCGCTGCAACGGCTCGGCGCGCTGGTCGGCCATCCCGAGCGCGCGTACCCGCTC
>Ga0302046_10004847_pt1 | contig 11906 bp, 10 predicted proteins | sample RVTome_11_FD_200261 | JGI IMG/M metagenome (GOLD analysis project Ga0302046, IMG submission 200261) | Soil microbial communities from uranium-contaminated site in the Upper Colorado River Basin, Wyoming, United States - RVT147D111 (version 2) ... | reverse complement strand
GCAGCGAGTGCACCGCCACCGCTGACGACACCGGTGGCGTGCACGACCCGAACCCCGGCAGCGGCGAGGGCACCGGCCCCGGTGATGGAGCCTTGACCGGCGACCCGACGTTGCCCGGTCGCGGCGACCTGCCCTCCCCCGTCGAGCGCCGCGCTGCCGGCCACGGTTCGGTGGCCCGTGGCCACGAGCACCCCAGCCCCGGCAAGGGACGCTGTGCCATGGACGACACGCCCACCGGACCCCGAGAGTGCACCGCCGCCAGCGAGGGCCGCGACGCCGGTGACCGTCCGCTGCCCCGTCGCGGCCAGCGTGCCACCGGCTGCCAGGGACCCGGTGCCACCGACCACCCGCAGACCGGAGGCTGCGAGCAGACCGCCACCTGAAAGGGTGCCGGTCCCTTCGACCACTTCGCCACCAGCGGCCGCGCCACGCACCGCCCAAGTGATGACCGTGCGCCCGGACGCCTCCCCGCCGGTCTGCCAGGTGGCAGGGTTGACGCTGGCGGCGGTCACGGTGTCGGTGCACGAATCGATGCGGGTCGCTGTGGACGTGACGGTCTGCTGGCTGCTCGGGAACGGGTCGGCTGGCTCGGGGAACGGGTCCTCGTTGCTGGTCATGGCGGTGCCGACCAGCGTCTCTTCGGACCCCCACGGGAAGTCGAGGTTCGGCGGGTCTGCCGAGTTGGACGTGAACGCGACAGCCGGAGCGGTCGCCGCGTCGTGGCCCGACAGACGTCGGGCGACAGCACCGAAACTGCAGTTGTTGACGGTCGTGACCGTGATCGACGCCGGGGGTGTCGCTTCGAAGTCGGTGTAGGCGAACGACGCGGTGACGCCGGAGCCCTCCGTGGCCGTGCTGTCGACGAGCTCGGACCATCCGGCCGGGAACGTGGTGCCCGGCGAGAGGTTGTTCTTGCCGGTCGCCATCTCGACCAGGACCCGGCTGCCGATCACGGTGCCTGACGGCATCGTCACGACATGCGAGGTCGCCGCCGTGTCGCGCAGGCTGGTCTGGACCGCTTCGAGGACCGGAGCGGCCATCGGGTCATGTCGCCAGGTTGATGTTGACCTCGAGATCCCCGATAGGGACCACGAAGTCGTCGCCGATCTGGACGGCGTTGGCGGTCATCAGCCCGTCGCCGAGGAAGGTGCCGGCGGTTTCGTCGGTCCACGTCGAGAAGTGCGTGAAGTCCTCGGCGCCGTCGACGTCGGCGAAGGTGATGTCGGCGTCGTTGAGGACCCGGCGGGTGCCGGCGTTCGTGCCCGGGGCGCCGAAGGACGCCTGGATGCGAGTGGTGTGCACGGCCGGGTTCGCTGTCCCCGCCGAACCGGGGTCGCCGACGTGGAGCTTGACCCACACCGCGGTGGGTGCGGTCCAGTTGGTGGCGTTCCCGAAGCCGTTCAGGATGCTGTCCGCGATCGCGGACGAGAAGCCGAGGGTCGTCATTGGGTGGTCTCCTTGCGAAGGGGGTCAGGCTCGGGTGAGGAAGGCGGCAGCGAACTCTCGGGGGATGCACGAGAGGTTCCCGCCGCTGTTCTGGAAGCCCATCGCTTCCACGTACTCGCCGACCGCGAGCGGGATCATCTGGACCGCTTGGAAGATGCTGCCGAACGTGTTCGAGGCGTTGAACCGGCTGCCCTGCAGCGTGGTCGTGCCGTTCGTCCGGAAGAACACCTGCCGGATCCCGGTGGCGTTGGTGCCGAACTCGGCGGTGACGATGAACAAGTAGCGACCGGCGGTCTGGACTGTGATCCTCGACGAGTTGGAGACCGTCGAGTGCATGGCGTCGTTGTCGAACGTCTCGGAACCGCAGGCGAGCGCGGCCGCTGTCGAGTTGCTCAACGTCTGGCCGATGCCGTCGAACACCGAACAGGCCGGCGGGTCGATGAAGAACTCCTGGTTGTCCCGCAACCCGTCACCCCAAGCAGCGGGGGCGACTGCACCAGTGGCCGGATTATGGATTGTCTGAACGTCTACATACGGCACGGGTCAGACCACCTCCAGCTGCTCTGCGGTGACGCCGTCCTTGAACATGACGAGGGCCTCGGCGTGCGCCTCGTTGGCGGCATCCACCCGGGCCCGTGCATCGCTGACAGCTGCGCGCTCGGCTTCGTTGAGCACCGGGCGGTGACGGTCCCGGCGTCGAGCTGCCATGCCGCACTCGGTCTCAACCCGTGCCTGCTCGCGGCGGGCCTCGCCGATCGCCGACTTCGCGGCGCCGACTGACTCTCGGTTCCGGTCCCATGCCGCCTGGACCTCGTCGGCGACTGCCTCTTCGGCAGCACGCAGCTCATCCTCTGCTGCGACCACGGCTGCGACCTCCGGCGGGAGGTCCTCGCCGTCTTCGCCTCGGAGGAACGGCGCCGGCAGGGCCGCCCGGGCTTCGAGTAGGGCGTCACGGGCGCGCTGGTAGGCCCGGTGCTTGGGCTTCACATGCAGCTCCTTACCTAGGTAGTAGAGTCACCCCACGATGTGGGACGACCTGACGGGAGCGGCGAAAGCTCGCTTCGACGAACATGTCGACAAGGGAGGCTCGACGAGCTGCTGGCTCTGGACCGGCTACGTGAACCCGAACGGCTACGGCATGGTCGGTGGACTAGGGAGGACGACCTACGCCCACCGCCTCGCCTACGAACGCTGGCGAGGCCCCTTGGCCAGCGGAATGGTGGTCGACCACGTGTGCCGGATTCGCCACTGCACCAACCCGGACCACCTCGAAGCGGTCACCAATCGGGAGAACATCCTTCGGGGAGTTGGGGCAACCGCTGTCAACGCTCGCAAGACGCACTGCAAGCGGGGTCACGAGTTCACCCCCGAGAACACCTGGACCTACCAAGGCATGCGGCGCTGCCGAGCGTGTTGGCCCATCGAGAACCGCGCTAAGTCGAAGGGGTTGCGTCCGTGGAGACACGACTTCGACGACGGTGCAATTGTCAGGCGTCACGACTCCGGGGAGAGCTTCCGCTCGATCGCTCGCGACCTAGGCGTTGACCACAAGGTCGTCTCGCGCCACTACCACCAGGCCAAGAACTAACCCCACGTGGTCGTGACTCCCCATTCGCTAAGCCCCCAGATCCACGCTTCGCCGTCGTCGGCGTTGGACGTGTTGTACGTCGCGTACCAGGAGCCGTCGAGGTTCATCTCGTTGCGGATGCCTTCGACGATCAGCTCGTTCTCGATCGTGGCCCCGACGTCCTGTGGGCGCCGTTCGACGGTGATCCGATCCGAGACCTGTTGGGCGACCACGATGGCGTCGAGGCCGTCCTGTCCGCCGCCGGGGCCCAGTGGGAGACGGCGGATGCGGGCCTGTGGCTGGCTGTACCGGCCGATCAGCCACAGGCCGGCCGACCGGGCCGCCTGCGGGGTGGAGGCTTCGGTGTCGATGTCCCGGGACCGTGCCCCGTAGGCAGCGATGCTGTCGTCGTCGGTGACGATCTCGGTCCCGCCCTGCCAGCCGACCTTGACGGTGTTGACGATCGTGTCAGCGGCGTTGGGTTCGGGGGCGATGTCGTTGCGGTAACACCATGCGCCGGGCAGGTCGTCGTTGTCGGTGAACGTCGCTTGGCTTGTGGTGGACCGGGTTTCGGTGAGCCGGGCGTAACGGCCACGGAACTTGAGCTTCCCGCCACCCGGATGATCGACGTAGAGGGCGCCTTGTTCGGACTCGACGACCCGACCGAGGTATTCGCCGACCGTCGACCCGTCGTAGGTGGCGGGCCCGACGGGGGTGTCGCCGTCGGCGATGTCGCGCAACGAGTCGGGGACCCCGATGATGTCGAGCACCCGGTTGATGCGGGCACCGGACAGTTCACCGGCGAACGCTTCCGAACCGGCCTCGTAGTGGGCAGCCACCTGCTCGGCCGACAGGGCGTACCCGTAGATGGCCGCTTCGTCGACAAGGCCGTCGAAGCCGTAGTCACCGAAGCCGTTGTCGGTTGTGTTGCCGACCGTCCAGATCAGGTGCCCGGACCACGTCCCCGGGTTGGTGCCCGACACCGTGGTCTTGGTTTCGAGGGCGCCATCGACGTAGAGGGCGACGTCGGAGGGTGAGGTGCCGGCACCGGAGATGACGCACACCACGTGATGCGGTTCGTTGTCGTCGATCCGTGTGTCGCCCCGGGCCTTGTAGAAGCTGCCGAGGCCGAAGAAGTCGATGACCACTTCGCCGTTCGGGGAGCCGGACGCGGCCGGGTGGATTTGGAGAGCGAGAGCGCTGCCCAGGCTGTAGTCCCGTTGTGCGGCGATGATCGTCTTGACCGCCAACGTGTCCCGGTCCGTTTGCACCCACGCTTCCAACGTGCACGGCGCAGCGACCGGCAGACCCTCCCCGGACCACTGGCCCCGGTTGTCGCCCACATGCGGGAACCGGACGGACCCGCCGCCGCCCAACACGAGCGGGTCCTCACCGAGGATCGCGTTGTCGTACACGCCGTGGCGGCCGTTCCCGGACGAGTCGGCCATCTGGGTGCCGGCCGACTCGTCGAGACGCCAGAACGCCGAGGGCTGATCGGCCAGCACCTCGGCCTCGTAGGCGGTGCCCGGCAGGGCGGTGCCCTGGATGACACCGAGGAGATCGGTGAGCTGCACCGCTGACCGGGAGGCGTAGGGCTTCTCGTAGGTCTGCTGCCACCCCGACAGCGGGAACCCGTAGAACAGGTCTGCGGCAGGGTCGAGGCACCGGAACCGCATCGGGACCTGCGGGAGCAGGTACCCGAAGAGGTCCCCCGCGGTGTACTCGGGGTCGAGGAGCCGGTCGTTGGACCGGAGCTCGGCACTCCCCGTGCCGGGCGGGAAACGGTCCAGCTCGTCGTCCCGGCCGACCTGCCAGGACAGGGTGCGGAGCCGCTGGCGGGTGCCGGTGTCGGTGACCTCGTCCGGGATCGCTTCCCAGTCGAACCCGCTGATCGTCGCGGGGGAGACCACGGTCCAGGTCCGCCCGGCTGCGTCGGCGAAGCTCGTCGTGCCCGGGGCCTGGGCGGTGAAGTCGGGGTTGGCCCGGACGTCGGTGCCGGCCTGACCGGCGATCAGCTGGGCGGCGTGGAACCGTCCGGTGGGCCGGGCGAACCCGCTGGAGGGCACATCGCCGACACCCATCGTCGCTGTCGAGTTGAAGACGCTCGTCGTGCCGGAGGTGACCGACGAACCGATCAGCGTCCAGGGGCCGGCGATCGTCGCAGCAGTCCGGAAGAACACCGTGTGCCCGCCCACACCGTTGTCGACGTCGATGACCGCCGACACGGCCAGGCGACCTGACGCGATCGGCAACGGGGCAGGGCACACGTTGTCGATCGCCGCCGTCCCGTCCGCCGAGTGCCGCAACACGAGCCGCCGGTTGGCGTCCACCCACAGCACCCACGACTGGTTCGACGGGGGCACGAACTTCCCGAACAGCTCCATCCCGGTCGTCGGGGGTGACTGCCATGCCACCAGGGTGGCGTCCACCCGCACTTCCATGTCGCCGGTCACATCCAACGCCGCATCATCGGGGGTCGTCGCCCGCGCCAGCACTGCGCCGTTGACGTCGAGGTAGTAGACGCCGGCCTCGTCCAACGGGCCCGCTCCCCGCATGATCTCGGGGACGACCTGGGGGATCGTCACAGCAGCCGGCCCCGCACGTTCACCATGTTCCGGGACGCCGCCCGGTTGAACGCATTGGACACCCACCGCTCGGCGTCCGAGCTCGACGAGATGATGGCGCCCTTGAGGGAGATGGTCTGGTGGATCACGGTGACGTTGCCGCCACCCCCGTAGGCGGACTGGGGGGTCATCTGGCCCATGAACTGCTGGGCCAGCCCTGCGCCAGAACCTGCCAGATCGTGGTTCGAGATGATGCGGCCGTTCTGCTCCGGCTCGAACCACTCAACGCCGTCCTCGCCGACGAGGTAGCCCTCGTTGCGGCGCACCGGGCCACCAAGCGCACGTGCGTTGGAGCGCCCGCCGCTCCGAGGAGAAGCGCCGTAGCCGGCCAACAGCTCCTCGTGCGTCCGCACGTAGATGTTGATGACCTTGCCGTCGAGGTTGTTGGCCGCCCGGCCGACGCCCTCGATGCCCTCACGGGCCTGCACGGCGTTCGGGGTGCGGATCTCGGTCGACACAAACCCGGGAATGCCCCGCAGTCCGCCCGTGTAGTTCTCGGCGCCGGCCGTCATGACGGTGAACTTGGCGGCTGTCACGTCGGCCTCGGCCTGGGTGATGTGACCCTGTTCGACCCAGCGGGCAAGCATCGTCCTCGCCTCATCGACGCTGACGCTGCCGTCCTCGACCGCAGCTGCCAGCCCGGCCTGTGCCACCTCAAGATCCAGGGCCGACACAACGGCGTCGTCGTGGGCGTCGGCCAGGTCGCGGGACGCAGCAGCGGCCTCAGCCGAGTCCTTGCCGAACTCCTTCTCCGCCTCCGACAGCTTGACCGTGGCCTCTTCGACCCCGAGGCGGGCGTCACGCACACCCTTCGCCGCGTCCATCACCCCGAACAGCGGGTCGAACTGGGCCTTCAGGGTGTCGGCGTACTTCTGCAACGCCTCGACCGCTTGGGTGACAGCGTCCGCCTCTTCGTCGTAGGCCCCGGTCGCTTCCTCGATGGCCTGGGTGTTCGTCTCGCTGTCCTTCGCAGCCTGGACGGTGGCGTCGGACCTGCGCTCCAACGCCTCGCGGCCGGCGTCGATGAACTTGGCCTCTACGCCGGCAGCCGACAGCTCGTCGAGGAGCCGCTCGGCCGCAACAAGGTTCGTATCGAGGAGCTGATCGAACATCTTCGACAGGTCGCCAAGAGCGAACTTGGACCCGTCGGCAGCAGCAGCCATCTCCTCGGCCGCCTCACCGGTCGCCAGGAAGTCCTCGACCAGCTTGTCGATCTGGGCCGCCTTGCGAGCCTCGCCGATCTCGTGGATGGCGAACAGGACGGCCCCGACACCGGCCGCACCGGCGGCGAGGCCGGCAGCCTTCTGCAGGCCGCCCATCTTCCTCGACATCCCATCCGTGGCACCGGCGCCTTGGTTCATGGCGGACGCCATCGCACTGCCGAAGTTGTTGCCGATCCGGTCCGAGACGTTGGCGATCACCTTCGACATCGACGCCCAGATCGAGATCATCCGGCCACCGACCGACATCAGCGGACCGGCCGCGGCAGCAGCGATCACCAGACCGGCGGCGATCTTCTTGAGCGGGCCCGGCAGCTTGTCGAACGCCTCCAGGACCTTGGAAGCGAAGCCGATGATGTCGGTTGCGAGGGGAGCCAACGTGTCGCCGAGCCGGATCATCGCCGCCTGGAACTGGCCCCACGCCTTCGCGTTCTTGGCACCCATCGACTCGGCCCACTTGCCGAAGGCCTCGTCGGTGGCGCCGACCGAGTCGTTGAGCTCCTCGAAGATCTTGCGGTTCTTCTCGACGTTCTCGCCGGTCAGGGCCAGGCCACCCTGCACCGCCTGGGCGTCCTCGAGGAACTTGGTGAACCCGGCGTCGCCGAGGCTGGCCCGCAGCGTCTCCAAGGTGCTGAGGAGATCGCCGTCAGCGATCATCTTCCGGATGTCGTCACCGCTGATCCCGACAGCGGCCAGGGCTTCGGAGGCCTGCTGGGAGGGCTTCAGCAGCTTCGACATGATGTTGCTGAGCAGCGTCGAGGCGCCCGCAGCGTCGTTGCCCGACAGCGACAGAGCAGCCAGCGCGGCGCCCACGTCCTGGAAGGTGATCCCGAGCTCGGACGACAGGGGGAGCAGCCGGCCCATCTGCTTGGCCAGCTCGGCCGGTTCGGCCTTGCCCTCACGGGCCGTGGCCACCAGGACGTCGGTCGCAGCGGCAGCGGACAGGCCGCTCTTGGCGTAGGCGTTCATCGCCGACGAGACCGCGTCAGCGATGTCCACCGTGGAGCCCATGCCGGTCGCCGAAGCCTTGGCCGACATCTCCAGGGCGTCCATGGCGTCGGAGGCGTCGAGGCCCGACGACCGTAGGAAGTACAGGGCGTCGGCCAGTTCCTTGGGGGCCTTGCCCGTCTCGCCCGCCAGGTCGAGGACCTGGTCCTTCATGCCGTCGATCTCGTCGGCGGTAGCTCCCGCCAGGGATTGCATCTGGACGAAGACCGAGTCGAAATCCATCGACATCTTCGTGGCCGCTACCCCGACCCCGATGATCGGGAGGGTGACGTTGCGGGTGAGGGTGTCGCCGAGCCCGGCGGTCTGCTTGCCGAGCTGCTTCCACTTGTCGGCCTTGGCGACGTTGTCCGTCGCCGTCCCCGCCTCCCTGGCGGCCTTCATGTAGGAGTCGTGGATCAGCTTCAATCGAACACTTACGGTCTTTTCAGCCAATTAAGTGTCCTTTCGTGCATGTCCTACAACAGACGGAGTTGGTCTGTGCCGCCATCCCGCTTGCGTAAGTTGCAGACGAGGTGGCTCGCCTGGACGTTGGAGCGCAGGTGTTCGCCGCCGTGTACGACCGGAACGATGTGGTCGATGCTCAGGCTTCGAGGGTGGGGCCAAACCAGAGTCCGGCCGATGCGGTTGCCGCATATTCCACAGCGCCAGAGATCCCGGTCAGCGATCTCTATTCGCGTGAACGTCTCCCAAACTCCTTGCCGCAGACGCACGCGGCGATTGCTCGGGTAGGAGCGCCCTTCAGCCTGTCTTCGATCTCTCGACTTCTTCTGGTACTGCCGCACCCGGTCGGCGTTGTCGGACCGCCACGTTGCGACCTTGGCGGGGTTCCTTCGCTTCCACACCGATGACCGCGCCGCTCCACACGACTTGCACTCAAAGGTGAGGCCGTCCCCCGCTGCGGCGTTGCGGTGGAACTCTTCGCGCGACCTATAGACCCTGCAGGTCGAGCACCATTTCTGCCCATCTGGGGCAGCGGCCGCGCGGGCCGCGAGTTCCTGCTTCGATGTCGTTGTCCGGCCGACCCAGTTCGGATCTCCATGCCGGCGCCAACGGCAGTAGTGCGTATTGCACCAACCGTGACCGAACACCTTCTTCTCGCAGCCGTTGATGGAGCAGGTACGGTCTGCCATGTCGGCACCTCCTCGGGGTGTCGGCCTGGCCCCCGGCAGTTCCACCTGCGCGGGGGCCGTCTGATTTCGTGGTCTCACCAGGACAAGGCGATAGCCAGCGGGCTACCGTCGCCCTCATGGCGGACAACCAGAAGGGCTGGCGAGTGCTCGCCGGGCTCGTAGTGGTCGTGGTGGCTTTCGTCGGCTACCGGTGGTCCAGCGACCGTGGGGATGACCGGGTCGAGGCGCTCGCCGAGGAGTTCGCGTCAGCGACGGAGCCGGTGACGATCACCTACGAGGTCGACGGCACCACCACATGGGCCGACGTGACGATGGAAACCCCGGACGGCACCGAGCAGATCTCACCGGACGTGCCGTTGACCCGCACCGCGAGCGGCGAACGGGGGCTGGAGTACGCGTTCTCGGCCGGGGACTTCGTGTACGTGTCGGCCCAGAACAACGAGCGGACCGGCACTGTCACCTGCATCATCCGGGCGAGCGACGGCACGGTGATCGCCAAGAACACGTCGTCCGGCGCGTTCGCGATCGCCACCTGCGAGGGCTCAGCCCGCTAGCCCCCGGCCGTTCACCTTCTCGGTGGACCAGTACCAGCCGCCCATGTTCTGGCCCTGATTGTCCTCGTGTGCTGCACGTTGCGCCGAGTTGACCTCGGCGCACGAGTTGCACACGTCGGCGACAGCTCGCCAGCGGGGGGCGTGCGGGTCCTCGTCGAGGTCCCGCATCGTCTCGTCGCGTGGTCGGCCGCAACCACGACAGAGCAGGTCCTGTTCGCCCTGCCACTCGAGGGCGGCTTTGAGGTCTTCGGGGAGCCACTCGGCGTCGTAGGTGACCTCGACCCCTACGACCCGTCCTTCTTCGTCGGTGACGTTCCGGTGGACAGATCGTCGTTGTCGTCCCAGGAAGACAGATCGGGGGACTCCTCGGGGGCAGCAGAAGTCGAGGATCCGCCGTTCTGACGGAACGCTTCGATAAGTGCTGCCGTCACCGATTTTGGGGGGCCTGCCACCTGCCCGTTGGCCTCCAGGGCGGATTCGTACAGCTTCCCGAACTCACCGGGTGGGAAGCGGTCCATCATCTTCTGGGCCTGGGCGGGAGAGACCTTGGGGTCGAGTGACGCAGCGGCGATGAGGGCGGGAGCGAAGGCCTCGATGTCGGTGTCGAGGCCTTCGCGGCGTTGGGCCTCGGACGGAGGATGGGCCCTCTTCAGGTCCTGCCACGGCTTGTTGCCGATGCCCTGGAACGTGAACTCGCGCTGCGACGCCTCGATCTCGGCTTCGATGTCACGGACGGCACGCTTCGCTTCCGCCACCTCGGTGGAGGCGAGCATGTCCGCAGACGCCGACTGTGCTTCGAGGAGCGCACGGTCGAGGCGCTGGTGCTCGGCGATGAGGTCGGCGCGGCCGCACACCTTCGTCGAGGAGATGTACGGCTTGTAGTCCTCGAGCCAGGCGTCGAGGTCGGTCACGAGGCGACCACGATGGCGTCGAGGCCGGGCTCCGAGGAGCCGAAGATGGTGAGCATGAACCGGGCCTGCTGGTTGCGGGCGGTGGCGGCTGGGCGGCGGACGCCGATGGTGCCGGGGTAGGTCTCGGCGTCCTGGCCCGCGGCCCAGGCGGTGTCGGAGTCGATGCCGCGACGGACCACCAGGGTGCCCTGCTCGCCGCGGGTGTTGAACAGGGCCCAGTAGACGTCGGTGTCGCCCCCGGTCTTGTTGCGGCGCTTCAGCGTGAGCTCGGGGCTGACCTTGAAGGTGCCGGGGAGGGTGGCGTCGAACGGCTCGCACAGGGCGGCGTCGTCGACCTCGTTCTCGGAGAAGTTGATGTTGAGCCCGTCGCCGGTCAGGCCGCACTCGATGTCCTCTCCGGCGAGCAGCTCGGAGAGGGCGGGGAACTCCTTGTCGGCGATCACGGCCCATGTGACCTTGGTCATTCCGTCGTCGACGTAGCGGGGCATGGTCGGTCCTCCTGGACGCGAGAAACCCCGCCTATCGGCAGGGCCCTGGATGGGGTGGCGCCGGGGCGCCGGAGGGTTACTGGGGGATGGAGATCAGTCGGCGAGGTGGCGCCAGCGGACGTCGCCGAACCGAAGCTGGTTCGGGGACTGGAGGTGCGCGGCACCTACCGCGCAGGAGCCCTCACCCGAGTGGGGGGCGGGGGTCCCGGTGGTGATCGTGTGGCTGAACACCCGGCCGGGGTCGGACCAGTCAGGCTCGGCCTCCTCGGGCCGCCACTGCTTCGCCCACAGCGTGGTGCCGATCAGTCGGGTGGCGAGCCAGAAGGGCAGCGTGGCCGTGCGGGTGGCGGCCTCCCAGGTACCGCCGGCGTCAGCGTCGGTGGCGTCCGACCCGGTCTGGGCGAAGGCGAACGTCCGGCGTGCCTCGTCGGCGGCCGTGACGGTGACGGAGGCGGCGTCGAACGCGCCGGCGGCCATGCCGGTGAGGCTGCCGATGTCGCCCACCTTGGGGATCCACGGCACCGGGGTGTGGACGGTGACCACGTTGCTGGCGCGCTGGGCCCGGACGACGGGGCAGTAGCGGATCAGGTTGAGGGCGGTGGTCAGCGACGAGTTCACACCGTTGCCGTTGAAGCTCATGGAGGCGGCACCGGAGAACTCGACGACGTTGAGGTTGAGGTAGCCGGGGATCGGGATGGTGGTGTCGGTCCACACCGCCCACGCCCTCCAGGCCCCGGCCGACACCTCCACGACGCGGTGCAGGTGCCACCACTGGGCGACACCGGCGGACAGGGTGTCGGCCGGGCCGAGGAGCGACACGAGCTCGGAGTTGACGGAGGTGGTGTCCTCCAGCTCCAGGACCTCCCGCTGGTTCCCACCCGAACCCGAGGCGGTGAATCGCAGGTACCCGGAGGAGACGGCAGCGGTGAAGCTGTTGGAGGAGTCCTGGGTCATGACC
>Ga0302046_10004846_pt1 | contig 11908 bp, 10 predicted proteins | sample RVTome_11_FD_200261 | JGI IMG/M metagenome (GOLD analysis project Ga0302046, IMG submission 200261) | Soil microbial communities from uranium-contaminated site in the Upper Colorado River Basin, Wyoming, United States - RVT147D111 (version 2) ... | reverse complement strand
GGAACGACGTCGAGCCCTGGATGATCAGATCGAGGCCCTGTATGATGAGGTGGCCAAGGAATTGAGTGTCATTACCAAGGATGCTGAACTCGCCTTAAGAACCTTGAGTGAGGCTCAAGACATTATTCTGGAAGATCCCCGCCAATATGACGATGCGCTCTATCGAGTTGCGGTGGTCAAGACAATGATCGCTCGCAAACGAAATTTAAGGCGGTGGTCTTACACCTGGGGCTCGTTCGTGTTTTTCTATGGTCTGGTGTGGGTGATTGCATTTCTGGTTGGTCTTGTTGCAACCGATTCCATCCGCGAAATCCTGGGTACATCCCAGGGCGATGTGGCCGTGATACGGACGGCCTGGTTCTCGGCGCTGGCCGGAGGGATTGGGGGCGTCATCGGTATTTTCTATAGCCTTTACTGGCACGTGTCCTATAAGCAGGATTTTGACCGCCAATATGTCATGTACTATTTTGTCCAACCCATCATGGGCTTTCTCTTGGGTGCCATCATCTATTTTATTTTACAAGGTGGATTTGGGGCGATTGGTATTTCTGGAGCCGATGCCGCCAGTAATCAGGTCGTGGTTTCCATCCAGATCGTATCTGGTTGTGTCGCCGGATTCCGGCAAAGAGTCGTATTCGAGATGATCGAAAAAATCGTGAAAAGTTTGTCCGGCGGTGATAAAGATGAGGATGATAGTAAGCCCGTCAGTTTGGCCCCTCCAGGCGAAAGTATATAAAATTCAGCGGAGGCAAATTCAAAAATGTCAGATCTAGCGCTTAAAGAAGGCCAGCTTTATTTACTCGATGGTAATCTCTTGGTCGAAGCGACCTTCAACGATACCACCGGGATGTGGCAGCTCCACGAACCCGAGGAGCGCGGCAGTTGGTTAGTCTCGCCAAATGGCCGGCTCATTGGGATGCAGTTTGATATGGCTCGCGATGTCTGGCTGCTTGAACGGGAGCCGGATGCCTGGGGGGTGACCGATCTGCTCACCGCCAACAAAAATACGCCCAAGTTGGGGAATTTGCTCCGGCAGGCTGAAAGCATTGCCGAGCAGAAACATGGGGGTCAGCTTACGATCTTGCGGGTCAACACCGGTTGGAAAGCCACGTTCGGCGCGCCCAACCCCGAAACGGAAGCAGGCAAGCAACAAATTGAAAAACTGCGGACGTTCAAAACATTATATGAAGCCTTATCTGCGATTGTCCCCTGAAATGTGGTGAGGACGTCATCCCCAGGAGCTTTCAGGCCGATTAGCCGGATAGTCTTCCACGTTTTAGAGGCAGCGGGTATCGCCCTACAATGCCATCCGCTCACCCAAGTCGAGGTTTCACGCCTCGACTTTTCTATTGACATCGCTGTGATCAACCGGCGGAGCTTGCACGTGTCGGCGCCGGGTGGTAGAATTCAACTGCTTTTGGGCCCTTATCGGACCCAGATCAAAATCCAGGAGGAATTTTATGGCTGATTATATCGAAACGAAAACCAAGTCCGGAGCTACGATCCGAATCGAAGTCGAGTCCGGACGATTGGGCGCCGGTTTTGGGCATCAATCTTCGACCAAAGTGGACTCCGGCGCTGCCGGTACGAGTGTCTACGACCAGACTCTAGAAACTATTCGAGCTTGTGCCAATGACGTGATCGATACCCTGCAAAATCTCGAAGCACCCCCCAGTGCTGCTTCGATCGACTTTGCGATCAAGATCGATGGTGAGGCCGGTGCCATGATCGCCAAGTCGGGCGCCGATGCTCAATTCAAGGTCTCGTTGAGCTGGAAGCAGGTCGAGCCCGGCCAGGATGAGAAGGAGAAAAGTTAAACGTTCTAATAAAAATCTACCATACTTCTTATACAAATCAAACACGCGTATAGTATGATGTGGGTGCAATTTGATTAAACTGGTCAGAAATACGAAATCCATCATCGCAAGGCTAACTTCGAGAGCCGGGAGATTAGGATGCACCCATATTATCGATATCGAACCGCTCCCCGTCGCATTCCCGTTCGGGGGCGAAACAATAGTATTTTATCGACCCAAGGGGAGATCGCAGATCACGAGGCGGCCTTGAATTCAAAAGCGGCCTCCGCTGAAACAAGGCCAATAGATGAGTCAGTTATAGCGCCGGTGGCCGATGGCCTTGATTGGCAGTCCAGGACCCTGGAACTGCGGGCTGAAATGGACAACTTCCGCAAGCGCCAGGCCCGTCGAGCCGAAGAGGCTGCGGCGGCCGAGCAAGAACGCTTGCTGCGGCTAATCTTGCCCGTGGCCGATAATCTGGCTCGAGCTTTGAACCACGACGATCAAGCGGATGCCGCCTTACGACAAGGGGTCGAACTGACGTATCGTGAATTGATGCGGTCGCTGGAGGCCGAGGGGGTCACCCGCTTCGAAACCGTCGGCCAACCCTTTGACCCAAACCTGCACGAGGCAATTGCCACGAGAGTGGCTGAGGCCGCCGGCAATACGATTGTCGAGGAGATCGAAGCTGGTTACAGATTGGGTGACAAACTTCTGCGTCCGGCCCGGGTTGTGGTTGCGATGTAGGCATATTCGTTAGGGGCTGGAGATGGACTACAAAGATTATTATAAGATTTTAGGTGTCAATAAGAATGCCACGGACAAAGAAATAAAAGCTGCCTTTCGCAAGCTGGCTCGAAAACACCATCCCGACACCAACCCGGATGATCCCAAATCCGAAGATCGCTTCAAAGAGATCAACGAAGCGTATGAAGTGCTGGGCGATTCTGAAAAGCGGGTCAAGTATGATCAATTGGGCGCTAACTGGCATCGCTGGCAGCAAGCCGGTGGTCGTCCCGGTGATTTTGATTGGGCCGATTGGATGGGCGGCCCAGGTGGTCAGCGGGTCCACGTGCGCTATGGCGCCGAAGGGTTAGGCGATATCTTTGGCGAAGATCGTTCTTTCTCAGACTTCTTTACCAGTATTTTTGGGGGCATGGGCGGTGGCCGTCGTCAAGGCGGTATTAACTTTCAAACCCAACCTCGGCCTGGCCAAAACCTGGAGCAGGAGGTTGAAATAAGTCTGACCGAAGCCTATCATGGCACGACCCGCATGCTCAATAAGAACGGTCGTCGCCTGGAGGTCAAAATTCCGTCCGGGGCCAGGACCGGCACCCGGGTTCGAATGCGCGGCGAAGGCAGTCAAAGCAGCAGCGGCGGTCAGACGGGTGACCTTTATCTCAAGGTGAAAGTCGCGGCTGATCCTCGTTTCGAGCGTAAGGGGGATGACCTGAATGTGTCCGTACCGGTTGACCTGTACACCGCCGTACTGGGTGGTGAAATCCGGGTCCCCACCTTAACCGGAGATGTCAACCTGAAGATTCCGGCCGGCGCGCAAAACGGTCGCACCTTCCGCCTGCGCGGCAAAGGCATGCCTCGGCTGCGGAAATCGAATGAGCATGGTGATCTGTATGCCCGGCTCGAGGTGCGGCTGCCGGCCAAGTTGAGTTCCAAGCAGCGTGAACTCTTTGAGCAACTGCGTGATTTGGAAAAATAACCGGGCCTGCCCAGACAGATAACCAACAGTCAATGAAACCGAAAGCTAAAAAGAGCACCGAGCGGCCCATTGTGGGTCTGGCCCGGTGCTCTTTTTGTAATTGCGATCTCTAATGCCACTCTAACAAAAATCTAGCGCGATTCTAACATGGCTGACGTACATTAGGTTATAGCAATATAAGAGCATTCGGTTATTCCCTGAAAGCCCTCACCCCAACCTCTGCTTTGCTCCAGGCGCCCCCTCTCCCAAATTTTTAGAGAGGGGAATCTGGAGCGGAGCGATAGACAGGGTGAGGACCTTCCATGGATTTACCACACCTCTCAATTCCAAATCTGGAGGTACTAACAATGGACTTAAATCGATTTACCGAAAAGGCGCAAGAGGCGGTCTTGCAAGCCCAGCGCCTGGCGGAAGAATACAATCACAGTGAAATACAGCCAACCCATTTACTGTTGGCCTTACTCCGGCAGGAAGGTGGCGTGGCGCCGCAGATTGCGCATCATCTGTCGGTCAACCCGGCTCAATTGGCCCAGGCCGTTGAAACCGAAGTGCAGAAAGCGGCTAAAGTTTACGGCGGTTCCCAGCCCGGTCTAGCGCGAGGGCTGCGGAATGCCCTGCGCGAGGCCGAGAACCTGGCCAAAAAGATGAAGGACGAGTATGTCTCGACCGAGCACCTGCTGCTGGCCCTGGCCGATTCCGGGGACCAGACGGTCGATATCTTGCGGCGGTTTGGCCTGACGCACGACGCGATCCTGCAAGTCTTGACCCGCATTCGAGGCAACCAGCGCGTCACCAGCCAGAACCCTGAAAGCACTTACGAGGCCCTGCTCAAGTATGGGCGCGACCTGACCGACCTGGCCCGCAAGAACAAGCTCGATCCGGTCATCGGTCGTGATGACGAAATCCGGCGCGTGGTGCAGGTCCTCAGCCGGCGTACCAAGAACAACCCGGTGCTGATCGGCGAGCCCGGCGTGGGTAAAACGGCCATCGCCGAGGGACTGGCCCAGCGCATCATCCACGGCGACGTACCGGAAGGGCTCAAGGATAAGCAAATCGTGGCCCTGGATCTGGGCGCGCTGATCGCCGGAGCCAAATACCGGGGCGAGTTCGAGGAGCGCCTCAAGGCCGTGCTGCAAGAAGTCACCGGCAGCGAGGGCCGGGTCATCCTCTTTATCGACGAGCTGCACACTGTCGTTGGCGCGGGCGCGGCTGAAGGCGCGATGGATGCCGGCAATATGCTCAAGCCGATGCTGGCCAGGGGCGAACTGCACGCCATCGGCGCGACCACGCTCGATGAATACCGCAAGTACATCGAGAAAGATGCCGCCCTGGAACGCCGTTTCCAGCCCGTGCTGGTCAGCGAGCCGAGCGTGGAAGATACCATCAGTATCTTGCGCGGCCTCAAAGAACGGTACGAAGTGCATCACGGCGTGCGCATTCAGGACAGCGCCGCGATTGCGGCCGCCACCTTGAGCCAGCGCTATATCTCGGACCGGTTCTTGCCGGACAAAGCCATCGACCTGATCGACGAGGCGGCGGCCCGGCTGCGGACCGAGATCGACAGCAAGCCGACCGAACTGGATGCCGTTGATCGCCAGGTCATGCAGTTGGAGATCGAGCGCGAAGCCCTGAAGAAAGAGAAAGACAAGGCCAGCAAAGAGAGGCTGAAGAAACTGGAGGCCGAACTCGGCGACCTCAAAGAGCAAAGCGGGGCTCTGGCGGCGCAGTGGGAAAATGAGAAGAACCTGATCCACGAAATGCGCGCCATCAAAGAGCAGATCGAGCAAACCCGCATCGAGATCGACCAGGCCGAGCGCGCGGCTGACCTGGAAACTGCCTCGCGCTTGAAGTATGGCACGCTGCGCGAGCTGGAGACCCGGCTGGCCGGGCAGGAGACCAGACTCAACGAGTTCCAGCAGGGCGGCTCCTTGCTTCAGGAGGAAGTCGATGCCGAGCAAATCGCGGAAATCGTCTCGCGCTGGACCGGCATCCCGATCAGCAAGCTGCTAGAAGGCGAGGTCGAAAAGCTCATTAAGATGGAAGAGCGTCTGCACCAGCGCGTCGTGGGTCAGGCTGAGGCGCTGCAAGCGGTGGCGAATGCTGTTCGCCGCAGCCGGGCCGGGCTGCAAGATCCCAACCGGCCCATCGGCAGCTTCATCTTCCTGGGGCCGACCGGCGTGGGTAAAACCGAGCTGGCCCGGGCCCTGGCCGAATTCCTGTTCGACGATGAGAACAGCATGATCCGCATCGACATGAGCGAGTACCAGGAGCGCCATACCGTCAGCCGGCTGATCGGGGCTCCGCCCGGCTACGTCGGCTACGATGAAGGCGGGCAGTTGACTGAGGCGGTCCGGCGGCGACCTTACAGCGTGGTCCTGTTCGACGAGATCGAAAAGGCGCACCCGGAAGTGTTCAATACGCTGCTACAACTACTGGACGATGGTCGCCTGACCGATGGGCATGGCCGCACGGTGAATTTCAAGAATACCGTGGTCATCATGACCAGTAACATCGGCAGCCACTTCATTATGGAGTTGGGCGCGGCAGCCGCCGAGCCGGAGGTTATGAAAGCCCTGCGCCAGCATTTCCGGCCCGAGTTCCTGAACCGGATCGACGACGTGATCACCTTCCACAACCTGTCTCGCAGCGACCTGGTGCGCATCGTCGAAATTCAACTGCGCCACCTGCGCCGGCTGCTGGCCGAACGCAAGCTCGACTTGACCCTGACCGACGCGGCCAAAGCCCATCTGGCCGAAGCCGGTTACGACCCGACCTTTGGCGCTCGCCCGCTCAAGCGCGTCATCCAGCGTGAACTCCAGGACCCGCTGGCCTTACGGCTGCTGGCAGGCGAGTTCAGTGAAGGCGACACCATCCGGGTTGACTTCAAGGAAGGCTCGCTTGTGTTTGAGCGAGATCGGGAGTTGGCGGCTTAATCGGGATGTTTTAGAGCTCAGGACTTGCGCAGGTCATGTCATTTCGAGCGACGAAGGAGCGAGAAATCCCTGAAATGTGTGTCTATTAACCACCTCTGCAGGGATTTCTCCGCCCTCGGCTGGGAAATGACATTTAAATCGCCAACTGCGTAATCCTTACCTGGCAAGGCTGGAACCAAACTGAAATTACCATGAAGACCATGAAGGGCATGAAGAATAAAAACTTCATGCCCTTCATGGTCTTCATGGTTAAGCAATTTCTTGCCCATAAAATCAAGACTGGCCTCCAAAGCTGCTCATCCCCTATGCCTTGATGCATTTTTTACGCTTCCTTCACGTAGATTTTATGGAGTTTTGCTTCAAGTTTTGTTAGACTACGCTTATCTTTTGAATAATCCCAATTCAGTTTTCATTATTCGATTTCAAAGCGAGGTCTCAAAATGGCAAAATTTATTGAAGCAATCCGCGAATTCGGTCCCCGGCTCAGGCTCAACAATCTGGTTCTGGAACAGGAACTGTATGAATGGATCGCCATGCGCACTGGCCAAACGCCCGGCGAAGTTGTCTTGATGCTGTATGAATTGAGGTCCGCTGTCCTGTATTTCAACCGCCGTGGCACGCCGATCAAGCTGTTCGGCCTGGGTCTCTTCTCGCCCAGCATCAGCCGCGATGGGGAGTACCGCATCAACGTCCGGATCGACCCCGAACTGCGCAAGGGCATCAACGCCCAGGGAGCCTTCAACGGGCGCATCCTCAATCGCGCCAACATTGGCCTGAACAATGAAGGCTTCAAGACCCTCTGGGATGAGCTGCATCCCGACGACCCGCTGGAGTTGTAACCCCTGAAGAAATAACTACAATTAACCGACCCCGCCGCCATTTGCCCCGGCTGTGGGGTTTTTTTATGCGTTGGCGTTCCATTTTCCAGCTATGAAAATCGAATTATCCTTACTGGAAAATCGGATTATCCTTACTGGATAAAAAATTATCCTTACTGAAAAAAAAATTATCCTCACTGGAAAAATAATTATCGAGTAAGGATAATTTTTTTGGTCGATGGGTGGTGCGGGCTGGCCCGTGTGGTCAGAATCACGCGCCCAGATCGCGCGCCGCTGCGCTTTATTCAAGATATTTTTCCCCATTTTTAATGTTCAGCCTTAAGACGGAGATTCCATACTAAAATACCAGCCCCAGCCCTTTTATGCTACAATAATTAAGAAGCGAACCGCTGAAGCTCGTAGCGTTTCCAGGGGGCAGCGGACGATCAGCGCACTTTGAGCAGATGGTTATGACCAATCCAACGATTCGTAGGACAGGTCGCTCGAAGAGAGTAGCATGACTGGGCCAGTTATTAATGATTGAACGGAAGGTTGATGGAGGTCTCATTCTCATCTTCATCAGTTGGGATTGAGGTTTTGCTAACTGAAGTCGCCAAAGCATGTCAGATGAATGAGCAGGAAGTACAGAATCAATTAGCAATCCTACGTCGACATCGATTTGTATCAGAGGTTTTACAAGACGAATGGGGCAATCCAACCGTGATTATATATGACTTGGAGCCAGGATGGCGTATATGGTCGGACCTACTGGAGTACTCGCAACAGACAAGGATTCCACTTGATCGACTATTAGTTGAGATCAGATTTGATTTACTCGATTAGTGATAGAGATGCTGCATGGCTGTAGCCTTCGATTTTAGGCTTAATGATGGCTTTAAGCGACCTCAAGAGAAACGCTTTTTATTGAGAATTGTCTTGAGTGGGTTTTAATTTTGGGGTCCCTTATGGGTGTTTGAAGCTGAGAACGTTAGGTCATATGAAGGCCAAAGAGGGATTGTCGAGTTCGTAAAAAATGATTAGCAATGATCAGGACCTACAAGTTACACTCGAACGAATTGCCTATTTTCAGCGGCAGGTGAAGCATTTAAGACAGGTTGAAACCAATCCGGCCAATTATCGTTTGTCGGTGAAGGGGTATTTAGCCGAACTTGACCGGATGAATTTAGAGGTGAGGGATTATTTGTGGTTATATCCAAGCGAACTAAGTTATTTGACTGTAACAGCTTAACGGAAGCTCTGTACATCACCCCGTCACCGCGAAAGGCGACGAAGAATGAGCAAAAAATCTACTTTGAAGGGTTCGCAAACTGATAGGGACGCCCTGGAAAACATGAATGATGACGATATTGATTTGAGCGAGATCCCTGAAGTCACGGCGGAACAGATCGCCCAGGCCACATTGCGCATTGGCGGTAAGCCTGTTTCAAGAGGCAAGGTGCGGGTGAATATCTATTTAGATATTGAGGTGGTCGAGTATTTCAAAGCGGAGGCCGGTGGTCGGGGCTATCAAAGGTTAATAAATGAAATGTTAAAAGAAAGTATTCGAGCCAAAGGACTTGAAACGATACTCCGGCAGGTCATCCGAGAAGAAATGAAGGTAGCTAAATGAAGTCGGGGCGTTTGATTTTGAGACATGATACTTCAACGATGTAACCCCTAACCGGAGCCAAACAGGCTGAAACGCTAAAGACGCAAGAGGCGCAAAGGGCGCAAACGATTTTTAACGATATTTGTACGTTTGCGTCTCTAGCGTCGTTTGTGCCCCTGGCGTTAAAATTTCTGGCTCAAATGACAAGCCGTTCCTTGCTAAGGTATATTTCAACGATCCTGTGTCCTACGAGTTTTCTGATTGATGGGTTACTCAATCGACAATGTCATATTTGAATATAACCGTCAAGCATTTAAGGGAACACGGAGTTATACAGAGGAGGCACAGAGTTACACAGGGAAATTCCTAACCTGGCCAAGGCCGCTTCGCTACCAAGGCCGCTTCGCTACCAAGGCCGCTTCGCTTACAGAACCAAACTGAAATTAACCATGAAGACCATGAAGGGCATGAAGTTTTTTTCTTCATTCTTCATGCTCTTCATGTCCTTCATGGTTGAACATTTTCTTGTCCAGAATGCAAGACGTTGCTTGAGTAGATACTAAAAACTCCGTGTAACTCTATGCCTTCTCCGTGGCTCTCTGTGTAACAATGAACGTTGAACCTGGGCAAGCATAGATATAGCCCCGATGCCCTTTGTTAATTGCTAATTGTTCATTTTTAATGGGTGTGTCTGTCCTTAGATTGATCCCCACCCCGGCCCAGGCAATCCGGGCACAGATTTCGGCCTTCTCTTCGGTCTTGCCGGCCGCCACCAGCGGCACGCCATAGGCCAAGGCCAACTGCACCGCGCCGTAGCCCCCGTTTGTCACCAAGAGGTCGATGTGCGGCAGCAGCCGGTCATACGGAATAAAGGGTGCGGCCCGAACATTGGGCGGTAAGTGGCCCAATTCGGCTACGGGCCGGTTGGCCGTGGTGACCACGACCAGCACAGCCTGATCGGCCAGGGCCTGTATTGCCGGTACGATGAGCTGCCGCGGGTCGGCGGCCAGGGTGCCCTGGGTGACTAACACCACGGGTCGATCCGTTGGCAAGTCGTCCCACCAGTCCGGCTCGTCATAGGCTAACGGAAATACGGGCAGAATAGGCCCAATAAAGTGCAGGGTGTCGGGCATATTGGGGCGAGGATATTCGAACAGGGGCGTGGTGGGCTGCAAGACCAGATCGGGTTCGAGCAGGCCGGCATCGAAAAAGGCGTAATTCAAGGGGGCATTTCCATATAATAACCCCGCCGGGTTATGGGTGACAACTTGAGACACAATTAGTTGACACGCCCTCTCCAGTGGGATTAAACTATAGAGCATGACCATCAAAACGGCTCCATCTCCCCAAAGAGTCGAACTGGAACGATTACTGCGCCAGCAAGAGAGCTTGCGCCAGGTCATCGAGTCCATTAGCGGTGAGCTTGAACTACAGCCGCTGCTGACCCGCATTATCCAACACGCCTGCGAGTTGATCGAAGCGGATATGGGCGCGATTGGCCTGATCGATGCCGAACGCCAGGTCATTCGCACCGAAGCCGTCTACCGGATGCCGCCGGATGAACTGGGTTCGGAGATGCCGCCGGGGGTGGGTTTGGCCGGCCGCGTTTTCTTGACCCAACAGCCGGTCATTCTGGAGCATTATGGTGACCTGGAGCAGCCAACCCGCACCGATCTGGCTGAATATGCCGCCATGGGTATCCCCATTGTCTGGCGCGGGCAAATGGTCGGCTATTTTAGCATCGAGGCGGCCCTGCCCCGTCAATTTGAAAGCCAGGATGCCGAACGATTGGCTCTGTTTGCTCGCCATGCCGCTATCGCCATTGAAAATGCCCGTCTGTTTGCCGGAACCCAGGCCCGTTTGCAAGAAACCCAGCTCCTATACCAAACCAGTCGGCGGATCAGTACGGCTTTGAGCATTGATGATGTGATTACAGCCTATCTCGAGCAGGTAGCCCGGCAGGGACGTTATGCTTGCAGTGTGGTGTTGTATGAGTTCGACCCATCCGGCCAGCGTCAGAATATCATTTTGGTAGGGCGTTGGACCGCTGATGAAGGCTTGCGCCTGCCCGGCGAGCGTTATCCCTATAGCCGTGACGCCCTCGATCTGCCCCTGGACGTGGGTGAAACGGTGACCATGGCCGATGTCCATACCGACCCTCGTGCTTCGGCGCAGTTACGCCAGATTCAAGCGGAGTCAAACCGTCCGGCGCTGGCCATGATCCCCTTGCTGGTGCGTGGTGAGCGCATCGGCCTGGTCATCTTGAGCGCTCCCCATGTTTATGAATGGCACAAAATCGACCTGCAACCCTATCAAGTCACCGCCGCCCAATTAGCGGTCACCATTGACAGCCGGCGGCAGCATCAGCTTCTTTACGAGCGCGGCCAACAGGTGGCTGTTTTGCAGGAACGCCAGCGCCTGGCCCGCGATTTGCATGACTCCGTGACTCAGCTTATCTTTAGTATGACCCTGATTGCCCAATCTATCAGCCCGGCCTGGCAGCGCGATCCGGCCGAAGGTGAGCACCGGGTGGCGCGCTTGTTGGAATTAAGCCAGGCTGCGCTGGCCGAAATGCGGGAGTTTCTGGCCGAGCTACGGCCGGCGAACCTTGAGCCGGTCGCGGCGGAGGGGTTGGGGCTGGTTGGCGTCCCGGGCCCGGCGCCGGGTAACCTGCAAACACAGCAGGAAGGGCTGGCCGTGGCTTTGCAGAAACACATTGCCCATATCATCGGCGAGGAACTGCGCGTTGAAATCGATCTGCACAACTATGTCAAACAGCCCCCGGCCGTGGAGGCAGCCCTTTATCGCATTGCCCAGGAGGCGCTCAATAATATCGTCAAACATGCCCGCGCCCAACACGTTGAAATCAGGCTGGTCACCCATCATGGCGCCACGCGCCTGACCGTTACCGATGACGGTATCGGTATTGGCGACGACGCAGCCGGCCATTCTGAAATTCAAAGTGGAGATCATCCTGGGACAGTCAGGTCAGGGCCACCAACGGCTCAAGCCGGCGGTTTTGGCCTGGTCAGCAT
>Ga0302046_10004844_pt1 | contig 11911 bp, 11 predicted proteins | sample RVTome_11_FD_200261 | JGI IMG/M metagenome (GOLD analysis project Ga0302046, IMG submission 200261) | Soil microbial communities from uranium-contaminated site in the Upper Colorado River Basin, Wyoming, United States - RVT147D111 (version 2) ... | reverse complement strand
GGCCGCCCGGAGCCCGTTCGACGAGCGCGCGCCGCTGCCCGGTGTGGCACAGGTGCTGGCGATCGCGAGCGGCAAGGGGGGCGTCGGCAAGTCCACCATCGCCGTCAACCTGGCGCTGGCGCTGCGCGCGCGCGGCACGCGGGTGGGCCTGCTCGACGCCGACATCTACGGGCCCAGCATTCCGCACATGCTGGGCGTCGCCGACGCGCGCCCGCGCATGGCCGAGCAGAAGAAGATCTTTCCGATCGAGCGTCACGGTCTGTCGCTCATCTCCATGGGATTCTTTCTCGACGACCGCTCGCCCGTGATCTGGCGCGGTCCGATGGTGATGAGCATCATCCGCCAGTTCCTGAAGGACGTGGTGTGGGGCGATCTCGACGTCCTCGTGGTCGACCTGCCGCCGGGCACCGGCGACGCCCAGCTCACGTTGATGCAGCAGGTGCCGGTGTCGGGGGGCCTGATCGTGACCACCCCGCAGGACGTCGCCCTCCAGGACGTGCGGCGCGGCATCTCGATGTTCCAGGCGGTCGCGACGCCGGTGCTCGGCATCGTCGAGAACATGAGCGGCTACACGTGCCCGTCGTGCGGCATGCGCGAGGATCTCTTCGGGGTCGGCGGCGGACGGCGTGAGGCCGAGGCGCTCGGCGTGCCGCTTCTCGCCGAGATTCCCCTCGTGTCCGAGGTGCGCGCCAGCATGGACCGCGGCGAGCCGATCGTGGTCGCGGATCCCGCCGACGAGGTCAGCCGGCAGTTCGACGCGCTCGCGGCCGAGAGCCTTGCGGCGCTCGCCGCGGCGGCACGCGCCCCGCTCGCCAATTGACGCCTTTACGCTACGGCGCAGCCGTGTTAGCCGTTTCGGCTGTATCCCACCCGGAGGAGAGCCTCGTATGTCCACGATGATCACGGAGGAATGCATCAACTGCGGCGCGTGCGAGCCGGAGTGCCCGAACACGGCGATCTACGAGGGGGGGGCCGAGTGGGACAACAACGGCCAGCGGCACGCGGCGATCTCCACCGAGATCTACTACATCGTGCCGGAGAAGTGCACGGAATGCGTCGGGTTCTTCGACCAGGAGCAGTGTGCAGCGGTGTGTCCGGTGGACTGCTGCGTAGCGAACCCCGACGACCCCGAGAGCGAGGAGCAGCTCATCGCGAAGGCGCGGGTGATCCATCCCGATCGCAGCTTCGACGACGTCTTCCCGTCCCGTTTCCGCAAGGGCTGATCTGGGGTACGTTCGGCCCCGGGGAGCTGATCGCCCCGGCGCCGGGCTTTACAACCTGGAAGCCGTCCGTTATAAGGTCGCGCTTATTTTCGTTTGACTTTTCACCACCTTGCGATACAGGGTGGCCCTGCGCGAGGCGGTCTGAGCAGGGGTAGGGGAAGAGGCTATGACGAAGGTCCGGGTCGGCATCGTCGGCGTTGGGAACTGCGCGAGCAGCCTCATCCAGGGCATCGAGTACTATCGCCATCGAGCGGCGGGAACGGGCGACGCGCTCGGCGCCCCGGCCGACACGTTCGGCTTGATGCATTACGAGATCGGCGGCTATCGGCCGCACGACCTCGAGATCGCCTGCGCCTTCGACATCGATCGGCGGAAGGTGGGACGGCCGCTCGAGGAGGCCGTCTTCGCGAAGCCGAACAAGGCCATCGAGATCTGGCGCGAGCTGCCGGCCTCGGGAGTGACGGTCGAGATGGGACCGGTCCTCGACGGTGTCTCCGAGCACATGGCAAGCTACCCGCCCGACGAGACCTTCCTGCCGGCGGACGATCGGCCGGCCGACGTCGCCGCCATCCTCAAGGCGACCGGCACCGAGGTCGTGGTCAGCTATCTCCCGGTCGGAAGCCAGCAGGCCGCCGAGCACTACGCACAGGCGTGCCTCGAGACCGGCACCAGCCTGGTGAACTGCATGCCGGTCTTCCTGGTCTCCGATCCCGAGTGGGGGGAGCGCTTCACCAGCCTGGGCATTCCGGCGGTCGGCGACGACATCAAGTCGCAGCTCGGCGCCACCATCGTCCACCGCTCCCTCGCCAAGCTGTTCGCCGACCGCGGCATCAAGATCGATCGCACCTACCAGCTCAACACCGGCGGCAACACCGACTTCCTGAACATGTTGAACCGGAGCCGGCTGGGCTCCAAGAAGGTGTCCAAGACCGAGGCCGTCCAGGCGGTCCTGCCGCAGCGGCTACCGGCCCGCGACGTGCACATCGGGCCGAGCGACTACGTCCCCTGGCAGGGCGACAACAAGATCTGCTTCCTCCGTCTCGAGGGACGGGCATTCGGCGACGTGCCGCTCGAGCTCGAGCTGCGGCTGTCGGTCCAGGACAGCCCGAACTCGGCGGGCGTGGCCATCGACGCCATCCGCTGCTGCCGGCTGGCGCGTGACCGCAAGCTCGGGGGTCCGCTGCGCAGCATCTCGGCGTATCTCATGAAGCATCCACCGACGCAGATCACCGACGACCTCGCCCGCGATCTGGTCGAGAAGTTCATTCGCGGCGAGATCGATCACTGAGGAGCGCGCGTTGACCTCGAGGCGGACCGCGCCGTGCGCGCCTCGTGACGCCGCGTCCGCCGGGCCCCGGGCATGTGCCATCCCTGGATCGCCGCCGGCGTGACCGCCTTCCTCGTGACGCAGGCCGTGCGGGAGCTGCGCCCGGTGCTCACGGCCTCCGCCGAGGACGACGGGCCGGCGCACGCCGGGCTCCTCGGCGCCCGGCTGCGGCGGTGGTTCCGGAGCCGGATGGAGCCGCTGGCGGACGCGTTGCTCCGCCTCGGCATGACCGCGGATCGCGTGACGCTCTCCCAGCTCCTGGTGAGCGTGCTGTGCGGGGCCGCGTACGCCGCGGGGTGGGTGTTCACCGCCGGCTGCCTGCTGATCGGCTCGGGCACCCTCGACGTGCTGGACGGCACGATGGCGCGCAAGACCGGACCGACCACGGCGCGCGGCGCCTTCTTCGACTCGGTGGTCGACCGCTACGGCGAGGGCGCGGTCTTCGTCGGCCTGGCGGCGCTGTTTCGCGAGGGCGCGATGCTCTGGGTCGTCCTCCTCGCGGCATTCGGCAGCTTCATGGTGAGCTACGCGCGCGCGCGCGCGGAGGCGCTCGGCGCCGACTGCAGCGTCGGCCTCATGCAGCGCCCCGAGCGCTACGTGCTGCTCGGCGCGGGCTCGGTGCTCGGCGTGCTCCTCGCGCACCTCACCTGCCGGCCGGCGCGGGCGACCGCGGTGCTGGCGATGAGCGTGGCGCTGGTGGCCGTGCTCGCCAACGCGACCGCGCTGCAGCGAGCGGTGTTCGCGCTCCGGCGGCTGGCCTGACGTCCGGTGGCGGCGCCGGCGTCAGCGCTCGGGCCGATCGGCTACTATCTCCTGGTGCTCGGGGCCGGTATCATCCTCGACGCCGATCGCACGTGGCTGGCCGTGGGGGTGATGACCGGCGGGATCCTCTGTCTGCTCGCGGCGCGGCGCTGAGGCGGGTGCACGCATGAGCCGAGGTCTTCGCATCGCCGTCGGGATCCTGATCTCGGTCGGCGCCCTCTACCTGGCGCTGCCGCCGCGCGCCGAGTGGGCGTCCGTACGCGCCGCGTTCGCGCGCGTCGACTACCTCTACGTGCTGCCGCTCGCGCTGCTCTCCGCCTACAGCATCTTCGTCCGCAGCCAGCGCTGGCAGCTCCTGCTGCGGCCGGTCGGCCACGTCGACTTGCTGCCGCTCTTCTCGGCGACCTCCATCGGCTTCTTCTGCAACATGGTCCTCCCCCTCCGGGTGGGGGAGATCGTGCGGCCCGTGCTGCTCGCGCGCCGCACGCGCCAGCCGCTCAGCAGCGTCCTCGCCTCGGTGCTGCTCGAGCGCCTCTTCGACATGCTGACGATCCTGCTGTTCCTCGCCGTCGTCGTCGCGGCGGTACCGGTCTCGGACAGCATCCGGCGGAGCGGCCTCGCGTTCGTCGGGCTCGCGGCGGTCGCGATCGTGCTCGTGCTGGCGCTGCAGCGCCGCCACCCGCTCGCCCTCGGGCTGGTCGAGTGGGTGCTCGGCCGGCTGCCGGAGGGCGTGCGCGCGCGGGCGGAGCCCTCGCTCCACGGCTTCATCGACGGCTTGCAGGCCATCGGCACCGGCGGCGGCCTCGGCCGCATCGCCGCCTACTCGCTCTACCTCTGGCTGGTGATCGCCGCGGTCTTCGCGCTCGGCTTCGAGGCCTGCGACCTGGCGGTGCCGTACGGCATCGGCGCGCTCACCGTGGTAACGGTCGTCGCCGGCGCCGTGTCGGCGCCCTCCGCGCCCGGCTTCATCGGCGTCTTCCAGGCCGGGTCGGTGCTGGCGCTCACGCTCTTCGGGATCAGCCCGGCCGAGGCGATCCCGTACGCGTTCGTCGTCTGGGCGGTGCAGTGGCTGACGCAGATCGTCCTCGGGCTTGTGTTCCTGCTCCGCGAGAACGTAAGCTTCCGGGAGATCCAATCCGTCGAGGCCTCGTGACGCTCACAGGCAAGACCATCGTCGTCGGCATCACGGGCGGCATCGCCGCCTACAAGATGGCGGAGACGGTCCGCCTCTTGGTCGCCGCGGGCGCCACGGTGCGCGTCATCCTCACCCGGGCGGCGGAGGAGTTCGTCACCCCGCTCACGTTCCAGGCGCTCTCGGGCAACCCGGTCTCGCGCCACACCTTCGACCTCACCGAGGAGTCGCAGATCGGCCACATCCGCCTCGCCGAGGAGGCCGACGCCGTTCTGATCGCGCCCGCGACCGCGAACGTCGTCGCCAAGCTCGCCGCCGGCTTGGCCGACGACCTCCTGACCACGGTGGTGCTCGCCACCCGGGCCCCGGTGCTGGTGGCGCCGGCGATGAACGTCCACATGTACGAGAACCCCATCGTCGCCGAGAACGTCACCCGGCTGACCGGCCTCGGCCGGATCGTCCTCGAGCCCGACGTCGGCTTCCTCGCGTGCGGCTACGAGGGCGCGGGGCGGCTGCCGGAGCCGGCGATCCTCGTCGAGGAGGTCGCGGCCGTCCTCGGGGCCAAGGACCTGAGCGGGTGCCGCGTCCTCATCACCGCGGGGCCCACCTGGGAGGCGCTCGATCCGGTCCGCCACATCGCCAACCGGTCGTCCGGCAGGATGGGGTACGCGCTCGCACGGGTGGCTCGGCGCCGTGGCGCCGACGTGACCCTGGTGACCGGTCCGACGACCCTGGCGCCCCCGCGCGGCGTCGAGGTGCTGCGCGTGACCGCGGCGCGCGAGATGGAAGAGGCCGTCACCCGGCGGGCCGCGGCCGCGGACGTCGTGGTGATGGCCGCCGCCGTCGGCGACTATCGCCCGGCCGAGCCGTCGGCGCGCAAGATCAAGCGCACCCGCAGCGAGCTCAGCCTGCGGCTGGTCCGCAACCCGGACATCCTGGCGAAGCTCGCGACCCTGCCCGGGGCGCGTTTGCTCGTCGGCTTCGCGGCCGAGACCAACGACGTCGTCGCCCACGCGCGCCGCAAGCTGCAGGCGAAGGGCGTGCACCTCATGGTCGCCAACGACGTCACGGCGCCGGGCGCGGGGTTCGACGTCGAGACCAACATCGTCACCCTGATCGAGCGCTCGGGTCGGGTCGACCGCCTCGAGAAGATGTCCAAGGAGGAGGTTGCGGGCATCATCCTCGACCGCGTCCGCGATCTCCGCCGCGCGCAGCGTCCCGCCGCGGTGGCGGCCCGTCGCGTCCGCCGCAGGCGCTAGCCTGCAGGCTAGTCGGCCCCGAGACGCCTACGCGCCGATCTCGGCCTTCAGCTCGGGGACGACGCGCGCCAGGATCGACTCCTGGAGGTCGGGGGTGAGCTTGCGGCGGCGGCGGAGCGCGCGCAGGCGGCGGCGGATCTGCGCGGCGCGGGCCAGGTTCTCGCGGCCGGTCGGATCGCGGCCGACGCAGACGGCATCGGTGCCGTCGCGCAGCACGTCGAGGGCGGCGTCGCTGCAGAGCCGGTCGTAGCGCGTGATCTCGGCGGGGGCGAGCGGGTAGCGCGAGCGCTCGCTCACCCGCTGCATGAGCGTCCGCCACTGCTGGGCACGCTGCAGCGCCATGACCGAATTGAAGATCCGCTTGTTCGTGCGGAAGGAGAACAGCGTGCGCTCGACCACGCGCTCCATATGATCGTCGCATGCGGGGTAGAGGCCGCTCACCACGGTCCGCAGGCGCTCCCAGGCCTCGTGCGGCTGCAGCGCGTCGAAGCGCGCCTCCCAGTAGACGTGCTTGAGGGCCCGCGCCGGGAAGCTCACGATGAGCTGTAGCGGGATGTAGTAGTTGTGGGAGAAGGTGTCGGCCGCGAGGTGCGTCAGGTAGCCGTAGGCGAAGGCGCGCTCGGTGTCGGTGCGGGCACTGTCGAGCACCTGCCAGCCGACCCGCCAGGAGTGACAGTGGAAGCGCAGGTCGCGGGTGAACTTCTTGGCGTTGATGATGTCCGCGCCGACGCATCCGTAGAGGTAGGCGTCGGGGTGCGTACGCAGGATTTCTTGCAGGGGTGGTGCGAGGTTGTTAAGTTGCGTCAGAACCGTCGCGCCGTGAACGAGATGGGTCACGGGTCCCCAGGCGAGGGCGTCGGAGGGGGCGACGAGGAGGAGTGCCACGGCGACGATGCCGATGACGATCAGCGTCATTGCGATGAGACTACTCCCCGCTCGGGCGGACGACAACCAGGTTCCTGGCGTCGCACGTACCCGCCTCGCCGCCCGGCGCCCCGCGTGATGAGCGAGCGGCAGGCCCTGCGCGAGCTGGTGGCGGCCACGCGTGCCCGCCTCGAGTGGTGCCGCGACACCGGTGCCGAGTACGTCGACGCCTCGACACCCGCCGTCGTCCCGGCGGCGGCCGCGCCGCCGGAGCGGGAAGGGTCGCCGTCCCGGCCGGATCCCGCGGTCACGGACCTCTTCGTCGGCCGGGAGGTGCGCGAGGCCGCGGCGCTCCCCGAGCTGCGCGCGGCGATCGGCGATTGCCAGCGCTGCAAGCTGGCGCCGCACCGCACCCATCTGGTGTTCGGGGTCGGCAGCCCCGACGCCGACCTGGTCTTCGTCGGGGAGGCCCCCGGCCGGGACGAGGACCTCAAGGGCGAGCCGTTCGTCGGCCGCGCGGGGCAGCTCCTCACCGAGATCATCGTCAAGGGCATGAAGCTCCGGCGCGAGGACGTCTACATCGCCAACATCATCAAGTGCCGCCCGCCGCAGAACCGCAACCCGGAGCCCGACGAGATCGCCGCCTGCGAGCCCTTCCTGGTGCGCCAGCTCGAGATCTTGCACCCGCGCGTGATCGTCGCGCTCGGCACGTTCGCGGCGCAGGCCCTGTTGCGGACGCGGACGCCGATCACGCGCCTCCGGGGCGTATGGGCGGACTACCACGGGATCCCGTTGATGCCGACCTTCCACCCCGCCTACCTGCTGCGCAACCCGGCGGAGAAGCGTGCCGTGTGGCAGGACATCCAGCTCGTGATGGCCCGGCTCGGGCTCACGCGATGAGCCGGGTGGCGGCCGCGCTGCGGGCCCTCGCGATCCTCGTCGCCGTCGTGGCGACGGCGCCCGACGCGGGCGCGGCGCACGTCAACCGGATCGTGATCGACGGCAGCATCAACCCGGCCGTCGACGACTTCATCCGCGAGAGCCTGCGCGCGAGCGCGGCGGACGGCGCCGCGGCCCTCGTGATCCAGCTCGACACGCCGGGCGGGCTCCTGACGTCGACGAAGAGCATCGTCAAGGAGCTCCTCGGGGCGCGCGTCCCGGTGATCGTGTGGGTCGGTCCGGGCGGCGCGAGCGCCACCTCGGCGGGCGTCTTCGTGACCCTCGCCGCCCACGTCGCCGCGATGGCGCCCGGCACGACCATCGGCGCCGCGCACCCGGTGAGCGCGGGCGGCGGCGACATCGGGGGCGGCGGCGAGAAGGGCAGCGACATGGCCGACAAGGTCGAGAACTTCGCCGTGTCCTTCGTCCAGTCGATCGCCGAGCGCCGCGGCCGCAACGTGGCCTGGGCCGAGGACGCCGTGCGCAAGAGCGTGTCGATCACCGAGAAGGAGGCGCTCGAGAAGAACGTCGTCGATTTCGTGGCCGCCGACCTGGCGGCGCTCTTCGAGCAGGCGAGCGGCCGCGAGGTCGCGCTCGACCACGAGACCGTGACCCTGGCGCTCGACGCCGACGTCGAGGTCGTGACCCTGGCGATGAGCCTGAAGCAGCGGATCGTGAACCTGGTCGCCGATCCCAACATCGCCTACCTGCTGTTCATGGCCGGCCTGCTCGGGCTGTACTTCGAGTTCTCCAGCCCGGGCACGATCTTCCCCGGCGTCGTGGGCGGCATCTGCCTGCTGCTCGCCCTGACGGCGTTCCAGGTGCTGCCCATCAACGCCACCGGCGTCCTGCTCATCCTGTTCGGCGTCGCCCTGCTGCTCGCCGAGGTCTTCCTCCCGAGCTTCGGCGTGCTCGGGATCGGCGGCATCGTCGCGTTCACGCTCGGCTCGCTGCTGCTCTTCGACACCAGCGAGCCCGGCCTGGTGGTCGACCGCTCCATCATCGGCGCGGCGGCGCTCACCGTGAGCGCGTTCATGCTCGCCGTCGGCTACCTGGTCGTCCGCTCGCAATGGGGGCGGGCGCGCAGCGGCGCCGAGGCGCTGATCGGCGAGCGCGGCGAGGTGCGGGAGGCGATCGTGCGGACCGGCAAGGTGCACGTGCACGGCGAGTACTGGACGGCGGTCAGCGACGAGCCGCTCGAGCGCGGCACGCGCGTCGAGGTCGAGCGGGTGGAGCCCGGGATGCGGCTGCGCGTCCGGCGGGCGCGGGACTCGTGACAGTCCACTAGGTGAAGACGGCGGTCCGCGGCGCGGACCGACACAAGGAGGCGGTATGTTCGATCTCGGTCCGATGGTGACGGTGCTGCTGTTCGCGGCCGTCCTGCTCGCGAGCGGTCTCAAGATCCTGCGCGAGTACGAGCGCGCCGTGGTCTTCCGGCTCGGTCGCCTGGTGGCCCATCGCGGCCCGGGCATCATCTACGTCATCCCCCTGCTCGAGAAGATGCTCAAGGTCGACCTGCGCACGATCACCATGGACATCCCCTCGCAGGACGTCATCACCAAGGACAACGTCTCGGTGAAGGTGAACGCGGTGCTCTACTTCCGGGTGATGGATCCCAGCAAAGCCGTGGTCGAGGTGGAGAACTACCTGTTTGCGACCTCGCAGCTCGCGCAGACCACGCTCCGGAGCATCTGCGGCCAGGGCGAGCTCGACGACCTGCTGGCCGAGCGCGACAAGATCAACGCGCAGATCCAGGAGATCCTCGACGCCCAGACCGATCCCTGGGGTGTGAAGGTCGTGCTGGTCGAGCTCAAGCACATCGACCTGCCGGACGCGATGCAGCGGGCGATGGCGCGGCAGGCCGAGGCCGAGCGCGAGCGGCGCGCCAAGGTCATCGCCGCCGAGGGCGAGTTCCAGGCGGCGCAGAAGATCGCCGACGCGGCCGCGATCATCGAGACCCACCCGAGCGCCATCCAGCTCCGCTACCTGCAGACCCTGGTGGAGATCTCGACCGGCAACAACTCGACGACGGTCTTCCCGGTGCCGATCGACATGATCGGGGCGCTGATGGGGGCGTTGCGCGGCAAGGCATGAGCGTCCCGGATCGCGCCCGGGACGCGGCCCGGCGGACGGGCGGTTCTCGGCGTGCGCCCCGCCCGGGCGGGTCAAGTTGACTGTCCCGCGGATTCCGGGCTAGACGAGCGGTTTCACCATGGATCCCGCGGCGCTCGACTACGCCCTCGATCCCGCCCTGATCGCGCAGCACCCGCTGCCCGCGCGCGACGGCGGGAGGTTGCTCGTCCTGGGACGTGGACGCGGCGTGCTGACGCACGCCGCCTTCCGCGAGCTCGGCGCGTGGCTCGCGCCCGGGGACCTGCTGGTCGTCAACGACGCGGCGGTGATCCCGGCGCGCCTCGCGGGCCGGCGGGCGAGCGGCGGCGGGGTCGAGATCCTCCTCACCGAGCCGCTCGACGACGACGGCACCTGGGTCTGTCTCGCCCGCAAGAGCGGACGCCTGCGGGCCGGCGAGCGGATCGCGTTCGCGGCCGACTTCGCGGGCGTCTGGAGCGGGGTGGCGGATCCGCCCTTCGGGTCGATCCGTTTCGAGGGCGGCGACGCCATGGCCGCGCTCGGCCGCTACGGGCGGGTGCCGTTGCCGCCCTACATCGCGCGGCCGGAGGGGCCGGGGAACGAGGACGCCGTCCGCTACCAGACCGTGTTCGCGCGCGTGCCTGGGGCGATCGCGGCGCCGACCGCCGGGCTGCACTTCACGGACGCCCTGCTGGCGTCGCTGGCGGCGCGCGGCGTCGCGCACGTCACCCTCACGCTGCTGGTCGGAGCCGGAACCTTCCTTCCGATTCGCGCGGACGCCGTCGAGGAGCACCGCGTCCCGGCCGAGCGCTACGACGTGCCGCCGGCGACGGCGGCCGCGATCGCGGCGACACGCGCGCGCGGCGGACGGGTGGTCGCGGTCGGCACCACGACCGTGCGCGCGCTCGAGAGCGCGGTGGACGGCGAGGGTCGGGTGCGGGCGGGCGCCGGCCGGACGGCGCTCGTCATCGCCCCCGGCCATCGCTACCGCGCCGTCGACGCGCTGGTCACCAACCTTCACCTGCCGCGGTCCAGCCTGCTCGCGCTGGTCGCCGCGTTCGCCGGCACCGAGGCGATGCTCGCCGCCTACGCTGCCGCCGCGCAGGCCGGGTATCGCTTCTACAGCTACGGCGACGCGATGCTGATCCTGTGATCGGCTTCCGCGTCCTGCAGGAGGCCGCCGGACCGGCTCGCCTCGGCCGCCTCACGCTCCCGCACGGGGAGGTGTCCACGCCGGCGTTCATGCCGGTGGCGACCCACGGCAGCGTCAAGGGGCTCACCCCGCCCCAGGTCCGGGAGACCGGGACCGAGATGATCCTCGGCAACGCCTACCACCTGTGGCTGCGGCCGGGCTGCGGCTCGATCGCCGCCCTCGGCGGGCTGCACCGCTTCATGGGGTGGGACGGTCCGATCCTCACCGACAGCGGCGGCTACCAGATCTTCTCGCTCGCCCCGCTGGCGCGGGTGACGGACGACGGGGTGTCGTTCCGCTCCTACCTGGACGGGTCGACCCACTTCCTCACGCCCGAGGACATGATCCAGGCGCAGGAGCAACTCGGCAGCGACGTCGCCATGATGCTCGACGACTGTCCGGCGGGCGGCGCCGCGGCGGCGGTCGTCGAGGCCGCGACGGAGCGCACGGCGCGCTGGGCGGCGCGCGCGGTCGCGACCCGCCGGCGCGCCGATCAGGCGGTGTTCGGGATCGTCCAGGGCGGGACCGACCCGGCATTGCGCGCCGCGAGCGCGCGCGCCCTCGTCACCCTCGATTTCGACGGCTACGCGATCGGCGGCCTGTCGGTGGGGGAGCCCCGGGCGGAGACCGCCGTGGTCGCCGCCGCGACCGCGTCCCTGCTGCCGCGCGACCGCCCGCGCTACTTCATGGGCGCCGGCACCCCCGCGGATCTCGTAGCCCTGGCGGCCGCGGGCATCGATCTCTTCGACTGCGTCTTGCCGACGCGGCACGCCCGGAACGGCACCCTCTTCACCTCGGAGGGGACGCTGGTGATTCGGAACGCCCGCCACACCGCCGATCCCCGGCCCCTCGACCCGAACTGCGCGTGCCTGACCTGCGGGCGCTTCAGCCGCGCCTACCTGCGGCACCTGGTGCTGGCGCGCGAGCCGCTCGCGGTCACCCTCAACACCATCCACAACGTGACGTACTATCAGCGCCTCATGCGCGACATCCGGGCGGCGATCGCGTCCGGCACGCTCGCCGCCTTCGCCGCCACGATCGGCGGCGGCGCGCGCGAGAACGAGGAGGAAGCCTCATGCCCGGCCTAGCCTACGCCCAGGGGGGCGGTGCCGCGGGCGGTCC
>Ga0302046_10004843_pt1 | contig 11912 bp, 10 predicted proteins | sample RVTome_11_FD_200261 | JGI IMG/M metagenome (GOLD analysis project Ga0302046, IMG submission 200261) | Soil microbial communities from uranium-contaminated site in the Upper Colorado River Basin, Wyoming, United States - RVT147D111 (version 2) ... | reverse complement strand
ATCAGGACGCGCGTGTCGGTAGCCGCGACCATGCGTGCCTGCTGCAGGCAGGCTTCCATTGCGGGGCTGCGCGTGACGATCTCGCTCGACCATTCCTCGTCCGACTTCGCGGCGCCCGTGACCCTCATCGCGCGCTCGACGTGGTCGAGCAGCTCGAGCTTGTCGACGGGCTTGGTCAGGAAGCCGAAGGCGCCCGACTGCGTCGCCTCGACGGCGTCCGGGATCGTGCCGTGCGCGGTCAGGAGCAGCACGCAAAGGCCGGGCCGCTGGCGCTGGATCTCCTTCAGGAGCCCGATACCGTCCATCTTCTCCATCCGGAGGTCCGTGATGACGAGATCGGGCCGGAACACGGGCAGGGCGCCAAGCGCCTCCGCGGCGCTCTCGACGGCCTCGACCTCGTAGTGCTCGGCCCGGAGCCTGATGCTCAGAAGCCTGAGCAGCCCCGGATCGTCGTCGACGAGCAGGATCCGGCCGCGTTTGCGGCCGCCGTCCTGCATCGGGCTCATCATCGAACTAGTTCTCATCATCGTCTTCTCTCTCGCTGATCGACTGCTCGATGTTCGTGATCGCATCGAGCATCGCGGTGGCATCTTCGAGCTCCGCCCTGAGCTCGGCATTGTCGGTCTGGAGGCGGAGGATCAGGTTCGCCGTCTCCTCGTCGCGCGCCGTCACGGCGGCCTCGAGCCTTTGCTCGAGCTCGATCTGCGCGCCTTCGAGCCGGACGATCTGCTCGGCGTAGCGAAGCTGGATCGTGACCAGCACGCGCTCTTCGCGCAAGAGGTCGCCCGAAGCAATCAGATTCCGAAGACGCACCGTCGCGGCCTCGGCGTCGCTGCCATTATGGCCCGGAATCGAGAGCGCGAGCGCGTAGCGCAGCTCGTTCGTCGTCGTCCGCGAGAGCGCGAATGCATCGCGCGCGGCGTTGAAGGTCGCGGCCCGGTCGAGCGCATCGCCTTCGATCAGGCTTTCCATCATCTCGAGGTAGCCTTCGAGGGCGCGCGTGTCGAGCGCCGCGGCGCCGGTCGGCGCCGGTTCCGTCGTCGCCTCGGAGCCCGCGGCGGACTGGCTCTCCCGCCCGCGGCCCGAGAAGACGCCGGTCGAGCTGCAGGCCGCGAGCGCGAGCGCGGCGGCGACGATGCCGAGCCGCCTAGGCATTGGCCACCACGAGCTTCGGCCGGTCGCTCGCGCGGCGAAGCGGCAGGCGGACGAGGAAATGCGCGCCGCCGAGCTCGGAGTCGGGCTTGAGCGCGACCGTGCCGCCGTGCGCCTGCACGCATTCGCTGACGACCGAGAGCCCGATGCCGGTGCCGCCGACGGGCCCGCCCTGCAGGCGCCGGCCCTGATAGAAGGCCTCGAAGATCCGGCCGCGGTCCTCGGGCGCGACGCCCGGCCCCGAATCGGCGACCTCGATGACGAGCTCGTCGCCTTCCATGTCGGCGCGGATCGCCATCTCGGCCTTCTCGGGCGTGAACTTGATCGCGTTCGAGATCAGGTTCTCGAGCACGAGCCTGAGCTTGACCTCGTCGGCCTGGACGCGGATCGCCGCGATGTCGAGCTTGAGCTTGATCTCGCGGTTCGAGATCACGAGCCGGTGCTGGCTCAGCACGCTGAAGACGAGGGGCTTGAGCTCGAACTGCGAGATCTCGAGCTGCGCCGTCTTCGCCTGCCAGGCGCTGAAGGTCAGCAGGTTCTCGATCAGGCGCTGCAGCCTGACGCTGTTCTCGCGCAGTATGCCCGTGACCTCGGTCTGCTGCCGGTCGAGCGGGCCGACCGAGCCGTCGAGCAGCAGCTCGGTGCCTTCGCGGATGTTCGCGAGAGGCGTCTTGAGCTCGTGCGACATGTGGCGCAGGAACTTGTTCTTCTCCTCGCTCGTCTCGGCGAGCCTGAGCCTGAGCCACTCGAGCTGGCGGCCGAGCGTCTCGAGGTCGGCCGGGCCCGAGACCGCGATCGGGTGCGAGAAGTCGCCCTTGCCGAGCTCGCGGATCACGCGGTCGATCTGGCGGATCGGGCGGCCGACGACGAGGATGAAGAGCAGCACGAGGATCAGCGTGCCCGGAACGAGCGCCGCGGCCTGCCAGGCCAGTGAGCGCTGCGCCGCGCGCGTTTCGTTCTCGAGATCGGCGAGCCGGTCCGCGATCTCGTCGCGCATGCTGTTCCTGATCGCCGCCGCCGAGGTCGCCATGACGTCGACGTTCTCGGTGATGTCCTCGACCGTCGTGCCCGGCGTCGACAGGAGCCCGTCGAGCATCGCGAGCTGCATCCGGATCAGCTCGAGCTGGTCGTCGACGGTCATCGGACCCCCGAGATTGGCCAGGGCCTCGAGGCTCTCCGCGAGGTCCCGGGATCGGCTCTGATAACGGTCGAGCGCTTCGGACCGCCGCTCGGGGTCGGACAGCGTCACGTACTGCGAGGCCTGCCGCCGGACATCGGGCAGGACGAGCTGGACGCGCTCGTTGGCGCTCGCCGAGTCGCGGCTCGCGTTCGCGACGAGCCGGCTCTCTTCCATGAGATCGTTGAGCTTGAGCATTGCGTTGCCGACGCCGATCAGAAGCGGCAGCGTGACGAAGGCGAGCCCGATCAGGGTCAGGCTCAGCAGGGTTCTTGGCCGCTGGATCCGCAAGCCCGCGTTCCTAGGTGCCGGTCATGGCCGCGTCGTCGTCGCGCCAGCGGCCGGCCGCGAGCTCGCGCTCCCAGGCGAGCGAGCTCGAGCAGATCGACTCGAGGTCGTCGTGGGCAGGCGTCCAGTCGAGCGTCGAGCGGATCTTCTCGACGGCCGCGATCAGCGTCGGCGGATCGCCGGCGCGGCGCTCGACCTCGCGGACCTCGAGCTTCCTGCCCGCGACCTTCTCGACCATCGCGATCACTTCACGGACGCTGTAGCCGTGGCCATAGCCGGCGTTGAGCGTGGTCGACTCGCCGCCCTTGCGCAGATAGTCGAGCGCGGACAGATGCGCAGACGCCAGATCCTCGACGTGGATGTAGTCGCGCACGCCCGTGCCGTCGGGCGTCGCGTAGTCGGTGCCGAAGATCAGCAGCTCGTCGCGCTTGCCGACGGCGGCCTCGCAGGCGACCTTGGTCAGGAGCGTCGCCTTCGGCGTCGACTGGCCGATGCGGCGCTTCGGATCCGATCCCGCGACGTTGAAGTAACGCAGCGCAACGTACTCAAGCGGCGTCGCGGCCGCGACGTCGCGGAGCATCTGCTCGGTCATGAGCTTCGACCACCCGTAGGGATTGATCGGCGCCGTCGGCGAATCCTCCGACGCGATTCCGCCTTCCGGAATCCCGTACACCGCCGCCGTCGACGAGAAAACCAGGTGCCGGACGTTGGACTTCTGGCACTTCTCGAGCAGGGTGCGGCTCGCGGCCGTGTTGTTCCTGTAATACTTGAGCGGGTCGGCGACGGACTCGGGCACGATCGTGTGCGCCGCGAAATGCATGACCGTGTCGATCTCGTAGTCGGCGAAGAGCCGGTCGAGGCAGGCCTCGTCGCCCGTGTTGCCGACGACGAGATCGGCGTCGAGCACGGCCTGCCGGAATCCGGTGGACAGATCGTCGAGCACGACGACGTTTTCGCCTGCCTCGCCGAGTTGCCTTGCGACGTGCGAGCCGATGTATCCGGCGCCGCCGGTCACGAGAATCGCCCTGGTGCGCATCGAGCCCTGGTCTCCGACTGACATAATCCCGCCGGTCGAGTCTATCAGCTGGCCGTGACGGCGCCCGGATGCCGGTCGCATTTTGCGCACACTTTGCGTGCCACGTGGCCGCCGAGGCAGTATAGTTGGCCTGCCTCAAGGCCGGTGGTCGTGTTGCGAAAATCCACATTCAGCTTGTTGCGATGGTCCTGGGCGGCGTCCGTCATGGCCGTGCTCGCCGGTTGCGGCGGCGGCGGAGGCGGCTCGCCGCCGCCCCCTCCGCCGCCGCCGCCGCCCCCTCCGCCGCCGGCCAACGTCACGATCTCGGGCACGATCACCTATGCCTTCGTCCCGGTCGTGTTCGGCGGTCTCAACTACGCGGCGACCGAGTCGCGGCCGGCGCGCCTCGTCACGGTGCAGTTCGTCGAAGGGATGACCGTGCTCGCGACGGCGCAGACCGACGTCAGCGGCAACTATTCGCTCTCGGTGCCCCCCGATCGCACGGGCTTCGTCCGCGCGCGCGCCCAGTCGACGAACACGGGCACGCCGGGCTGGAGCTTCCGCGTCGTCGACAACACCAACAGCGATGCCGTCTACGTGCTCGACGGCGCCGCCGCATCGAGCGGCACGACGGCGAGCGTCCGCAGCCTGCACGCGTCCTCGGGCTGGGGCACGACCTCGTACACGGGCGAGAGAGCCGCGGCGCCGTTCGCGATCCTCGATACGGTCTACGTCGCGGTCGAGTATCTGCTCGCGGCCGATCCGACGATCGACTTCCCGGCGCTCGACCTGCACTGGAGCCCCGAGAACGTCACGAGCCCCGGCGCCGACGGCCAGCCCGATCCCGACACGGGCGAGATCGGCTCGAGCTTCTACGGCATCAACCCGCTGCTCGGCATCGACGGCATCTACATCGTCGGCGAGGAGGACCAGGACACGGACGAGTACGACCGTGCCGTCATCGTGCACGAGTTCGGCCACTACCTCGAGGGCCAGCTCGGCCGCAGCGAGAGCATCGGCGGACCGCACTCGCCCGACGACCTGCTCGACCTGCGCGTCGCGTTCTCGGAGGGCCTGGCGACGGGCTTCGGCTCGCTCGCGCTCGACGACCCTATCTATCGCGACACGGGCGGCCCGATGCAGGCCGGCAGCTTCAGCTTCAACATCGAGACCGCCAACGGCCCGAACCCGGCGCCCGGCTGGTACTCCGAGGAGTCGGTCTGGGAGCTCGTCTACGACCTCGTCGACGCCGACGTCGACGGCAACGACGTCCTGTCGTATCCGTTCGCCGACGTCTGGTCGGTCATGACCGGGCACCTGGTCACGACGCGCTCGCTGGCGTCGATCTTCCCGTTCCTGAACGCCGTCAAGCTCGCTCACCCGGGCGACGCGGCGCTCATCGATATGCTCGCCGCCGACCAGGGCATCGCCTCGATCGTCGACGACTGGGGCGACACCGAGACCAACAATGCGGGATCGGCCGACGTGCTGCCGGTCTACACAGAGCTGATCGTCAACGACGTGAATCCCGTCAATCTCTGCAGCACCGACGAGTTCACGAGCGGTCAGACCGGCGCGGTCAACAAGCTCGGCTCGCGCCGCTACGTGCGCTTCACGCCGCCGTCGTCCGGCCCGGTCTTGATCACGGTCACGGCGACAGACATTCCGGCCGGCCACTACGCAGACCCCGACTGGTTCGCGTACAACGCGGGCCTCGTCATCTTCTCGCGGGACGCGCCCAACGCGGCCTGCCAGGACATCACGAACCCGGGCTGGAGTCCGTCCCTCTGCGTCGAGCCCGACCCGGCCGATCCGCCGCCGTTCGTCCCTGTCGACGTGCAGGAATACGTGCTCGAGGTCCACGAGTGGACCAACACGAACGACACCGACGATCCGGTTTACCCGCCGATCGGCCGAACCTGCTTCAACATCACGGTGACACAATGATGAGAACGATGCTGATCCTCGCCCTGACGGCGGCACCCCTCCTCGCGGGCGAAGCCCTGGCCGCCCAGCGGCAGAAGTCCGAGGACGGAGGCTTCACGGCCAAGCTGACCGCGCCGATCGGTATCGGCCACGAGCTCTCGCGCGAGCCCGCCGTCGGTCAGGTGCTCGAGGTCAGGCTGACGATCACGCCGGGCGAGCCTTTGACGAACGCCGTCGTTTCGCTCGGCGCCGACGATCCGCTTGCGATCATCGAGCCCACGGCCGACGTCGCGCTCGACGCAATCGCTGCCGGCGAGTCGGGCGAGGTCAACGTGACCGTGCTGCCGCTCCTCAACGAGACGCAGTACCTGAGGGTCAGCGTAACGGGCGATATTGGCGGCAGCCGCCAGACGCGCAGCCTCTCGGTCGCGATCCGGCTGCCGGGCGACGCCGTGACAACGGAACCGGGGGCCGGGGCCGAGGCAAGCACGGACGAATCGGTGCGGTCCTTCAAGGCGATTGAAACCGTCCGCTAAAGCGTCCGCCAGCGAGGCCGCGCCGCCCGATTCCCCGCTGCTCGGCGCCGACGAGCCGCAGCCTTTCGAGCTCATCGAAGGCGCCGCCGGCTCCGGGATCATCCTCGTCTGCGATCACGCAAGCCCGCGGTTCCCGGCCGCGCTCGGGCAGCTCGGCATCCCGGACCGGTACCTCGGCGATCACATCGCCTGGGACATCGGCGCGGCGGGTGTCGCGCGGCGGCTGCGCGAACGCCTTGGCGCCGACGCCGTGCTCGCCAATTACTCACGCCTCGTCGTCGACGTGAACCGGGGGCTCGGCGACGCTTCGGCGATCCCGGCCATCAGCGACGGCGTCCTGATCCCGGGCAACCTCGGCCTGACGGCCGCCGAGCGCGAGGCGCGCGTGCTTGCGCTGCACGCGCCCTACCATGCCGCGATCGGCGCGCTGATCGGGCGCCGCAGCGCGGAATCGCGCGTGCCGGTCGTCATCGGCATCCACAGCTTCACGCCGCGCTGGCACGGCACGCGAAGGCCGTGGCACGCGGGCGTCCTCTGGGACCGCGATCCGCGGCTGCCCCTGCCGCTGCTCGCGGCCCTTCGCGCGCGCGGCGATCTCGTCGTCGGCGACAACGAGCCCTACTCGGGCCGGCACACGGCCGACTACTCGATCGACCGGCACGCCGAGTCGCACGGTCTCGCCCATGCCGGCATCGAGATCCGCCAGGACCTGATCGCCGACGCGGCCGGGCAGGAACGCTTCGCCGGCATCCTCGGCGACGCGCTCGAGGCGATCCTCGCCGACGCCTCGCTCTACGCGCCGCTCTCGCCCGTCAACCCGATCGTCTGACGCGAGCCTCATGAAGACGCCGTCGTTCACGATCGGAGTCGAGGAGGAGTATCTCATCGTCGAGCGGGACAGCGGCGAGCTCGTCGAGAAGCTTCCCGAAGCCATGCTCGAGCAATGCGAGGCGCTCGCGGACGGCCAGCAGGTCAAGCCCGAGTTCCTGCGCTCGCAGATCGAGATCGGCACGCGGATCTGCGAGCACGCCGGCGAAGTTCGCGAGAGCCTCGCGCTCTTGAGAAGCGCCGTGATCGAGGTCGCGGGCCGCGACGGGCTTGCGCCCATCGCCTGCTCGACGCATCCGTTCGCGCACTGGCAGGCACAGAAGCACACGGCGCGCTCGCGCTACGATGCGTTGTCCGAGGAGTTCCAGGCGACGGCCAACCGGCTCCTGATCTGCGGCATGCACGTTCACGTCGGCATCGAGGACGACGAGCTTCGCATCGACCTCATGAACCAGGCGAGCTATTTCCTGCCGCATCTGCTCGCTCTCTCGACCTCGTCGCCGTTCTGGGAGGGTCTCGACACGGGGCTCAAGTCCTACCGCCTCACGGTCTTCGACACGCTGCCCCGGACGGGGCTCCCCGAGCGCTGCGCGAGCTTCGCCGAGTTCGAGCGGCTCGTCGGCGTGCTCGTCAACGCCGGGCTCATCGAGGACTCGACGCACATCTGGTGGGACATCCGCCCGAGCGGACGCTATCCGACGCTCGAGACCCGGATCATGGACGTCTGCACCGAGATCGAGGACGCTGTCTCGATCGCGGCGCTCGTGCAGTGCATCATGCGGATGCTCTGGCGGCTTCGCGCCGGCAATCGCCGCTGGCGGAGCTATCCGCCGATGCTGATCAGCGAGAACCGCTGGCGCGCGATGCGCTACAGCTTCGACAGGGGGCTGATCGACCTCGGCCGCGGCAACGTGATCCCCTGCGCCGAGCTCTACGAGGAGCTCATCCTGCTGATCCGCGAGGATGCCGAGGCGCTCGGCTGCGTGAGCGAGGTCGAGCACGTGCGCCGGATTCTGGCGCGCGGCACGAGCGCCCATCGCCAGCTCGCGCTCGACAAGCGCCTGCGCGGCGAGGGGCTAACGGCCGCGGAGGCGGGCCGCAAGCTCGTCGCCCACCTCGCCGCGGAGACGGCCCGCGGGATCGACCGGTAGCGCCGACGGCCCGCTTCGAGCGTCGGCCGGCAGGGAAGAATTTGCGGTCGCTCGACGGGATTCGCCCGAGGTACACTTGTCCGATAAACCAACGATGCGGCGGTTCAAGGGGGACAGCATGAACTCAGCAATCCGTTACCTGACGGCGGTGGCGCTCGTCAGCACGGCGGGAGTCGCGAGCGGCCAGATCGAGCGCACGATCGACGCGCCGGTCGGCGAGATCCGCGGCGAGCGCTCGACGGAGGAGCGCAACGTCATGTACTACTTCGGCGTGCCCTACGCCGAGCCGCCGGTCGGCGAGAACCGCTGGCGGCCGCCCGAGCCGATCGAGAGCTATGACGACCGCATCGACGCCGAGGCCTACGGCGCGCAGTGCATGCAGCCGCAGGCCGGACCCGGGGCCGGCGGGGGCGGATTCGGGGGCGGCCGCGGCGGCCGGGGCTTCGCCGCGCAGGGCCGCGGCGGTTTCGGCGGCCGTGGCGGCGGCATCCGCGGCGGCGGCGGCGGCATCCGCGGCGGCGGCGGCTTCGGCGCCCCGCCGGTCGGGACGAGCGAGGACTGCCTGACGCTCAACATCTGGAGCGGCGCCGAGACCGGGGACGCGAGGCGTCCCGTCATCGTATTCATCCACGGCAACCGGCTGACGCAGGGCGCCGCCTCCGACCCGCGCTACTCCGGCGAGAGGCTCGCGAGCCGCGGTCTCGTCGTCGTCAGCTTCAACTACCGCCTCGGCGTCTACGGCTTCCTGGCGCATCCGGAGCTCAGCGCCGAGAGCGGCAGCTCGGGCAACTACGGCCTCATGGACGCGCTCGCCGCACTGAGGTGGGTCAACCGCAACATCGGCGCATTCGGCGGCGATCCCGACAACGTCACAGTGCTCGGCGCCTCGGCGGGCGCCATCATGACGGCGGCGCTGATCGGCTCGCCCGAGGCCGAGGGCCTGTTCGGGCGCGCGATCCTGCAAAGCGGGAGCTTCATGGGTCACGGCATCGCGCGCACGCCGGCGCTGGCCGAGGCCGAGCGGACCGGCGTCGAGCGGCTCGCGCGCTTCGGCGACGTCTCGCTGGCGGAGCTCCGGGCGCTGCCGGCCGAGCAGCTCACGGGCGTGCTCGGCGATCCTGCGATCATCGTCGACGGGCGCGTGATCCCCGAGGATCTCGCGCGGATCTTCGAGCGCGGCGAGCAGAACGCCGTCGACGTCCTGGTCGGCTCGAACAAGGAGGAGGGCATCGTGTTCCACGAGCGCTCGCCCTTGAGCAGCGAGATCAGGGACGAGGTGCCGGCAGCCTACGAGGCTGCCGTCCGCGGGCGCTTCGGCCCGCTGGCGGACCGGTATCTGCGCATTTACCCGTCGGGGACGCCCGAGGCGGCGGCGGTATCGAACGTCACGGCGCTCGGCGACGAGATGGCCTGGGCGATGCGCAAGCTCGCCCTGAGCCAGATCGAAATCGGCAACCGGGCACATGTCTATGCGTTCACACGCGTGCCTCCAGCGACGGGGGCGGAGGCCGCGCGCGGCGCGACGCACGGCACCGAGATTCAGTACGTCTTCAACAGCATGGGAACGTTCGGCGGCTGGACCGACGGCGACCGGCGCCTGGCCGAGGTGATCTCGAGCTACTGGATCAACTTCGCCGAGTCGGGAACGCCGGACGGCGCCGATCGCTGGCAGGGGGCGGAGCTGCCCGGCTGGCCCGTCTACACGGGATCGGAGGAGTTCCAGACGATGGAGTTCGGCGATCGCATCGGCACGAATCCGACCTGGGTCATCGTGCCCGAGAAGCTCGAGCTCTTCGATGAGGCCTACGCCGCGCTGCTCGGGACGGTCGGCCGCTAGCGAAACCGGCGCGGGGCGCGTGCCGGCCGGCGCGGCCGGCGCTAACATGCCAGGGATGGCGAGCTCGTTCGGTCTGTCGGTGGCGCCGATGATGGAGCGCACCGACCGGCATTTTCGCTACCTCATGCGTCTCGTGAGCCCGAACGCGCGGCTCTATACCGAGATGATCACGAGTCAGGCCCTGCTCAAGGGCGACGCCCGGCGGCTGCTCGCCTTCGACGCGGCCGAGCATCCGGTCGCGATCCAGCTCGGCGGCTCCGATCCCGCGGCGCTCGAGTCTGCCGCGCGGCTCGCGGCCGACGCCGGCTACGACGAGGTCAATCTCAACGTCGGCTGTCCGAGCGGCCGCGTGCAGGCCGGCGACTTCGGCGCGAAGCTCATGCTCGACCCGGGCCGCGTGGCCGATTGCGTCGCCGCCCTGCGCGGCGCGGTCGATCTGCCCGTGACGGTCAAGACGAGGATCGGCGTCGACGAGCACGACGACTACGAGATCCTGCGCGGATTCACGGCGCGCATCGTCGAGGCCGGCGCGGCCGTGCTGATCGTCCATGCGCGCAAGGCGTGGCTCAAGGGCTTGAGCCCGAAACAGAACCGCGAGATTCCGCCGCTCGACTATCCGCGTGTCTATCGCCTGAAGCGCGACTTCGGCGAGCTCCCGATCGTGATCAACGGCGGTTTCACGACCGAGCGGCACGTGCTCGACCAGATCGGCAAGGTCGACGGCGTCATGCTCGGGAGAAGCGCCTATCACGACCCGATGCTGATCGGCCGGCTCGACCGGCGTCTCTGCGGCTCGGCCGGGCCGGCCGAGGCCGACGTCATCGGCCGCTACGCTGCCTATATGCGCTCGGAGCTCAGTCACGGGACGCCGCTCAAGGCGATGTCGCGTCATCTCGTCGGGCTGTTCGCCAATCGCCCGGGCGCCCGGCGCTGGCGGCGATGCCTGTCCGGGCTCTCGCCGGCGCCGGAAGGGATCGACGAGCTGCTGGCGGCGCTTGCTAGTATGCCGACGGGAACCCGATACAATGCTGGCTTCACGGGCGACGCCGCCCCGAGCAGCCCAAGAGGAATGTGTCTGTGACGATGCGTCCGAAGAAGCACGACAAGCGACCGATGGCGGAGCAATACGAGCTGCACGATCTCTACGAGGAGGCCGTGCAGGCCGTCGATGCCGAGGTCGAGTTTCTCGACGAGACGTTCAGGAGCCTGCGCGGCCGCGATGCGGTCAGCTTCCGCGAGGACTTCTGCGGCACCGCCAGCGCGGCCTGCGAATGGGTGCGCTCGGGCAAGAGCCGTTATGCGATCGGCGTCGACAACGAGTCCGCCGTGCTCGACTGGGGCCGCAAGCACCGCGTCGCGAAGCTGGCCGAGGCCGACCGGGCGCGCGTCAAGCTGCTCGAGGACGACGTCCGTAGCGTCGGGACCGAGCCCGTCGACATCATCGGCGCGTTCAACTTCAGCTATTTCTGCTTCGAGACGCGCGACGAGCTCCGCGCCTACTTCGCGCGTTGCCGCGAGGCTCTCGCCGGCGACGGCCTCCTGTTCCTCGACGCCTTCGGCGGGCCCGAAGCGATCGAGGTGCAGAAGGAGAAGACGAAGTTCGATCACTTCACCTACGTCTGGGACCAGGCCGATTTCCATCCTGTGACGAATCACATGACCTGTCACATCCATTTCAAATTCCCGGACGGGTCGAAGATCAAGAAGGCCTTCACCTACGAATGGCGCATGTGGTCGCTGCCCGAGATCCGCGAGCTCCTCCTCGAGGCCGGATTCAGGACGGTCAGGGTCTACTGGGAGGGCGAGGACGAGGACGGCGAGGGTAACGGCGAGTTCACCGAGACGGAAACCGCGACGCCCGATCTCGCCTGGGTCTGCTACGTGGTCGCCGAAAAGTAGCGAGGGCATGGGGAAGGACGTCGAAGTCGCGATTCTGTTTGCCGACGTCGTCGGCAGCACCCAGCTCTACGAGCAACTCGGCGACGACCAGGCCCGCGAAAAG
>Ga0302046_10004842_pt1 | contig 11916 bp, 9 predicted proteins | sample RVTome_11_FD_200261 | JGI IMG/M metagenome (GOLD analysis project Ga0302046, IMG submission 200261) | Soil microbial communities from uranium-contaminated site in the Upper Colorado River Basin, Wyoming, United States - RVT147D111 (version 2) ... | reverse complement strand
GCTCCGAGTCTACTCGGGCTGGGTTGCGCGCCTCCGCTGTCCGCGCGCCGGCCCCTGGCCTCCGCCGAGCCCGACGTCGCGTCGCGTCCGATCCGTCCAACGCCGAGTAGAGCCGCCCCACTGTGGACCAGGAGTCGAGAGCCGCGCTCAGTCGTCGGGCCAGAGGTCGGCGGCGCTCGGGTCGGGGGGGGCTTCGGCGAGCAGGTGCGGGGGGAGGAGGCTCGCAGCGACGCTGACGGCGCGGGCGGCTTCGCCCGTGCGGCCCTCGCTCCACAGGGCGCCGGCCATCTGGAGGGCGGCGCCGCCGGCGCGGGCGGCGCGCGCGGCCGGCTCGAGATCGGGGTAGAGCGGGTCGCCGAGCGGCGAGGCGGCGCGCACGCCGTCGGTGAAGATCTGCCACTCGATGCCGACGAACGGGCGGGCCAGGCCCGTGGCGCCGCCTTGGTGGTGGCGCGCAGCCAGGTACTCGAGCACGGGGTGGGCTTCGCTGTTGCGCGGCGTCTGGGCCAGCGAGGGCGCGAGCGGCCCGAGAGCTCCCGCGTAGAGGCTCCAGAAGCCCGCCGGGTCGGTCATCCAGCGGTCGCGCTCACCGGCCACCGCGAGCCGCGCCACGGCGGCGCTCACCTCGCCGGCGGGCGCGTGGGCATCGCGCCAGCCCACCAGCGCCACGATCGGGAAGCGCCCGTAGAAATCGCCGCGGAACAGGCCCGCCTCGGGGAAGACGTCCAAGAAAGTTGCCAGGATCACGTGGAGCTCCTCGGCGCCGAGCTGGTAGAGGGGCAGCCACTGGCAGAAGAGTCCTCCGGGGCTCAGGTGCTCCCGCACGGCCTCGAAGTGCTCGCGCGCGTAGAGGGCTCCAGCGCCGGCCTGCCACGGGACGAAGAGGTCCGCGATCACCACGTCGAAGCGCTCGGCCGTGTGGGCCAAAAAGTTGCGCGCGTCGTCGAGCACGACCTCCACGCGCGGATCGGTGTGGACGCCGCGGTTGGCGTCGGCGAAGAAGCGCTCACCCGCGCGCGCCACCTCGGGGACGATCTCCACCAGCCAGATCTTCTCGACCGGGTGCGCGAGCAGCGCGCCCGCGCTGATGCCGCTGGCCGAGCCCGCGTGCACCACCGCGCGCGCCCCGGGGTGCAGGAGCAGTGGCAGGTGCGCCTGGCGCTCCTGGTGGAAGATCTCGCCCGTGCCGCCGAGCGAGTAGTGGTTGTCGGTGCGGATCAGCCGCTCGCCGTCGCGCTCGATCACCGCGACGACGCCCGCGGCCGTGCTGCGTACGAAGCTCGCCGACTCGCCGGGCGCGAGACGCAGCAGGGGTACCCGCAGCGGCGACGCGGAGACGAATACGGCGGCCCAGCCGCCGGCCAGCAGAGCGATGCGCAGGCGGCGCCGGGCGGGCGTCGTCTCGGGCAGCAGGAAGGCCGCGCCCGCGTAGGCGAGCGCCACGGCGGCCAGCGCGCCCCAGGTGCCGAGGGCGGGCAACAACAGGTAGGGCGCGGCCAGCGCGCCCAGCATGGCGCCGGCCGTGTTTGCCGCCACCAGCGTGCCCAGCAGGCGCGCGGCGAGAGCGCCGGGCGCGCGCTCGGCGGCCCAGGCCATGGCGAGCGGAAAGACCAGGCCGGCTGCCAGCAGCGGGGGCCCGGCGGCCAGGGCCGCCATGCCGAGCGCGTCCAGCAGGTAGGCGGGCCACGGTGCTCCCGAGCCCGCGAAGGCGAGGCCGTCGCTCAGCGCCCAGAAGGCGGCGGGGAAGGCCGCCAGGCACAGGGCGGTGGCGACCGTGGCGGCTCCGAGCGCGCTCACCGGCGCCACGCCGCGCCGCGCCAGGGCGGCGGCCGCCGCCGCGCCGAGCGCCAGCGAGAGCAGCACCACCACGAGCACGGTCCCGAACGCATACACCGATTGGTTCAACACCTGCGAGAGCGCTTGCACCAGCACCACCTGGCTGGCGAGCGTCCCGAAGCCCGAGAGCGCGGCGACCGCCGCCGGGCCCCCGCCGAGCGCACCTCCGCCCTGGGCGCGCGCGGGCTGCACCGGTGCGTGCACGTCCACGGGCTGCGCCGGTGCGTGCGCGTCCACGGGCTGCTCGGCGCGCGCGAGCAGCCAGGCGCCGGCCGCAGCCGCCGCCGTGAGCGCGATCGCGAAGAGCCAGGTGCCGTCCACGCCGAGCCGCTCGGGGAGGACGAAGGCGCCGAGCGCCGCACCCAGGGCGGCGCCGAGCATGTTCACCCCGTAGAGCGCCGCGCCGACGCTGCCGAGCCCGCGCCCTCGGCCGAGCACCGCGGCGCCCACCGCCGGGAAGCTCGCGCCCCAGGCCACGGCCGCGGGCAAGGTCGCCAGCAGCGCGATGGCGAAGCGCAGGCCCGAGAGCGCCACCGGCCGCTCGCGCAGGGCGTCGTAGCCGAGCGCCAGCAGCGCCTCGCCGCCCGCGAGCAGCAGCGGCACCGCGGCCGTGCCGAGCACGGCCAGCGCCTCGAGCCCGGCCCAGGCGCGCAGCGGCCGCCGCCAACGCGGCGCGCGCCGCGCGGCCCACAGCGCCCCCAGGGCGTGGCCCGCGAAGAAGGCCAGCAGCGCCGCCGAGGCCGCGGGCGCAGTGGCGCCGAGCAGGCCGCGCAGCCAGCGCAGCCAGACGGTCTCGGCCACCAGGGCGCCGGCGCCCGAGAGCAGGAACAGGAACGCAAGCGCCCGCAGGCGCCCCGGCGTCACGCCAGACGCTCGCCGGACCGCACGTCGCGCGGCGGGATCGCCAGCCGGGACGTCACGCTACTTGATCGCCAGTGGGTTCACGGGCGAGCCCACGGCGCCGGTGATCGGGAGCGGCGGGGCCGCGAACAGGAAGGCGTGCTCCCCGTCCTCGGCGCAGGCGTCGGCCAGCTCGTCGAGCTGGAACATCTCGCCGAGCAGGAGGCCCGTGTTGCGCAGGCTCACCATGTGCAGCGGCATCACGCAGTCGGGCGTCTCGGCCGGCAGCACCTCCACGCAGAACGTGTCGCTGGCCACGGCTGCCACCTCGCGCTCGAAGATCCAGCGCGCCGCGCGCAGCGAGAGGCCGGGCGTCGGGCCGATGTAGCCCTGCCAGGAGCCCCCGGCCAGGTGGCGCGTGAGCTTGCCCGTGCGCACCAGCACCACGTCCCCGGGCTCGACGGCGCTGCCCTGGGCCTCGGCGCAGGCGTCGAGCTCCTCGGGCGCGATGGCCTCGCCGTCGTCGAGCCAGTCCACGCGGCGGTGGCGTGGCAGATCGAGCAGCACGCCGCGCCCGACCACGCCGTCGCAGATGCGGTCGATGGAGTTGGCGCGGGCGCCGGCGCTCGAGACCAGCGCCACGTCGCGGTCGTTGTACATGCGGCCGTCGTAGAAGACGTGGGCCAGCGAGTCCCACTGGGTGCCGCACTGGAGCGGCATGGTGACCGAGTCGTCGGCGTAGCAGAAGCCGCCGGGATGCTGCTGCGCGCCCGAGAGCGCGTCGCTGCCGTCCACCAGCATGGTGTGGATCGGGTTGTGCCGGCTGCCGCCGCCGGTCTGGGGACCGTTGCGGTCGAAGGGCAGGGCGCAGGAGATCACGCGCCCGTGGCGCGGCAGCCGCAGCGCCGCCAGCACGCGCTCGGGCGTGATGAAGTTCAGGGTGCCGCGCTCGTCGTCGGCCCCCCAGCGTCCCCAGTTGGAGTAGCGCCGGCCCCACTCGCGCACGGTTCGGGCGTCCAGCTTCTCGCTCATGCGCGGGGCTTCTCGCTCACGTGCGGCGCAGCGCCGCCTCCACCCTCGCCACGTCCTCGGGGACATCCACGGGGATGCTGCGGAAGCCCGCCACCACCGCGGCGACGATGGTGAAGCCGTGCTCGAGGGCGCGCAGCTGCTCGAGCCCCTCGGCGCGCTCGGCGGGGGTCTGGGGCAGCCGGACGAAGTCCAGCAGGAACGACCGCCGGTAGCCGTAGAGCCCCACGTGCTGCCAGTAGTCCGGGCGCGCGTCGGCGTTGCGCAGGTACGGAATCGTGGCGCGCGAGAACCACAGCGCGCGGCCGTGACGGTCGAGCACGGCCTTCACCCGGTTCGGGTCGTCGAGGCCTTCGGGGTCGGCCTCGTGGACCGCGGTGGACATGGGCGCGTCGGGCGCGGCGGCGAGCGCATCCACCACGGCGTCGATCACGAAGCCGCGCACCAGCGGCTCGTCGCCCTGCACGTTCACCACGATCTCGTCGGAGAGCTGCGCCGCGGCCTCGGCCAGCCGGTCGGTGCCGGTGGCGTGGTGGGGCGAGGTCAGCACGGCGCGTGCACCGAATTCGCTGCACGCCCGCACGATGCGCTCGTCCTCGGTGACCACCAGCACGTCGCGCAGCCGCTTCGCCTCGCGGGCGCCCTCCCAGACGTGCTGGATCATCGGCTTGCCCGCGATGCGCGCCAGGGGCTTGCCCGGGAAGCGGGTCGCAGCAAAGCGCGCGGGGATCAGGCCGACGGCGCTCATGGCGGGGCATGGTACAGTCCCCCGCCGGACGCGGGGAGAGCACAGGGGAACGATGGCGACCTTCGGGATCCTGGTGGGAGGCGGGCCGGCGCCCGGGATCAACGGCGTGATCGGATCGGCCGCGATCCAGGCCGGCCACGCGGGCGCGCGCGTGCTCGGCATCCTCGACGGCTTCTCGTGGCTCATGAAGGGCGACGTGGGGCACGTGCGCGAGCTCGTGCCGAGCGAGGTCTCGCGCATCCACCTGGAGGGGGGCTCCATCCTCCACACCTCGCGCGCCAACCCCACCAAGCAGGAGGGCGACCTGGCCCGGGTGGTGGAGTCGCTCGGCCGGCTCGGCGTGGATCACCTGATCACGATCGGCGGCGACGACACGTCGTTCTCGGCGCGCCGCGTGGCCGAGACGGCGGGCGGACGGATCCGCGTGGTGCACGTGCCCAAGACCATCGACAACGATCTGCCGCTGCCGCCGGGCGTGCCCACCTTCGGCTTCGAGACGGCGCGCGAGCAGGCGGCCCACGTGGTGGCGGCGCTGGCCGAGGACTGCCGCACCACGCGCCGCTGGTTCTTCGTGATCATGATGGGCCGCACGGCCGGGCACCTGGCGCTCGGCGCCGGCAAGTCGGGCGGGGCCACGCTCACGGTGATCCCCGAGGAGTTCCCCGGCGGTCCCGTGCGCATCGAGCAGGTGGTGCGGGTGCTCGAGGGCGCCATCGTGAAGCGGCTCGCAAAGGGCCGGTCCGACGGCGTGGCCGTGATCGCCGAGGGCGTGGCCGAGCGCTTCGACCCCGACGATCCCATCCTGAAGGACGCGCCGCGCGACGAGCACGGCCACGTGCGGTTGGCCGAGGTGCCGCTCGGCAAGGTGCTGCGCAAGGCGGTCGGCGAGGCGCTGGCGGCCCACGGCGTGAAGGTCACCATCGGCGAGAAGGACGTGGGCTACGAGCTGCGCTGCGTGCCGCCCAACGCCTTCGATCGCGACTACACGCGCGACCTCGGCGTGGGCGCCGTGCGCGCGCTGCTCGCGGGCGTCTCCGAGGCCATGATCACGCGCCAGCAGGGCGCGATCGTGCCGGTCCCGTTCGCCGCCATCGCCGACGCCACCACGGGCCGCACGCGCGTCCGCCAGGTGGACGTGGCAGCCGACTCCTACCGCAACGCCCGCGCGCTCCAGGTGCGCATCGAGCCCGAGGACCTGGCGGACCCCGCCTCGCTCGCCGCGCTGGCCGAGGCGGCAGGCCTCCCGCCCGCCGAAACGCGCAAACGCTACGAAGCCCTGGCCTGAAGGCCGGCCCACGCCTTTGGAACCCCCCAGCCCGCGGAGCCCGCCGCCCGAGCCCGCCCCCGGGCGCGCGGGGCTCGCCAACCCGTGGTGGATCCCGCCGATCCTGGGCCGCGTGCCGGCGGGCGTCGAGCGCCAGCATCTCTCGCTGCTCGGCGCCGTGGCCTTCGCCCTGCTCTTCGAAGACTACGACCTGGCCATGATCACCTCGGTGCTGCCCGAGATCAGCACGGCTTTCGGCGTCGCCGAGCCGGATCTGCCCTTCTACCTGGCGCTGGTGCGGCTCGGCTCGCTTCCCGCGCTCCTGCTGATCCCCTTCGCCGACCGCGTCGGGCGCCGCCGGGCCTTCCTGGCGAGCCTTCTGGTCAGCAGCCTGGGCACCGTGGCCACCGGCTTCGCCTGGAGCATCGAGTCCTTCGTGGCCTTCCAGATGGTGGTGCGCACCGCCTTCGTGGTCGGCACGGCCACGGCCTACGTGCTGATCAGCGAGGAGTTCCCTGCCCACCGGCGCGGCTGGGGCATGGGCGTGCTGGCCGCCCTCGGCGCCAGCGGCTACGGGCTGGCGGCGCTGCTCTTCTCGCAGATCGAGCATCTGCCCTACGGCTGGCGCTTCCTCTACTGGGTGGGCGCGGTCCCACTGCTGTGCTTCCCGATCTTCCGCCGCACGATCCCCGAGACGGGTCGCTTCGCGCGGCACAGCGCCAACCGGAAGGTCCCGTTCCGCTGGCGCGAGGCCCTGGAGCCCCTGCGGCTGCTCGTGACGGGGAGCCCTTGGCGGTTCCTCGGCATCTCGGTGTGCATCTCGGCGCTCGGCTTCGCCGCCGTGGCCCCGTTCCAGTTCACGGCCTACTACACCCGCACGGTGCTCGGCTGGAGCCCGGGCGAGTTCGCTGCCATGGTGATCGTGGGCGGCGGGATGGGCATCGTCGGCAACGTGGTGGCCGGCTCGCTCGGCGATCGGATCGGCCGGCGCTGGGTGGGCACGGGCTGCATGCTCGGCTTCCCCGCCTTCGTGGCGCTCTTCTACTGGGGGCCCGCGTGGGCGGTCTGGCCCGCCTGGATCGGCTTCGTGTTCACCTCCTCGGGTGGGCGCATGATCCTGCGCGCCTTCTCCACGGAGCTCTTCGCCACCGACCGGCGCGGCACCGCCACGGGCTGGGTCGTGCTGCTCGAGACCCTGTGGGCCGCGGGTGGGCTCTTCCTGCTCTTCCTGGTCTCCGACCAGGAAGGCGACCTGGCCCGCTACACGCCGGTCCTGGCCCTGGCCACCGTGGTGGCCGGCGCCGTCCTGCTGCTCTTCCCCGAGACCCGCAGCCGCGACTTGGACACGATCTGACGCGCTCAATCCCTTGCCTCGAAGCACCGATGAGGGGGAGGCCATGGGACGCGGCCTCGACCAGACCCCCGCCGAGTTCGCCGAGAGCCTGCGCCGCGCCGGGCTCGCGCGCGGCTTCGTGGTGAACGATCCGGAGGCCCGCGCGTTGCGCGTCTCGCATCCGCTGCTCGAGGGGGTGGCGCACGCCCTGCGGCAGCGCCCGCTGGGCTTCGCCGACCACGAGGCCGTGTTCCTCGCGGTGGCGCCGCGCACGGGCGCGTTGTTCGGGGCGTTCGTCCACAGCACCGTGCGTGGCCAGGCCCAGGGCGGCGTGCGCCGCTGGCGCTACCCGGCCGTCGAGGAGTTCCTGCGCGACGGCCTGCGCCTGTCCCAGGGCATGTCGCGCAAGAGCGCGCTGGCGGGGCTGTGGTGGGGTGGGGGCAAGGGCGTGATCGCCTGCTGCGAGCCCGAGGCCCCCGAGGACGACCCGGTCTTCCGCGCCACGCTCTACGAGGAGTACGGCGCGTTCGTCACCAGCCTGCGCGGCTGCTTCCTGGCCGCCGAGGACGTCGGCACCACGCCGGCCGACGTGGCGCGCATGTTCTCGCGCTCGCGCTTCGTGACCTGTGTGCCGCCCGAGCTCGGCGGCCGCGGCAACCCCTCGCCCGCCACGGCGCTCGGCGTGGTCTCGGCCATGGAGGCCGCCCTGGCCTTCCTGGGCCGCGGCGGGCTCGCGGGCAAGCGCGTGGCGGTGCAGGGCTGCGGCCAGGTGGGCCGCGCGCTGGTGGCGCGGCTGCTCGAGCGCGGCGTCGGCTCGCTGGTGGCGGCCGACCCCGACGCGCGCGCCTGCCAGGCGCTGAGCGCCGCCCATCCCGGCGCGCCGCTCGAGGTGCGCATCGTGCCCCGCGACGACCGCTCGATCCTGGCCGAGCCGTGCGACGTGCTGGCGCCCTGCGCGCTCGGCGGCGTGCTCGACGCCAAGAGCATCCCGGGCCTGCGCACGGAGCTCGTGTGTGGATCCGCGAACAACCAGCTCGCCTGCGAGGAGCGCGACGACCGCGCGCTGGCCGAGGCGGGCATCACCTGGGTCCCGGACCCGCTGTGCAACCGCATGGGCATCGTCTACTGCGGTAGCGAGCCGTGGGGTCTCGTGCCCGACGATCCCGACGTGCTCCGGCACCTGGATCCAGCCTGGTCCGGCTCGATCCCGGCCATGACGCAGCGGGTGCTGGCGCGTGCGCGCGACGAGGGCGTGCCGCCGGGTCAGGCCGCCTGCGCGCTCGCCGACGAGGCGCTGCGCGAGCCCCATCCGCTGCTCGGGCACCGGGGCCGGCGCATCATCGCCGGACTCGTCGCCGATCGCTGGGCCGCGAGTGGTCGCGAGGGCGCCTGCTAACCTCGGCGCCATGCAGTCCGGCGCCGGCCCGCTGGTCGCTCCCATCGAGACCTCCGCCCACCTCTCGGATCGCGCCCGCGCGCGCAAGGCCGACCGCCCCTGGTACGCCTACGCGTCCCAGCTGCTGCCCGAGGCCGGCGCGGCCGGGTGCTTCGTGGACCTGGGCTGCGGGCAGGGCGAGCTCCTGGCAAAGGCCGGCGAGCGCGGCCTCGCGGGCCTCGGCCTCGACTTCTGGGCGCAGAACGCCCGGGCCACCGCGCGCGCGGGCCACCCGGCGCTGGCCGCCGACCTGAACCGCCCGCTGCCCTTCCGCGACGCGAGCCTCGACGGGCTGTGCCTGGTGGAGGTGATCGAGCACATCGTGCGGGCCGAGCAGCTCGTGGACGAGATGGCCCGCGTGCTCCGGCCCGGCGGCTGGCTCGTGCTGACCACGCCCAACGTGGTGCACTGGACCTACCGCTGGCGCACGCTCACGGGCCACGCGCCCAAGCAGGAGGGCTACCACTACCGCTTCTTCACGCGTGACCGCCTCGAGCGCATGCTCGCCGCCCGCGGCTTCGCCCTGGAGGCGCGCGCCTCCTTCGGCAAGCAGGCCGTGCTCACGAGGCTGGCCCGGCTCGCCGGTGGCCGCCGCGAGCGCAAGGTCCGCTACCGGGTGCCCGCGCCCCTCGAGCCGCTCCTGGCCCAGCACTTCGTCTGGCGGCTGCGGCGCCTGCCGGCGGCGGCCGCGCGATGATCGAGGACCGCTTCGACGCCGCGCGCAACCTGCTGTTCGTGCGCTTCACGGGCGAGCTCAGCGAAGAGGACCTGGTGAAGTACGCGCAGCGCGCGGCCGCCAATCCCGCCATCCCTCCCGCCCACGACGAGCTGATCGACCTGAGCCGGGCGGAGATCGCCGACCTGCAGAGCCACACCCTGCGCCGCATCGCGGAGCTGTTCGCCGGCGGCGATCGCACGCCCGAGCGCAGCCGCGTGGCGCTGGTGGCCGCCGACGACGTGTCCTACGGACTCTCGCGCATGTACCAGGCCTTCCGTTCCCACTCGCCGCTCGACCTGCGCGTGTTCCGCGACGTGGCCGAGGCGCGCGCCTGGCTCGGACTCCCGCCCGAGTGAGGGGTCAGGCCGCGCCGCGGCCCTGGATCTCCACGAAGCGGCGGTAGGCGCCGTCCGGGCGGGCCATCAGCGTCTCGTGGCGGCCGCGCTCGACGACCCGCCCGCCCTCCAGGAACAGGATCTGGTCGGCCTCGCGGATCGAGCTGAGCCGGTGCGCGATCACCAGCACCACCCTCGTGCGGCTCGCCTCGCGCAGCGCGTCCACCAGGGCCCGCTCGGTCTCGGGATCGAGGGCCGAGGTGGGCTCGTCGAGGATCAGGATGGGTGCGTCGCGCAGGAGCGCCCGCGCGACGGCCAGGCGCTGCTTCTGGCCCGCCGAGAGCTTGCCGCCGCCGCGACCGAGCGGCGTGGCGTAGCCCTGGGGCAGCCGGCGGATGAAGGCGTCGGCGCCGGCGATGCGGGCCGCGCGGCGCACCTCCGCCTCCGAGGCGTCCGGGTCGCCCAGCCGCAGGTTCTCCTCGACGGTGGCGTCGAACAGCACGGTCTCCTGGAACACGAAGGCGATCTGGCTGCGCAGGGACTCGCGCGTCACGCCGGCCAGGTCCACGCCGTCGGCCAGCACGCGCCCCGCGTCCGGCGCGAGGAAGCGGGGCACCAGGTAGGCGAGCGTGGTCTTGCCCGCGCCCGCCGGCCCCACCAGCGCCGTGAAGGAGCCGAGCGGCGCGTCGAAGTCGATGCCCGCGAGCACCGGCGGGCCGCCGGCGTAGGCGAACCGGACGCCTTCGAAGCGGATGCCGTGGCGGATCGGCGGCAGCGGCCGCGCCTCTTGGCGGTCCGTCTCGCCGGGCAAGCCCATCAGGAACGACACGCGGTGTAGCCCCGACGCCGAGGTCTGGGACAGGAACCACGCGCCGCCCAGCTCGAAGGCCATGAAGCCCATCTGGAAGAAGTAGGTCGTGAGCAGCGTCAGGTCACCCGGCGTGAGCTGCCCGCCGATCACCAGGTCGATCAGCTCGAGGGCCAGCCAGCCGCCGAGCCCGAGCGCCGGGATCACGGCGGCGGCGGTGGTCAGCAGCTGTACGCGCACCAGGCCGCGATAGGCGGCGAACGAGCGCTCGCTGTCGCGGCCGAAGCGGTGCTGCTGCAGCGCCTCGCTGCCCAGGCTCTGGATCGCCAGGATGTTGTGGACGCCTTCCTCGAGGGTGGCGGTGGTGGCCGCGCCGGAGACGCGGCTCGTCTCTCCGCGGCGGCGGTAGGCGGCCGAGAAGGGCAGGGTCACCAGCAGCGTGCCCGGCAGCACTGCCGCCGCCGACCAGACGATCGCCGGGTGCTCGCCGAACAAGGCCACCAGCATCCAGGCGCTGAGCGCCATCCCGATCGGGCTGCCGATGGGCGCCAGGATCAGCCGATAGCAGACCTGCGTGATGGCGGGCGTGTCGTACATGACGCGGTAGACGGCGTCGCCGATGCGCTCGTCGTCGAAGGCCGTCATGGGCAGCGACTGGATGCGCTCGAACAGGCGCGAGCGGTAGAGGTGGTTCAGCTCCTGGGAGAGCCTCAGGGTCCAGTGGAAGTCGAGCAGCCCGAGCAGACCGCCCGAGAGCGTGAAGCCCACGTTGGCGTCGTTCTCGCTCTGCGTGGCGGTGTCCTGGCCCTGGGCCACGTTGGCGTCGGTGGCGTCGCGCTCGCGCAGGGTGGTCCCGAACGCGCCGAACAGCAGCATCATCAGCAGCTGCACGCCGACCGTGCGCACGGCGATCCGGTCGGGCGTGCCTTCGGCGAGCCAGGCGACCAGCGGGCGGATGAAGCCTGGATAGCCGTCCAGGGTGTCGGCCACGGGCAGCCCCAGGGCGGCGTGGTCGATCAGGATCTTCACGGGGAAGGGCAGGAACAGCCAGGGCAGGAGCCCGAGCAGCAGGAGGGCGACCTTCACTGCGAAGCGCCCTCGCAGCGGGCGCACCCAGGCCAGCGCCTCGGCGAACAGGCGCAGCGTGTCGCGCCCGGAGATCTCGCCGGGCTCCTGGAGCCAGCCCTTCACGCGCTGCCCTCCAGCTCGAGGTCGCGGCGATAGCCGCCGCCGGCGGCCAGCAGCTCGTCGTGGCTGCCGCGCTCCACCACGCGGCCGTCGCGCAGCACGACGATCTGGTCGGCGCGCCGGATGGTGCCCAGCCGGTGCGTGACCAGGAAGATCGCCCGGCCGCGCCCCCACTCGGCCAGCCGCCCGAGCACGGCCTGCTCGGTGGCGGCGTCGAGCGACGCCGTCGGCTCGTCGAGCACCAGGATCGGCGCGTCCTTCAGCACGGCCCGGGCGATGGAGATCCGCTGGCGCTGGCCCGTGGAGAGCTTGGCGCCGCGCTCGCCCAGCAGCGTGTCGTAGCCCTCGGGCAGGGCCTCGATGAACTCGTCGGCGCAGGCCA
>Ga0302046_10004841_pt1 | contig 11917 bp, 7 predicted proteins | sample RVTome_11_FD_200261 | JGI IMG/M metagenome (GOLD analysis project Ga0302046, IMG submission 200261) | Soil microbial communities from uranium-contaminated site in the Upper Colorado River Basin, Wyoming, United States - RVT147D111 (version 2) ... | reverse complement strand
GCCTCTGACCAGGGCCGCGTTGCCGCCTCGCGCTTTGTACTCAACTGTGTACTCCATGGGGCCCCTGAGGAGCGCAAAGAACGCGTGCTACGCTCGTTGCTCAAAGACAGGAGCGACGTTGTACGCCTCCTGCTGCTCCTGCTGACGGGGGAGCCCGGAGAGATAGGTGGTGCGCTGGAGCTAGCCACCAGAGAGCCACACGGAGGATCTGGCGGACACTCCGCTGGCTTCGCGTGGCCCCTCTTCGAAACCCTGGTGCGTGCGCTCAAGCTGGATCCGGACAGGCTGGCTCGCGTGGCGCGTCTCGTAGAGGAATTGCAGGCCACGGAGGAGGGAGCGGCTCTCCTGCCTGAGGACTTCGACGCCATCTGGGATCCCATTCGTACCGTGTACGAGAGGTTGCACGCATGACGACCCGCCAGGAACGCCCGGACGTCGAAGCCGTCCTGCGCACGCTCAAGGACTTCCAGCGCGAGACTGTCGACTATGTGTTCCGGCGACTGTATCTGGACCCGGATTACACGCGGCGCTTCTTGATCGCCGATGAGGTGGGGCTGGGAAAAACGCTGGTCGCGCGGGGTCTTATTGCCAAGGCCGTCGATCACCTCTGGGATGCCCTCGATCGCATCGGGCGCATCGACATCGTTTATATCTGCTCCAACGCCGCCATCGCCCGCCAGAACATCAACCGGCTTACCATCACCGCCGATGCCTCGTTCAGCTTTGCGTCTCGTATCACGCTCTTGCCTATCCAACTCTTGCAACTGCAATCCAGGTCGCTGAACTTCGTTTCCTTTACCCCCCAGACTTCCTTCGACCTGCGCTCCAGCACAGGCATTGCTGAAGAAAGGGCGATGCTGTACTGGTTGCTCAGAGACGTGTGGGATCTACGGGGCAAGGCCCCGCTCAACGTGCTCCAGGGGGATATGACCACGCGCAACTTCCGCGATCAGATCCGGTGGTTCAAGAAAGAGCACACCGTGGACGAAGCCCTAGCTACCTCGTTCGCATACGCGCTCAAGCAGCACGACGAGCATGCCTCAAAGGCGGGCCGGGCGGGTTTGCAGGACGAGTTCCACGCCCTGTGCAGCCGCATGCCGCGCACGAGAAAGCCCGGCAATGTGCCTCGCACCCTGCGGCACCGCCGCAACGCACTCATCGGGCGGCTCCGCGCCCTGCTGGCCCGGACCTGCATCCAGGCGCTCGAACCTGATTTGATCATCCTGGATGAGTTCCAGCGGTTCAAGCATCTCCTCGACCTGGAAGGGGAAGAAGGGGCACTGGCAAACAGCATGTTTGAGTACGCCAACGACCATGCGGAAGCCCGCGTGCTTTTGCTCTCGGCGACGCCCTACAAGATGTACACGATGGCGCACGAGACGGACGAGGTGCATTACGAAGACTTCATACGCACCTTGCGCTTCCTGGAAGGGAGTGAAAGAAAGGCTCGTTCTTTTGAAACGTTGATCCAGGCCTATCGCAGTGAGCTTTTCCGTCTCGGCAGCAGCGACGTCGGCGGGCACCTCCTGCGGCACAAACGAGCGCTGGAGAAGCGGCTGCGCAAGGTGATGGTCCGTAGCGAACGACTCGCGGCCTCTGAGGACCGGAACGGTATGCTGACGGAGATACCCAGCCAGGACTGCCGCCTGCATGCAGAGGATCTCCTGGGCTACCTGGCCCTGCAGGACGTCGCGGAGCAACTCGGGCACCATGACCCCATCGAGTACTGGAAGTCAGCGCCATACCTGCTCAACTTCATGGATGGGTACGTCTTCAAGCGGCGCTTTGAAAGGGCTGCGAAGGAAGCGGGTCAGGCGGATCAGCTGGCCCAAATGCTGGAGAACACGGAAGGGCTGCTGCTTCCCTGGTCTGACGTGATGGCGTATGCCAGGGTAGATCCCGGCAACGCCCGGCTGCGCGACCTCCTGGCGCAGACTACCCGGCGTGGGGCCTGGCAGCTTGTATGGATTCCGCCGTCACTGCCCTACTACCAGCCCGAAGGGGTGTACGCCGATCCTGCGCTGGCTGGCTACACCAAACGCCTGGTTTTTTCCGCCTGGCGCGTCGTGCCCAAAGTGATCGCGGTGCTGCTGAGCTACGAGGCGGAACGCCAGATGGTAGGCTCTTTTGATGCCTCCCCGGAGAACACGCCTGAGGCGAGAAAGAAGCGTCGTCCGCTGCTCCGGTTCGCCTACAGCAACGAGCGCTATACGGGGATGCCCGTGCTGGGCATGATCTATCCTTGCTTCACGCTGGCCGAGACCTGTGATCCACTGCGGCTTGCCGCGAACCTGGCTCCTGACGGACTGCCTACCCTGGCGCAGGTGTTGCAAGAAGCCCGGAGACGCATTGAGTGTCAGTTGCAACAAGTACCAGCGTATCACCTGGGCGATGCACCGTACGATGAATCCTGGTACTGGGCCGCTCCCATCCTGCTTGATCTCCATGGCGACGCGGCCGCTACCCGGTCGTGGTTCGATAAGCCGGATCTGGCCGAGGCGTGGGCCGGGAAGCACGACGATGTCGAGGACGAAGAGCTTACGACGCGGTGGGTGGATCACGTGGCCGAGGCGCGAAAGCTTATACACGGCCACCTCGAACTGGGCAGCCCGCCGCCGGATCTGGCTGAAGTGCTCGCCTATCTCGCGCTGGCCGGCCCCGGCATGGTCTCCCTGCGTGCCCTCTCCAGGATAGCCGGAGGACCTGCCACCTTGAGGGAGGAGGAGATAAGAACGAGCGCCGGCCAGGTAGCCTGGGGCTTCCTCTCGCTTTTCAACATGCCTGAAGTGATGGCGCTTGTCCGGGGCAGAAACCCCGAAGAGCCCTACTGGAGGCGTGTGGTCGAGTATGGCGCGGAGGGTGGGTTGCAGGCCACCCTGGACGAGTATGCCCACGTTCTCCGCGAGATGCTGGGCCTGGTGGACAAGCCACACGCGGTGATCGCCGGGGAGGCGGCCGAGGCGATGCGGGAGGTGCTTACGCTACGAACGGCAGCCCTCCGGGTCGATAAGATCGCCACAGCCCGGTCGCCGGAACGGGCCCGGCTGGACATCGAGCCCCAGCGGATGCGGACGCACTTTGCCCTGCGCTTCGGCAAGGACCAGACGGACGACGATCAGCGGGCGCAGCGCGAGGAGCTGGTGCGGGCGGCCTTCAATGCCCCTTTCTGGCCCTTCGTGCTGGCGACCACCTCTGTGGGCCAGGAAGGACTCGACTTCCATCCCTATTGCCATGCTATCGTCCACTGGAACCTTCCTTCCAATCCGGTGGATCTGGAACAGCGCGAAGGGCGCGTACACCGGTATAAGGGCCACGCCGTGCGCAAGAACCTGGCGCGCCGGTATGGCCTGGGTGAGGTTGACGGCACCGGGCAAGACCCGTGGGACACGCTCTTCAACGCAGCTCTGCGCGACCGGGCAGCGGATGCGTCGGACCTCACGCCCTTCTGGGTGTATGCGCAGGACGACGGTTCGAAGATAGAACGACACGTCCCCGCATTGCCCCTGAGCCAGGAACGCCACAAGCTGGAGGCGCTCCGGCGTTCGCTTACGGTGTACCGGATGGTCTTCGGTCAGTCGCGGCAAGAGGATCTACTGGCATATCTGATGGCCCATGTGCCGGAGGATGACCTGCAACAATACGTCGAGCGCTTACGCATCGACCTGAGCCCTCCATCCTTTCTTCGTTCCCCAGCAAAGTCAAAGTAGCTGGAGATGATAGCCTCCTACCTCCTGTTCAAGCTCTCGTGCAATGTCAGGGTGACAGGTGAATAGAAAAACCTGGCGATGCTCAGCCATGGAGCGGAGCACCGCATACCCTTCCTTGCGCCGGCATGGATCCCAGTTGACGAATACCTCGTCCAGGAAGACGGGAAGACGCTCCTGGCCTGCATCCAGATGATCTATGATGGCGAGCCGGATGGCGAGGTAAATCTGGTCACGGGTACCCTGGCTCAAAGGCTCGCCCACAGACCGAGGGAAAGCTTCGCCTGCCTGATAAACGAGAAGATGGTTGGTTTCATCCAGATCGAGGCGAGGATAACGTCCGGCGGTAATCATGTTGAGGTACTTGCTGGCTAGTCGGATCACATCAGGCTGGTGTTTTTCCCTGAATCGCCGATCTGCATAGGCTATGATCTTGGCCAGGAGCACCTTGCGATCCCGGTCTCGTTTTACAGCCGCCAGCCGGGCATCCAGGTCTGCCAATTCGCCCTCAACGTCACCTACGCTACGGCCTTTTTCGAGTTGTTCAAGATCTTTTTCTCTGGCTACGAGATCCTCTCCCGCTGTGCGAAGTGCGCCTTCGAGCCTCTCGACTTCCTCTTCTAGCATGATCACTTCTTCATCGCTATAGGTCCATCGCCCTTCTTGTTCTTCCAGGGTTTGAATCTCTTCCCGATGGGTCTCCCAATCAGGATGTTCTTTATCCAGGGTCTGCTGGATGAATACGGCACGCTGAGCCGCCGAACGACGCTCCTTCAGCGTCTCAGCTGCCGCTTCGGAGTCTTCGTCTATCAATGCAAGGGCTACCTTCATGGAATCCAGTTTGGCCTGGAGGCCATCCTTTTCTTCTTGAAGCTTGTTAAGAGCCGCCGTGAGCACCGGAAGTCTTGCATCAGCCCCATCAGCAGTTTGTTTTTTCTGGACCGCTGCCTCAAGAAGCATTTCGAGGGATGCTATGATCTCCGCGTCGGAACTGATTTCTGCGCCGGAACCCCGCTCTACATTGCTACCAGGCTCACCATCAGCATCCTTCCCTTCGCTGGAACGGTTCTCTGCATTGATACCATTAGGCCTGTCGGCATCCTCGAACAAGCCGCATTGCCTGGCCAGGTTCATAATCATTACCTGATTAACCTGCACCTCCCTGGCCAGCGTTATTACTTCTTGCTGCATGCGAAACAACTCTTCCGTACTCTCTTGCAAGGCTTGCACGTCGCCGATCAGTTCAGCGTCGGGAGCCAGCTTACGTTCTTCCGGTAAGGGAAGGCTCTCCAAACAGGCCGCCACGTCTCTGCCTCGCTTTTTCAGCGCTTCTTCCAGGGCGGGCACTGCCAGCCGGTCTTCTGTGTGATGGAGCTTTCTATTGTACCCTCGGGCGTTATAGGCTTGCAAGGTCCCGACAATCAAGAGCGCAAGGCCTCCGAAGGTAATGACTTGTTGTTCCAGCACACCATAGCCAACGATGGCTATGGTGACGCCCAGCACGATGATAACAAGCCACGGGAGGATCGACTTGGGAGACTCGGTGCTCAGAGCAAGGGTTTTGGCCTGTGTTCGCGCTTCCTTGTAGGCTTCCTCAGCGTCTCTGTGGAGGCGGATTCGCTCACGTAAGGTGGCCATCGGAAACTCGCGAAATACAGGAATCAAAAGATCATCCCACTTTCTCGTGAGCAGCCTGCCGCTCGTGTCCTCTAGTTTGCCCCGGGCCTTTTTCATCGCTGCCCGCGTCTGGGCCAGTTGAGTACGTGTGGCTTTATAACCGGCCAATTCCTTGGCCTGGGCACGAATCTGTACGGTGTGCTCAAGGATGCGCTCATGATCCTCAGTTAGTGCCTGCTGATCACGCCGGGCTGCTTCAATTTCTTGCTCTCTCTCTTGGATCTCTCGGTTGACTGCCTGGATACGTTCGTCCAAGATCTGTAGCGCCTGTAACGCATCTTCAGGCACATCGGCAAACGGTGCGAGGTCTCCGGCCTTCTCCTCCTCCTGCGCTTTTTTCTCAAGGAGGTCTCGTACAGGAGACAAGCGATCAATCCTGCGCAGGACTCCTTTGACGCGACGTTTTTCGGCTTCAAGGCGTGTGATCTCATCACGACGACGCTCGATCTCATCGTGCAGGGTGCGCATCTCTTTGTCCCGCTCACGCGCCGCGTGCAGACTCTCAAGAAGGGCTATGTGTTGTTCGGTTAGCTCCCTGGCCTGCGTTCGTCGTCTATCGGTCCTCCAGAGGGCCTTGGCCTCGGTCTCCAAGGTTTCTATGACACCGCGTGCCGGGCGGATATAGTCCATGCTCAAGCCGCCCAGCAGTCGATCCTGGACTTCATCCCAGGCAGCCCCGTCGATCTGGGTCATGTCTTGCTGAGCCAGGGCATAGACAGCCCTGAAGACCTTTTGCGGAATATGTGTAATCGCGGGTAGCGTATTGTTTCGCAAATCCCGAACGTCATTACCCTCCAGGCGCCCCTGCAGGGATCGATTCATCAGGCGACGCGTGATCTGCCCTTCCGCATGGTTATCCAGGCGAAAGGAGGCCGCGCCTTCGATCAGCTGGCCGTCTCGGGTCGCGTAAGGATGCTTTTCGGCCTCGACGGGATTGATGCCGTAGAGCATCGTCTGCAAAAAGTGAGACAGGGTAGACTTACCGACCTCGTTACCGCCTTCGATAACAAGCAGGGGATGATCCAGATCTTCAAAGACCCGGTCTTTGAAGTGGCCAAACGCTTTTAGGATTGTCTTCGTAATCCGCATGGTTACCTTTCATCCTTGAGCACAGCAATTTCCGGTTAGGGTTTTGCATGAGACCTGGGCCAGATTACTCTGATGATGGCTAGAACCCAGACCGTGGGTAAGATAAGGTAGACCGGCACGAACTGGCGCGCCGCTTCTTGCCGGATCTGCCTGCGCAACTCACGTAAGCGACCGATCGAAGGCCGCTGGCCATAAGCACCCTCGAAATACAACACCAACAACAAGTACGTTACCAGCCCGGCCAGCACCTGCAACAACACCCCGTGCGCACTGCGAGCGATCAGGTGATAGACCTTCAGGTGACGTTTCCACCATGCGAAAAACGTCTCTATCTCCCAGCGCAGCGAGAAAATGAAGGCGATCTCTTCGGCGCTCAGATCCGCTCGGTCGGTCACGATCAGGTAGCGTTTGCCCCGACTGCGAAAGGCCACCAGGTAGAGTTCGTGCCGCGTCCGGTGGGCCTCGTCACCGAGACGAACTTTGGCGAAAAAGTCAATCGGGCCGGATTCATCCCGAGGCAACTCCGCTAGGATTTCATAGCAGGTGTTCCTAAAGCAGACGCCCCACAAAGTGTTTACCCTCGTCAATCCAGCCATCGAAACGCCCGTGATCCTGGTAACCACGATCCAACACGGCGGTCTCGCCCGCCTCTAACAAGAGACTCACAAACGGGCGTTCTGCGGCCTTGCCGGCTGTCATCATCACCTTCGAGGGAATGCCCCGGTTGAGATCAAAGCCCATATGGACCTTGACTTTGTTGGCTTTGCTGGTGTAATCGGCCCAGATCATCGACAAGGTCGCTGCCACGAGCGAACCATCGATGGCCTTGAGCCGGCCCAACTCAGGAAAGGTGATCTTCAAGCGCTTGGCGACCTTTTTCGAGAGTCGGTCGAGGAGTTCGAGCATTTGCACGGCGCCCCGGCTCTGGTTGGCTTCATAGAAGGTGCTCTGGCCCAGCCCCTCTTCGGGCACCATCAGGGCACGGGCCAAGGGGTCCTGCTGGGCCGCTTGCAGGAGATCTTGGGCCGAGGTGAAGGCCTCGGTGTGATAATAGATCAAGGCCCGTAGTTGATGGGCAAAGGTGAAGCTGAGCGGACGGTTGCTCCTCGATTGCAGGGGGGTGATATGGGGCAATTGCGCCTCGGCGGGAGCCATCAGGGTTGCGAAGCTGGTCGAGGCGGCGGTAGTTTCAAGCCAGGGGGGCATCGGGGACGAAGGAGTAGACATGGCAGCGGCGGCGATGGGTCCATAGCGTCGTGTGGAAAGCAACGCTAAGATGCCATCGAGACGGCGTCCGGTCAACCATCCTTCGTCTCTCGGTCTCCCCGCAAATCCTTAACCGGAAATTGCTGCCTTGAGCAGGTGAAGGATGGCCTCTTCCTCCATGCCCTCCAGCAAATCAGCGATGTACGCCATCCTCTCTTCAGCGTCCGGCCCACATCCTGCGAGCGTATCAGGGATCACCTCCTGCAACGCGCCGGGATGGGACCTGAGGATTCGCAGGATCGATAACACCTCGCCCAACAAATGCGGCTGATCACGGTAGGCGTCCACATCGACGAGCGGGATCAGGTGATCGAGACGCACTTCGACGTAGGCTACGCCAAGCAGGTAGGTGAGCTCTAATTCTAACTCCTCACGCTGTTCCGGCTGGCTCAGATCTTCTGCCAATGGGCACCGCCCTTGTAGGACGAGACGCAGCAGATAATCGTCTGCCGGGTCCTGGCTAGCAACCATTTCGTTGAAGGCATGACGTGCTGTCTGAGCCAGGTCGTGCAGGGTGTGGATATCACCCAGATCATCCAGTATGACCTCGACCCACTCAAAAGGAGCAAAGGCTCTGAAAGTCATTTCGGCAACAGATTGTCCTTCCAGGCTGACCAGGAGCCCTCCCTTCGGTCCTGTTTCCCGGGGGTTGCGTCCCTGGATATTGCCTGCATACCATGCCTGGGGCGTGGCACACACCTGTTGCCGTATGTGAATGTGTCCAAGTGCCCAATACTGGCAGCCTGCACGCTGGAGGTCCTCCACCGAACATGGCGCATAGCGATCATGGTTGTCGGCATCCTTCGCCGTGGTCACCTGTGTGTGCAGAAGACCGATATGCGGCACGGCGTCTTCTGCAGGCGGGAAGGCTGCTGCCAGATTCTCGGCGACGTGTTTGGTGACGTGGCCCGCCGCTACGATTCTTGCGACCACCTCGCCCGCTTCGTTGACCAGGGGGAATACTGCGGGCGTTCCACGGTGGATATACCGAAAGGAAGAGGGCCAGGCGATGCGTGATGCGCGGTGGCTGCCTCCTCCAGGATCGTGATTGCCCGTCACGTAGAAACAGGGAATCTCGGCTTGGTCGAGCCGCTTGCACTGCTCGATCAGGAACCGTTCTGTTTTGAAACTGAGCCGTTCATCATCGAAGAGATCGCCCGCAATGAGGACGGCTTGGACGCTTTCCTCCAGAGCATAGTCTATGGCACGTTGAAAGGCGGTGCGTAACCCCTCGCGCAGCTGCTGACGCAACGTATCCGAGCGACACTGAAAGGCCGTGTCGAGATGCACGTCAGCCAGGTGTAGAATCTTTATCATTGTACGTTAATGCATGGATTGACCGACTGACAGGTGCACCTCATACAATGTATGACATTCATGTCGAGCATTACTCCTCTGCCCCTTCTATATCCGCATCGTGTGCCTCATCCTCCATCAACCGTTCCAGTTCAGCAGGGTCGGGAAGCGCCCGGGCCAAGTCGCCGGGGAGCATGTGCGTCAGGCGGTAGTCGGCCACGCCGATGGGCTTGGTCATGTCCCGCAGCGCGTACTCGGCGATGCTCCGGTTCTTTCCCTTGCACAGGATCAGGCCCACCGACGGCGCGTCCTCCTCGTGGCGCACCAGGTCGTCGAGGGCCGAGAGGTAGAAGTTCATCTTGCCGGCGTACTCGGGCTTGAAGTCATGCATCTTCAGGTCGAGGGCGACCAGGCAACGCAGGCGGTGGTGGTAGAAGAGGAGATCCACATAGAAATCCTGATCGCCGACTTCCAGGTGGTACTGACTGCCCATGAAGGCGAAGCCGGCACCCAACTCTAGCAGGAAATCTTTGATGCGTTCGAGCAGGCCGCGCTCCAGGTCGCGTTCCTGGGCCTCCTGGCCGAGTGAGAGGAAGTCGAAAATGTAGGGATCTTTGAGCGCCTGTTGTGCCAGGTCCGACTGTGGTGGCGGGAGGGTGAGGCTGAAGTTGGTGGTCTTGGCAGCGGCGACCTGCCGCCCGTAGAGGTCGGTCTCGATCTGGTGCACGAGGATGGCCCGCGACCAGCCGTTCTCCAGGATCTGCTGAATGTACCACGCCCGCTGGGCCGGGTCTTTGACTTTGTCGAGCAGCGTGCAGTTGTGGAACCACGGAATTTGTGCAGCAAGCTGCTGCACAATTTCAGCGTTGGGGAAAGCCCCGGCAAAAGCGCGCATGTACTTCAGGTTGCGCACCGAGAATCCCCGGATGTCTGGGAAGGCCGTGCGGAGATCCCGAGAGAGCCGGTCGATCACTTTGGCCCCCCAGCCGGCTTGTTGCTGACGCTCCAGGATGGTCTTGCCGATCTCCCAGTAGAGCACGATCATTTCGCGGTTGACCGACAGGGCTGCCTTGATCTGAGCCGACTCGATGCGGGCTTTGAGGTCGCGCAGGAAGGCGTCGTAGTCTTCGGGGAAGCCGGGCAAGTCGGAAGCAGCGGTGGCCATCAAGAGGAGGATCGCGTTTCGTAGGGGGCAGAGTAACGGGGTTGCTGCTCTGGTTGCTTGATGAGGTGAAGTAGATCGTTCAATTTAGCGAAGCGGTAAGTTGCTCCAGCTTCGACACCCATTCATCAAAGTGAGGACACCGCGCTCGGATGCCGTCGATGCCGATATCCTGCGCCACGAGAACACCGAAGAGAATCTTATCATACCCCGGATACAAGTGAATCAAACGTTTCGACGGCGCGGTTTCCGGATCATCGTTGACCGCTTCCGGCCCACCGAAATCCGCCAGCATCCTCTGAAGATCGGGCAACCGACTCTTGACCTGTTGCAACGATAGAACACGGTCCAGCTTCTCAGGCTGGCTGAGGAGCAGCGCTTCGAATTCGTGCAGCAGGAAAAAGGAGATAAAGCGCCGGCTTCCGACGTCTTCCTCAAAGGCCGCTTCCAGGCGCGAGACGCGCGCATGGCCGCCCTGTAGGTGCCGCGTTTCTTCGTAGCCGGGGAAATCTGTAGGCAGGCCGTACAGGTCGAACATGGTCGTGCAGTAGGCCTCGGTATCCTGCCTCAACCAGATCTCGATGTCTTTCTTGGCGCGCCCATAGGAGGTCATCCCGCCGCGCGCCCTTCGTTTTCTGCTGGTGGTTACGCGCCGGGCGACGGGGAATACGTCTCGTTCGCTCAGATAAGGAGCCAGGACTTCTTTCACAAAAGCCTCTTCGGTTTGACCCTCAACAATCATGTTGACCCGGATCACCTCGTTCAAGGCCGCCCTCCGATGATGTTTTTCTCCCAGATCTCAGCGAGCGAATACTCTTCGAGCCATGCCGCGAGTTCGTCCCTGGTATGCCGTTGAAAGACAGAGGCCCCCGCTTCCCGGTCGACGGTGATGATGTCTTCCGGCTCAAACTCGTTGAGGAGGTTGACGGACTGCGTCGTCATGATGATCTGGGTGTATTGCGAGGCGTTGCGAACAAGGCCGCCCAACACTTCGAGCGCAGCAGGATGAAGCCCCAGTTCGGGTTCGTCAATGAGAATGGTGGAGGGGCGGTTGGGTTGGAGTAACAACGTGGCGAGGCATATAAAGCGTAGCGTCCCGTCGGAGAGTTGGTGCGGTCCGAAGCGGTAGTCGGATCCTTTCTCCTGCCATTCCAGGCGGATGGTATCCTCATTGAGTGGATTGGGGCGCAGCAAGAAATCACCGAACAGCGGGAAAACGCGTTGAATGGTCGCGCGGATGAGGTCATAGTGCCCGGGATGTTTCTCCTGGAGCAGGTAGAGAAAGGCCGCCAGATTCTCCGCATTCGGGCGTAGGAAGGCATTATCGTGGATGTCTCCGGTTTTTTTCATCGGAGACGAAGAACTGGTATCATGAAAGTGATATACTTTCCATCGCTTGATGGAGGGAACCACATAGCTCGGAATCCCACGCGGATCATTTTCCAGGGCTTGATGTGCCTTTGTCTCTTTATTTCCTCGTCCGACCCTGGGACTGGAGGGGCCATAATCGCCAGAAAAAAAGAAATCTTCACTGACAACGAGGGTATCGTCCTCAGTAGGAAGGAGTTCGATCAAGTAACCGTTCCTCCCAAAATACATCGCAGCCTGAACGGCTTTCGTTACCTTCTGGCCGTAATGGAGAAAATTGTCGGCGCCGCCACTCTGGGCGACGTAGGTCTGCAAACGCTCTTCTATGATTTCGTTGAGCAGCCGAAAAAAGCTG
>Ga0302046_10004840_pt1 | contig 11918 bp, 6 predicted proteins | sample RVTome_11_FD_200261 | JGI IMG/M metagenome (GOLD analysis project Ga0302046, IMG submission 200261) | Soil microbial communities from uranium-contaminated site in the Upper Colorado River Basin, Wyoming, United States - RVT147D111 (version 2) ... | reverse complement strand
GCGCCGACGCGCGGATCGCCGGGCCGCCGGCGCAGGGCCTCGCGGAACGCCGCCTCGGCCTCCGCCCAGCGGGCACCGACCGCGCTCGCGCGGCCCCGATCGCACCAGCGCTGGAAGTCGTCCATCGCGTCCGCACCGGACCCGGCAGGGCCGAGGCTCCGGCGCGGACGCTATCCTAGCCCGACTTTCGTATTTTTCGAGAACGGAAGCCCTTTTTGCGTTTTGAAGTGCCGGCATCCAGCGAGCGATCAGACGTGCTGAGGCTTTGCGTTGCGCCGCGAAGAGCTCTAGCGGAATCATGACCGTGGGCCGACGGCCCCTGATCGCCCGTGCTGATGCGCGCCAAGGTGGCCTTGATGTCGGCCAGTGCGTGGCCGGTCTCGCTGACCAGCACGCCCAGGCCCGCGACGCGCAGAGCCGGGGCGTGCCTGGCCATCGAGCTCGCCGGGCGAGCGCGCTGATCCTCGATCACGGCGTCGAATCGGCTTACAGTTTTGCGAGGCGTTCCTGAGCTCGATCTGCAAGTTCAATCGAATCACCTCGTTGCGGTCCCCAACCCCGTGGTGTGCATTTTGCTACCCGGGGTGCGCGTCTCGATGCTGAGGCAAATGCCGGCGCATGGACGAGGAAGGGAGGTGTTCCTCGGCAGGACGTGGTTCGGGCAGCGGCCAACAGCCATCTCACTAGCGGTTAAGTGGAAAGGGAGCGGTATGAATAGACAGCTCGTAGGTTTGTTCCTCTTCGTGGGCCTTGCGCTGATGCTCGCTGCAGGCCTGGTTGCAGCACATGCCGCGGATATTGACAATCTGAGCGGGCAGTCGTGCGGCGACTTCACCGGCGCCTGGCACTTCGTCAACAACCAGACGGGAGGTGCTGGGCCAGGCACACTGACCGCGACCTGGGACTCGGGGGACATTTGCATCGTCGGCCCCTCGAAGGTGAGCAAGAAGAACCAACACTTCAACTGCATTGCGTCCGGCGCGCTTCTCAGTGCCTCGACGAACCTGCCGGGGCGGCTCGTCTTGTCCGACTTTACCTGCGAAACGAAGGAGCCACCGCCGCCGCCGCCGTGCGACCCCGAGAAGCAGGACTGCAAGTAACCGGGACTCCCAGGTTGCGTGCGATCGTTCGGCCGCTGCGAGCGTTCCGGATGCCTGCACGGCTTGCGGTGAACCGATCGTGATTCGGCCAGTGCGGTGGCGAACGTCGCACCGGACGTTCGCCACCGCACCCGCCGAGATCTCGACCCAGGAGCCTGAACGGCGGGGGAAGCGGCAACTTCGCGAGATGGCCCTTCCGGGGGCCGATCGCCCGCCTACTCCGGGGTCTTGCTCCGGGCAACGCCGTCAATTCCGCGGGAGGGCTTGATGAGGAAGCTGCTGACTGGCCTCTGGATAGTCGCGTTCTGCGCGGTGACCACGCTTCCATTCGCGGCCCCAGGTTCCGCCCAGGTCGTGGAGCTACGGCCGAATCTTCAGCCCTTCCCGGCCTTCGATCTGCACATCGCAACCGACCGTTCCACAGGCGGAAAGGAGGTCAGGTTCAGCACGCGGAGCTGGAACAAGGGGGCCGGGCCGCTGGAGCTCGTGGCGGGCGAGGGCGGGTCGAGTGGTCAGAACGTCCACCAGCGGATCTACAGCAGCGACGGCAGTCACCAGGACTATTTCGTGGGGACGTTCGTGTGGCATCCGTCCCACAACCACTTCCATCTCGGTGATTACGCGCTCTACTACCTGGAGCCGATCAACGCGCCCGGCGGCTCACCGAAGAGCGGCAGCAAGACGACGTTCTGCGTGATGGACACCGACAAGATCGATGGAAGCTTGCCGGGCGCACCGCCGAACGCCTTTTACGCCACGTGCGGCAGCACGGTTCAGGGCATGTCGGTGGGTTGGGCGGACACCTACGGCTACCACCTGACCGGCCAGTCCATCAACTTCACCGGCAACCCGAGCGGTGACTACTGCCTGACGATCCAGATCGATCCGAAAGGCAGGCTGTTCGAGACGAACGACAACGACAATGTCGCCCAGTCGCTGCTGCACATCGACGCCGAACGTTCGGCGATCACCGTCCTCGACAGCACCGGGTGCACCCCCGTCGGCGGCGGCGTCGTCGTGACGAGCATCACCCCCAGCACCGGGAGGGCCGGCTCGACGGTCGCGGTGATCATCGAAGGCTCCGGCTTCGCGCCCGGCATGACCGTGAGCTTCGAGGGTGGCTCGGGCCCGCCTCCCCAGGCGAAGAAGGTCGTCGTCGTCGCTCCGGACAGGATCGAGGCGACGGTGACGGTCAAGAAGGGCAAGCCCGGCAAGGACCCGGTGTGGGACGTGCGGGTCGGCTCCGGAGTCCTGTTCGGCGCCTTCACGGTGACGCCATGAAGCAGAGGGAAAGGCCCCGAAGGCTCGCGCTTTCCGGGGCCTTGCCGTGGCGATGCTACATGGTTCCCACCAACTGGCGGATGACCAGCCCGCGATCCTAACCCCGGAAGCGGCGCCTCGCTACGGCGCGGGGCACGTTACCGCGGCTCACGCCACCCGCGCGCCCGCCGCGGCGTCGACCTCGAGCCGGTCGGCGATCTCCACGTCGGAGCGGATCTGCCGGGCCTCCGCCTCGACGAGGCGCAAGGCTCGCTCGCGCGCCTCCGGCGTGGGCACCCGGCCGACGACCTCCAGGTGGACCGGCGTGCCCGACCACCACGGCACGTGCGCGGTCGGCGTCACCGCCAGCCCGAAGAGTCCCGGGTCGCGCAGCAACGCGTCGGAGACCTGCGCCTGCAGCTGAACGCCCTCGGCCTCGCGCTTGCGCTTGAGGTCGTAGAGCTTGACGCCGATGCCGACGATCACGAGCAGACCCAGGAGCAGAAGAATGACGATCGCGGTCGACCCTGCTGCGTCTTGCATGACACGTCACCCCCGGGCCGCTCATGGAGCAAGGCGGGTGCCGGGAGCGAGTCTTGAAAAACTTACTTCAGCGCCGGGGCGGTCGGTCCAGCAGCGTGGCCAGCATGTGGTCGAGATAGCGGAAGTCGAAGGGCTTCGGCACGTAGCCGAATGCGCCGAGCTTGAGGGCCTCGGCGGCCATCGAGACCTGCTCGTTGGCGGTCACCATGATGACCGCGATCGACTCGTCGATCTGCTTGATGTCCTTCAGCACCTCGACCCCGTTCATCCGGGGCATGTTGATGTCCAGCATGACGACGTCCGGGCGGGTCCGGATGATCGCGCCGAGGGCGTCGGCGCCGTTGAGGGCGGTCTCCACGTCGTACTCCGCCTTGAAGTGCTCGCGGAGGACCTCGAGGATGAGCGGCTCGTCGTCCACGATGAGGAGCCGATAGCGCCCGGGGTCAGTCATACCACCTCCGTCGAAGAGTCTGAGGCAGAGCTACGAGAGATCGTAAAAGAACAGATTTCCCCCCTTGACCATACCGTCCACGAACTTCAGGAGAGGTTCGACCTCGATGTACTCGAGCCTCGTATTGCCGATCGTCGCGGACTTGATCAAATGCTGTCTGCGCACGACGGCCTCGAACTCGTATGGTCTCCGGCGTTTGATGATGGCGGGCGAGAACGCGTAGACGAACGTCGTGATCCGGCGTCCCGCGTCATCGACGACCGGAACCTCGAACGCTTCGGGATGATAGAGAGAGTAGGGCAACCGGTCGCGGTACATGTCTTCGATGTAGTGAAAGAAGGTCAACGTCGCGAAGGGCGCATCGAAGAACACGACCTTTCCGGCCAGCTTCGCAAGCTTCTCGAAGGGCGTCCCCGCGCCGCACGGGTACGGGCAGTTCTCGTGGCCCGCGACGATCCACTCCGCCTCCGGTCCCCACGCCAGCACCGGGTGGGTCGGGGACAAGCTCCGGCGAACGTCCGTCCGAGCCCGGAACATCTCGGACAGGAGCCCCATGCGAGAGACGGTCTTCCGGACGTCGAAGCAGTCGACGCCTTTCAGGTAGTCGAACGTCGAGGAGGTATACGGAAGGCTCAGCATCAGGAGGTTGCCGGCGGGGCCGACGGCGTCGAGCAAGACTTCGATCACCCGGGCGGGAGACCCGACGAATCCGTTCGAGTAGCGGAACGAGCTGTGGACGAGTACCGTATCGCCCGGCGCCACTCCCAGCGCGTGCAGGGTCTCCAGCAGATCCTCGGGAGCATAGGAGAGGAACGCGTTCACCACGCGTCGATGCAGGCCCCGGAGGGTGCCCTTCTGCCGGGATGAGAGCCCGCTCAGGAGACGCTGGCCGGCGCTCGCCAGCGTGCCGACGTAGCGTCGTCGCCGATCCTCGAGCGAACCGCCACCGGCGCCGTCGGGCACCGCTGACGACGGAGAAGACGGCGGCGGGAACCCTGCCTCTGAGCTCTGGTCGAGAATGTGACAGATCTCCTGGACCGTGCCGATCGCGGCCGCCTGGTCGTCACCGAGCACGATGCCATGATCCTGCTTCAGGCGGGACTGAAGCACCACAGTCGCCAGCGAGTCCCACTCCGCGATGGATTCGCGGGTGTCGTCGAGTTGCAGAACACGACCCCGGACCGCGAACACATCCGCGATCCAGGCGAGTGATTCATCGACGTCCATCGACACTCAGCGCCCGGACGGGCGGTCAGCGGACAGCGCCGCCCTGACTGCCCGGGTCCAGCTCGCAACAGTGGTCCGCTCGATCAGAGCGGAGAGCGGCAGGTCGATCCGGAGACTTTCGCGCAGCTGAGCCGCGACTTGCACGAGGCCGAGGGAATGCCCCCCCAGCGCGAAGAAGTCATCGGTCTCACGGATGTCCTCGACTCCGAGCGCCTCCTTCCAGAGCGCCCTGATGACGCCGGTCACGTCCGAGCGTGACGACGCCGGCGGCTGCGCTTCAACCCCTGGCGCCAGGGTGCCGGGTGGCCTGGTAGCAGCCCGGTGCGCGATACGAATCTCCTCGAGATCCACGGGCGACACGATGATGTGGGAGATTTCCGGCTGTGCCAGGATCTGCTCGAGGGCCTCGATCCCCTGCTCCGGACGGATCCCGTACCGGAACAGCTCGGCATGTCTCGACGCCGTCGGTCTCTCACGGCTCCCCGACGGCCGCTCGCCAAAGTCCACGCTGTGGCCTCGGCCCGTGATGCGGCGCATCACGAACTCTTCGACCTCCACCAGCACCTCGCCGCGGTCGTTGGCGATGGTCACGTCGAACGTCGCGACCGGGGAACTCCCGAGCGAGGGCTGGCGATACCGGACGTGGCAATACAGCAGTTTCTCCAGACGCCTGTAGCAGCGTATCGCCCCGTACGAAAACGGCACGAAGAGGTCGCTGCCGTTACGGCTAGCGCTGCGCTCGCTGAACTGCGTGACAAGCTCGCCGGTGGCCATGTCGAGGAGCGCAGGATGGAGCGGATACTGGTCGAGCTCGGTCGCGAACTCTGCCGGCATTTCCAGGATCATCAGGGCTTCGGCACGTCCGAAGCGGATCTCCTTCAGGCTCGCCCATCGTGGGCCGAACGTCCAGAACTCGTGCGCCGGCGCTCTCCCGGCCAGCGCGACGCGATCCGGACATCGATTCGCGATCGCGGCCAGATCGGTGGCCCGGCGACTACCCGCGGCGATTGGCACGATGGAGCCCGTCGCGTGCAAGTCCCACTCGGCGTCCGCGCCGATCGGCGTCACGGGTCGACTGGAAAGGGAGAACCGCGTCGCCGACTCCCCACGGTCGAGTTCCACGCGGAGGCTCCGGCGCTCCGCTCCGTGGAAGGGCATCGGCGCCAGAAAGAAGATCTCCCGCAACTCGATGGGCGACCAGGCGCCGCGGCCGACGAACGCGGCCCGGACGAATTCGATGTACCCGGTTCCCGGCATTACGGCAACGCCGTCCTGGCGGCGGTGCTCGTCGATGACCCAGTGGGTCGTCGCGCCGATCTCGACGGTCTGGGTCTCGATGCGCCGGTCCGGCAGCAGCCTCGCCGCCGCCAGGCCGACGGCTCCCGGCCGCGCCGACTCATGGGCCGGCAGAAATCGCCCGGCCGCCATCCCGACCTCTTCCCACATTCCCCAATCGATGGCGACGACCCGCGTTCCGTCGAGGGTGTGCTTGTGCCGCGCGATGGCGCCGAGAAAGGAGTTAGCCGCCGCGTAGTCGATCTGACCGGCGAGACCGACGACGGAGCTGAGGGAGGAGAACATGACGACGAAATCCAGCGGGATCCCCTCGAGCGCGGTCAGCAGCGCGCGGGTTCCCTCGACTTTCGGCCGGAGCACCTTCTCGGCCGACTCGCGCGTCTTGAGCTCGATCAGCCCGTCGTCCAGGACTCCGGCCAGGTGAAAGACGCCGTGCAGGGCCCCGAAGCGGCGTTGCGCATGGCTCACAGCGTCCCGAACCTGCCCAAGATCGGTGACATCCGCGCTCAGCACGGAGACGGATCCTCCCGAGCCTCCGAGCTCGCGGACCTTGCGGATCCGGGAGCTGATCGGATGTCCGGGGTCGTGGGTGGCAAGCCACTGGTCCCATTCGACCTCCGGCGGAAGCGGGGTGCGGCCGGTCAACACGACATTGGCGCCGGCTCTCCTGATCAGGTAGTCCGCGACCACGAGGCCGAGGCCGCCGGTGCCGCCGGTGACGAGGTACGTCCCGCGCTCGCGGATCGGAGACTCACGGGTACCTCCGCGCCACAGGGCGACCTTGTCGAAGGTCTCGATCATGCGTTGGGATCCGCGATAGGCCACGACGTCGTCTTCGGCGGCCGAAAGCGTTTCGGCGGCCAGCGATTCGACCAACACGTTCCACTGCCAGCTCGTCGGCGCGGGTGGCGCGATGTCGATGCTGCGACACGTGAAGTTGTGCAGCTCGCGCGGGATGATCCTGCACGGGCCCAGCAGCAGGGCCCTGGTCGGGTGCGTCAATGGCTCCCCGCAGACCTGCTGCATGCCGCTCGACACGACGGTCAGATGGACAGGGCGGCCGCGGTGTCTCCGCGCGAAGGCCTGCGCCAGGTGCAGCAGGCTGAAGAAGCCGGCCTCCTCTTCCGTGACCCCCCGGCTCCCAGGCAAGGCCGGTTGCTCGTCCGGCGTGACGTTCCACAGGTGCAGGAGGTAGCCAATCGGCGTTTTCGACCGGGAGAGCCTGTCGACGATCCGGTCCATGTCCTCGCGGCTGCCGGGATTCATGAACAGCTCGTCCTCGGCGCCCGCCGAAAAGGCGTCACCGGAGCGGACCATCACCACGGGATGCCCCTGCTCGCGGATCCGAGCGGCCACGCCGTCGCCCAGGCCGCCAGCGTCCGCGAACACGACGACCGCCGGCTTCTGGTCGGACGCGCCGTCCGGTCGCGGCAAACGAAGTGGCAGCGACCGCTTCCAGGAGCGCTGGTAGAACCAGTCGGCAAGCTGCGGCCGACTGTTCGGAGCGGCGTCGGAGGTTTTCGCCGCCTCGGCGATCGGATCCATCCAGTGCCGGACCGGCTCGAACGGATAGGTCGGCAGAGCGACTCGATTGCGACGTTCGGCGCCGTGAAATCCGCTCCAGTCGATCTCGACGCCGGCCAGCCAGAGGCGGCCGAGGGAGGTAAGCAGGAATGGGGCGCTGCCGGTCGCGTCGCCGGGGTTGGGAAGCGACGAAACGAATGCCGCAACGGTGTCCGGCGCCGCCGTCCGGCGAGCCAGCGCGGTGAGCGAGGTCCCTGGTCCGACCTCGAGGAGGATGGTCTCCTGTCCGGCGGCGATGCGTCGCAGGCCATCGGCGAATCGCACCGCCTTCCGGATGTGCTTCTCCCCCCAGTACGAGGGATCGACGGCTTGCTCGTCCGTGATCCAGTCGCCCGAGACGTTCGATACGAAGGGGATCCTCGGCGGGGAGAGCCGGACGCTGCGCACGGCGTCGGTGAACGTTTGCACGATCGGCTCCATCATCGCCGAATGGAAGGCGTGGGTGACGGGAAGAGGCCGGCAGAGAACACCCTGGCCGGTCAGGCGGGCGCGCAGCGCCTCGATCTCGGCGGGCGGACCCGAGACGACGCAGACCTCGGGAGCGTTCACGGCCGCGAGCGAGAGGCTTCCGTCCAGCCAGCCCGTGACCTCGTGTTCCCCCCTCAGCACGGCCAGCATGCGGCCGCCCGGCACGCCTTGCATCAGATGCCCGCGGAGGGCCACCAGACCCAGCGCGTCCTCGAGCGTGAAGACGCCGCTCACGCACGCGGCCACGCACTCGCCGAGACTGTGGCCCAGGAGGGCCCGGGGTTCCACCCCCCACCGTCGCCACAGCGAGGCCAGCGCGAACTCGATCGTGAACAGCGCCGGCTGGGCCGTGGCCGTGTCACGCAGCGACTGCGCCGCCGCATCCTTACGCGGTCCGTCGGGATAGAGCACCTCGCGGATGTCGCCGCCCAGATGCGGCGTCAGGATCCCCGCGCAGCGATCGACCTGTTCCCTGAAATACGCCTCGGTCTCGTACAGTCCCCGCCCCATGCCGACGTACTGGGCACCCTGGCCCGTGAACAGGAACGCCACGCTTCGCTTCGCATCGCAGGTCTGCGTCTCGACGCGCCCCCGCTCCCGGCTCGCCAGGATCCTGGCCGCTTCGACCCGATCCTTGCAGACAGCCATCCGGCGCCCCGCGAATTCGCTCCGGCCCACCTGCAAGGTGTAGGCGACGTCGGCGAGGTCCGCCTCGGGATGCAGCTCGAGGTGCCGGGCGAGGTTGTCGGTGGTTTTCTCGAGCGCTGTCCGGTTCTTCGCGGAGAGCACCAGGAGCTGCCACTCGCGCGACGCGCTGCCGGGCACACGCGCGGGGGCCTCCTCGAGGATGGCGTGCGCGTTGGTGCCCCCGATGCCGAGCGAGTTGACGGCAGCCCGCCTCGGACCTCCCGGCACCTTCCACTCTCGCAGCTCCCGGTTCACATAGAACGGGCTCGCGGCGAAGTCGATGGCGGGATTCGGCGTCCGGAAGTTCACACAGGGCGGCAACTGCTTGTGCACCAGCGCCTGGACGGCCTTGATGACGCCGGCGACCCCGGCCGCCGTGTCGAGATGTCCGATGTTGGCTTTCACGGACCCGATCGCGCAGTAGCCCGTCTTCTCCGTGGAGGTCCGGTACGCCTCGGAGAGCGCGGCGATCTCGATGGGATCGCCGATCCGCGTACCGGTGCCGTGCGCCTCCACGAGGCTGACGGATTCCGGATGCACGCCGGCCGCGGCCAGAGCTTCGGCCACCGCCAGCGCCTGCCCCCTCACGCTCGGCGCAAAGTAGCCGACCTTCCGGCTGCCGTCGTTGTTGACGGCAGAGCCCTTGATGACGCCGTAGATGCAGTCGCGATCCTCCAGCGCATCGGCGAGCCGACGCAGTACCACGACCCCGACGCCGCTGCCGAAGGTGGTTCCGTCGGCCGCGGCGTCGAACGGCCGGCAGTGGCCGTCACGGGAACGGATCTCGCCCTCCCGATACAGGTAGCCCACGCGATGCGGGACCCAGATCGTGACCCCGCCCGCCAGCGCCATGTCGCTCTCGCCGTTGAGCAGGCTCTGGCACGCCAGGTGAATCGCCACCAGAGACGTGGAGCAGGCGGTCTGGACCGTGATGCTGGGGCCGGTCAGATTGAACTGGTAGGACGCCCGGGTCGCGAGGACATCCTTCTCGTTTCCGGTGTGCAGCACGAGAAAGGACCCGACCGATTCCACCAGGGACGAGTGCGTCAACACGTTGTGGATCAGATACGACTGCGCCCCGGCGCCCGCGAAGACCGCGATGTTGCCGCCGAACCGCTCGGGGGGATGGCCGGCGTGCTCCAGGGCTTCCCAGATGCGTTCCAGGAACTGGCGATGCTGCGGGTCCATGATCGCCGCGTCCCTCGGCGGGATGCCGAAGAACTCGGCGTCGAAGCAGTCCATCGACTCCAGGATCGGAGACGACTTCACGTACTTCGGGTTGGCCAGGAGGGCCTCCGACACACCCGCGCGCCGCAGATCATCGTCGCTCAGCTCGCTGATCGATTCGCGACCGTCCCGGATATTGGCCCAGAACTCCTCGATGTTCCGAGCGCCGGGGAAGCGGCCCGCCATCCCCACCACCGCGATGTCGGGGGCCGGTCCGCTGCTCACGCGTGCCCGTCCTTTTCGCCGTCGTCGCGTCGTGCGTGACGCATCCTTCGGGCCAGGCCTCGATCCCCGCCGCGCCGCACGACTCCATCGCCACCGCTCCGTCGCCCCAGATGCTCGGCGAGGAGCCGGATCGTCGGGAATCTGAAGATGTCTGTCAGCGACAGCTCCCGCCCGAGCACGGTTCGCAGTCTGAAATGCAACTTCATAGCGGAAAACGAGTCTCCGCCGAGGTCGAAGAAATTGTCGTCTCGGCCCATCGTCCGCGCGCCGAGCAGGTCCTGCCACAACCCGGCCACCTCGGCTTCGAGCCCAGCGAGGGCCGGCGCCTTCCGCTCACCGGCAGCGGCGGGAGAAGGCTCGAGGGTCGCCAGCGACTTCCGGTCCAGCTTCCGGTTGGGCGTCAACGGCAAGCGGTCGAGAAACACGAACTCCGCGGGGATCATGTAGCCAGGAAGGATCCCTTCCAGGTAGTCTCGCAACTCCTTCGCGGAAGGCCGCGCGCCCGCGGCCGGCACCAGACAGGCGCGCAGGTGCCTGTCCCCGGACGCGGAGTCGTACGCAACGACCGCGACTTGATCGATTCCGGGATGTCGCTGGATATGCTGTTCGATCTCACCGGGCTCGATGCGATGCCCTTGAAGCTTGATCTGGTCATCGATTCGTCCGAGGAAGTGCACGCAGCCATCGCCCCCTTGACGCACGAGATCACCGGTGCGGTAGAGGCGTGCACGGTCATCCTGCGCGGATGGGTCGCGGATGAATCGCTCGCGCGTGAGGAGGGCCCGGTCGAGGTATCCCCGGGCGACGCCGTCGCCGCCGATGCACAGCTCTCCCTGGACTCCCGGGGGCACTCGCTGGAGGTGACGATCGAGCACGTGGAAGGTCGTGTTCCTCAGTGGCCACCCGATCGGCACGATCGAGCCGCCTGCGCCGCTCCCCGGATCCATGGCCGCGACCGCGAATACCGACGACCAGATCGTGGTCTCGGTCGGGCCGTACAGGTTGATGATCCGGGCGGTCGTCAGGTCTCGAAGCTCGGCTGCCAGATCGGCGGGGAACGGTTCGCCGCCGATGAGCAGACATTCCAGCGTGCCGATCCCGGCCCGGCAGGCGTCGTCCATCGTCATCATGCGAGCCATCGACGGTGTGCATTGCATGTGGGTGATGGGGTACCGCCGCAGATAGTCCCCCAGGCCGAAGACTCCTCCCGGCCAGATCACGACGGTGAATCCCCGGGCCAGCGTCCACAGAAGCTCGAGCGCCGAGATATCGAACGACAGGCTGGTGACGGCGAGCCACACCCCTCCCGCGGCGCGCTCGACGTGCTCGTCCATGGCATGGAAGAAGTTCACCACGTTCCGGTGCTCTACCATGACGCCTTTGGGGTTCCCGGTGGACCCCGAGGTGTAGATCACGTACGCGAGCTGCGCCGGGGAGACACCGCCCCGGGACCGACCGCCGGGCGCCCGGGCGCTGTCCGGCGCACCACGCGCCACGCGCATCACATGAGGCACGTCCTGGGGCAGATTGCCGGCCAGCCGTTCCTCGGTGAGGACCACTCTGACTCGCGCGTCCTGGAGCATGTAGGCGAGGCGCGCTTCGGGATAGTCCGGATCCAGCGGCAGGTAGGCGCCGCCCGCCTTGAGCGTGGCCAGCACACTCACGACCATTTCGAGAGAGCGGGGCAGAAAGATCCCGACAAGCTCTTCGGGACCCACCCCCGTGCGCTGAAGGCTGCACGCCAGAGCGTCGGCCCATCGATCCAGCTGCGCGTACGTCAGCTCGCCGTCACTGGCGATCAGCGCCACGGCGTCCGGGCTCACGCGCGCGCGCTCCTCGATGGTCTCGTG
>Ga0302046_10004839_pt1 | contig 11920 bp, 11 predicted proteins | sample RVTome_11_FD_200261 | JGI IMG/M metagenome (GOLD analysis project Ga0302046, IMG submission 200261) | Soil microbial communities from uranium-contaminated site in the Upper Colorado River Basin, Wyoming, United States - RVT147D111 (version 2) ... | reverse complement strand
TATCGATGCAGCCATCCACGGAGGCGGTCCGCATCGGTCCCGAGCGGCCCCAGCAGGAGCTGGTGCTACTCGGGAGCCAGGACGGCCTCCGGGTCCGCGAGGCGCTCACCTTCCGCGCTGACTCGTACACGATCGATGCCCGCGTACGGGTCGAGAACACGACGGCGGTGCCGCGGGCGGTCACGGTCGCGTTGCCGTGGGTGACCCGGCAGGACTGGCGGGACGACAGGGCGAAGGAGAAGTTCCAGGGCCAGCACCCGACCGAGGTCGTGTGGAACAGGGGCGACGGCGTCGAGCGAGTCGCCGATCTTTGCCAGGTCCAGGCCGTGTCGACGCCGGGCAACTGGATCGGGATGGGCAGCGTGTGGTACATGGCGGCCCTCATCCCGCGCAGCGAGGGCTTCACGCTCGTCGCTCACGGAGAGGACAAGGCCTGCGAGTCGAAGAGCAAGGACCCGGTCGGCCGCGCAACGATCGCCGTGCAGGCCTCGCCCACGATCGCGCCAGGGCAAGCGTGGGAGGGACACGTCACGATCTTCCTCGGCCCCAAGGAGTACGACCGTCTCAAGGCGCTCGGCCTCGAGGCGGCCATCAACTTCGGCGGCTTCCCGGTGCCCCGCAGCTGGGGCGGGCTGCCGATGGAGTGGTTCGGGGTGCCCATCCTGTTGCTGATGAACTGGGTCTACCACCACGTCGGCAACTACGGCGTCGCGATCATCCTGCTCACCGTCCTGTCGAAGATTCTCTTCTATCCCCTGACGGTGAAGAGCATCCGCTCGATGAAGGCCATGCAGGCCCTGCAGCCCCAGGTCAACGCGCTCCGCAGCAAGTACAAGAGCGACCCGCAACGGCTGCAGCGCGAGACGATGGACCTCTACCGGCAGCACAAGGTCAACCCCATGGGCGGCTGTCTGCCGATGGTGGCGCAGGTCCCCGTCTTCTACGCGCTCTACCTGGCTCTCTCGGTGTCGGTCGAGCTGCAGAACGCGACGTTCTTCTGTTTCGGCCGCGTGCCTTCGTGGATGCCACTGATCGGGGGGACCGACCTCTGGATCTGTGACCTGGCAAGCTACGACCCGACGTACGTGCTGCCCATCCTCATGGGCGTGACGATGTTCGTGCAGCAGAAGATGACCCCCATCGCCGGGGATCCGCGGCAGGCGAAGATGATGCTCATCATGCCGTTCATCTTCACGTTCATGTTCCTGAACCTGCCCTCGGGCCTGGTGCTCTACTGGACCGTCTCGAATATCCTGCAGATCCTCCAGCAGTGGTACATGGATCGGCCCAAGGCACGCGCCGGCAGCCGTGCGGCGCGCGACGCGAGCCGGGCGTAGTTGCCCGGGCGTGACTCACCCGTAACCCGCGCCCTCGAGACCCTTGCCCGCGATGCCCCCCCCAGCGTGGGTCGTCCGCTGACGGCGCTGGAGCTGGGGGCGTTCGAGAAATACCTGGACCTGTTGCAGCGATGGCAGAAGTCGCAGCGCCTGGTCGGCTCCTCCGAACCCCGGTGGGTCGTCGAGAACCTGTTCCTGGATAGCCTGCTGTTCCTGCAGTTGCTTCCTGGCGGCATCGATTCCCTCGCCGATCTGGGTTCCGGGGCTGGACTCCCCGGAATCCCGATCAAGATCGTTCGGCCTGGCATCGTCGTCACGTTGATCGAGTCCCGAGAGCGCCGGGCTTCTTTCCTGGCCGCCGTTGTCCGGGAGCTTCGCCTCGAGCACGTCCGGGTGGTGAACGCTCGAGCCGAGCAAGCTGCGGCCAAGGAGCCGAGTTCCTTCAAGGCTGTTGTGATGCGCTGTGCCGGCGGCCTGAGCGACGTCATGCCCGTTGCCGCCAGGCTCGCCGCTCCCGGGGGTGTGGTCATCGCGACCGGGCCACCGGCGACCCGGCCGCTGCCGATGGGGACATGGTGTGAGGTGCCTGGGGTCCGTGGGGGGCGCACGCGGAGGTTCGCCGTCTACAGGCCATGAGCGTCTCCGAATCGGGCCTTGTGGAACGTGGAACACCACGGCTAAGGAGCGCGGCCCAGACGATATTTGTAATGAAGGCCGGCAGTGTGATACGTGGAACACCAAGACTATCGGAGGCTGATGCCTAGAACGATCGCGGTGGTCAACCAGAAAGGTGGAGTGGGAAAGACGACGACCGCCGTGAACCTGGCGGCCGGACTCGGGCTGGCCGAGCACCCTACCCTTCTCGTCGATCTCGACCCTCAGGGCAATGCCACGACCGCGCTGGGGATCCAGACGTCGGGGCTGTATCCAACCGTCTACCACGTGCTGCTCGGCTCCGAGCCCCTTGAGAAGGCCCTCCGAACGACAGCCATTCCGAGCCTGCGCGTCCTTCCATCGGACATCGACGTGGTGGGAGCCGAGATCGACCTCGTGGGCCTCGAGCACCGGGAAGATAGGCTGAGGCAAGCCCTGAGCGCGGCAAACCTGCCGGGCTGGATCATCATCGACTCTCCTCCGTCGCTCAGCCTTCTGACCATCAACGCCCTTGTCGCGGCCGATAGCGTCCTGGTCCCGCTCCAGTGTGAGTTCTATGCGCTCGAGGGTCTCGCTCAGCTGCTCAAGACCGTGAAGCTCGTGCGCGAGCGGCTCAATCCGAGGCTTCACGTCGGCGGCATCGTGCTCACGATGTTCGACGGCCGTACGAGCATGGCCACGCAAATCCGCGAAGAGGTTCACCGATACTTCCCTGGGGAGATCTTCCAGACCGTCATTCCACGGAACGTCCGGCTCAGCGAGGCCCCCAGCCACGGAAAGCCCGTGATGCTGCACGACCTTCGCTCGAGCGGGGCGATTGCCTATCTGGAGTTGACGCGCGAGGTTCTACAGCATGAGTAAGCCACGAGGACTTGGACGAGGCCTCGGCGCCCTCTTATCGTCGACCCCCACCGAGGGCGACACGCTGCTCGAGATAGGCGTCGAGGAGATCGAACCCAACCCGAATCAGCCCAGAAAAGCTTTTGATTCCAAGGCCTTAGATGAGCTGACCGCGTCGATCAAGACCTCGGGCGTCATCCAGCCCGTCATCGTCCGGCGACAGGGCCCGCGCTATCAGCTCGTCGCAGGTGAGCGGCGCTGGCGGGCCGCCAGCCAGGCCGGCCTCGTCCGGATCCCCGCGATCTTACGGGAGGTCACCGACGCCGAGAGCCTGGAGCTCGCCCTCGTCGAGAACCTGCTGCGTGAGGATCTCAACCCCATGGAAGAGGCCGAGGCGTTCGACAAGCTCCTCGCCCGCTTCGCCTGGACGCAGGAGGAGCTGGCGCAGCGCATCGGCAAGGAACGCAGCTCGATCGCCAACGCGCTCCGGCTGCGTCATCTCCCCTTGCCCGTCCAGGACGATCTGCGCGCCGGCCGTCTCACGATGGGCCATGCCCGGGCGCTGCTGGCGCTGGCGACGCCGGCCGAGCAGCTGAGGCTGCGCGACGAGATCCTCGCCCAGGACTGGTCGGTGCGCGCGACGGAGGACACCGTGCGCGCGACGATCGCCGGCCGGCCCCGCCGGCCCAGGCAGCGGCGGCGCTCGGCGGAGATGGTGGCGCTCGAGGACGCGCTGCAGCGGGCACTGATGACGCGCGTTCGGGTCGTCGGCGGCGAGCGGCAGGGCCGGATCGAGGTCAGCTACGCCAACGCCGAGGAGCTGGAGCGTCTCGCGGGTTTGCTCGGCGCGCGAAACTGAATCCGTGCGAGGCCAGCGGATCGTCGTCGGCATGAGCGGAGGGGTCGATTCCTCGGTCGCCGCCGCCCTGCTCGTGGAGGCGGGCCACGACGTGGTGGGCGTCACCATGCGGATCTGGCCCCGGTCCGCGCCGGGGCCGGCGGGGACCGGCGCCTGCTGCGGCAGCGAGGCCGTGGACGACGCTCGTCGTGTCGCGACCGTGCTCGGCATCCCCTACTACGCGCTCGACATGGCCGACGAGTTCGAGCGCTCGGTCATCGGCCCGTTCGCGGACGACTACCGGCGCGGCCGCACGCCGGTGCCGTGCGTCGCGTGCAACACCGACCTGAAGTTCGGCTCGCTGCTGGCGCGGGCGCGCGCCTGGGACGCCGGCGCGGTGGCGACCGGCCACTACGCGCGGGTCTCGCGCGACCCCGCCGAGGGCCGCTGGCGCCTCCTGCGCGCGCGCGATGCCCGCAAGGACCAGTCCGACTTCCTGTGGCCGCTGACGCAGCCGCAGCTGGCCGCCGCGCGCTTCCCGGTCGGCGAGCTGACCAAGGACGAGGTGCGGGCGCACGCGCGACGCCTCGGCCTGGCGACGGCGGACAAGGCCGAGAGCCAGGAGATCTGCTTCGTCCCCGACGACGACTACCGCGGCTTCCTGCGCCGGCGCGACCCGGGGGCGTTCCGTCCCGGCTCCATCGTCGACCGCGCCGGCCGTGAGCTGGGCCGCCATGCGGGCGTGGCGGGCTTCACGATCGGCCAGCGCCGGGGGCTCGGGCTGACGTCGGCTGGTGCCCTCTACGTGGTGGATCTCGATCCGTCGACGGATCGCGTGACGGTGGGCGGCGCCGCCGACCTCGAGCGCGATCGGCTCGTGGTCAGCCGCGCCAACTTCATCGCGGGCACGGCGCCGGCCGGTCCGTTGCGGGTGACCGCGAAGATCCGCCACAACCAGCTTCCGGCCCCGGCCACCCTCCGGGCGCTCGGCGCCGGCCGCGCCGAGGTCGTCTTCGAGTCCCCCCAGCGGGCCGTCACGCCCGGGCAGTCCTGCGTCTGGTACCTCGACGACGAGGTCGTCGGGGGCGGCGTGATCGAGCGTGATGGCAGTGCGAGCTGACGCCGGCCGAGGTGAGCCCGTGGACTGGCCTGGGCCCGGCAATTGACAGGCGGCGCGGTCGAGTGATAGTTTTCACAAACCTTCAGCGGCATCACGTGACCGGGGGAATTCGCCTCATGCTTCGACGTGGATCCGGGCGACCGGGCTGGCTCGTGGGCGCGCTCGTCTCACTGCCGCTGGCCGTCCCGGCCGTGGCGCTGGCCGCCGAGGGCGGCGGCGGGCTGATCAACGTCGACAAGTCGCTGATCGTGCAGATCGTCAACTTCCTCATCCTGCTCTTCATCCTCCAGCGGCTGCTCTACAAGCCGTTCCTGGCGAAGATGGCCGAGCGCACGAGCGCGATCAGGACGGCGCTCGAGCAGGCCCAGGCGGCCCGGGCCGAGGCGGCCCGCGGACTGGAGGAGAACGAGGCGCGGCTGCGCGCGGCGTACGCGGAGGCGGCGGCCATCCGCGAGCAGGCGCTCCGGGAGGCGGCCGAGGAGTCGCGCAAGCACGTCGAGGCGGCCCAGGCCCAGGCGCGCAAGCTGGTGGACGACACCAAGGCCCAGCTCGACGCCGAGATCCGCCGGGCCCGCGACGAGCTGCGCCGCGAGGTGAGCGACCTCGCCATCATGGCGGCCGAGAAGCTCGTCCGGCGCACGCTGCGCGAGGAGGACCACCGGCGCGTCGTGGCCGAGGCCATCGCCGCGATGAAGACCTCGTGAAGACCTCGCCCGCCGTCGCCAAGTCGTACGCCAAGGCGATCTTCGAGCTCGCCCGCGAGCGCAACCAGGCCGACCCGATCGAGGCCGAGCTCCAGCGCCTCGCCGCGCTCGTGGCCGGGGACGGGGAGCTGGCCGCCGTGCTGAGCCGGCCCTGGATCACGCCGGCCGCCCGGCGGCGGATCGCCGCCGAGCTCGCCCAGCGGCTGGAGCTGTCGCCGCTCGGCCGGGACTTCCTGGCGCTGGTGGCGGCCCAGGGCCGCGCCGACCACCTGGGCGCCATCGCCGAGGCCTACCGCGCGCTGCTCGACGCCGAGCACGGGCGCGTCCGGGCCCACGTGCGCGCCGCCGTCGCGCTCACCGAGAACGACCGGGCGGCGCTCGCCGGCCGGCTCGGCCGCGCGCTCGGCAAGCAGATCGTGATCGACGAAACCGTGGACAAGACGCTGCTCGGCGGCTTCGTCGCCGAGATCGGCAGCCTCGTCGTGGACGGCAGCCTCGACGGTCAACTGGCGCGCCTGCGAGAGCGGCTGGCGCGCGGCTAGGGGACAGCATGATCAAGGCGGGAGAGATCAGCGAGATCATCAAGCGGCAGCTGGCGGGCTACGAGGCGGAGGTCGACCTGCAGGAGGTCGGCCGCGTCATCGAGGTCGGCGACGGCATCGCCCGCGTGTACGGGCTCGAGAAGGCGATGGCCGGCGAGCTGCTGCAGTTCCCCCACGACGTCGTCGGCATGGTGCTCAACCTCGAGCAGGACCAGGTGGGCGTGGTGCTCCTCGGCGAGGACCGGGCCATCAAGGAGGGCGACACCGTCAAGCGCACCAATCGCATCGCCCAGGTGCCGGTCGGCGAGGCGCTGGTCGGCCGCGTCGTCGACGCGCTCGGCCTGCCGATCGACGGCAAGGGGCCCATCGCGACCACGGAGTTCCGGCCGATCGAGCGCTACGCGCCCGGCGTCGTCGACCGCACCTCGGTCAAGGAGCCGCTGCAGACGGGCCTCAAGGCCATCGACTCCATGATCCCGATCGGGCGCGGCCAGCGCGAGCTGATCATCGGTGACCGCGGCACCGGCAAGACCGCCATCGGCGTCGACACGATCATCAACCAGAGAGGCCAGGACGTCTTCTGCTTCTACGTCGCCATCGGGCAGAAGCGCTCGACCGTCGCCCAGGTCGTCAAGGTGCTGGAGGACGCCGGCGCCATGGCGTTCACCACGGTGGTGGTGGCCTCGGCCTCGGAGCCCGCCCCGCTGCAGTACATCGCGCCGTACGCCGGCGTGACGATGGGGGAGTACTTCCGCGACAGCCGGCGCCACGCGCTGTGCGTCTACGACGACCTCAGCAAGCACGCCACCGCCTACCGGCAGCTCTCGCTGCTGCTCCGCCGCCCGCCGGGCCGCGAGGCGTACCCCGGTGACGTCTTCTACCTGCACTCGCGCCTGCTCGAGCGCGCGGCCAAGCTCAACGACCAGCTCGGAGGCGGCTCGCTCACCGCGCTGCCGATCATCGAGACCCAGCTCGGCGACGTGTCGGCCTACATCCCGACCAACGTCATCTCCATCACCGACGGGCAGATCTACCTGGAGGCCGACCTCTTCTACGGCGGCATCCGGCCCGCCGTGAACGTCGGCCTGTCGGTCTCGCGCGTCGGCGGCTCCGCCCAGATCAAGGCCATGCGGCAGGTGGCCGGCAAGCTCCGCCTCGACCTCGCGCAGTATCGCGAGCTGGCGGCCTTCGCCCAGTTCGGCTCCGACCTCGACCGCGCCACCCAGATGCAGCTGGCCCGCGGCCAGCGGATGGTGGAGCTGCTCAAGCAGGGGCAGTACTCGCCGCTGTCGGTCGAGAAGCAGGTGGTCATCATCTTCGCCGGCACCCAGGGGTTGCTCGACGACCTGCCGGCGGACGCGGTCCAGGCGTTCGAGGCGTTCTTCTACGGCTGGCTGGAGCGCCGGCAGCCGCAGCTCCTGGCCGAGATCCGCGACAAGCGGGAGCTGAGCGAGACGCTGCGCGAGCAGCTCACCCAGGCGATTGCCGAGGCCAAGACCGAGTTCCTGGCCGCCAAGGGTATCAAGGCCGCCTGAGATGGGACGTCACCCCGAGCGCCGGCAAGGCACGAGGGCAGCGGGAAGCGTGCCAGAAGCGGCGGGAAGACCAGAAGCGGCGGGAGAGCTTCGGGGGGGCATGGGGCCACCTCGAGGCCCACGCGGGTCGTCGAGGGGCGTCACGGCTCCGCCGGGGCGCCCCGAGCGTCGGGGGGGCATGGGGGGCCATCTCGTGGCCCCCCATTCAAACTGACCATGGCCACGCTGCGCGACATCCGGCGCCGGATCCGCTCGGTCCAGTCGACCCAGAAGATCACGCGCGCCATGAAGCTGGTGGCGGCCGCCAAGCTGCGGCGGGCCCAGGAGCGCATCCTGTCCGCCCGGCCCTACGCCGACAAGATGGGCGAGCTGCTGGCCCACCTGGTCAGCGGCGCCGACGGCGCCGGGCATCCGCTGCTCGAGCAGCGCGAGGGGCCGCGGCGGCAGATCGTCGTGATCACCGCCGACCGCGGCCTGGCCGGCGCCTTCAACTCGAACATCCTTCGCCGCGCGATCGAGTTCGTCCGCGAGTCGAACACCGCCGAGCTGACGCTGGTGGTGGTGGGGCGCAAGGCGCGCGACTTCTTCCGCCGGCGCCCGTACACGATCAAGCGCGACATGGTGGGCTTCTGGGACCGGCTGGCCTACTCGCACGCCGCCGAGCTGGCCGACTATTTCATGCAGCAGTACCTGGAGGGCGAGGTGGACGAGCTCCACCTGCTGTACAACGAGTTCCGCTCGGTCGCCGTCCAGCGGCCGGTGCGCCGCCAGCTGCTGCCCATCCCGAGCGTCGCCGAGGCCGAGGGCGAGGCCGCCGCGCCCGTCGACTACATCTACGAGCCCGGCCCCGAGGCGATCCTGGGCGACCTGCTCCCGCGCCACGTGCGCATGCAGGTCTACCGCGCGCTGATGGAGTCGCTGGCCGGCGAGTACGGCGCCCGCATGACCGCGATGGAAGCCGCCACCAAGAACGCCAAGGAGATGATCGACATCCTGACGATCCAGTACAACAAGGCCCGCCAGGAGAAGATCACCAAGGAGCTGCTCGACATCGTGGGCGGCGCCGAGGCGCTCAAACAGGGCAGTGCGAGCTGAGAGCAGTGCGAGCTGAGGCCGGCCGCGGCCGCGGCGAGCCCGCAAACGAAGGAGCGGAGGCATGAGCACCGGGAAGATCGTGCAGGTCATCGGGCCGGTCGTCGACGTCGAGTTCGAGCCGGGCGGGCTGCCCGCCATCTACAACGCGCTGCTGGTGCAGGGGATCGAGCAGAAGGACATCTTCTCCTACTCGTCCAGGCTGACGCTGGAGGTCGCCCAGCACGTGGGCGAGAGCCAGGTGCGCACGATCGCCATGGCGTCGACCGACGGCCTCACGCGCGGCATGACGGTGCTGGACACCGGCGCGCCGATCTCCATCCCGGTGGGCAACGAGACGCTCGGCCGCATCCTCAACATCGTGGGCGAGCCGGTCGACAAGGGCCCGGCCATCAAGACCACCAAGACCTACCCGATCCACCGGCCCGCCCCCGCCTTCGAGGACCAGTCGACCAAGGTCGAGATGTTCGAGACCGGCATCAAGGTCGTCGACCTCCTCGAACCCTACACCAAGGGCGGGAAGACCGGGCTGTTCGGAGGCGCCGGCGTCGGCAAGACGGTGCTGATCCAGGAGCTGATCAACAACATCGCCAAGCAGCACGGCGGCATCTCGGTCTTCGCCGGGGTGGGGGAGCGCACCCGCGAGGGCAACGACCTCTATCACGAGATGAAGGAATCGGGCGTCCTCGAGAAGACGGCGCTCATCTTCGGCCAGATGACCGAGCCGCCCGGCTCGCGCCTGCGGGTCGCGCTCACCGCGCTCACCGCGGCGGAGTACTTCCGCGACGACGAGGGGCAGGACGTCCTGCTCTTCATCGACAACATCTTCCGGTTCACGCAGGCCGGCTCCGAGGTGTCCGCGCTGCTCGGCCGCATGCCCTCGGCGGTCGGCTATCAGCCGACGCTCGGCACCGAGATGGGCCAGCTCCAGGAGCGGATCACCTCCACCAAGAAGGGCTCGATCACCTCCGTGCAGGCCATCTACGTCCCCGCCGACGACATCACCGACCCGGCCCCGGCCACCGCCTTCGCCCACCTCGACGCGACCACCGTGCTCTCGCGCCAGATCGCCGAGCTGGGCATCTATCCGGCCGTCGATCCGCTGTCGTCCACCTCGCGGATCCTCGACCCCAACGTCATCGGCGAGGAGCACTACCAGACCGCCCGCGCGGTGCAGTCGATCCTGCAGCGGTATCGCGACCTGCAGGACATCATCGCCATCCTGGGCATGGAGGAGCTGTCGGACGAGGACAAGGTCGTGGTCGGGCGCGCGCGCAAGATCCAGCGGTTCCTGTCCCAGCCGTTCTTCGTGGCGGAGCAGTTCACCGGCTCGCCCGGCCGCTACGTGAAGATCGCCGACACCGTGAAGTCGTTCAAGGAGATCGTGGAGGGCCAGCACGACGAGCTGCCGGAGCAGGCGTTCTACATGGTGGGCGACATCGGCGAGGCGATCGAGAAGGCGCGGAAGCTCCGCGAGGCGGCCTGAGTGGCCGAGCGGCTCACGCTCGAGCTGGCCACCCCGACCCGGCTGGTGGTGACGGCGGAGGTCGACGAGGTCGTCGTGCCCGGCAGCCTCGGGTACTTCGGCGTGCTGCCCGGTCACGCGCCGCTGCTGGCCACGCTCGGCGTCGGCGAGCTGACCTACCGCGTCGGGCGGGAGGAGCACCACGTGGCCGTCTCCGGCGGCTTCGCCGAGGTCCGCAACGACAAGGTCATCGTCCTCGCCGACGTCGCCGAGCCGCCGGCCGACATCGACCGCGAGCGCGCCGAGCGGGCGCGGGAGCGGGCGGAGGCGCGGCTGGCCGGCCGCGCCGGCCAGGAGGAGATCGACTACACGCGGGCGGCCTGTGCCCTCGCCCGCGCCCTCACGCGGCTTCAGGTGGCCGGCCGGGGCCGGTGAGAGTTCACCGCGCCGTCACATTTCCAGGCGGGCGGGAACCGTAGAATGCGTGGGCGGGTTGGCTCGGTGCCCGGCCGCCACGTCGCCCGACCCATCCACGCAAGGAGGCAAGCATGAGGTTCTCCCGCCGACTGCTGACATTCGTCCCGGTCGTGGCCGTCACCCTGTCGGCCCTCGCGGTGCCCGGCGCCGCCGGCCCCGACAAGATCAAGTTCCCGGCCAATTGGAAGGACCATGTTCTCTACACGACCGTCGACCGCTACGACATCAAGCAGCACCGTGAGCTGTACGCCAGCACGCAGGCCGCCGTGGACGCCATGAAGGCCGGCCGGCCGCTGCCGGACGGTACGGTGCTGACCCTCGTCCAGTACAAGGCCCAGGTCGATGCGGCCGGCAACCCGGTCAAGGACGCGAAGGGCCGCTTCGTCAAGGGGGATCTGATCGCTCACACCGTCATGGAGAAGCGCAAGGGCTGGGGGACGGAATATCCGGACGAGTGGCGCAACGGGGAGTGGGAGTACGCGGCGTTCAATGCCGCGGGGGCGCTGAACGAGAAGGCGAACTACAAGGCGTGCTTCCAGTGCCACAAGCCGCACGAGAAGGCGGACTACGTCATCTCGCTGGCCGCCCTGCGCGGCACCGCCGGCCCGACCACGGCGCCCAAGGCGGATGTCAAGATCGCCGGCTTCGTCTTCGGGCCGAACAAGCACACGGGCACGGTGGGCCAGCCGGTCACCTGGGTCAACGAGGATGCCTCGCCGCACCAGATCACGATCGTCAGCACCAAGGAGCGCTCGCCGATCCTCCTGCAGGGCCAGAGTCACGCCATGGGCTTCAACACGGCGGGCACCTACGAGTACATCTGCGGTCTGCACCCGAGCATGAAGGGCTCCATCGAGGTCAAGTAACCCGCTGCCCTGCGGCGCGGGCAGCCCGCCCGCGCCGCGGGGCACGTTCGCCGCCCCCTCCCTGCGAAGCGCGCGTTCCGCCGATCCTCGGCCGTGGCCTCCGCCTTGCTCCCCCGTGGGGGCATGCTGACGATTCTCATCGCCGACGACGAAGCCCCCGTGGTCGAGCTGGTCAGGGTCACGCTGGAGGACGACCGGGTGCGCCTGCTGCACGCCGCCGACGGCGCCACCGCGCTCGCGGCCGCGGCGGAGTTCGAGCCCGAGCTGATCTTCCTCGACGTCAACCTTCCCGATCTCAGCGGGCTCGAGGTGTGCCGCCGCCTGCGCCGTGATCCGCGCCTGGCCGGAGCGCGCATCGTCATGCTCACCGCCGCCGCCCAGCAGGACGACGTCGCCCGTGGCCTCGCCGCGGGCGCCAGTCATTACCTCACCAAGCCGTTCTCGCCGGTG
>Ga0302046_10004837_pt1 | contig 11926 bp, 13 predicted proteins | sample RVTome_11_FD_200261 | JGI IMG/M metagenome (GOLD analysis project Ga0302046, IMG submission 200261) | Soil microbial communities from uranium-contaminated site in the Upper Colorado River Basin, Wyoming, United States - RVT147D111 (version 2) ... | reverse complement strand
CGATGTCGTCGGTGGCGAGCCGCGCGACGACGGCGCCCGCCGGCACGGCGTCGCCCTCGCCGAACGCCACGTCCTCGACGCGGCCGGTGACCTCGCTGCGCAGCACGCGCTCCTCGCCCTCGACGAAGCCGGTGTAGTGACGCTCGCCGTTGCGCGCCGAGAGCGCCCAGACCGCGGCGAGCGCCAGGGCCCCCGCGGCGACCGCCGCCAGCACGGTTCTCCTCGACATCGACGTCACCTCCCGTCGGCGATCAGGCGCGCGAGCGGCGCGCCCATCAGCCCCTGCAGCTCGGCGCGGCGGGTCTGCGCCTGGTAGAGCGCGCTCGCCAGCGTCGCGCGCTCGCCGGCCAGCAGCGCCTCGGCGTCGAGCACGTCCTCGCTGGTGGCGCGGCCGACGTCGAACTGCTGCTGGCGGATGCGCAGGTTTTCCTCGGCCTGGCCGACCGCGGCCTCGGCGGCGGCGAGCGCGGCCAGGCGCTCCTCGGTCGCCCGGTGGGTGAAGCGGATGCCGCGCTCGATCGCGCGCAGCGCCTCCTCGATGCGGGTGCGGTTCCGCGCGGCGGCGATGCGGGCCTCGGCGATGCGGGCCTCGCGCCGGCCGTCCGTCCCGAGGTCCCACTCGAAGCCGACGAAGCCGCTGCCGACCGTGGTGGGGTCGAGGATGTCGGTGGTCGAGTAGTCGACGGCGCCGCCGCCGGCGACGCGCGGCAGGCGGCCGCGCGCCAACGAGGTCGCCGTCGCCTCGAGACGCTGCTGCTCCTCGACCAGCGCGTGCAGGCCCGGGTTGTGGGCGTACGCGGTCTCGAGGGCGTCCGCGACCGGCGGCAGGATGGGGCGGGCGCGCACGTCGGCGACGACGGTCGGGGCGTCGATCGGCCGGCCGATGGCGAGGTTCAGGGCCCAGCGCGCCTGGGCGATCGCCAGCTCGCGCTGCAGCAGCTCCTGCTCGACGTTCTTCAGGCCGACCTGGACGACGAGCAGCTCGTTCTTGGTGAGCCGTCCGCGGTCGAAGCGGTCGCGGGCGTTGGTCTCCTGGGCGTGCTGGACGTCGATCCGCTGGCGCGTGACCTCGCGCAGGCGCTCGCTCTCGAGGAGCGTGAAGTAGGCCGCGACCACCAGCACCTCCTGCTCGAGCCGGGTGCCCCAGAGCCGGGCCGCCTCGCCACGGTATCCTGCCTGGGCGGCGGCCAGGGCGTGGCGGATCTCGCCGCTCAGGTCGAGCGGCACGGTGAGGGTACCGTTCACCTGCCCGAGCTCGCGATCGCGCACGTCGAACGCGCGCGCGGTGATCGGCAGCCCCGCCACCTCCGGCAGCGTGTTCGTGAGCGCGTCGCTGTACCAGGTGTAGCGGCCGGAGCCCGCCGCTGCCGGCAGCAGACGGCCGCGAGTCTCGTCGACGCGCGCGCGCGCGATCGCGAGCTGCTGGCGTGCCTCCACGATCGGGCGGTTGCCGCGCGCGGCGAGCGCCAGCGCGGTCTCGAGGTCGAGCGGCTCGCCGGCGGGCGCCGGGGCCGGCGCCGCCGGCGCGAGCGCCACCCCGGCCGCACCCGCCCGGGTGGCGACCTCCTGCCGGCGGCGGGCGGCGCTCCAGCCGCCGTCGCCCTCGGGACGGACGAGCGCCGCGCATCCCGCCGCCAGCGCGAAGGCGGCGACCAGCGCCGGGAGCAACCTGCTAGCGCGCACCGGACCGTCCGCGGCGGCCGACGGCCCCCAGCCCCGCCAGCGAGAAACGCGTGATGTGGCGCGCCAGCTTGCGCGGCAAGCCGCGCGGATACTCGCGGCGCCCGAGCAGCAGCAGGATCAGCGGCATGTTGAAGCGGTAGAAGAGCACCTGCCCGAAGATGCTGAAGCTCGCCAGGCGCAGCGTCTCGCGCGGGGTGCCCGGCGCCAGCGCGCCCAGGAGCGCCTCCATCGCCTCCTCCTCGGGACGGATGAACTCGCGCGCGATGATCGGGAGGGCAGAGCTCGGATCGCACATCTCGCGCTGCATGAGGGCGCCTTGCGGGCTCGGGGGAGGCCCGAGGAGGGTCTCGAGGAGCGCCAGGACGCGGGCTTCGAGCACCGCGATCAGCCGGCGGCGCGACGCGCGGCGCAGCTCCGGCCCCGCCTGCGGGATGCCGCGCGCCGCGAGTCGCGCCCGCATCGCGACGAACTGGCCGCGCAGCACCTCGAGGTAGAGGCCCTCCTTGGAGCCGTAGTGGTAGTGGCCGGAGGCGACGTTGGCCTCGGCGCGGTCGGCGATGTCGCGGATCGAGGTGGCGCGGAAGCCCTGGCGGGCGAAGAGCTCGGCAGCGGCCGCCAGCAGCCGGTCGGAGGTCGGTAGCGGGGTGGCGGGCATGTGAACGCACGATTTAAACGTACGTTTAAAGCAAGTCAAGGCGGACCGCGGGCGGGCCGCCGCCGGCGGCGCTCAGGGAGGCGGGAGCGGAGCGTGCGGCGGGTGATCCTCGCGCACCGGCATGATCACCCAGAGCGCGACGTAGAGCACCAGGCCCATCCCCCAGCCGACGACGACCGCGAGCACGAACGCGAGCCGCATCAGGGTGACGGAGACGCCGAACTCCTCGGCCAGCCCCGCGCAGACGCCGGCGAGCATGCGCCCGCGGCGCGTCCGGTACCAGACGCGGGTGAGGGGGGTGTCGTCCGCGACCGAGCTGCCGCAGTAGCGGCACTTGACGGCCTCGGCGCGGATCTCCTCGGCGCAGTAGGGACAGCGCTTGGTGGGAAGGTCAGCCATGCAGCACCTCGTGATGGAGCCGCGCCTGGCGGGCGGCGAGCAACGGGATCGCGCCGTAGGTGAGGGCGCAGAGCAGGGCGGCGGCGACGGCGGCGTTGAGGGCCAGGTAGAGGCTGAGCGTCTCCGGCAGCACGGTGGCGAGCGCGAGGTAGAGCCCGCGGAGCGCGGCGGCGCTGCCGGCGACGATCAGCGGGAGCGGCAGCAGCGCGGCCCCGAGTGCGCGCGCGAGCGGGCGCCAGGCGATGCGGCGCGCGCGCGCCGCCAGGATCGGCGCCGCGGCCGCGCGCACGCGCGCGGCGAGCGCCGCGGGCGGCGCCGGCGCGGCGGCGCGGAGCGCGGCGGCGAGCGTCGCGAGGGTCGCGCGCTCGGTCCGGCAGTGCTCGCACGCCGTCGCGTGCGCGGCTGCCGCGGCGTCGAGCGGCCGGGCGAGGAGAAGGCGCGAGCGCAGGTGGCGGCAGGCCTCGGTCATGGAAGGGCTCCGTCGTCGCGCGCGAGCGCGACCAGCCGCTCGAGCGCGTAGTGCAGGCGGCTCTTCACCGTCCCCGCGGCGCAGCCGAGGATCTCCGCCACCTCGGTCTCGGAGAGGTCGTGGTACAGGCGCAGGATCACCACGGTGCGCTGGGCCTCGGGGAGGGCCGCCAGCAGGCGGCGGGCGTCGATGCCGGCCTCGCTCGCGGCGGTCGTGGCGGCGCCGGGACGATCGGCGTCGGCGGGCGCGACCGGCTCGGGCGGCGGCCGGCGGTGCCAGTCGCGGCAGAGGTTGATCGCGATCTGGAAGAGCCAGGTCGAGAAGCGGCGCGTCGGATCGAAGCGCTCGGCGTGGCGCGCCACCCGGAGCCAGGTGTCCTGATGCAGGTCCGCCGCATGCTCCTCACCGACGTGGCGCGCGAGAAACCCGTACAGCGGCCGCTCGTAGCGGCGGCAAAGCTCCTCGAACGCGCGCTCGTTCCCGCGCACGACCGCGCGCATCAGATCCTCGTCGGTCGCCATGGGCGCCCGTGACCGGGTGTATCACGGGCGCGGCTCTCCCGGTACGCGCCCGCCGTCCTCCGGCCCGGAGGGCCCGCGCGCCGGCGTGCCGGGCCCGCGCGCGGCGTCGACCAGGCCGCGGCCGCGGGCGAGCGCGCGCGCGAAGGGCGGCTCGTCACCCGGGGCGAAGGGGATCACCAGCCAGAGCGCGCCGTAGAGCGCCGGTCCGAGGAAGTGAAAGAAAGTGAGCAGGATGAAGCCGAGGCGCACGCCGCCGAGCGGCAGCGCCAGGGCATGGGCGACGGCGGTGGCGACGCCGGCGACGCGGCGCTCGGGGTGGTCGCGATGCCAGCGCGCGGGGTCGAGGCCGACGATCCGGCTCCGGCAGTGCCGGCAGAGCGTCGCCTCGGCGCGGACGGTCTCGGCGCAGTAGGGACATTGACGGGTAGCGTCCATGCGAAAAGTCCTCCTCCACGGTGTGCTGACCCGTAGTACGCAGCCGTCCGGCGATTGGTTCAAGGCCGCGGCGGAGCGGGCCCGGAGGTGTTGCTCGTGGACTAGCGGACGATGCGGACGGTGGCGTTGTAGTCCGGCTCGCCGCTGGCGGGGTCGAGGCGGCGGCCGATCAGGTGGTTGCCCTCGGGCCAGTAGACCTGCAGCGAGCCCGGTGGGAGGGGCGCGATCCGGCAGCGGCCCGCGAACGAGCCGTGCGCGGATTCCAGCCGGAGCGGGGCGCCCTCCGCGAGGCCGAGTCGGGTGGCGTCGGCGGCGGCCATGAAGACGGCGTCGCGTCCCGCGGTGCCGGTGAGGGCGTCGCGCGCGTCGAGGGTCATGGAGTTGAACTGCTTGCCGCGCCGGGTGGTGACCAGGAACTCGTCGGGTGCGCGCGCCGCGGGCGGCGCGACGATCATCGTGAAGCGGGCGCGTCCGCCGGGCAGCTCGGAACAGACGCCGCCCTCGCAGAGGAGCGCGCCGCCGTACTGGAACGAGTCACCGGCGCGCTGGAGGCCGGCAACGCCGCGGTAGAGCGGCATCACCCGCTCCATCTCGTTGCGCACCGCCTGCGCGTCCGCGAACGCGAAGCCGGCGGCGCGCGCTCCGTCGCAGGCGCGCCGCCCGAGGGCGGCGAGGATCTCCCATTCCGCGCGCGCCTCGGCGATCCGGCGTCCCGGCACCTCGGGCGTGAAGCGGACGCGGCGCTCGGTCGTGGTCGTGGTGCCGCCGCCGGCCTGCTCGTAGCGGGTGGCGGCGGGCAGGACGAGAACGGCGTCGGCCTCGACCAGCGTCGCGGTGTTGAGGATGATGTCCTGGTGCACGCGCAGCGGTACGCGCGCGAGCGCCTGGCGGCAGTAGGCGGGGTCGGGCATGGTCTCGAGGAAGTTGCCGCCGACCAGGTAGAGCACGTCGAGCGCGCCGGCGTGCGCGGCGTCGAGCATGGCGCTCGTCATCATGCCGGAGGTGGCCGGCGGCGCGAAGCCCCACGCGGCCTCGCAGCGCGCGCGCGCCGCCGGGTCGTCGATCGCGTCGCCGCCCGGCAGCAGCGCCGGCACGCTGCCGCACTCGGCGGCGCCCTGGACGCCGCTGTGGCCGCGGATCGGCATCAAGCCGGTCCGGGGGCGGCCGAGCATGCCGCGCGCCAGCGCCAGGTTGACGACGGCGGCGACGTTCTCGACGCCGAAGTGGTGCTGCGTGAGCCCCATGCTCCAGACGAATACCGTCGTGCGGGCGCTGGCGTAGAGCGCGGCGAAGCGCTCCATCTCGCGGCGCGGCAATCCGGCCGCGCGCTCGAGGTCCTCCCAGGGCTGCGCCGCCAGCGCGTCGGCGAGGACGTCGAAGCCGGTGGTGTGGGCCTCGATGAAGGCGCGGTCGAGGGCCCGGCGCGCGACCAGCGCCTTCAGGACGCCGTTCGCGAAGGCGCGATCGCCGCCGATCGGGACCTGAAAGAAGTCGTCCATCAAGCGCGTGCCGAAGAGCGCGCTGCGCGCGACCGACGGAATCCAGTAGCGCTCCAGCCCGGGCTCGCGGTACGGGTTCACGACCACGATCCGCGTGCCGGCCTCGCGGGCGTAGTGCATGTACTTGGTGCTGACCGGCTGGTTGTTGGGGAGGTCGCTGCCCCACACGATCAGGAGGTCGGTGCCGATCCAGTCGCGCAGCGAGCAGGTCGCCGCCGCGACGCCGAGCGTCCGCTTCATCGCCGTCGTGCTCGCCGCGTGACAGAGGCGCGCGTCATTGTCGACGTGGTTGGTGCCGAGCGCGCGGACGAGCCGCTGGGCGAGGTAGTAGGTCTCGTTGGTGAGCCCGCGGGAGGTGGTGAAGAGGGCCAGGCGGTCGGGCGCCGCCGCGCGCAGGCGGGCCGCGGCGAGGGCCTCGGCCTCGTCCCACGCCAGGCGGCGAAAGCCGCGCGCGCCGCGCTCGAGGAGGAGCGGGAACGGCACGCGGCCGAGGGCGCGGAGCTCGGCGCTCGTCATCGCCCGCAGGCGCGCGACGTCCTGCAGGAGGCGCGGGTCGAGCGCCGGCATGGTGTTGAGGCGCAAGAGCTCGAGGCGGGTCATGCACAGGTGGACGCCGTCGATGACGTCGTCGCGCAGCCCCCGCGGCCCGAGTGCGCAGCCGTCGCAGACGCCGTCGCGCAGGATACGCCAGGCGTAGGGGAGCTGATCGCGGTTCCGCCACGCCACCCGGAGCATGTCGCGGTAATGGCGCGGCTTGGCGCTGCCGAGGCCGAACGGCAGCCGGGAGGACGCGGCGCTCACGGGTGGCGGGGCGCGAGCGGACGGGGCGCCCGGCCAGTCCGCGCCTCGACCCGCGCGCGCAGGTAGCCGGCGAACGCCGCGGCGTCCCCCTCTGCGACGAGCGCGAGCAGGCGAGTGCGCTCCCCGACCGTCAGCGCTTGCCAGTCGGCGAGGGAGATCTTGAGCCCGGCCGCGTCGAGCAGCGCGCGCATCGCGCGCGGGATGGTCTCCACCGCGGCGGCGGCGAGCGCGTCGTCGGAGGCCGCGGCGCCGGCGTCGGCGAGCGCGCCGGCGCGGGCGCGGACGCGGGCGCGTCCGGCGTAGACGTTGAGCCCGGCGCCGCGCACGAAGCCGGCGAGCGTGATGCCGGCGGCCTCGGCCAGATCGGCCGCCAGGCTGGAAGGCGCGGAGACCGCGGCGACGATCGGCACCCGCGCCGCGAGCGCCTTCTGCACGATCTCGAAGCTCGCGCGCCCGCTCACCATGAGGATCGCCGCGTCCCGTCCGGCGGCGCCGGCACGCAGGCGCCAGCCGAGGACCTTGTCGGTCGCGTTGTGCCGCCCCACGTCCTCGCGCGCGGCCAGCAGGCGGCCGCCGGCGTCGAAGAGGGCGGCGGCGTGCAGGCCGCCGGTGGCGCGGAAGACCGGCTGCGCCTCGGCGAGCCGGGCGGCGAGGCCCGCGAGCGTCGCGGCGTCGACCTCGGGGCCGGGGTCGACCGGGGCGCCGCGGGCGCGGACGGCCTCGACGGCGCTCGCCCCGCAGAGCCCGCAGCTCGACGACGCCAGCACCTGGTTGCGGACCAGGCGCTTTTGCAGGTCGCCGAGCGGCCGCGCCAGGCGGACGTCGGCGACGTTGGCGAGCTCGGGATCGTCGGGGTGGCGCGTGAACACCACCTGCGCGACCTCCGCCGCGGCGGCGATCACCCCCTCGGCGGCGAGCAGGCCGACGATCAGGTCGGCGTCGTCGCCCGGTGTGCGCATGGTGACGAGCCAGCGCCAGCCGTTCAGCCGGATCTCGAGCGGTTCCTCGACGGCGACGGCGTCGCGCGCCGGGGTGGCGCCGCGCGCGTCCAGGCGCAGCAGCTCGACGGCACGGCCCGCGGCGCGCGGCGGCTCCCGGACGATGGTCGGCTCGGCCATGGCGGGCGAGGATAGCAACCCGACCCGGCGGTCGCTACGGGATCCGCCCGCGCGCCCGCGCCGCGGCGGCGGGCGGACGCGGCGCGCGGCGGTGACGGCGCTCCCAGGCGCGGCGCGCGGCGCGATACTCCTCGCCGGTGTTGATCGCCCGGAAGCTGGCGCCCTCGGGATCGGCCTCGCGCACGAGCGTCGCCGGCACCAGGCGGACGCCGGGGAGATCGGCGACGGCGAGCAGCCGGCGTTCGCCGGCGGCCGCGCGGGCGGCGACGAGCGGCGCGAGCGCGCGCTCGTAAACGGCGACCAGCGGCTGCCGGCGCCCTTCCCAGACCGGGATGGTCGCCGACCCGGCGTGCCGCGCGTGCTCGCGCGCCAGCAGCCGGAGGACGGCCGGACGGAGGAGCGCCGCGTCGCAGCCGAGCACGAACGCGCGCTCCCACGTCGCGGCCTCGAGACCGAGTGCGAGCGCGGGCAACGGCCCGAGCTCCGGCACGCGATCCCGCACCACGCGCGCGGCGAGCGCGGGCAGATCCTGTCCGGCGGCGGCGACGACGACGATCTCGCGCACCAGCGGCCGCACCGCGGCCGCGACGCGGACGAGGAGCGGCGCGCCGCCGAAGGCGAGCCAGGCCTTGGGGCGACCCATGCGGCGCGAGCGCCCGCCGGCGAGGATGATCGCGCTCGGCACGTCCTGGCGGCTAGGAGGTTGACCCAAGACTCACCTTCGTCGCGAGAAGCGGCCAGCGCCGCGCGCCCAAGGAGCCGCACCCGACGGCGTATCGTCGACCGCTTCGCGCACCGAGCGGTGCGGCGACGCCGGGCGCGCGGATGCCGGGCGCTTCGCAGCAGAAGGTGAGTCTTGGGTCAGCCTCCTTGGGTGCGTCTCCATGTGCTCGGCGGGCGCGCGTCCCGGCCCCCGCCCTGGCGCCCCCGCGAGCGAGCATGCTATGCAGGGTGCTGCTCCTGCAAACGGCGGTCGTCCGTTCCAGGTGGTAGCTAGGTCCCGCGCAAGCGAGCGTCGCGAACTCCGTCAGGTCCGAAAGGAAGCAGCGGTACCGACTGTCTCGTTGTGCCGCGGGGGCACCTAGCTGCCACCTCGAGCGGACGGCGCGCCGGGCAGGGGGCAGGCCGGAGGAGAACGCGAGGCGATGGGGTACCTGGTCCTGGCCCGAAAGTGGCGGCCGCAGCGGTTCGACGACGTCGTGGGGCAGGACCACGTCACGACCACGCTCAAGAACGCCATCGCGCAGAAACGCATCGCGCACGCCTTCCTGTTCTCGGGCCCGCGCGGGGTCGGGAAGACCACGGTCGCGCGCCTTCTCGCCAAGGCGCTCAACTGCGCGGCCGGTCCCACCGGCGACCCGTGCGGTACCTGCGCGAGCTGCGTCGAGATCACCGCCGGCAACGCCCTCGACGTCATCGAGATCGACGGCGCCTCCAACACCGGCGTCGACAACGTCCGCGACCTGAACGAGAACGTCCGCTACCGCCCGGCGGCCGCCCGCTTCAAGATCTACATCATCGACGAGGTCCATATGCTGTCGACGGCGGCCTTCAACGCGCTCCTGAAGACGCTCGAGGAGCCGCCCGAGCACGTCACCTTCATCTTCGCCACCACGGAGGTGCAGCGCCTGCCGCCGACGGTGGTCTCGCGGTGCCAGCGCTACGAGTTCAAGCGCATCCCGATCGCCGGGATGCTCGAGCGGCTGCGGCACATCGTCGCCGACGAGAAGATCGAGACCGACGACGCCGCCCTGTTCGCGCTGGCGCGCGAGGCCGACGGCAGCATGCGCGACGCGCAGTCCCTCCTCGACCAGGTGATCGTCTTCGCCGGGCGGACGATCGGCGAGGCGGACGTGCGGGCGGCGCTCGGAGTCGCGGACCGCGCCCTGCTGCACCAGGTGACGGAGGCCATCCTCGTGCGCGACGCGCCGCGCTGCCTGCGCGCGCTCGACGAGCTGCATCGCCATGGGTACGAGGTGCAGCAGTTCTGCCGCGACCTCGTGCGGCAGGTGCGGAATCTCACCGTCGCCGCGCTCTTCGGCGACCGCACCTTGCTCGGCGACCTGCCCGACAACGAGGTGGACGAGACGCTCCGCCAGGCGGTGCTCCGCCCGGCCGAGGACCTGCAGCGCCTGTTCCGGTTGGCGCAGGAGGGTGCCGAGGAGGCGCGGCGCTCGCAGCTCCCGGCGCTGGTGCTGGAGATGGCCGTCGTCAAGATGGCGACGATGCCCGACGCACCGCCGGTCGGCGACCTGATCGCGCGGCTCGAGGACATGGAGCGCCGGCTGCACGGCGCCGGCGGCGAGCCGTCGGGGGGACGGGGCGGCGGCACGAGCCCGGCGCGCGGTCCCGCGACCGGGGGGCGCCCGGCGACGGGCTCTTTCCGCGCGGCCGCGGCCGAGGCCGCGCGTCCGGCCGCGCCGGCGGCCGCGGCCCGGCCGGTGCCCGCGGCGCCGGTGCCCGTGTCCGACGGCGAGGCGGCGCGTCCCGGCGCCTCGTCGGCGTGGACCGAGCTCCTCGAGGCGGTGAGCGAGCGCGTCGGCCTCAAGATGTACCTCGCCGGCAGCCGGCCGCTCGAGGAGGGTCCCGACGTGCTGCACATCGGCGTCGAGAACGCGCTCGCGGAGCGCGGGCTGCTCGATCGCGACAATCTGGCGGCGCTGCAGGAGATCGCGGCGCGCTGCTACGCCGGCGTCGGTCGCATCAAGGTGAGCGTCGTCAAGCCGACCGCGGACGCGCTCGCCGCTCGCGCCGCCGCGGAGGAATCGCGCCGCCGGGCGCTGGCCGAGCGCGCCAACGCCAGCCCGGCGGTGCGCGCCGCGGTCGACGTGCTCGGTGGCGAGGTGACCAACGTCCGGGTGCGCTCGCGGGGAGGAGACGATGGCCCTCGGTGATCTCGGCGACCTCATGAAGCAGGCGCAGCAGCTCCAGGAGCGCCTGTCGCAGGTCCAGGACAGCGTCGCGCGGCGGACCGTCGAGGCCTCAGCCGGCGGCGGCATGGTCAAGGTGACCGTCAACGGCAAGCACGAGGTGCTCGCGCTCGCGATCGATCCGGCGGTGCTCAAGGAGGACGTCGAGCTGGTGCAGGACCTCGTCCTCGCCGCCGTCAACGAGGGGATCCGGAACGCCCAGAAGATGGTGGCCGAGGAGATGACCAAGGTGACCGGCGGCCTCAAGATCCCCGGCCTCGGCTGACCGCGCGCGATGGCCTACACCCCGTCCATGACGCGCTTGATCCAGGAGCTCAGCAAGCTTCCGGGGATCGGGGAGAAGACGGCGGCGCGCCTGGCGTTCCACGTCCTGCGGGTCGACCGCAGCCTGGCCGACGGCCTGGCGGCGGCGCTGCGCGCCTTGAAGGACCAGACCCGGCTGTGCTCGATCTGCAACGGGCTCACCGAGAGCGATCCGTGTCCGATCTGCGGCGACGGGGCGCGCAGCGACGCCAGCATCTGCGTCGTCGAGGAGCCGGCGGACCTGATCGCGGTCGAGCGCTCGAAGGGGTTCCACGGCCGCTACCACGTGCTTCACGGCGCGCTGTCGCCGCTCGACGGCGTCGGTCCCGAGGACCTGCAGATCGCCGGCCTGCTGCAGCGCCTGCGAGGCGATCGCGTCAGCGAGGTGATCATCGCCACCAACCCGACCGTCGAGGGCGAGGCCACGGCGCTCTACCTCGCCAGGCTCATCAAGCCGCTCGGCGTGACCGTGAGCCGGATCGCGCACGGCATTCCGATGGGGGGCGACGTCGAGTACGCCGACGTCGTCACGCTCGGCCGGGCGCTCGACGGCCGCCGCGAGATGTAGCGGCCGCCGTTGCGGCCGCCGGGACACTCGCTCGGGCGAGTCGCCGCGCAGCCGCCGCAGCGAGCGCCATCGGAACGCCGGTCCGATCCTTGCACACTCCGGAGAGACGATGGGTACGCTGACGACCGACACCAGGCTACCCGCGCTCCGGCCCGCGCCGGCGGCCGCACGCGACCCGCGCGCGCGCGGCCCGCGGCAGGAGGCGCCGGCACGCGACGCGACCGTGCAGCTCTCGGCGCGCGTCGCCGACGGGCGCGGGTCGCGGGCGCGCGACACCCGCGACCCGCACGCGCGCTACCAGGCCGCGGCGGGGGGGTGGCGTAGCGGCGGCGCCCTGATCGACACCCGCGCCTAGCCCGACCCGCGACTCCCCAGCGCGCCGCGCGGCCGCTCGACCGCGGTGTGCCAGATCGGCGCGGGCCCACGGCACAGTGTGCCGTAAATGTGACGCTCGACCGCGCAAGACCGCGTCCCTACGTGGGCCGGCCTCTGGCATAGCAGTTGCTCGTTACGCGTATGCCCAAGATGCGGCTGCCCCCCGTGGC
>Ga0302046_10004836_pt1 | contig 11926 bp, 10 predicted proteins | sample RVTome_11_FD_200261 | JGI IMG/M metagenome (GOLD analysis project Ga0302046, IMG submission 200261) | Soil microbial communities from uranium-contaminated site in the Upper Colorado River Basin, Wyoming, United States - RVT147D111 (version 2) ... | reverse complement strand
CGCACCGTGCCGTCATCGTTGCAGTCGGCGGCGAAGGCCGCGGCATCGACCGGCGCCCGCAGCTCGGGGGGCTCGGGTGGACGGGGCGGCTCCCAGCGATCGCCCCACGGAGGAGGGCGCTCCGGCTCGTCGCGCAGCGCCGCCCGCCCGCCTCCGCCCGGAGCGAGGGCCAGCAGCAGCGCCCCCAGGAGCACCCGTCTCATCAACATGGCCCGTCCCGACATGCGCGGCACTCCGCGCTCCTCTCGCTTGCCGTCGCACTTGCAATCTTAACGCCGGCGGGGCTGTTCCGGGAAGCTGGGATCAGGCCGCTGCGGCCGGTATCCCGTCGTTCGGCATGGTGAACCTGATGCCGTTGCGCTCGAAGCTGGCGGTGAGGTCGGTTTTAGCCACCGCTCTGACGTACGCTTCCTGCGGATCGATGATCTTCCTGCGCACCAGCTCGACCAGGGAGTCGTTGAGGGTCATCATCCCGAGGGCACGGCCGGTCTGCATGATGGAAGGGATCTGGTAGGTCTTTCCCTCGCGGATCAGGTTGCTGATCGCCGCGTTGACGATCAGCACCTCGTGCGCCGCCACCCGTCCCCCGCCGAGCTTTCTGCACAGGGTCTGCGCGATGACCGCCCGGAGCGATTCGGACAGCATCGTCCGGATCTGCCCCTGCTCGTCGGCCGGGAACTGATCGATGATCCGATCCACGGTCGAGGGGGCGGTGTTGGTGTGCAGCGTGCCGAACACCAGGTGGCCGGTCTCGGCGGTCTGCAGGGCGATGGCGACCGTCTCCAGATCGCGCATTTCGCCGATCAGAACGATGTCGGGATCCTCCCGCAGCGCCGCCCGCAGCGCCTGCTTGAATCCCTGCGTGTGGACGCCGACCTCGCGCTGGTTGATCAGCGCCTTTCTCTGCGGGTGCACGAACTCGATTGGATCCTCGATGGTGAGGATGTGCTCGGAGCGCTGTTTGTTGATGTAGTCGATCATCGCCGCGAGGGTGGTCGACTTGCCCGACCCGGTCGGCCCGACCACCACCACCAGCCCCTTGGTCAGATGGCAGAGCTCCATGATGTGGCGTGACAGGCCGAGCTCCTGAGCGGTGGGAATCACCGACGGGATGAGGCGGAACACGCCGGCCGGACCGAGCCGGTCCATGAACATGTTGCAGCGGAAGCGCGCCAGGCCTGCTACCTCGTAGGAGAAATCGGCGTCGTGGGTACGCTCGAATATCTCCCAGTGGCGATCGGGAGCGATCGATCGCAGCAGCTGCCGGACCTGCTCGGGGCCGTTGGTCGCGTCGTCGCCGAGCATCGTGATCTCGCCGTCCTTGCGGTACAGCGGCGGGTGACCGGACGTCAGATGGAGATCGGAGCAATTCTGCTCGAACATTCTGCGAAACAACGCCTCCATACGCGACAGATCGATCCCCCGCACCGCCGCGGCCGGCGAGGCGGCCGGCGCTGCGGCCGGCGCTGCGACCTCGAGTCGCAGCGCCGCGTCGTTGGCGGTGATCCGCACCTGCACGGCCCCCGAGGGGGCCGCATAAGCGAACATCGTTTCGCCGCCCTGCGCAGAGGGGAGATCGCTCCCGGCGGGGAGGATCTCGCCGGCCAGGTCCTCGATCTGCGCACGGCTTGCCGGCTGCGCCGAGATCGGCCGCAGCTGCCCCCGCAGGAACATGGCCGCCTTCTCGCCGGAGGCCATCACCAGCCGCTCCCCGCCCGCCTGATGGATCGCCTTGATGAACTTATCGATGCGCGCCAACGACCGCCTCGCGGGACTGCGGCAGCGTCGCAACGCGAACGATCCGCCGCTTGTTGATGAGGTGAACCCGCCCTCCGCTCCACAGGATCAGGAACCGGCTGGCGAGGTTGAGGACATCCTGCAGGCGGCGTTGCCCCTCCGGCATCATCTGGTTGATCTCGCCGGCGATCGTCATGCCGTCTTCCAGCACCACTTCGACCCCAATCGCGGTCGATTGTCCGGCTGCCGCCACCCCGGCCGGCTCGCTTGCGTCCGCCTGCTCGTGCTGCGCATCGACCGACACCGCGATCAGACCGTCGCGGTGCAGGAACAGGACGCTGCCGGCCCTATCGCTCGCCGGCAGGAACGGCTCCGGCCCGTTCAGCAGGTCGCTGGGCCGTTCCGGCCCGGCGTGCGTCTCGGCGCAGTCGCTCAGATAGAGGTCGACCAGAAGCGGCGAACGGCCGGCCAGTACCACCTCGACCGGAACCTTGCGCTTCGGAACACGGTATGCCTCGGTCACTCTGCGTCCCCCCGGGGCGGCTGGTGCGGTGCGTCCGGTCAGCAGGGACAACTTAGGTTCGCCGCGCGACGAGAGCAACTCGTCACTCGGCCCGCAGCGCCTCGACCGGATCGAGGCGGGCCGCCCGCCGCGCCGGCAGGGCCCCGCTCAGCAACCCGACGGTGAACGACAGCGCCAGCGCGGCGAGGACGTATTCCGGCAGGGTGCTGACCGGCAGGCCGGGAAAGGCGAGGCGCAGCGCCTGGCCGAGGCCGATGCCGGCCGCCACCCCGATGGCGCCGCCGGCGGTCGCCAGCAGTCCCGCCTGCAGCAGGAAGAGGCCGAGCACCTGGCTGCGCCGGGCGCCGAGGGCGCGCAGCAGGCCGATCTCGGCGGTGCTCTCGTTGACCGAGATCCACATCATGGTGAGGATGCCGATGGCGCCGACCACCAGGGAGATACCGCCGATCGCCCCGACTGCGGACGTCACCACCCCGATGATGCGATCGAGCACCTCGATCATCGATTCCTGGCTGGTGATGGTGAAATCCTCCTCGCCGTCGTGACGGTCGAGGAGCACCCGCCGGATGCCGTCGATGACCGACTGGGTGGCGTGCGCATTGCGGTAGATGACGTCGATCTCGATCAGGTCGTCGCGGTTGAACAGCTGCATCGCCTCGGTGACCGGAATGAACACGGTATCGTCGAGATCGATGTTGAGAAACTGTCCCTTCGGCTCCATCACCCCGATGACGCGGAACGGGCGCCCGCCGATCCGCACCCGCTCGCCGAGGGCGCCCCCGGCGCCGAACACCTCCCGCTTGAGCTTCATGCCGAGCACGGCCACCGGCGTGCCGTGGCGCGGGTCCCCGGCCGGCAGGAAACGTCCCTGCCGGACGCGGAACCTCCACAGATCCTGCATATCGGCCGTGACGCCGTACACCAGCACGCTGCGCCCGGCCTCGCTCGATTCGACCCGCGCGTTGCCGAAGGCGATCGGCATGACCGACTGCACCTGCGGCAGGCGCCGCAGCGCTTCGGCGTCCTCCAGCGTCAGCTTGCGGATCGTGCCGGCCATGGCGACGGGCGAGCCGCCGGTCGTATCCGACTTGCCCGGGTTTATGGCGATGATGTTGGTGCCGAACTGGGTGAACTCGTCGAGCACGAACTGGCGGAGTCCTTCGCCGATCGAGGTGAGAAGAATGACGGCGCAGATGCCGATGGCGAAGCCGAGCATGGTGAGCGCCGATCGCAGCCGGTGGCCGATGACCGCGCCCCAGGCAAGCCGGAGAAAATCGGTCGCGTGCATGTTCAATGCCTCGACAGCGCCGTCACCGGATCGAGCCGCGCGGCGCGCCGCGCCGGCAGCACGCCGAACGCGATCCCGGCGCCCAGCGACACCGCCATCGCCGCCCCCACCGCCCAGTCGGGCGGCTGCGCCGGCAGTGCGGGCAGCAGATGGGCGAGGAGACGCGCGCCGCCGAAGCCCGCCAGCAGGCCGAAGGACCCGCCGAGCAGCGACAGGAGAGCGGCCTCGACGAGGAAGACCTGCATGATCGACGCGGGCGCCGCGCCGAGCGCCTTCAACAGCCCGATCTCCGCCGTGCGCTCCGACACCGACACCAGCATGACGTTCATGATGCCGATTCCGGCCACCGCCAGCGAGATGGCGGCGATCCCGGCCAGGCCGAGCGTCAGCGCTCCCAGGATCCGGTTGAATGCCGACAGCACCGAGTCCTGAGTCAGCACCGTGACATCCTCGTCGCCGTTGTGCCGCTCCTTGAGGAGCGCGATGATCTCGGTTCGCGCCGCATCGATCTCGGCGTGCGCCGCCACCTCGACCAGGATGCGGAACAGGGACGATTGATTGAAGATGCGCAGACCGCTGGCGACCGGAATGATCACCACGTCGTCCATGTCCAGGCCGAGCGACTGCCCCTTCCCTTCCATCACGCCGACCACGCGGAATCGCCAGTCGCCGATGCGGATCGATCGACCGAGCGGGTTTTCCTCGCGGAACAGCTCGCGCTGCACGGTGCGGCCGATCACCGCCACCGGGGCGGCGCGATCGGCGTCGATCGCCGGCAGGAACCTGCCCGCAGCGACGGTCAGGCGGCGCACCTCGAGCAGCTCGGAGGTGCTGCCGAGCACCGTCATCTGGCGGCGGCGATCGCGGTAGCCGACCCGCCCCGTGCCGACCGCCAGCGGCGCCAGCCGGCGGACGCGCGGCACGCGCTGCAAAATCGCCTCGGCATCGCGCAGGGTGAGGTCCTGCGGCGTGCCGCCGATGAACGGCATGTTGCCGGTGGTCTCCGTCCTGCCGGGGAGGACGATCAAGAGGTTACTTCCGAGCGAGGCGAACTGGTCGGTGACGTACAGTCGCGCCCCCTCGCCGAGCGCGGTGAGCAGGACGACCGCGGCGATACCGATCCCCATGCCGAGCAGCGTCAGCGCCGTCCGCAGGCGGTGGCCGCGCAGCGCCTGCAGGGCGAAGCGGACCTGATCGAGCAGGCTCATGCGGGAGCTCCGTCGGAGACGACCCGCCCGTCCACCAACCGCACCACGCGGCGGGCCCGGCCGCCGATCTCCGGATCGTGGGTCACCACGAGAAAGGTCAGGCCCTCCTCGTTCATCCGCTCCAACAGCTCGATCACCTCCGTCCCCGAGGCGCGATCGAGATTGCCGGTCGGTTCGTCCGCCAGCAGGATCGAAGGGCGCATGACGGTCGCCCGGGCGATCGCCACCCGCTGCCGCTGTCCCCCCGACAGCTGATCGGGGCGGTGGCCGGCGCGATCGGAGATGCCGACCGCCTCGAGCGCAACGGCGCTGCGCCGGCGCCGCTCGGCCGCCGGCACCCCCGCCAGGATCATCGGCAGCTCGACGTTGGCGGCGGCCGTCAGGCGCGGCACCAGGTGAAAGAACTGGAAGATGAAGCCGATCCGGCGGCTGCGCACCAGGGCGAGATCCTGCTCGGGGAGCGCGGCCACCTCCTGCCCGTCGAGGCGATACGATCCCGAGGTGGGGCGATCGAGACAGCCGAGCAGGTGGAGGAGGGTCGACTTGCCGGAGCCGGATGGCCCCATGATCGCCACGTAATCACCGTCCGGTATGCTGAGATCGACCGCCTCGAGCGCGCGCACCACCTGATCGCCGACCTGGTAGTGGCGGCTGAGACCGCGCAGATCGATCATCACCGCGCGCCGTCCGCCTCGACGGCGCGCGCCCCCTCCTGCACCTCGGCGCGGTCGAGCGAGATGACGATCGCCTCCCCCTCCTGCAGGCCGTCGACGACCTCCGCGAACTCCCAGTTTCTCAGACCGACCTGCACCGCGCGGCCGGTCAAGACATCGCCGTTCAGCACCAGCACCCGGTCTCCCTCCATCAGGGCGTAGGATGGGATGCGCCGCACCTCGTCCACCCGGCGGAGAATGATCTCGATGTCGGCCGAAGCGCCCGGCAGCAGCGTGCGGCTGAACTCCGCGTCGTCGAAATCGACCTCGACCTCGATGGTGCGGTTCTGCTCCTGGATGTCGAGCACGTACGGCGCCACCCGCGTCACCGTGCCGGCGAACGATTGCCCGGGGTAGGGATCGAGGGTGATGCGGGCCGGCTGCCCCGGCTCGATGCGCGCCGCGTCGACCTCGTCCATCGGCGCGCTGATATAGATGGAGGTGCGATCGATGATGTCGTAAACGGGCGGGATCGGCACGGCGGGAGGCGAGGGTGACACCCATTCGCCCAGCTCCGCGTCGAGGTCGGCGACGATTCCATCGAAGGGGGCCCGCAGCACCGCCTTGCCGAGGTTCGCCTGCGCCAGGGTGATGGCGGCCCGGGCCCGCGCCACCGCCGCCCGTACCGCCTCGCAGCGCGCCTCGCTGACGTCGCGATCGCTGCGCAGCCGGTCGAGGAGTTCCTCCGAGACGATGCGCTGGGCGCTGAGATCGAGGTTGCGCGCCAGCTCGCGCCCGGCCTGCTCGGCGCTGAGGCACGCCTCCCTGGCGCTCGCCTCGGCGGTGACCACGTCCTGCCTGGCCAGGGCGAGAGAGGCCCGCAGATCGTCGTCGTTGATGCGCAGCAGCTCCTCGCCTTCCCTCACCTCGTCCCCCGGCCGCGCGCCGATCATGGCGACGCGGCCGCCGATCTCCGGGCTCATGCGGGCGCGTCGCCGCGCCTTCACGGTACCGGCCTTGCTGTTGGCGACCGTCTCCTCGACCGCGCCGCGATCGACTCTGTACAGGGTGACCGGGATCGGCTCGGGGCGGAACACGGTGAGGCGCAGAGCGACGCCGGCCGCGACGACGGCGATCACGATGAGCAGCCGGCCGAGCCAGCGGGGGATCTTCTTCATCTCCGCGGAATCTCCGGGACGGGAGCGCAGTCCTCGAGCGGGGCTGCGCGACGGACGATATCACGGAGACGCCCCGTTGGACGCGGTGCGCCCCGCCGGGATTTCGTCCCGCCGGGAGGCGGGACGGACTCCTAGACCCCGACCGGCTGGGATCGCTGCAGAAACTGCCGTTCGAACGTCTCCCAGTCGACGGCCGGGGCGCCTTCCGCCGCCGGCCCGCCGGCGCTGCGCAGACGGGCGATCTCGTCCTGGTACCAGGTTACGACCGGCTCGCCGATCCGCAGGGTGCGGAGCGCCGCCGGCAGATCCGCCGGCTGCATGAGGCAGACCCAGCCGCGATCGTAGGGGCTCTTGCTGAGGCGGGCGGTGTCGCCGCCGAGCGCTCCGTTGATCTGCCTGACGCTTCCCGCCAGCGGCGCGGCGAAATGGATCGTCCTCGAACCCCGGCGCACGGCGAACAGAGGCTCGCCGCGGCGCACCGTCGTTCCTTCGCCCGGTAATTCGATCCCGTCGATGGTGCCGAGCGCCTTGCGGGCGAAATCGTCCAGCCCGACCCGCACGTCGCCATCCGGCTCGACCCGCACCCAGACGTGCCCCTCGGAGAGGAACGCCCCTCCCGGCACGCAGAACTCGCGCTCGGCGAGGCTCTCGGCCAGCGCCGGCGCCACCAGGTGGACCACCGGACGGCGCTGCGCCTCGAGGCGCGCCTCCCGCTTGATCAGCAGGGAGTTGGCGAACTCGGTCAACTCGTCGGGGGTGAACGGCTTCTGCACGTAGGCGACGGCGCCGTGCTTCATCGTCTCCACCGCCGTCTCGATGGTGGCGAAGCCGGTGATCACGGCGATATCGGTATCGGGGCGCAGGTGGTTGACCGCCTTCACCACTGCGACGCCATCCATGTCCGGCATTTTCAAATCGGTGAACAGGAAGTCGTAGTCGCGGCGCTGCACCAGGCTGAGCGCCTCCGGCCCGCTCTCCACCGTATCGACGCTGAAGCCGTCGAGCACCAGGATCCTGCGCAGGCTGTCGAGCACGACCGGTTCGTCGTCGACCGCCAGGATGGTCGCCTTCGGTTGCGGAACCTCGACCCGCTTCAAGCTCCTCGCTTCGTCCGCGAACTCCAGGCGCAACGCCGTATGCAGCACCTCTTCCCGTTTCCTGAGGCGGCGTTTCTCCTCCATGCGGCGGTTGGTCGCTCGCACGAGGAAATCGAGAATCACGAAACCGACGAACATCAGCACCACCACCAGGGCCGTCATGATCCACTCTCCTTAAAGGCGGGCGCGCCGGATCCGAGAGCGGCCTCGACGGCGGCCACCAGCTCCGATTCTTCGAACGGCTTCGCCAGGAAACTCGACGCCCCGGCCTCACGCGCCCGGTCGACCTGCTCGACCGTCGCGTAGCCCGTGATCAGGATGACGGGGAGGTCGGTCCGCGTCTTGCGAATCTCATCGATCACCACCAGGCCGGAAATGTCCGGCAGCACCAGATCGCAGAACACCATCCGGCACTGGCCGAGGGCCGGATGGGCGAGCGCTTCGTTCCCATCCGCAGCGGTGGCGACCCGCAGCCCGCGCAGCTCGAGGATCCTGCGCATGCCTTCGCGCACCACCGGCTCATCATCAACGACCAGGATGTCCCAGGGCGCCTTCCCGCCGGAGCTTTCGCCAATGCCGTTCATCGGCCGATCATTCCTTTCTCACGCCGCCGCCGAGGCCGCCGTCCGGGGCATCAACGGCAGACGGACCGTGAAACGGGTCCCCGCGCCGGCCCGGCTGGCCACGTCGATCGTTCCACCGTGCGCTTCGACGATGCCCCAGCTGACCGCCAGACCGAGTCCCGTGCCGCGGCGTCCCTTGGTGGTGTAGAACGGCTCGAACAGGTGGTCGAGCGCCTCCGGCGGGATCCCGCAGCCGCTGTCCTCCACCACCAGCTCCACGCACTGCTGCGCGCCCGCCGCCTCGCGCGCCTCCCAGCGCGCCTCGTGGCATCCCTTGCGCACGCACCACTCGACCCGCCCCTCACCCGGGACCAGCACGGCGAACAGCGGCGCCCCGCACTTGCCGCAGGTCCGCTCGGGGAGGATGAGCGAGGTGCGGCAGCGGGGGCAGAGCGCCTCGCCCTCCACCCCGTCCTCGCATGGCTCTTCGCCGGCGCGGTTGAAGCGGCCGTAGACCGGGTCGAGATGGGCGAGCCACTCGCGCCCGCCGTGGCGCCGGGCGACTTTGATGGCGGGCAGTCCGCCGATGCGCTCCTGCGGGGCGAGCAGGTCGCAGCCGGCCGGGCAGGTCGCCTGGCGGATGACCGCATGCCCCCAGGGCTCCAGGGCGGCGCTGTGCGAGGCGATCTGGATGCGGCCCCCGGCGCGCCCGACGGCGTCCGAGGCATTGAGGAGGAGGTTGACCACCACCTGCTGCATCTGGTTGGCGTCGGCGTCGACCGCGGGCAGATCGGCCGTCAGCTCGAGATTCAGCGCCACCCGGTTGATGCGCAGCCGGTTCATCACCACCGCGACCGCACGGCGCACCACCTCGTTCAGGTCGACCTTCTGCCGTTGCGGCGGCGATTGCCGGGCGAAGTCGAGGAGTCCCTTGACGATGTCGCGGCAGCGCTTGGTCTCGCGCACCACGATCTCGAGGTCTTCCCGCATTTCCGGACGATCCTGCAGCTGGCGCAGCAGCAGGGAGCTGTAGGTCAGAACGCCGGTGAGCGGATTGTTGATTTCGTGCGCCACGCCGGCCGCCAGCCGCCCCACCGAGGCGAGCTTCTCCGCCTGCACCAGCTGCCGTTGCGCGTCGGCGAGGTTGCGGATCATGGTATTGAATGCCCGCGCCAGGTCGCCCAGCTCGTGGCGGGACTGCACCGGGATGGTCGTGGTCAGATCGCCTTCCGCCACCCGCCGCGTTCCTTCCGTCAGCGCCGCCACCGGACCGACCAGCAGCCGCCGGTTCAGCCACCACAGCATCAACGCCCCCGAGGCGAGCGCCAGTACGGCGACGCCGGCCATGCGTCCCTGGCTGGCGGCGATCTGGGAGTCGACTTCGGCCAGCGAGATCGTGACGTCGAGGACCCCCAGCACCGACTGGCTTTTGTCGTGGGCGTGGCAGGCGGCCGTGTAACACCCGGCCTCGTTCTGGATCGGATTGATCATGCCGAGCACGCGGTCGCCGCCGGGGTCGCGGAAAATGCGCGATCGGGCCGTGATCGGCAGCGCCTCCAGCGGCTGCCCTTCGGCGTGACACGCATAACACGCCTCGCCCCGCTTATCGACCGCGTGGCCGATCTCGAGGGCATCGGAGGAGAACATGATCCTCCCCTCCTTGTTGAACACCCGGACGCGCTGGATCCCCCCCTGCCGCCCGATCGTCTCGATCTGGCGGTGCAGGTTCTGCCTGCGGTTCTCCATCATGTCGTAATGGGTGCTGCTCTTGATCGTCTCGCTCACCATGTCGGCCTCTCGCACCCGCTCGGCGATCAGCTCGTTGCGATGGGTGCCGATGAGCAGCGCCGCCATCACCGCGATCGACAGGGTGGCCGTCAGTCCCACCCCGACGAACAGCTGCGTGCCGATCCGGGTGCGCATCGTTCAGACCTCCGCAGGCCCCATGTGATGAGCGAAGCGGCCGCTCTCCTCGCGTTCCGGCTGGTCGTGGAAGATCGGCAGAAAGCGCACCGCCAGGGTGAAGACCGCCATGCCGATCGCCACCAGCCCGAGCGATACGACGATCTCCATCCATGACGGCAGGTAGCGGACGCCGGCGGCCCCTTCCATGCCGGTGACGCTGACGTTGAGGCGGTTCATGACGAAGCCGAGGACCACCAGGAACGAGGCGATCACCAGACCGCGCTCGCTCGTCCGCACCTTGCTGAACAGGAGGAGCGAAACCGGCAGCAGGACGCCCAGCCCGACCTCGATCAGGAACATCGTGCCCTCGTAACCGGGAGGATTGAGGCTGGAGAGCGCCCCGTTCTTCCGCAGAATCTGCAGCCGCAGGATGGCGTACAGGCTGAGGACGACGACCATCGCGCGGGACAGCGGCTCGAGCAGATTCAGCGCGAGGCGGTGGCCGAACGCCCGGCCGCTCATGTACGACTCGAGGATGACCATGCCGATGCCTGCGCCGACCGCCGAGGTGAAAAAGAGAAACGGCAGGGCCGGACTGTACCAGAGGGGATGGAGTTTCTCCGGGACGATCAGATAGAGCGAGCCGAGGGACGACTGGTGCAGGGTCGACAGGAGCACCCCGCCGATCACGAGCGGCGTGCTGATGGCGTGCAGGATGCGCCGCGGACGCTCCAGGCGCAGCTTTTCGAACACCACCGGCGAGAACTCGACCGCCAGCACCGTCGTATAGAGCATGACGCACCACGCCACCTCGAACATCACCGAGTGCGGGTTCCAGAAGACGAGGGCGTGCCAGATCCGCCATGGCTGGCCCAGGTCGAACATCAGCGCCACGATGACGAACATGTAGCCGAGGAATCCGGTCAGCAGCGTCGGGCGGACGATCGGCTCGAAGCGGCGCAGATTGAAGACATGGACCACGGCGGTCAGGGTGAACGCCCCGGCCGCCAGCCCGACGCCGCAGAGGATGTCGAAGCCGATCCAGAGCCCCCACGGAAACTCGTCGCTGAGGTTGGTGGTCGCCCCGAGCCCCCGGGTGAAGCGCAGCACCGTGACCACCCCCAGAGCGAGCAGCACCAGGACGAACGCCCCCTGCCAGAACCCCACCGGAACGGGACGCGTTCCGGGCCAGATGCGCACCTTCATGACCGCCTCCCCTGCCGTCCTGACCGGCCGGCGGCGTCGGTTCCGCCTCCGTCCCGGGTGCCGTTTTCGCTGTCGCTGCCGGATTTGTTCGTTGCCTGCCTGACCTCGTCACGCCGCTGCGTGATCCAGTGAATGCCGAACAGGAACGCGCCGGCCAGCACGACGAAGTCCGGGATCTTCGACAACACGCGCCAGGTCAGCATCGGCAGCGACTGGCGCGGCAGATCGGTGCGCATGCCGAGGGCCTCGAACGGGACGCCCGCCAGCATCAGGACCGACGTGCCTCCCGCCTCCTCCAGGCCGTAGATGTGATCGACGTAGCAGTCGGGGCTGCGATCGATGCGGGCGCGCGCCTCGCGCGCCAGGTCGTCACGCTCCCCGAACAGGGTCGCGCCGGTCGGGCAGGCACTGGCGCAGGCGGTTTCCTGGCCGGCGCGGACCCGATCGGCGCACATGATGCACTTGCCGACGATCGGGATGGCCCGATCCCACTGGTACTTCGGCACCCCGAACGGGCAGGCCATGATGCAATAGCGGCAGCCGATGCAGCGCTCGGCATCGTAAGTGA
>Ga0302046_10004835_pt1 | contig 11927 bp, 9 predicted proteins | sample RVTome_11_FD_200261 | JGI IMG/M metagenome (GOLD analysis project Ga0302046, IMG submission 200261) | Soil microbial communities from uranium-contaminated site in the Upper Colorado River Basin, Wyoming, United States - RVT147D111 (version 2) ... | reverse complement strand
TTGCAACGTGGTCGGAGTCATCGGCGGGAACCTGGTGGCGTGACCGGAGCAGAGGGTGGAGGAGGCGTCATGGGTCCCCGCGAGAGGCTCTCGCGTGTCTCCGGAACCCACGGTCGGCGTAACGAATGACGCGCTGCCTCCCGCGGGGACCCATGACGCCGACGATGCCCGGCGAGCGCCGAGCCCGGTCGGCGTAACGAATTACGCGCTGCCTTCCGCGCGGACCCATGGCGATGCCCGGCTAGCGTTCTCGTGCCTCTTGCGCCTGCGCCGGCAGCATGTCGTCGCTTCGGCCGGCGGCCAACGAGCCGGCCAGGGCCAGCAGGTAGACGGCGGCCTGGGCCCAGAAGGCCAGCGCGTAGATGCCGCCGCGGGTCAGGGCGAGGAAGGCGCTCGAGGCGAGGAGCAGGACGAGGAAGTAGGGGACCACCAGGCGGCCGAGCTTGTGGGAGACGAACTGCAGGAAGACCGGGTTGCGGCGGGGGTCGAGGAGGGCGGGCATCTGGGTCAGGAGCTGGTAGTTGCCGGCCAGCGTGCGGACCTTGCGGCGGTACTCGCGGGCCGGGTGGCAGGCCTTGTCGAAGGCTTGGGCGCGGGGCTCGAAGACGACGCGCTGGCCGGCGAGGACCGCTCGGAGGGGGATCAGCATGTCGTCGAGGATGGTGTCGTCGGGGATGGGAGCCAGCAGCTCGCGGCGGATCGCGTAGAGCGCGCCGCTGGCGCCGAGCATCGAGTGGATGTCGCTCTCCAACCGCCGCAGGAGCTTTTCGTAGCGCCAGTAGAGGCCGACGCCGTCGGCCGCGCCGTCGTCGGCGTCGGCCAGCAGCAGCTCGCCGCCGGCGACCCCGACGGAGGGGTCGGCGAGGTCGGCGACCAGGTGGCGGATGGCGTCGGTATCTAGCCGCTGCCGGGCATCGGCGAAGACCACGACCTCGCCGTCGGCGAGCGGCAGCGCCGCGTTCAGTGCCGCCGCCTTGCCTCGTTGTTCTTCGGAGTGAACGACGCGCAGGCGGGGCTCGTCGCGGAAGCTTTCGACGACCCGTTCGGTGCCGTCGGTGGGACCGTCGAGCGAGAGGACCAGGCGCAGCTTGCCGGCGGGGTACTCGAGGCCCAGGCAGTTACGGATCTTGGCGCCGATGCAGGCGGCCTCGTTGTGGGCGGCGATGACGATCGTCACCCGCGGCTCCCACGGTCCCCTGGCGACCGGACGGTTGGCGAGGCGCCGCCAGGCGAGGAGCAGCAGCGGGTAGCCGAAGTAGACGTAGGCCACCGCGGCGAGCGAGAGCCAGAAGGTGGCCTTGGCGAGCATCGGTCATCCCCGGAGGCCGCTAGAGCCGGAAGACATGGTCGGCCTCGATCCCCTTGGTGGCGTTGCGGGTGTCGAACAGCAGCGGCGCGTGGCGGGCGGTGAGCGGGTAGTCGAACGCGGCGTGGTCGGTGACGATCACCACCAGGTCGGTGGCCTCCAGGACCTGCGGGCTGGGCTCTTCGGCGACCAGCGTCGCCTCGCCCAGCGGCAGGCGGGGGACGAAGGGGTCGGAGTAGGAGACCTTGGCGCCGAAGCCTTGCAGCTCGGCGATGATTCGCAGCGCGGGCGACTCGCGGATGTCGCTGACATTGCGCTTGTAGGCGACCCCCATGACATGGACGCGCGAGCCCCGCATCGCCTTGCCGCGCTCGTTGAGCAGCTCCATCGAGCGGCGGGCGACGAACAGCGGCATCTCTCCGTTGACCCGCTCGGCGAGATCGATGAACTGGGGCTCGAAGCCGTCGATGCGCGACTTCCAGCGCAGGTAGATCGGGTCGATCGGAATGCAGTGGCCGCCCAGCCCCGGGCCCGGGTAGAAGGGCATGAAGCCGAACGGCTTGCTGGCGGCGGCGTCGATCACCTCCCAGACGTCGATACCCATGTGGGCGCACATCATCGCCATCTCGTTGACCAGCGCGATGTTGACGCTGCGGAAGGTGTTCTCGAGCAGCTTGACCATCTCGGCGACCCGGGTCGAGGAGACCGTGACCACCTTTTCGGCCCACTGCCCGTAGAGGGTCGCGGCGATCTCGGCGCACTTCGGGGTGACCCCGCCGACGACCTTGGGGATGTTCTTGGCGCCGTACTCGCGGTTGCCGGGGTCGACCCGCTCCGGCGAGAAGGCGAGGAAGAGGTCGCGGCCCACCTCGAGCTCCAGCGCCTGCAAGCGCGGCAACAGGACCTCCTCGGTGGTCCCCGGATACGTGGTGCTCTCGAGCACCACCAGGGTCCCCTCGTCGATCCGCGAGGCCAGGGCCTCGGTCGCCGCCATCACGTAGGTGAGGTCGGGGTCGCCGGTCTTGCGCAGCGGCGTCGGCACGCAGACGATCACCACGTCGAGCTCGCCGATCGCGCCCCACTCGGTGGAGGGAATGAAGTTGCCGGCGGCCAGCGCCTCGCCGAGCCGGGTATCGGTCACGTCGAGGACGTGCGAGCGGCCGTCGCGGAGGCCGTCGACGATGGCGCGGTTGACGTCGATGCCGAGCACCGGAAAGCCGGCGGCGGCCGCCTCCAGCGCGAGGGGCAGGCCGACGTATCCGAGGCCGACGACGCCGATATGGGCGTCGCGGGTGCGGATCTTCTCAATCAACTGCGCGGCGAGGTCCTTCACCGGGACGACGTCGGGGATCTGCTGCTGAAGGGTGCTGGTGTGCATCATTCCACCGTCACGCTCTTGGCGAGGTTGCGCGGCTTGTCGACGTCGCAGCCGCGGAGGATTCCGGCGTGGAAGGCGAGCAACTGCATGGGAACGGTCGTGACCAGGGGGCTGAGCCAGGGCTCGACGTCGGGGACGAAGACGGTCTGCTCGGCCTTCGCCGGCATCTCCTCGTCGCCGTAGGTCGCCACCCCCAGCACGCGGCCGTCGCGGACGATGGTCTCCTCGACGTTGCTCATCGTCTTGCGGTACACCGAATCGCGCGGCGCCACGGCCAGCACGCACATCTGGTCGCTGATCAGGGCGATGGGGCCGTGCTTCATCTCGCCCGCCGGGTAGCCCTCGGCGTGGATGTAGGCGATCTCCTTGAGCTTCAGTGCCCCCTCGATGGCGACCGGGTAGTTGATGCCGCGCCCCAGGTAGAGGCAGTTCTCGAACTCCGCCAGCCGCTCGGCCATGGCCTCGATCGCCGAGGTGTCGGCGAGCATGTCCTCGATCAGGTCGGGCACCCGGCGCAGCGCCAGGGCGCGGCGGCGCACCTCTTCCGGCTCGAGGGTCCCGCGGCTACGGGCCAGCTCCAGGGCGATCAGCTCGAGCGCCGTCACCTGGGTCAGGAACGACTTGGTCGACGCCACGCCGATCTCCAGGCCGGCGTGGGTATAAAGGACGCCGTCCGACAGCCGCGCGATCGAGCTGCCGACCACGTTGCAGATGGTGAACAGCGAGGCGCCGCGGGCGCGGGCTTCTTCGAGCGCGGCGACGGTGTCGGCGGTCTCCCCCGACTGGCTGATGCCGATGACCAGGGCGCCGTCGTCGATCACCGGCTCGCGGTAGCGGAACTCCGAGGCGTAGTCGACCTCCACCGGCAGGCGGGCGAACCGCTCGATCAGGAACTTGCCGATCAGCCCGGCGTGCAGCGACGTCCCGCAGGCGACGATGTTGACCCGGTCGACGGCATCGCAATGGGCGAGGATGTCGGCCTCCTCCTCGAGCTCGATCTTGCCGTCGGCGCGCACCCGCCCGGCCAGGGTGTCGCGCAACGCTTGCGGCTGCTCGTGGATCTCCTTGAGCATGAAGTGGGAGTAGCCTTGCTTTTCGGCCGCCTCGGCCGTCCACTCGACCCGCCGCGGCAGGCGGCGCACCCGCGAGCCGCCGCTGTCGAACAGCTCGACGCCGTCGGCGCGGACGACCGCGATCTCGCCGTCCTCCAGGAAGATGAGGTCGCTGGTGTAGGCGAGCAGCGCCGCGGCGTCGGAGGCGACGAAGTTCTCGCCCTCGCCGACGCCGATCACCAGCGGCGCCCCCTGGCGGGCGGCGACGATCTTGAGCTTGTCGCGGGGGGAGACGAACACGCAGCCGTACATCCCCTCGACCTCGCCGAGGGCGGCGCGGACGGCGGTCTCCAGGTTGCCGGCGAAGTGCTTCTCGACCAGGTGCGGCAGCACCTCGGTGTCGGTCTCGGTGCGGAAGGCGTGGCCCTCCTTCGACAGCCGCTTCTTGAGCTCGCCGAAGTTCTCGATGATGCCGTTGTGGGCGACCAGGAACGAGCCGCTGCAGTCGGCGTGCGGGTGGGCGTTGTTCTCGCTGGGGCGCCCGTGGGTGGCCCAGCGGGTGTGGCCGATGCCGCAGCGAAGCGTCGGGACGTCACCGTTCGAAGGGCCGTGGCCATTCGACGGATCGCCGCCGTTCGCGGCGGCTCCGCCGTTCGGCAGGCCATGTGCCTCTAACGACGCATCGCCGTTGACGCGCTGAATGAGGCCGAGGATGCGCCCCTGGGCGCGGGTGAGCTTGGCGGTGCCGTTGTTGAGCACCGCGATGCCGCAGGAGTCGTAGCCTCGATACTCGAGCCGCTCGAGCGACTCGAGCAGCAGGCCTTCCACGTTTCGGGGGCCGACGTAACCGACGATTCCGCACATGGGACGCTTCCTGTTCAGTTGACGGTTGGTAGGGTGTCCAGGTGACCGAGACCGGTCGCCGGGGTGCTGCGGGTGGCCAGCGAGACGATCACCCGGGCGAGCTTCATGGGGTCGTGGCGAACGACTTCGGTATGGGAGGCCTGGAGGTCGGCGACCAGGGGAACCAGCCCCCTGGCAGCGATCTCCGCCCGCTCCCAGGCGACCGGCTCGGAGCCCGTTGCCCTGTAGCGGCCACCGGTGTCCGGACGCGGCCGTTGCTCGTTGAGGATGCAGACGTCGAGCACCCGCTCGCCGAGATGGTTCTCGATAGCGCGCAGGTGGTCGACGGCCGTGAAGCCGTCGGTCTCTCCGGGCTGCGTCATCAGGTTGCAGACGAAGACGCGGAGCGCCATCGTCTCGCGGATCGCGTCGGCGACCCCGGAGACGATCAAGTTCGGGATGACGCTGGTGTACAGGCTTCCCGGGCCGAGAACGACGATTTTGGCGGAGGCGATCGCCTCGAGCACCCCGGGGGCCGGGTGCTGCCGCAGCGGCTCGAGCCAGACTCGCGAGATCCTTTGATTGGCAGCGGAGATCGCCAGCTCGCCGCGCGCCACGCGGCCGTCGGCGAGCTCGGCGCAGACCGAGACCTGCTCCTCGGTGACCGGCAAGATGGCGCCGCGGCCGCCGCCCAGCAGCCCGCGGGCCTCGTCGACCGCCTGCGCCAGGCTGCCGGAGCGCTGGCACATCGCCGCCAGCATCAGGTTGCCGAGGGAATGGCCGTGCAGGCCGTCGTCGGAGAGGAACCGATGCTGGAAGAGCTGCCGCAGCGACTCGTGGTCGGCCATCGCGGTGACGCAGTTGCGCAGGTCGCCGACCGCCGGCAGCTTCAGGGCGCTGCGCAGCCGGCCGCTCGAGCCGCCGTCGTCGCTGGTGGCGACGATCGCGGAGATGGTGAGATCGGGCTCCGGCGGCATCCGGTTCGCCGCCAGGCGGTGCAGCCCGGCGAGCAGGACCGGCAGGCCGGTGCCGCCGCCGATTCCGACGATCTCCACCGTTCGCGGCTCGATCATGGCGCCCATCGCCTTCACCGCCCCTTGCCGAAGAGCACGACCTTGACGGTCTTGAGCAGCACCCAGAGGTCGGTCGCGAGCGAGGCGTGCTTGGCGTACCAGAGGTCGTACTCGAGCTTGCGGGCGGCGTCCTCGACCGAGCCGCCGTAGGGGTAGCTGACCTGTGCCCAGCCGGTGATCCCCGGCTTCAAGAGATGCCGGAGGTCGTAGAAAGGGATCTCCTCGCGCAGCATCTCGACGAAGCAGGGCCTCTCCGGCCGCGGCCCCACGAAGCTCAGCTCGTTGCGCACGACGTTGATGACCTGCGGGAGCTCGTCGAGGCGGAACTTCCTGAGCAAGGAGCCAACGCGAGTCACCCGGTCGTCGTCGACGTTCGCCCACACCGGCCCGGTGTCCTTCTCGGCGTCGTCGCGCATGGAGCGGAACTTGTAGAGCATGAAGGGCTCGCCGTTGAGGCCGATGCGCTCCTGCTTGAACAGCGCCGGGCCGCGGGAATCGAGCTTGATGGCGAGCGCAATGGCGGCCAGCAGCGGCGCGCCGGCGACCATCAAGACGAAAGCGCAGACGCTGTCGAGAGCGCGCTTGATCAGCCGGTAGCTGGGCGAATGGTTGAAGCCGTCGCTGAACAGCAGCCACTCGTGGCTGAGCGCTTCGAGCCAGACCTTGTGCTCGACGTCATCGAAGAAGTCGACGGTGTCGCGGACCCGGACGCCGCGGAAGCGGCAGGCGATCAGGGCGTCGGCCAGCTCCTGGTTACCCTCGAGGCCGGCGTCGACGATCACCTCGGAGACGCCGTTCTCAAGCAGCAGCCGCTCGAGCTTTTCGGGGTCGAGGCGGCGGGCGCCGTTGCCGTTCGCCTCGACGTCGTAAAGCCGGCGGGCGCCGCCGGCGGCGGCGTCGTCCGCCGGGCCGAAGGCGCCGCGGATCTCCTTGTAGAGCATCTCGGTGCGCTCGGGCGTGCCGATGATCAAGACGCCGGCGCCGTTGCCAACCGACGACGTCGTGGACTGCACGACGGCGGCGGTGGCGCCGGCCGGCGCTGGCGCGCCGCCCCTCGGCTCGGTATTCAGCTGCCCGTTGGCGCTCATCCCTGCGCTTGCCTCTTGGCCCGGCGGGAGTCCGCGTAGTGGTTGGAGTAGTAGTCGTAGGCGTAGGCGTAGCGGCTGCGCCCGTAGTTGACGTCGTTGAGGACGACGCCGGGGACCTTGGAGAGGTCGAAGGTCTCCGCGGCCCTCTCGAGCAGCTCGCGACGCGTGTGGCGGGCGCGCACCACCAGCAACGCCTGGTCGGCGAGCGTCGCCAGCACGTGGCTGTCGGCCATGGGCACGATCGGCGGCGCGTCGAGAACGATGTACTCGAAGCGCTCGCGCAACTGTTGCAGCAACTTCGGCGCCGCCGCCGAGACCAGGGCCTGAAAGGACGCGTTGGTGCCGTCGGTGTCGGCGATCACGTACAGGCGCCCGACCCTGGTGGCGTAGCGGAGCGGGTTCTCGTCCGGATTCTGCAGCAGCTCCGCGAAGCCGCCCTTGCCGTTGTTGAAGCCGCCCTTGAGCGTTTCGCTCAGTGCCTGATGGACGCGCGGCCAGCGCAGGTCGCAATCCATCAGCAGCACGCTGCCATTGGTTTGCTCGGTGAGCGCCACGGCCAGATTGATCGAGGTCGTCGTCTTGCCCTCGCCGCCGGCGGAGCTGGTTACAAGCAGCACCTTCGAGCCATCGGCATCGAGGGACTGGCGGGCCCGCATCGCCAGTACCCTGTACTGCTCCGTGGCCACCGCCGACGGATCGAGCAGGGTGACGAGCTTCGAGCGGGTGCCGTTGTTGCCGGCGCGCTTGATCGACGGGATCGAGGCGAGAATCGGTAGATCGGTGTAGCCGCGAAGCTCCTCGACGTCGGCGAACGAGGCGTCGGTTTGCTCGACGACGAAGACGGCGGCGGCCGCGAGGCAGATGCCGGCGGCGAGGCCGAGAAGGGCCAGCCGCAGGCGCGGCGGACCGCTGGGCTCGAGCGGCAGGCGCGCCGGCTCTACGAGCCGGAAGGTCAGGCCGCTGTTGCTTTGCGTCAGCTGCCCGGACAGCTGGGTGTTGTACTGCGTCTGCAGCAGGCTTGCGTGCTGGGCCTTGGTCATGTCGTAGGCGCGCTGCAGGTCGGCCAGCTGCGTTTGTTGCGCCGGGATCACGTCGAGCTGGCGTCGGGTCGCGGCGATGTCGGCGTTGATCGTTTGCCGATCGCGGCGCAGCGCGGCGAGCGTCTGGTCGACGAAGTCGAGGCGCGCCACCAGGCGGATGTAGCGGATCTGCGGCTCCGAGGCGTACTCGCCGCGGCTGCTCCCGAAGCCCGGCGCCGTGCCGGCGGCCTCGGCGGCGGCGATCTCCCGCTTCTTGCGGAGGACGTTGGGGTGGTTATCGGTGTAGCGGCTCTGTAGCGCCGCCAGCTCGTCCTCGAGCTCGGCGAGGTCGACGCCGGGATTGACGGCGCCGAGCTCCTTGAGGATGTCGAGCTCGGAGACGATCTGGGCGCGCTCGGCCTCCGAGTCCCTGATGGCGTCGTTCTTCCGCGTCAGGTCGTCGCGCAGCCGGCGGAGCTCGCTTTCCTGTGCCACGAAGTTGAGCGGCAGGTCGCCGCCCGCCTGCTGCCGGTAGTCTTCGATCCGCTGCTGCTGTTCGTCGAGCTGGCGGCCCAGGGCGTCGATCTGCGCGTCGAGGACCCCGGTGACCGCGTCGGCCTGGGTGCGCCGGGCGGCGACGATGTCGGCGATGAACAATTCGGCGAGCCGGGAGGCGACGTTCTTGGCGAGCTCCGGGCTGGTGCTGGTGTAGCCGATCTTGAACGTCTCCTCGCCCTCGACCCTGATCGCTATGGTCGAGCGCAGCTGATCGAGGCTCTCCTGCGGGATGCCGGCCGCGCCCGCCCGATACAGGCCCAGCTCCGTGTTGATCTGGTCGAGCAGGCTGCGGCGGTGGATGATCTCGCGGATCGTGGCCAGATGGGTTTGCACGTCGACCGCCACCGGCCGCAGGGTCTGGTCGGTATCGGCGAGCGACTCCGCGGCGACCGTCACCTCGGAGGTGTAGGTCGGCGGCAGCAGGTAGGCGACGGTCGCGAAGGCCGCGGTGCAGAGAATCGCGGGCACCACGGCCCAGGGCCAGCGGCGCCGCGTGATGTCGAGGATGTGGAGCAGGGAGAGCCCTTCGCCTGCCTGCTCGGGCGCTGATCCGATGCGGATTCGATTGTTGGTGTGCAAGTCGCTCATCGTTATCGTCCGTAGGGGAGCGCCGCGTTGCGACGGCTCCACTCCTGGCGTCGAGCGGCTGCGCCCGAGGGGCCGAAGAAGTTCAGGTTGATGCCGACGACGAAGCGGCGGCGCATGCCGGCGCTGAGCCCGTCGCCCAGGTACTGGAAGCCCACGTACGGGCTCACCGTGTCGTTGGTGCGGAAGGCGACCTTCGCCTCGGCGGAGAGCGTGAAGCTGTCCAGATCGATGCCGATGAAATCGGATTGCGAGGCCCGCAGACGGTGGTGCAGCTCGATCGTGTCGGTGAGGTTGCCGTTCAGATCCACCGTCAGCAGGTGGGAGATGATTTTCAGCAGCATCCCCGGCGGCAACGGGATCGGGATCTGGCCCTCGACCGTTTCGCGGTCCAGGAAACCTGCGAACTGGCCGGCCAAGCGGCCGTAGCGGGCCTTGAGGAAGAAGGAGCGCCCCTGCTTCTGCAGCTCTGCAGCGGCGGACAGGTAGGTGTCGTCGATCTGCACCGCGCCGACCTGCATCTCGATCGTGGTGGTCGGCCCGGCGGCGAAGGCGTAGGTGAGGTTGAGGCTGTGCTGCGTCTCCCCGGGCGGCACCCAGAGAAGATCGGGGTCGTTCTTCAGGGCGTCGTCGGCGATCAGACGCGGCTCGAGCAGCGAGTAGCTCACCCCGATGACCTTGTCGCGGCCGACGACGCGCGACAGCGCGATGGTGCCCGCGGTCCCCTGGTGGTCGACCGCCAGCGTGCCGAAGGCCTCGGCGGCTTCGATGTCGGCGACCGCGTGGTCGGCCCGCAGCTCCAGCGACGTGAAACGTCCCACTTGCCAGGTGATCCCCGCGTAGCCCCCGGTCTCCAGGATGTTTCCGCTCGGCAGAACGACGACCGTATCGGGAATGCGCCGCGCCGGGTCGTTGGTTCTCAGGAGCGAGGCGCCGGCGTTGAAGACGAGCGTGCGGGCCAGCTCGTGGCTGAGCGTCACCGCGGCGGCGTGGTTGACGGAGTTGATCTCGCCGTGCCCGGAAAGGACCTCGATCTCCGGCTCGTACACCGCGTACAAGCGGGTCTGGCGGCCGTTGATCCCAGCCGAGAGCACCGTGGGCACGAAGAGGAACACCTGCTCGGTAGTTTCCTCGGTGAAGCCGCGGTCGGCGATGAACTCGAGGGTCGTCGGATAGGCGTAGAGGAATCGTCCCGTGGTGCCGCCGGCTTCCGCCTGCTCCTGGGCCGCCGCGGCGGCCGGGGCGGCACCGGCGAGCGCGATGGTGGCGAGCAGTACCAGCGCGCCCGTCTTCGCGGAGGTCGTCATCGGACGAACACCGTGTCGTTGGCCTGCAGGACGAGGAGCTGGGCGCTGTTGCCGCCGCGCACGAGGTCATTGACGTTGACCCTGATCCACGAGGTCGTCAGGCCGTTTTGCCTCACCACGACCACGTCGCCGCGGTTGGCGTACTCGGTGAAGCCGCCGGCCATGGCGATCGCGTCCAGCACCGTCGTCCGCTGGCGCAACAGGAAGCGATTGGCGTCGCGCACCTCGCCGAGGACCGAGATCTTGGCGCTGTTGATCTCCATGACCAGGACCGAGACCACCGGGTCCTCGAGGTAGTCGCGCAGGCGGGCGGTGATCTCCTGCTGGATCTCCTCGGCGGTGCGACCGCTGGCCATCACCTCGTTGACCAGCGGCAGCGAGATCCGCCCGTCCGGACGCACGCTGACCTCCTTGGTCAGGTCTTCCTCGTTCCAGACGAACACCTCGATCAGGTCTTCCGGACCGAGACGATAGGCGGCAACGTCGGTGCCGACGGGCGGGCGGTTGCCGTTGTCGGTGGCGGGCGTCGTATCCGTGCCCTGTTGGGGGCCGCTCATCGCCAGCCCGGCGACCAAAGTGAAGGCGACGATCACCGCCAGCCGCCCATTCCCTCTCAACGCATGGTTGTTGTGCATCCGAGAACTCCTTTCGTGGTTCGTGTGGCAGAGAGAGCAAGAGCCGTGCCACGCATTCGTTTCGGCCGCAAAAGGCCCGACGGCGGCGCCTCCCGGGAATTCAACCGATTCGGAGGTGCCGCCGCCGGGCCTCGGTACAGCAAGCGGCTTCCACCGCGCGGAACCCGCTTACCACCGGCTCGACCGGTGGCCTCGCAGCCCGGAGATGGGAACTTCGCCGGCTGCGAGAAAGGATCCGGCGGTCAGAAGTTGATCGATACGCCGCCGGAGATCTCCCAGTTGTGCAGCGTCTTGCTGTCGGTCAGGCCGAGGATCGGGATGAGCAGCGGGTCGACGTCGTCCGGATCGAACGGCGTCAGGTGATCACGCACGTCGAGGCGCAGCCCCACCGCGCCGAGGTCGCCCTTGATGCCGCCGCCGAAGTTGAAGCCGAGCTGGTTCTCGGTGATGTCGATGCCGGCGTCGTCGAACTTGAACGAATGAATGCCGATGCCGCCGGTGACGAACGGCGAGACCGGGCCGGGAATGGGAATGAGCAGGACGTTGGCCTCGGCGTAGATGACGCGGACGTCGAACGGAGCCGCCCCGGGGCCGGACTCCTCGACGTCGGCGAGGCCGCTGGGGCTGAGCACGACGCTGCCCTCGAAGCCCCACGGGTGGCCGTAGATGCCGGCACGGCCGCCGTACAGCGGCGAGTTGTCGAAGCCTCGGGTGACCTCGCTGGTTGCAATGTCGACGTCGTCGCCCAGCAGGGCGCCGATCACCAGGGCGACCTCGCCGTCCTGTGCCGCCGCGGGAGCGGCGAACAGGAGACCGGCGGTCACGGCGAGCGGTGCGATGAACAGAATTCGGCGGATCTTCATCTGGCTTTCCTTCCTTCGCTGATCAGCAGCCTGGGGCGGGCGGGATGGGTCCGGGGCGCGCTCCTGCGCCCCGGCCTCATCGCGCCCACCACGGCCCTGCTCGAGGGGATCGTTGTGTTCCAGAACGACCGACAGCTCAGGCGGGAGAAACGCCCGGAAGGACACCCCGCCGCGCCTCGGTCGTCGTCCCCGATCGAGTGCAAAGCGTGTGCCACGGCCC